>Ga0065723_100438_pt1 | contig 203152 bp, 180 predicted proteins | sample TheenrcuSG05Z960_FD_59110 | JGI IMG/M metagenome (GOLD analysis project Ga0065723, IMG submission 59110) | Thermophilic enrichment culture from UC Davis - Sample SG0.5Z960 | ecosystem: Engineered > Solid waste > Grass > Composting > Bioreactor | place: USA: University of California, Davis
TCACATCCAGAATGTGAACAACTACCATTCTCTCTACAAACGTTGGCTTAGCCGGTTTGCCGGCGTTGCCAGCAAGTACATGGACAACTATCTTGCATGGTTCAAGTTTCTCCAGGAGAACAAAGAACTTTCCAGACAAGCGCTGATCCGATCGATGTTTGTGGCAGCATGCACGCCCAGCACGTTTGAGACCGAAACCAGTCTACGACAAGCACGGTTTGCCGCCTAACCCCAATGAACAAGAAAAAACAACAGCAAACCAAAACTCAGCTAATGCATAAAGATAAGCGCCGGCCCATCATTGCGCCGGCGCTTTACCTTTGTACGCCGGACTCGAAGGATTTATGACTATTACCTCCAAAATTTTTAGAGAAATCGGGAAGATATCGTTTTAAAAATTGGCCTATTTTTTGCAGGAAAAAGGAGTGCCGCTGGAGTATTGAGATTAAAAAAGACAAGTTTTCTCGGGATGAAATCCAAAGGGGAATCGATGAATTGTTGTCGCTTCAGCTGATTTGATCAGCCTCACGGGATCTTTTGCAAGTACATGGCTGATGGCTCCGATTGACGGATCGGGGCCTTTGTTTTGTGTAATGAATGGACAAAACGCTTTACTGCCAGTCGTCTGATCGGATATTGATCGGGTAATGCTAGATAGAAGGACAAAAAGACTCATCGCTGGAGGTCTTCATGAAAAAAGAAATCCACGTCGTCGGCGCCGTAATCGTGAAAGACGGCCGGGTGCTGTGCGCCCGGCGGGGGAACCATCCGTTGCTGCCCAATATGTGGGAATTTCCGGGCGGGAAAATCGAACCGGGGGAATCGCCGAAGGAAGCGCTGCGCCGGGAGATTCTGGAAGAAATGAACTGTACGGTCGAGGTCGGCGAGCAGGTGGAGCATACCGTCCACGAGTACGATTTCGGCATCGTCCACCTGACGACGTTTTATTGCCGGCTTCTTTCGGGGACGCCCGTTCCGAAGGAGCATGCGGCATTCGAGTGGCGGCTGCCGGCCGAACTGGGTGCCCTCGAATGGGCGCCGGCCGACGTGCCGGCGGTCCGGAAGGTCATGGGGCAGCCGCTGCCTTTTTGACGGTTGCCGATTACTCTTTGAAATAAGAACCTTCACTCAGTCCATGCCAGATGTTTCCGAACGTTTTGTGTTCGGCATTGGCATGGAATATGAATAGCTCTTGTTCATGGCCGGCTGAATCGTGTCGGCCGGCTCGGATGCATGAAGATGGAAATGGCCCCCTGATGGGTGTATTTCAGCGCGTTGGACAGCAGCTGCTCGAGGACGAAGACGAGCCATTTGTCATCCGTCAGCACGGACACGCCGAGCGGCTCGTAATGGAGCCGGATCTGCTTGCGGATGAACCATTTGGCGTACTTGCGCACCGCCTGCCGGACGCAGTCGTCGAGGGACACGGCGCGGAACACGAAATCCGTCCCCTTGCCGCCCAGCCGGATGAACTGCAGCACCATCTCCGTGTACTGTTCGATCCGGAACAGCTGCTCGGCCAGCTCGTCCCGGTCCGGCTCGCCGTCGGCCTGCAGCAGAAGCCGCATGGCGGCGATCGGCGTTTTGATCTGGTGCGCCCAGATGGTGTAGTAGTCGACCATTTCCTGATACGCCCGGTCCTTGGCGAAGACGATGGCGCCGCGCTCTTGGTCGAGCAGGCGGATGAGCGCCTGGTAGTCGCGTTCGATCAGGTCATCCGTTTCGGGCAGCGGGACGCCGGGGACGGACATTTGGCTCTGCAGGGCGGCGAGCGTCCGGTGCCTGCGGCTAAATTGCCGGAAGCGGAGAACGCCCGCGGCGAGCAAAAAAAGCCCGGCGAGCGCCGACGCGTAGCCGACGGCCTCTGCGGGAAGCTGATACAGGGCGATCACGGCGAGAAAAAGGCCCGCCGCCCCCGCCGCCGCCGCGAGGACCCAGACATGTTGCCTGATGTAGGCGCCAAAAAGCTTCCATCCGTCCATCGTCATTCCACCATGTAGCCGAGGCCTTTTTTCGTCACGATCCACCGGTCCAGGCCGATGTCGGCCTGTTTTTTGCGGAGGCGCGCCATGTTGACGGTCAGGGTGTTGTCGTCGATGAACTGGTCGCTCCAGCAGGTGGACCTGTCCCCGGAACGCATACGTTCGGCGCAGCAGCGCGCCGACTTTGGCCGTCAGCACGTGGAGATCGAACGGTTTGGCGATGAAGTCGTCCCCGCCCATGCTCATGGCCATGACGATGTTCATGTTGTCGGAAGCGGAAGACAGGAACATGATCGGCACTTTGGAGCGCTTGCGGATCTCGCTGCACCAATGGAACCCGTTGTAGAACGGCAGCATGAGATCGAGCAGCACCAGATGCGGGTCGCGGGCGATGACCTGGCCGGCCACGTCCCGGAAGTCGGTCAGGCAATCGGCGTCGTACCCCCATTTGCCGAGGTGCTCGCGGATCGTCCGGGCGATGGTCAAATCGTCTTCAACGATCAGGATGGTGTGCATGGCGGTCCCCTCCCCTGCAAGTCCATTATAGTTTGAAAGGGCGGGATCAAAAAGGCGGGGCGGACGGGAAAGGAAAAATGTCCGCGGTTGTAGAATTGTGAAGTGGATCTGCATCCAAAGGCCCAGGACAACGGGCGGGGAACGGCGGGGGCGTGCCGGCCCGCGAAGTTGGCCAAAGCGCGCCGCCGGATTCCGTCCGCGTCGGATGACGGGCCGGGAATGCTTTGGCCAAATCGCATCGACTGGTTCCGTTGGCAAAAAGGAGGGGGCAGACTGCATGGACAGCATGACGGCCGGGCCGGACACCGGCTTCGCGGAGCTCATCCGCCGCCAGCGGGCGTTTTTCGCCGGCGGGGCGACGCGGGATGCGGCGTTTCGCCGGGAGGCGCTCCGCAGGCTCAAGGCGGGACTGGCGAAGCACGAGCCGGGTTTGCTGGCGGCGCTCAGGGCCGACCTGGGCAAGCCGGAGGCGGAAGCGTCCCTGTCCGAGATCGCGCCGGTCCTGATGGAGCTGAACCTGGCCATCCGGAACGTGTTCCGCTGGTCCCGGCCGCAACGGACGAAGACGCCGGCCGCGCTCTTCGGCGCGCGGAGCCGGATTTACCGCGAGCCGTACGGCGTGGTGCTGATCATGTCGCCGTGGAACTATCCCGTCCTGCTGGCGCTCCGTCCCCTCATCGCCGCCGTCGCCGCGGGCAACTGCGCGGTCGTGAAGCCGTCGGAGCTGGCGCCGAACGTATCCGCCGCCCTCGCGCGGCTCATCGCGGACGTGTTTCCGCCGGAACATGCCGCCTGCGTCGAGGGGGGCGTCGAGACCGGCGAGGCGCTTCTGGAGCAGCGGTTCGACTATATTTTCTTCACCGGCAGTCCCCGGGTCGGGCGGATTGTCTACGGGAAAGCGGCGGCGAACATGACGCCGGTGACGCTGGAGCTCGGCGGCAAAAGCCCGTGCATCGTGGCGGAGGACGCCGACCTGCGCCTGGCCGCGAAACGGATCGTCTGGGGCAAGCTGCTGAATGCCGGCCAGACGTGCGTCGCGCCGGACTATCTGCTGGTGCATCGCCGGGTGAAGGACGCTCTCGTCGGCGAGATTCAGGCGTGCGTGGAGCGCCTGTACGGCAAAGACATGCTGCGGCACGAGCGGTTTCCCCGGGTGCTGAACGACCGCCATTTCCGGCGGCTGGCCGGCTGCCTGCAGAACGCCCGTATCCTGTACGGCGGCCGCATCGACGAAGTGGCGCTGCGCATCGAGCTGACGCTGATCGACGAGCCGGACCGGGACGATCCGGTCATGCAGGATGAACTGTTCGGCCCGATCCTGCCGGTGCTGGCGTACGACGATCTGGCCGACGCCATCCGGCAGATCAACGAACGGCCGAAGCCGCTGGCGTGCTACGTGTTCTCGGAATCGAAGGCGGTGCGGGAGCGGATCATCCGGGACATTCCGTTCGGCGGCGGCTGCGTCAACGACACGGTGATCCACCTGTCGAACCCCCATCTGCCCTTCGGCGGCGTCGGGGAAAGCGGCATCGGCCGCTATCACGGCAAAGCGGGTTTCGAGCTGTTTTCCCACCAGAAAAAGCATCCTCGTGCAGACGACCCGTTTTGACTGGCCGATCCGCTACGTGACGGACGGCAAAACGATCCGTTGGCTGAAGGCCTTCGTCCGGCATTTTGCGTGAGACACCGGATGAACGCCGGACGGAGTGGAAAAACCGCAGCACATCGAGCGGAGGGATCGAAAGGATGCAACACCGAATCACGGAACCGGGCAATCTGCTGAAGGAGGACGGCTCGCTGGCGCAGCGCGGTTATTCCACCCGTGCCGTGTTGACGTACAATCGCGAACAGATCAAGGCGCCGCCTTGGAAAATCAAGGAATGGGACTTCTACCAGGTGTCCAACGACGAGTATTGCGTGCAGCTGACGATTGGCCACGTGTCGTACGCCGGGGAAGTGTCGCTTCGCTTTTTCGAATTTGGAAGCGGTTACCGGGTCGACTTTTCCCGCATGCTGATCCTGCCGTTCAACCGGCTGAACATGCCGCGCTCGGCGGAGGCGGGGGATCTGGCGTACCGGTCGGGCACGGTGGAGATGGCGTTCGAGGTGTTCGAAGGCGGCCGCCGGCTGACGGCCCGCACGCCCGCCACCCGCACGGCGCCGCCGATGGAAGTCGACATCCGCCTGCACCAGCCGGACCCGGCGTCCATCGTCATGGCCACGCCCTTCGACGAGGACGGCCGCTTTTTCTACTACAACCACAAGATCAACTGCATGCCCGCCACCGGCTTTGTGCGCGTCGGGGAGCGGGAATACCGGTTCAGGCCGGAAAACGCCTTCGGGCTTCTTGACTGGGGCCGCGGCGTCTGGCCGTACCGGCACGAATGGTTCTGGGGCAACGGCAGCGGCTACGTGGGCGGCAAACGGTTTGGCTTCAACATCGGCTACGGGTTCGGCAACACGTCGGCGGCGACGGAAAACATCCTGTTTTACGACGGGACGGCCCACAAACTGAGCCACGTGTACTTTGACCTGCCCGGCACCGGGGGCTACATGGCCCGGAAAATTTTCACGAGCGACGACGGGCGGTTCGAGATGGAGTTCATGCCGATCTACGACCGGTACACGGAAACGAAACTGCTGTTCGTGGACACCCGCTGCCACCAGCTGTTCGGCAAATGGAACGGCAAAGCGGTGCTCGACGACGGGACGGTGCTGGAGATTCGGGATTTGACGGCCTTCGTGGAGCATGCGGTGAACCGCTGGTGAGGCGCCGGTGAGGGTGCGGTGGCGCAAAATCGGGGGAACTTCGACGGTTTCTGCTGCAAACGGATGTCCGTTGAAGTTTTATGTGATTTTTCATATAAAAATTCAATAGAATTAAAAATATAGGCGCTCTTGGATGAAATTTCACGCAAAATCGGCTCATGGCCGGGCTCCGGCGGCGATTTTGTGTGGTTTTTCATGCAAAACCTTTCGGAAGGCGGCCTTTTTTGATGATCTCATATGAAATTTCACACAAAATGGCCGTCTGATGGCCGAGCGCGCCAACGTCACACCCGCGTCTCACTGTGAAAACATTCCAGGCGGGGGTATGGACGATGCCGAGTCCGATCCGCGAAAGATGCGAAAAACCGGAAGCGGAACCGAAATGGCAGACGACCCGAGCCGAGCGCGCGGGCTATGCCCTGTACTTCGCGGGGCAAAACGCGCTCTACATCCTCGTCACCACGTTCACGGCCCTGTTTTTGCTGAACCGCGGGCTGAGCGAGGCCGCCGTGGCGGCGGTCCTGCTCGTGCCGAAAATTTGGGACGCCGTCAACGATCCGGTGTTTGGCGTCATCATCGACAAGGTCCGGTTCAGAAGCGGCCGGTTTCTGCCCTGGCTCCGCGTCTCCTGGCTGCTCATGCCGGCCTCCACGGTTTTCCTGTTCGCCATGCCCGATTCCCTGCCGCAAGGCTGGAAAATCGCCTGGGCCGTCATCGCGTACATGGTGTGGGATGCGTGCTACACGATGTGCGATGCGCCGATTTTCGCCCTGTCCACCTCCCTGACGTCGGTGGTGCAGGAGCGCACCGCCATGATTTCCCATGGCCGGTTCAGTTCCACCGCCGTGTCCATCGCCGCCATCCTCGCCGTGGAAGCCTCTTACGCCGCCGTCGGCTGGACGGTGCTGGCTGCCATGCTGGCCGCCGCCGCCATGCTGCTGATGCTGCCCATTCTGCTCGTCGGCAAGGAGCGGAACCGGATTCCCCGGGAACAGGATCCGACGCTTGTCCAGATGATTCGCTTTCTGGGGCGGAACCGGTACATGCTCGTCTTTTTCGTCAGCTATCTGCTGGTCACGTCCACGATGTATCTGCAGGTGCTGGTGCCCATATTTGCCGAGTACGTGCTGGGCGACACGGCCGCCGGCACGGCCCTCCTGGCCATCTGCGCGGCGCCGATCCTCATCGTCGCCGTCCTGGTCCCGGTTCTCGCGAAGCGCATGGACAAGTCCCGGCTGTACGCGTGGACCCTGGCGTGGTGCGCGGCCACCGGCATCGGCCAGTATTTCATCGATTACCACAACGATCTGGCGCTGTATGTCTCGACGTTTCTGCGGGCGATCGGGTTCGGCGGGTACAGCGTGCTGCCGCTCCTGTTCTTCCCCGACATCATGGAATACGGCCATTACGTAACGGGCCAGCGGCAGGAGGGACTGGTGTTTTCGGTGCAGACCTTCATGACCAAAATATCCGCGGCCGTCATGACGTCGCTGTCCCTGGCCGTGCTCGGCTGGCTCGGCTTTTCGTCCGCGGATGCGGATCCCGCCACCGGCATCGTGGGCGCCGCGGCGGGGCACGCGTTCTGGACGGCGTTCACGTTGGTCTCCGCCGCGGGCCCGGCGCTCGGCCTCGCCGTGTTCATGCGGTTTTACCGGCTGCGGGACCGCGACGTGCAGCTCATGAGCCGTTGCAACAGCGGGGCCCTGTCCCGCGAGGCATGCGAGCGGCTTCTGTCGGGGACGCGCTGACGGAGACGGACTGGCGGAGGTGGACCGACGGGAACGCGCTGACAGGAACGCGCCGGCGGGGCCGCCCGCCGGATGCGTTCCGGCGGGCACGCCTTCATCGGGATGGCCGGCGGTCCGGCCGGCTTCACCCCTGGCGCCGCTCTTCCATTTCCTTCAGCGCCGCCACGTCCATGTACCCGATTTCCCAGATGTGGCCGTCGGGATCCTCGAATCCCCACTGGTAGAAAAACCCGTGGTCCTGCGGTTCGGCGTACAGCCTTCCGCCGAGGGAAACGGCCCGGTTGACGATGTCGTCGACCTGCTCCCGGCTTTCGGCGGCCAGCGCGACGGTGAGCTCGGCGTATTTGCCCGTGTCGACGACGTCCTTTTTGGTGAAGGATTTCAAGTAATCTTCCCGCAGCAGCATCGCGTAGATGTTCTCGCCGATGACGAGGCAGGCCGCCTTCTCCCCGTCCGTGAACCGCGGATCGAATTCGAAGCCGAGTTCCGTGAAGAACGCGATGGACCGCTGGACATCCTTCACGTGCAGGTTCACGTAAATTTGCCTGGATTTCAAAGCCATGTTCAAACGCCTCCCGGTCAAAAGGATGGAATGCGGGCCGACGGGCAGGCGCTTGGTCAGGCATCGGCACAAACCCATCTTCCCGTTTCCAATTATGGCATTTTCGGGTCGGGATCAACAGCTTTTTTTCAAGTTGTTTTCGCAGGGAGGCCGTTGACAGGCCGGAAGACGATTCCCGGCATCGGCCACATGATCCCGCAGCTCCATCCGGATGTCGTCTTCCGGGCGATCGACGAGCTTGTGCGGGAAATCGGCGGAGCCGCGTCCGCCGGCGCGCGGGGCGCCGAACACGAACGGGCCGCCGGCATGCATGGCGCCGAACGAGCGGCCGGTACCGGACAGCCGGTCATTCCGGATGATTGCCCGACGCGTCGCCGACCGTGAAAGGGGTGACGATGCCGGGATACACGAGATGCATCGACATCCCCCAGGCCGCATGTTCCAGCACGTGGCAGTGGTCCATCCAGATGCCCGGGTTGTCGGCGCGGAAGGCCACTTCCCACGTTTCGCCGGGCTCCACGAGCACGGTGTCGAGCCAGAGCGGGCTGCCTTCCGGCTTCCTGCCATTCCGGCTCAGCACGAAAACGTGATGGCCGTGCAAATGCATCGGATGATACAGAAGCGAGCGGTTGACGATTTTGACTTTGACGAGATCGCCTTCTTCCACCACGAACGTCGGCGTGTGCGGGAACACTTCCCCGTTGATGGCCCACAGGGTGCCGGCCCGTCCGTTGTAGTGGCCGAAATAGATCTGGTCCAGCACCATGAGGAACTCCCGGTCAAAACCGGGCGATTTCATCAAAAAGGAGACGGCGCGGGGGCGCCGTATGCCAACGGGTCCAGCACGTCGCCGCCGATCCGGGTGTCGGGCTCGCCCCGCCCGTCTTTGCCAAACACGACATGGTCTGACGCTACGGGACCTTCGCCGTGCACGGCCAGCGTGACCGGATGGGCGGGCATCGCGAAGGTGACGTCGTACCGGCCGCCGCCGCCGATTATCAGCCGCCGCCCTTCCACGTCTTCCGGCCGGTGAATGTCCCATCCGTCAATGGCAGCCACCTTGAAAGCCGTGCCGTTCAGCGTGAACACTTTCGTCAGGCTGGCGCTGTTGATGAGCCGGAGCCGGACGTCCGCGCCGGGGGGGATGGCCGGGTTTCGACCGGTTTCGGGCAGGTGGAGGACCGTGACGGGGCCGTCTTCCGTTTCCCAGTCGTGGACGAACACCGGCATGTCGATCGCCGCCAAGCCGTCTTTGGCCGCCGGTCGCCCGGCTTCCGGCCCGGTTGCCGGACCTGCGCCCGGCTCAGGAGCCGGCGTGGAGCCGGCCGCGTCGTCCGGATCTCTGCCGGGTTCGGCGGCGGCCGGATCGCCGCCGGGTTCCCGTTCCCCGGCCGATTCCCCGGCGGGAAGGATGATGAAGGCGCCGAACAGGCCTTTGGCCACCTGGATCGAGGACAGCTGGTGGGAATGGTACCAGTGGGTGCCCGTTTCGTTCACGACAAAGCGGTAGATGTGGGATTGGCCGGGCATGACGGCGTCCTGGGTCACGCCCGGCACCCCGTCCTCCGCGTTCGGCACGTCGACGCCGTGCCAGTGGACGGTGACGCCCTTTTCGATGTCCCGGTTGATCAGCTCCACCTCGACCAGATCCCCTTCACGGACGACGAGGGACGGACCGGGCACCTGCCCGTTGAACGTCCACGCTTCCACCGCATGGCCCGACGGAAGACTGATCGTCTGCTTTTGGGCGATGAGCACAAACCGCCTGTCGGGCTCGCCGGTTTGCGGACCGGTCAATTCCGTGACGCTGACGGCGCGGCCGCCGTCCGCCCCATCGGGATGCGAAGGCGCGTGCGCGGCCGGATGCCGGGCGCGGGCCTGATGGCCCGAATGGCCCGCCCGTGCCGGGCCGTTGCCGAAGTCGAATGTTTCCGGATGGATCATGCTCATGGCGTCGGGAAACCGGCTGGCCTCCAGCGAACGCCAATGCCAGGCCGCCAGCAGCAGGACGGCCGTGAAGAGCAGCGCCGTCTGGCGGAGCAACATCACCCGGAACCCCGGGCGGCGGATCCGGATGACCGACATGCGCCTTCTGTGATGCAGGTACAGAAGCGCGGCGCCGGCCGCGAGAACGGCCAGGCTCGCCGCCGCTTCTCCGAATTCCGGGATGGACGGGATGTCGAACAGGAGCAGCCAGGCCGCAAGCACGGTTCCGAGCAGCATCGCGTGAACGGACGAAGCCACGAGAACCGGCGACAGGGCGGTCATAGCCCCGCCCCGGGCCAGGGAAGGCAGGGCGAGTCGGGCGACGGCCAACGCCGGCAGCATCATAAGCGGCATCATGACGGCGACGCGGTCCATGACGAACAGCCAGCCGAGCCGGACCCATCCCGCCGCCATGACGGCGCACCACAGGACAACGAGCGCCAGACCCGTCTTGATCCCCCTTCGCGCCGCCCGTTTCCACCGGACAGCGGCTTCCGGCCGGAACGCCGCATATTTCAGGCCGTTCGCCGCGAGGCCGGCCGCTCCCCAAACCGATACGAGCAACACCATCAGGAGAATTTCCAAACCGTAGATGACAAACAGGTCGTTCATCCGTGTTCCTCCGTCTCCCGTTTTTCCGGGCCATTTTCCTTCCGTTTCCGGCGCTTCGTCTCCGCTCCCTTGTTCCGTCTATCCGTTTGCGCCCTTGCGGTTTTGTCATCCCGCCTCCGCCTTTTTCGTTTCCGTCCTTGCGGATGGGCTGCCGGGCCTTCCGGGCCTCAGGCGCGGCGCATGTACGCGCGCACCGCCAGCGGCGCGAAGACGGCCGCGATGGCGGCGGCGCCCAGGAGGGAGACGGCCAGTTCCCGGCCGAACACCCCGTCGTTGGCCAGTTCGCGGACGGCGGACACGAGATGCGAGACCGGGTTGGCCTTCACGAATGTTTGGAGCCAGCCCGGCATCGTGTGCACCGGAACGAAGGCGTTGGACAGGATGGTGAGCGGCAGCAGGATGATCATGGAGGCGCCCTGCACGCCGGAAGCGGAGCGCGCCGTGACGCCGAAGAAGGCGAAAATCCAGCTGATGGCCCAGGCGCTTGCCATGACGGCAAGGCCCGCGACAACAAGGTGGCCGGGGCCGCCGTCCGGCCGGTAGCCGATCAGGTACCCGACGGCGAAGGTCAGCGACGTGGCGATGGCATACCGGACCACATCCGCCATCAGGGCGCCGGCCAGCGGGGCGATGCGCGCGATGGGCAGCGAGCGGAACCGGTCGAACACGCCTTTTTCCATGTCTTCCCGCAACTGGACGCCGGTGACGACGGAGGCGGTGATCACCGTCTGCACGAGAATGCCGGGGATGATGACCGGCAAATAGCTTTTCACGTCGCCCGATATGGCGCCGCCGAAAACATAGGCGAACATCAGGGTGAACAACACGGGCTGGAACGTGACGTCAAACAGCTGCTCGGGGGTATGCTTGATCCGCAGCAGGCCGCGCCAGGCCATGACGAGCGACTGACGGACCGTCTGCGCGACGGCGGGGCGGCGGCCCGGCGGCGAATCGCCATGCGGACGGGCGGATGCGTGCATCATGACGGCATCGCCTCCTTCCCGCTTGCCGGATCGGATGCCGGCAGGCCACCGCTCCGGCCGCCGGCCGGTTCGGATGCCGGCGGGCCGCTTTCCCGGTCGCCCGCCGCATGGCCGGTGACGGCCATGAACACCTCGTCGAGGGTCGGTTTCTGCACGCTGATTTCCTCCACGGCGATCCCCCGTTGCCGCAAAGCCGCGAGCAGGTCCGCCAGCTGGTCGGCGCGGTTCACCGGCGCGACGATCGTCCGCCCTTCCGCCGTCAATCGCGAACGGCCCCCCAGCACATGCTCCACCGTCAACCGGGCGTCCGCCAGATCATGCATGAAGCGGACTTTCAGGCGCAGCGACGAGGCGCCGACGGACGCTTTCAGCTCGTCGGGCGTCCCTTCCGCGACGACCCGGCCCCGGTCGATCACCGCGATCCGTCCGGCCAGTTGGTCGGCCTCCTCCAAATACTGCGTCGTCAGCAGCACCGTGGAACCCCCTTCCACCATGCGCCGGATCATGTGCCACATGTTCGTCCGGGTTGCCGGATCGAGGCCGGTCGTCGGCTCGTCCAGAAACAGGAGCGGCGGCTGCACGATGAGGCTGGCGGCCAGATCAAGCCGGCGCTTCATGCCGCCGGAGAACTGTTTCAGCGGCCGGTGGGCCGCTTCGGCCAGGCCGAACCGGTCGACGAGCTCCGCCGCCGCAAGGCGCGCTTCGCGCCGGCCCAGCCCGAGCAGGCAGGCGAACAAAACCAGGTTTTCAAAAGCCGTCAGCGATTCGTCGAGCGAGGCGTACTGGCCCGTCACGCCGATCAGCTCCCGGACCGCATGCGCCCGTTTCACCACATCGAGGCCGAAAATCGTCGCCGTGCCGCCATCCGGTTTCAACAGCGTGGACAGCATCCGGAGGGTGGTCGTTTTGCCCGCGCCGTTCGGACCGAGCACGGCGAAGATGGTGCCGGGGCGGACGCGCAGGCTGACGCCGTCCACCACCCGTCGGGCGCCGAACGCCTTCACGAGTCCGGCGGCTTCGATCGCCCATTCGGCTCCGGGTGCCGGTTTTCTTCTGACCGATTCCATCATGACACCTCCCAAAAATGATTTCGGAACCATGCTAGCGCGTGTATGTAAACGGAATGTAAATGGAGGGGAACGGACGCCGGCAGACGGCGGTCCGTTGACAATTTTCCCGTCGTGGAAAAAGATAGAAAAAAACGATGCGGAGCCGGGGATGGGGAACATGGTCAACATTTTGGTCGTGGATGACGATCCGCATATCCGGGAGCTGGTCCGGCACTTTTTGCAGCGGGAGGGCCTTGCGGTCCATGAAGCCGGGGACGGCGAAGAAGCGCTGAGAAAGCTGGAGTCGGTGAAGGTGGCGCTGGCCGTCATCGACATCATGATGCCGAACGTGGACGGCTGGCAGCTGTGCCGCGAGATGCGGGCCCATTTCGACTTTCCGATTCTCATGCTGACGGCCCGGGGCGCCACGGCGGAGAAGGTGAGGGGGCTCAAGCTCGGCGCGGACGACTATCTCGTCAAACCCTTCGAGCCGGAGGAACTGGTCGCCAGGGTGAAAGCCCTGCTGCGGCGATACCGGATCCAGGTTTCGCAGAAGGTCGTCATCGGCGACGTGACGCTCGATCGAGCCGCGTTCGGGGCGACCGTCGCCGGCCGGACGATCGATCTGCCGCCCAAGGAATTCGAACTGCTGTTCATGCTGGCGAGCCATGCGGGAAGGACGGTTCCGCGGGAACGGCTGATCGAGGACATCTGGGGGTTTGATTTCGAAGGGAACGAGCGGACGCTGGACGTGCACGTGAGCCGGCTTCGGGAACGGTTTCCGGAAGACCGGCACCCGTTCCGGATCGTCACGGTCCGCGGGCTCGGCTACCGGCTGGAGGTGCGGTCGTGAAAACCGCCGGAAGGACGCTTCGCCTGAAACTCCGCCTGCTCGCGGCGCTTCTTCTGCTTCCGGCGTCACTCGGCGCATGCTGGGCGGCCGCCTTCTTTGCGACGTCGCATCTTTACGGCGCGATCGGCGTGCGGCCGCCCGACCTGGTCCGCTTTCTGGCGGACGCGATGCTCGGTTTGCTGCTGTTTGCGGCCGCGATGGCGATTTTGTCCAAAGCGGCGTTCCCCGGGCACATGGCCGTGTTCCATGCGCTGATCGACGCCATGCGGCGGCTTTCCCGGGGCGATTTTGACGTGCGGCTGGACGTGAAGGCGGACGGGGACGGGCCGTTCGCCCAGATCGTCCGGGCGTTCAACGAGATGGCGACCCGGCTGGCGGATCTGGAAAACATGCGCCGGGAATTCGTGGCCAACGCGTCGCACGAAATCCAGTCCCCGCTCGCGTCGATCGGCGGCTTCGCCCGCGCCCTGGCAAGCGACCGGCTGAGCGAGGAGGAGCGGAAGCGGTATCTGGACATCATCGAAACGGAGAGCCGGCGGCTGTCCCGGCTGAGCGACAACCTGCTCAAGCTGGCGGCCCTCGAGTCGGCCCATCCTCCCTTCAGGCCGAAGCGGTACAGGCTGGACCGGCAGCTGCGGGAAGCCGTGCTGGCCTGCGAGCCGCAGTGGCTGGAGAAATCCATCCGCATCGACGCGGATCTCCCGGAAGCGGAAATCGTCGCCGATCCCGAACTAATGGACCAGGTGTGGGGGAACCTGCTGCACAACGCGGTCAAATTTACGCCGGAAGGCGGGACGATCGGCGTTCGGCTGCGGCTTTCGGGCGGGGAAGCGGAGGTGGCCATCTCCGACACCGGCATCGGCATCGGGGAGGACGAGCTGCCGCGCATTTTCGACCGTTTCTACAGAGCGGACAGGGCGCGGAACCGGGATGGCGGAGGCAGCGGCCTCGGGCTGTCCATCGTGAAAACGATCGTCGGGCTGCACCGCGGAACGATCGGCGTGCAAAGCCGGCCGGGAGTGGGCACGACTTTCACGGTGCGGTTGCCGCGAAATTTGACAGGCAGCGGCCGGAACCGCTGTCCGAGCTGAAGCAATGGCTTTCCTTCTTTGACCGGTATTGGGACGAGAAACTGGCCAGCCTCAAGCATTTTGTGGAAAACGAAGACGGTTGACCGGATCCGCCGCGGACGCCCGTTCCCATTGACGCCTGCATCCATTTTTGGTAAAATGAGAACAAACATTCGCACGTGCGGCGGTGGTGTTCCGTGAACGGCATCGAAAGCCGGCTGGACCGGATCGAAACGATGCTCGGCGATCTCATCAAAATGGTGGGCTCGGTCAAAGGCGATCTGGAAACGCTCAAGCAGGAATTTGAAACGGAAAAAGAGGAGAACCGGAAACGGTTCGAGCAGATCGACCGCCGGTTCGAGCAAGTCGACCAACGATTCGAACAGATCGATCGCCGGTTCGAGCAAGTCGACCAACGATTCGAACAGATCGACCGCCGGTTCGAGCAAGTCGACAAACGATTCGAACAGATCGACCGCCGGTTCGAGCAGATCGACCGCCGATTCGAGCAGCATTTCGACCGGGTGGACGAGCGTTTCGGCGAAATGGAGCGCCGGTTGGACCGCATGGACCAGCGGCACGATGCCGTGATGCTGGAGATGGGGCGCAACGCGCGCGAGCATGAATACATGGCTTCGCGAATTTTCCGGAACGAAATGGAACTGGATCAGCTGAGGAAGCAGATGGCCGTCCGCGAAAGCGAAGCGTGACCGCAGAGCCCGAATCCGGAGCGGACCGGGCGAAGCGGATCACATCAGCAGGATTGTGCGAAAACCGGACTGCGGCTTGACCGCGGATCCGGTTTTTTGTCCTTTCGGTCCAGTGGGGGATCAAAAAAATGGCATGACGGGTTGACAGGACACCAAAAGGTGTCCTATTATGGAGGTACGACATGAATAAGACACCAAAAGGTGTCCAATCATGCCGCGACAGGCTTGGGAGGGAGTCGGGGTGAGCGCGGTCATCCAGAAGCGCGACGTGTTCGACGCCATCGCGGACCCGACCAGGCGCCGGCTGATCCGGTTGCTGGCCGACGGGGAACGTCCGCTTCACGAGCTGACGCCGCAGTTTCCGATGGGACGCACTGCGGTGTCCAAACATCTGGCGATCTTGAAGGAAGCCGGTTTGGTCGAGGACCGGAAAGTCGGAAGGGAAACCCGGTTCCGGCTCAATCCCGTCCCGCTGCGGGAAGTGCAGGACTGGGTGTCGTTCTACAGCCGTTTCTGGAGCGAGAACCTGATGCGGCTGAACCGACTTCTGGAAGAAGAAAGGGAGGAATCGCCTTGAGTTTGACGCTGTCGATGGAATTTGCGTTCCGCACGACCGTCGATCGGCTGTGGAAGGCGCTGACCGATTCGGATCAGCTGGCCGGATGGGTGGCCAACATCCACACCGGCGAACCGATGGAAAACGACTTCAAGCCCGTCGTCGGCCACCGGTTCCGCTTCCGCACGACGCCGACGGCGTTCTGGAACGGCATCATCGAAGGGGAAGTGCTGGTCGTGGAGGAGCCGCACCGTCTGTCCTACACGTGGGAAAGCGGGGGAGAAGCACACCGTCACCTGGACGCTCAAGGATCTCGGCAACGGTTTGGTGAGCCTGCATCTCGAACAGACGGGCATCTCCGGCGAACCGGCGCTGAACGGTGCGAAGTACGGCTGGGGTACGTGGATCGGGCGGCTTGAGCGGCTGCTGGAACCATGATGAAATGACAAGCAATGGCAAGATGGGAGATCAAAGGGGACTATTGAGGCGTTGACCATGCACAAATTGTTCGTTTACGGCACCCTTCGCAAAGGAGAACCGAACCACGGCCTGCTGGGGACGAGCCGCTGCCTCTTCCCGCAAGCGCGGGTGAAGGGCGTGCTCGTGGACACCGGCTGCGGCTTTCCGGCCATGCGGGAGGGCGACGGGGACGTGCTCGGGGAAATCTACGAGGTTGACGACGAAACGCTGGCCCGCACGGACGATCTGGAGGACTACTTCGGACCGGGCGATCCGCGCAACCTGTATGAGCGGGTTCTCCGGGCGGCCCGCACCGCAACGGGCGAGCTGGACGTGTGGGTGTACGTGTCGGAGCGGTTCGGATCGTCCCCCGTCATCCCGTCCGGCGACTGGGTGAAGCGCGGCGGGCAGCCGCGGGAAGGCGCCGGTCCGGCATGAAGCGTTTCATGACGGCATGAAAAAAGCTCCGGCCAACCCGGAGCTTTTCGCATGATCAGGTCAGCCAGAGATTCTGGTCGGCCTTTTTTTTTCAGTCGATGGCCGCATCGTCCAGCCATGCCAGGACCAGATGGTCCGGCAGTTCCTTGCCGCCGTGCAAATCCTGGAGACGGTCCCGGTCGTCATCGGTCAGCCCGAAGGCGAGGACGCCGTCCTCCAGCTTCCCGGCGTGCACCGTCAGGCGGACCGATTGCGGCGAAAACACGGCTTCCACCATCAGGTTGAATGTGCCGTCCCCGGCTTCGTCGGACACGGAATGGCCCAGCGCGTAGAAAAGCGGCTTGCCGTCGATGACGGTGAAATCCTGGGCGCGGATCGGCCGGTTGCCGATGACGCAGTCCGCGCCCGCCTTGATGAGGGCGTTGCCGATCAGCCGCTGGGACGTGTTGGGGGCGCGGCCCGGCCGTTTGCCCCAATGGCTCATGCACCGATTCAGACTTTGATCGCTGGAATCATCGTGGTTCGGACATTTCCGTTCAACGCTTGGCGGTCCGGATTCCGGAGAAAGACTCTCCGGAAAAGACCGTCTTTTTGTATATCGGAACCTCCCGCCCGTTTTTTTACGGCTGTCACAGAATGTTGCCCGATCGTTCTTTCGCAGCTCCGCCGCTGCCGGTCATTCGCCCAAAAGCCGCATCAGGCCGATCCCGATGCCGTCCAGCGAGGCGCCGGCGGCCGGATGGCGCTCGACATTGGCAAGCAGCACGACGCCGGTCCCGTTCTCCTTGTTGAAACCGACAAAGCTGGAGTAGCCGCCGGTGCCGCCGTTGTGCCAGAACAGGTTCAGGCGCCGCTCCCAAAACCAGGCGATGCCGAGAGCCCGGCCGCCCGGCTCTTCGTGCCAGATGCGGTGGGTGTCGTGCAGCGCCTCCTCCAGCGGATGCCCGGTGCCCCCGATGTGGATCCGCAAATAGGCCAGCAAATCCCGCGCCGTGGAGCGCAACGCCCCCGCCCCTTCGAGGGCGCGGAAATCCCAGTTGGATGCCGGGCGGCCGCGGCTGTCGTATCCCGGCACGAGGCGGGCCCGCTGATCGCCGGACAGCCGGATGGCCGTATCGGCAAGGCCGAGGGGGCGGCAAACGGCGTCCAGCAGGACGGTTTCGTAGTCGCCGCCGTACACCCTCGCCAGAATGTGTCCCAGAAGACCCGCGCCCATGTTGGAGTAGCGAAACCGGCGCCTGGCCGGAAACCGGTATTTGGCGAGAAACCGGAGCATGGCGTCTTCGGAAAAATGGGCGTACGGATTGGCGCGGACGTTTGGGGACACCAGCAGTCTGGCCAGAAAGGAAGGCGGCAGGGACGGCAATCCCGACGTATGGGTGGCCAGCTGGCGCAGCGTGACCGGATGCCCGGCCATGGACTTGTTGCGCGCCAGGTCCGGGAGAAAGCGCGTGACCGGATCGTCCGGCCGGACGAGGCCGTCGCGGATCGCCCGGGCCAGCAGGGCGCCGGTGAACGTTTTGGTGACGGAGCCGATTTCGTACAGGGGTTCGCGGGGCAAGCCGGAACGAAGCGGCGGGATGCCCTGCTGCGGCGGGTTTGAAGACCGGGAAGGGGACGTCCCGGGAACGTGATGCAAGACGGCCGTTTCCCCGCCTTTGAGCAGGCCGATGGCCAGATGCAGCCGGGGATGCTTGCGGCAATAAGGATCGAGGAGGGCGCGGACGGCCGGTTCGAGGCGGCTGGCAAAACGGAACGTGGAACCCATCTGGACATGCCTCCGGAACTTGCTGGTCACAAATGGCATACGGAGCAAGGCTGCCGAAGGATTCAGAGCCGCCGGATGTCCGGGTCAGGCCGGATCCGGCGCGAACGCTTCGCGTCCGCGGCCGCTCCGCTTCACGTCATACAGCGCCTGGTCCGCATGGTGGAGCAGCGTGTCGCTGTCCTCGCCGTGTTTCGGGTGAAAGCTGACGCCGATGCTGATGTCCAGCGCCACGCGTTCTGCGCCGGCGTCAAGGGGATGCTCGGCCAGATGTTTCCGCAGCTCGCCGATTTTCGCGCGGACCGCGTCCTCCGTCGCGGCCGACCGGAAGCAGATGATGAACTCGTCCCCGCCGAAGCGCGCCGCAAAGTCGCCCGGCCCGAGGATGGCGCGGACGGCGTCGGCCGCCCGGACGAGCGCCCGGTCGCCGGTCCAGTGGCCGTACCGGTCGTTGACGTCCTTGAACAGATCCAGGTCGAACATCATGACCGCGAAGGGTTCGCCGGTTTCTCCGGCTTCCTCCAGCGCGCGGTTCAGCTCTTCGGAGAAAAATTTCCGGTTCGGCAGTTTCGTGAGCGCATCGTGATAGGCGAGGCGGGCCAGCTCCCGGCGGCTTTCCGCCTCGACGGTGACGTCCCGCACGATCAGGATCATGTGCGGCACATATTCAAGCGACAGGCAATCCCCGTCGATCAGCAGATCCATCCGTCCGGCGCCGGTGTCGATGTCGAGCGGCACTTCGCGGATCGACTCGCGGTTTCGGATCCGCCGCAACAGGTCCCCTTGCATGAGCGGTGCGATGGTCCGGCCATCGAGCTGCAGCGCCTCGAACAGCTTCTTCGCCACGGGATTCGCTTCCCGCACGTTGCCGTCCATGTCGGTCAGCAGGATGGCGACCGGGCTCACGTTGAACAGGTTTTCGAACCGGACGTCCACGTGGTGCAGGAATTCGTACTTTTTCATCGTCCGGCGAAGAATTTCGCACCAGAGCAGCGTGCCGTAGATGCAGGGATACGGGGGCAGGAGGCCGTTGAAGTCGATGGTGCCGATCACGAGGTTGAAAAAGACGGTGACGAGCACGCCGAAGATGAGCTGTTTGAAGATGCCGCGGATCTCGGGCTGGTCGGCGTCCCGGATGCCTTTTGCGAGGATCAGGAGGTAGAGGGCGTTGAACACGTTGCTGCCGAACATGGCGATGTAATAGGCCGTGTTGTAGACCGGCCATTTCCAGATGCCCGCTTCGCGGAACGAAGCGCCTGACGCCATCTCGTCGCCGAAGACCAGGTTCGCGAGCAGCAGGACCGTCGGGAGATAGAACAGGGACGGATGCACGAAATTCGGGAGTTTTCGTCCGGAGCGGGTGAGGGACAGGAACAGGTGCAAGCCGAACCCGACGATGGTGATGCCCGACAGGCCGAACCAGGACGCCGTGAGCACCGGGCTGTACTCGATGGGCAGATAGTGGCGGACGAACTCTTCCATGAACATGGACAGGCAGCAGGCGATGATGCCGGCCACGAGCAAATATTCCTTGCGGTTGCGGTCGCGGCGGAGCACGTCCGTGAGCAGGAGGACGAAATACATGATCGGCAGGAAATGGGTGAAAATCGGCGTGATCGCGGCGGTGGCGGACATGGGCGGGATCACCGTGCTTTCGGCCGGGACGTCGGGGGGCGGTGTCGGACGGCGTGGAATGGATCCCGGGTTTTTTTCATTGTACAACAAGCGCGGCATTATTGTCATTTTCTGTCGAAAAAAGACGGCGGCGCGGGCGCCATTCTTCGGCACAAGCCCGCCGTCCGCCGCGTGGACCCGAAAAAAACGCAGCCCAAAAAAATCGTTGACATCTTCGGCCCCGAACGGTAATATGTTGTTCACAAAAACATATTAAAAAAATCGGAATAGTGTAAATTGAGGTCCGACCGGACCGCCGGAGGCCTCCTTTCCCCCATGGCGCAAATCCGAGGCGACGCTTGCCCGGAAGCGCGGGGAGAAGGAGGTCTTTTCTGTTTGCACGTTCCGATGGGGGAAGGAGATGGAGGGTTTGGCTTATGTGGTCATCGTGAACGGAAGTCCGAACGCGGCTTCCCGGCTGAACGGGATCGTGAACCACATCGAGCGGCATCTGTCGCAGGGCGGGCATGCCGCGGAGGAAATCCGGGTGGCGGACCTGCCCGCGCAGGATCTGGTGTTCGGCCGGTACGACAAGCCGGAGATCAAGGAAGCCGTCGGAAAGGTGGAGCGCGCGGACGCCGTCGTGTTTGCCAGCCCGGTCTACAAGGCCTCCTACACCGGGCTGCTGAAGCTGTTCCTCGACGTGCTGCCGCAGCACGTCCTGAACGACAAGTGGGTGGCCCCCGTGTTCATCGGCGGCACCATCGCCCATCTGCTGTCGGTGGAGTTCGCCTTCAAGCCGGTGGCCGCGGCGCTGGGGGCGCGACGGTTCGCGCCGGCGGTCTATGCCGTCGATCTGCAGGTGACGCGCGCGGAGCGGAACGGCGGCGCCGGGTTCGAACTGGATGCGGAGCTGAAGACGCGGCTCGAGGCCATGCTGTTCGAGCTGGAGAAGGAACTGGAGGTGCGGGACCATGCGCAGAGCCGGGCGTGAAAGGGTGCCGGCGGAACGGCCGGCGGCGGATCGCCCGGGCCATGCGGCCGGCCGCCTCGGGAACCGGCGGTCCGCGGGAACGGGAACCGGATGGGCTGCCGCGGCGGCCGCGGTCATCCTTGCGTTGTCCATGCTGCTGTCGGCCTGCGCGGCGGGCGGCGGCAAGGCGGGAGCGGCCGGGCCGGGAAACGCCGGCGGCGTGAACGCCGCCGGTCATGACGGTTCCGGCGCGGGTTCGGGCGGCAACGGGGCGGCTGCTTCCGGCCCATCGGACGGAAGCCGGACGGAAAGCGGCCGGGAGCCGGTGACGGTGCGGATCGGCTACCAGAAGTACGGCACGCTCAACATTCTCAAGGCGGACGGCCGTCTGGACCGCCGCCTGGAGGAACTGGGCTACCGGGCGGAATGGACGGAATTCCCCGGCGGGCCGCAGCTGCTTGAAGCGCTCAACGTCGGCAGCATCGACATCGGGCACACCGGTGAAGCGCCGCCGATTTTCGCCCAGGCGGCGGGCGCGCCCCTCGTCTACCTGGCCCACGAACCGCCGAGCCCGAAAAGCGAAGCGCTGCTCGTTCCGAAGGATTCGGACATCCGGACGGCCGCCGATCTGAGGGGAAAGAAAGTGGCGCTCAACAAAGGGTCCAACGTGCACTACCTGCTGGTCAAACTGCTGGAGCAGGCCGGCGTCGGCTACGACGAGATCGAACCGGTCTACCTGCCGCCGGCGGACGGCCGCGCCGCTTTCGAAAGCGGCAAGGTGGACGCCTGGGTCATCTGGGACCCGTTCTTCGCGGCGGCGGAAACGGCCACCGGCGCCCGGATTGTGGCCGACGGCACCGATCTGGTGCACAATCACGAGTTCTTCCTCGGCGAAAGGTCCTTCGTCGAACGCCATCCGGACGTGATTGACATCATTCTGGAAGAAGCCGACCGGATCGACGCCTGGGCCAAAGACCATCCGCGGGAACTGGCGGAGCTGTTGTCCCCGCAGCTCGGCATCGACGTGCCGAGTCTGGAACGGGCCGCCGGGCGGCGGCAGTACGGGGTGCGGCGGATCGGTCCGGAGGTGCTCGAAGCCCAGCAGCGCATCGCCGACACGTTCCGGGCGCTCGGCCTGATCCCCGTCGACATCCGGGTGGAAGAAGCGACGGTGCCGACGGCATCCGGCCAATGAGCGGTCCGGTCCATAAGCGGCACGGCCGACAAACGGCCCGGCTGCTGACGGCCCGGCGGATGCAAGACCGTGCGGGCGAAACATTCCGCGAGGAGGTATCGTACCATGCGCATTTTCTGGTTCATCCCGACCCATGGCGACGGCCGCCGCCTCGGCACCGCCGAAGGCGCGCGGGCGGTGGACGGCGCGTACATGGCGCAAATTGCCGCGGCTGCCGACCGGCTCGGCTTCGAGGGCGTGCTCATCCCGACGGGCAGCTCCTGCGAGGATCCGTGGATCGTGGCCAGTTCCCTTGTGCCCGTCACCCGCAAGCTGAAATTTCTCATCGCCGTCCGCCCCGGCCTGATGTCGCCGACGCTGGCGGCGCGGATGGCGGCGACCTTCGACCGGATTTCCGGCGGCCGGCTGCTCATCAACGTGGTGGCCGGCGGCGATCCGGTGGAACTGGCCGGCGACGGCCTGTTCCTCGAGCACGACGCCCGGTATGAGCTGACCGACGAGTTTTTGGCGATCTGGCGCCGGGAACTGGCGGGGGAAACGGTGGAATTCGCCGGCCGGCATCTGTCGGTCGCGGGCGGCCGCGTGCTCTTTCCGCCGCTGCAGACGCCCCATCCGCCGGTCTGGTTCGGCGGGTCGTCGCCGGCGGCCCATGAGGTGGCGGCGAAGCACGCCGACGTGTACCTCACCTGGGGCGAACGGCCCGAAGACGTGGCGGAGAAAATCGCCGATGTCCGCAGGCGCGCGGAAGCGGCCGGCCGCGAAGTGAAGTTCGGCATCCGCCTGCACGTCATCGTGCGGGAAACCGACGAGGAAGCGTGGCAGGCGGCGGAAGACCTGATCCGGTACGTCGACAACGAAACGATCGCCCAGGCCCAGCGCATTTTCGCCCGGTTCGACTCCGTCGGCCAGAAGCGGATGAGCCAGCTGCACCGCGGCGACCGCTCCGCGCTGAAGATCGGCCCGAATCTGTGGGCCGGCATCGGGCTCGTGCGGGGCGGCGCGGGCACGGCCCTCGTCGGCAGCCCGGCGTCCGTCGCCGCCCGCATGCGGGACTATCAGGCGCTCGGCATCGAGACGTTCATCCTGTCCGGCTATCCCCATCTGGAAGAAGCGTACCGGGTCGCCGACCTCTTGTTCCCGCACCTGCCCGTCGAGCGGAAAGCGCCGCAAGGCCCGGGCTCGATCAGCCCGTTCGGCGAACTGATCGCCAACTCGCTGCAGCCGACCCTGCGCACGTCGGCGCATTGAGGGGAGGGCGGTCCATGCGGGGCGCTTCTGCAACGTTTCGCCGGCGGCTCGACCCGGTGCTGCCCTGGATCGTTCCCGTTTCGGCGATCGCGGTCTGGCAGCTGCTCGGCGGGCTCGGCCTCCTTTCAAACCGCATCATGCCCACGCCCGTCCAGGTGGCGGATGCCGCCGTCCGTCTCACGCTGAGCGGCGAGCTGCTCCATTCCCTGGCGGTCAGCACGTCATCGGGATGCAGCGGCTCATCGAGCGGCTGTGGCTCCGGCAGGGATTCACCGCCCTGCTCGTCACCCACGACGTCAGCGAGGCGGTGGCCCTGGCGGATCGCGTCATCCTGATCGAGCGGGGCGCCGTCGCCCTCGACCTGGCGGTGACGCTGGCCCGGCCCCGGGTGAAGGATGCCGGCTTCGCCCATTTCGAAAAGCGCATCCTCGACCGGGTGCTGGAGCCGGACGACCGGGAAGCCGGCGAACCGCCGGCGGAATGGACGTATGAAATCTGATCTTTTGCTCCGCCATCCCTCTTTTTTGTCCGTCAGCCGGGGCATACTACGGGCAAACGGACAAAGGAGGCGCTTTCCATGGACGACAGGCAAAAGCGGCGGGTGATCGACGAACTGAACGGATTCCTGAAAGGGCGGTTCATGGGCATCCGGCAATACGAGCGGCTGATCGAGCGCGCCAATGATCCGGAACTGAAGGACATGCTGCGGCGGTTCCGGGACCACGCCGAACTCGGGGCGGAGAAGATCGCCCGGCGCATCCGGGAGCTCGGCGGCGAGCCGGTGGACGGCCCCGGCCTCATGGGTGAAATGCAGCTGTGGATGCAGAAGTTCGGCGATGCGCCGGAGGACGTGCGGGACATTTTGCGCGATGCGCTCGTCGGAGAGAACAAATACGGCATCCGTTTTTCGCACAAAAATGGTGGCCGGGGAGCTGGACCGGGAAAGCAAAAACGTGGTGGACACGGTGCTGGAGGAAGACCAGAAACGGGTGGACGAACTGCGGCGAAAGCTGGAGGAGACGGCGCCGGTTTGATGCCGCCTGCCGCGTATGTCCTCTTCTGCATCCGGGCAATCTGTTAAGGAAAAGGGACCCAAGGGGTCCCCATCTTTTGGTGCAGGAGGATCGACATGTCGCTCATCGGGAAACGGATTTTGCCCTTTCGCGCGCAGGCGTACCACAACGGGTCCTTCATCGAAGTGACGGACGAAGACCTGCTCGGAAAATGGAGCGTCGTCTGCTTCTACCCGGCGGACTTCTCCTTCGTGTGCCCGACGGAGCTGGAGGACTTGCAGTCCCGCTACCGCGAGCTGAAGCAGCTCGGCGCCGAAGTGTATTCCGTGTCCACGGACACCCATTTCGTCCACAAGGCGTGGCACGACCATTCCGAAAAGGTGCGCAAGGTGGAGTACGTCATGATCGGCGACCCGTCCGGCACCCTCTCGCGCAGCTTCGACGTGTACGATGAACAGACCGGGCTGGCCCAGCGCGGCACGTTCATCGTGGACCCGGACGGGGTCATCCAGGCGGTGGAAATCACGGCGGACGGCATCGGACGGGATGCGGACACGGTGGTCAAAAAGCTGAAGGCGGCCAAATACGTGCGGGAACACCCCGGCGAAGTGTGCCCGGCCAAGTGGGAGGAAACCGGCGAAACGCTGAAACCGAGCCTCGAACTCGTGGGCAAAATTTGAGGCGACGGCCATGCCATTGGACGCGGATCTCAAAGCGCAGCTGATGCACTATCTGGCGCTGATGGAAGGCGACGTGCTGCTGAAAGTGTCGGCCGGCGACGATCCGGTCTCCCGGCGCATGCTGGAGCTGGTGGAGGAGCTGACCGGCCTTTCGCCGCGCATCAAATGGGAGCGGGCGGCGCTTTCCCGCACGCCGGGCTTCAGCGTGAACCGGCCCGGCGAAGACACCGGCATCGTGTTCGCCGGACTGCCGCTTGGCCACGAGTTTTCGTCGCTCGTGCTGGCCCTGTTGCAGGTGAGCGGCCGGCCGCCGAAGGTGGAGCCCGGCGTCCTCGAACGCATCCGGGCGCTGCCGGGCGAATACCGGTTCGAAACGTACGTCAGCCTCACGTGCAACAACTGCCCGGACGTGGTGCAGGCGCTCAACGTGATGAGCCTCGTGCATCCGAACATTTCCCACACGATGGTGGAAGGGTCGGCGTTCCGCGAGGAAGTGGAGCAAAAGGGCATCCGGGCGGTGCCGACGGTATATCTGAACGGGGCCTTTTTCGAAAGCGGCCGGCTGTCGCTGGAGGACATCCTCGGGAAGCTGGGCGCCGCGCAGGACGCTTCCGCCTTCGCGGGGAAAGCGCCCTACGACGTGCTGGTGGTCGGCGGCGGACCGTCCGGCGCCAGCGCCGCCGTCTACGCCGCCCGCAAGGGGATCCGCACCGGCCTCGTGGCGGAGCGGTTCGGCGGGCAGGTGAACGACACGCTGGGCATCGAAAACGTGATCGGCATCCCGTACACGGAAGGGCCGAAGCTGGCCGCCGATCTGGAAGCCCACGCCCGCGCCTACGACATCGACATCATGACGGGAAGGCGGGCGGTCCGGCTGGCGAAGCCGGAAGGCGGCGCCTTCTTCGAAGTGGAACTGGAAAACGGCGCGGTGCTGCAAAGCCGGACGGTCATCGTGTCCACCGGCGCCCGCTGGCGGAACCTGGGCGTGCCCGGCGAGCGGGAATTCCGCAACAAGGGCGTCACGTACTGCCCGCACTGCGACGGCCCGCTGTTCGCCGGCAAGCGGACGGCGGTCGTCGGCGGCGGCAATTCCGGCGTCGAGGCGGCCATCGACCTGGCGGGCCTCTGCGAGCACGTCACGCTGCTGGAATTCATGCCGGAGCTGAAGGCGGACCATGTGCTGCAGCAGAAGCTCGCCAGCCTGCCCAACGTGACGGTGGTGACGAACGCGCAGGTGACGGAAATCGTCGGACGGGACGCGGTGGAGGGCATCGCCTGGACGGACCGGGAAAGCGGCGAACCCCGGAGGGCCGCGGTGGAAGGGGTGTTCGTGCAGATCGGGCTTGTGCCCAACACGGAGTGGCTCGGCGACGCCGTGGAGAAGACGAAGACCGGCGAAATCGTCGTGGACAAGCGGGGCGCCACGAGCCTTCCCGGCGTGTTTGCCGCCGGCGACTGCACGGACATCCCGTACAAGCAGATCGTCATCTCCATGGGATCCGGCGCGACGGCGGCGCTGGCCGCCTTCGACTACCTGATCCGCCATCACTGACGGCACGGCGAATCACGGGACGTGAAAGCCGCATCCGGCCCGCCCGCCGAAAAAAATGACAGTCCGCCCCGGGGAAAACGTGGTAAAATGAAGAGCGGGTCTGGCAGCGAGACACTTTCGACCAAAAAGGCGGGAGAACGATGGAAATACCGGTCTTGCTCTACCACGTGGTCAAACCGGATCCGGATCCGGCAAACGACTATCAATATCGGCTGGACGAGTTCGAGAAGGAGATGGCCTGGCTCCATGACAACGGGTACGTGACGCTGTCCGCCGACGAATATCTGGACGTGCTCGACGGGAAGCGGCCGGCGCCGGAAAAGCCGGTGCTCCTCACCTTCGACGACAACACCGCCGATTTCACCGAATTCGTGATGCCGGTGCTGGAACGGTACGGCATGAAGGCCATCCAGTTCACCGTCACGGACTGGATCGGCAACCGGCTGAACATGGACGCGGAAGAGATGAAGGCGATCGCCGCCCGCGGCATCGACGTGCTGAACCATACGGTGAGCCACCCGATGATGGCCGAGCTGGACCGGGCCCGGCAGCGGGAAGAAATCGCCGAGGCGGGCAAGGCGCTCGAGGCCCTCGTCGGGCGGAAGCAGGACATTTTCGCGTACCCGTACGGCAACTACAACGACGTCACCATCGAGGTGCTGCGGGAACTCGGCTACCGGGCCGCCTTCATCGTCGCCGATGCCAAAAGCACCCCGTCCTCGCCGCGCTTCGAACTGCCGCGCTACTGCCTGCTGCAGCGGCATACGCTGGACGATTTCGTCCGCATGGTGAGCTGAAGGCCGATCGGCAACGCAAGCTGCACGAAATCCTTTCGCGAAAAGCGGAATGGGGATTTCGTGCGGCTTTTTTCTTTTTTGCAGGCGTTCAATGGCGGAGCGGGGGTGTTCAGCGGCATCCGTTCACGGTACAATGGCAAAAGAATGGCCGATGGCAGGGATCCGCCGGCCGGAACGCGAAACCGAACAAGGAAACGGACGGGATGAACGAAATGGATGCCGGCAAAATGAAGGACGATCTGAAGCTGAAGCTGATGCTGGTGCTCGTGCGGGACCGGCGGGCGATGCAGGGACGCCTCCGCAGCGTCCGGTTCATGCGGGAATACGGGGCGCTGCCCGATCAGCTAGGCGCCATCACGCTCCGCAACATGAGCGATGACGAACGGGCCGCCCTGGCCGCCGGCATCGGCATCCGCAGCAAGCCGGCCGGCGCCAAGAGCGACCTGTACCTGAACGATGTCGGCTACCGCATCCAGGCGCTGGCCCTGCATCCGACGGAGGTGGCCGACGGGCTCGGGATGGACGGGCTTCGCGCCGTCTGCCGGAAAGCGGGCGTGGGGGCGGAACAGGCGGAAGAGGTGGTGGACGCGTTCCGGGAATACTGGCGCCGGCGGCAGGCCGGCGAGCTGCCGGACGGCATGCCGGTGGACGGCGAAGGGTCGCCGCTGCGCCGCGTGGAAGACCGCCTGCGCCGCGTCGTCTCCTATCTGCTGTTCACCGGCGACGAAGAGGGGAACGATTCCCCGTTCGCGGCGGACGGCCTGATCGACTATACGGATCCGACGGATACGGAAACGTGGGCCACCCTCGGCAAGGACGAGGCGGTGGACGCCCTGTGGGGCCGTCTCACCGTCAGCGCCGATGGCGACAGCTGGGAGACGGCCCGCTTCAGCCTGCGGGCGCCGGTTTGACGGGCTTCGGTCTGACGGGTACCGTCTAGACGGGTGCCGGCCGGAGTCACTGGCTTTTCTTCCGGAAGTTGCTGCCGGACACGTCGGCCATGTTTTCGATGGCCACCAGCGCCTTCGGGTCGATGTCGTTGACGATTTCGCGCAGCGTGGACAATTCAAGCCGGCTGACGATGATGTAGATGATTTTTTTCGGCTCGCCGGAGAAGGCGCCTTCCCCGTGCAGGAACGTCATGCCGCGGTGCAGCTGCTCCCGGATCGCTTCGGCGATCCTGTCGGGCACATCGGAAATGATCGTCACCGACTTCAGCTCTTCCAGGCCTTCGTTGACGATATCGATCATTTTGTAGGCGATGAAATAGGTGATGATGGAGTACATGGCCGTTTCCCAGGTGAAGACGAGCAGGGCGGCCAAAATGAAGATGAACACGTTGAGCACCATGATGAACTGGCCGACGGACACCGGCTTTTTCCGGCTGACGAGAATGGCGATCACTTCCGTGCCGTCAAGCACGCCGCCGCTGCGGATGACGAGGCCGACGCCGGTGCCGAGGATGACCGCGCCGATGATGGTGGCCAGGAACAGGTCGTCGGTGAACGCGTCGACGTGATGCAGCCAGGCCGTCAGGCCGGACAGCACCAGCACGCCGAACAGCGCGTGGATGACGAAGCGGAGTCCCATTTTGCGGAAGCCGATCACCAGAAACGGCAGGTTGAACAGCACGATGAACAGGCTCAGCTTCATGCCCGTCATTTTGGCCGCGATGATGGACAGGCCGATGACGCCCCCGTCCAGAATGCTGTTCGGCACGAGGAACAGTTCCAGCCCGACCGCGGCGATGGCCGCGCCGACGGCGATCATGAACATCTGCCGGATTTCCGTCCACAGTCTGAATGGCTTGGCTCCTTCCACGGGGTGCTCAGCTCCTTTTTGATCACGTCTGGTTGGCTTCAACAAAAAAATCTTACCCTTTTTCTATCAGCAGGACAAGAAAAAGGTCTTCGGAAAACGGTCTTCGGCAAGCCGAGGGGAGGCGTTGGCGCATGGAGAAAAAGGTGGTGCTCGCCCTCGACCAGGGGACGACGAGCTCGCGGGCGATCCTGTTCGACCGGCAGGGTCGGGTCGTGCACATCGCGCAGAAGGAGTTGACGCAGCATTACCCGAAGCCGGGCTGGGTGGAGCACAACCCGATGGAAATCTGGGGCGCCCAGAGCGGCGTGGCGCGGGAAGTGCTGGAAGCGGCGCGGGTGCGGCCGCAGGAAGTGGCGGCCATCGGCATCACGAACCAGCGGGAGACGACCGTCGTGTGGGACCGGCACACCGGCGAACCGGTGCATCCGGCCATCGTCTGGCAGGACCGGCGCACGGCGGATCTGTGCGAGAGGCTGAAGAAGGCCGGCTGGGAGCCGGTCATCCGCGAGAAGACCGGGCTCATCATCGACGCCTATTTTTCCGCCACGAAGCTCAAATGGATCCTCGACCATGTGGACGGCGCGCGGGCGCGGGCGGAGAGGGGGGACCTCCTGTTCGGCACGGTGGACACGTGGCTCGTCTGGAACCTGACCCGCGGCCGCGTGCACGCGACGGACTATACGAACGCGTCCCGCACGATGCTGTTCAACATCCATACGCTGGAGTGGGACGAAGACATCCTGCGGGAGCTCGGCATCCCGAAGGCGATGCTGCCCGAGGTGCGGCCGAGCGTGGGCGCGTTCGGCGAAACGGACCGGGAGACGTTCGGCGGGGCGCTCATCCCGATCCGCGGCGTCGCCGGCGACCAGCACGCCGCCCTGTTCGGCCAGGGGTGCTTCGAGTCCGGCATGGCCAAAAACACGTACGGCACCGGCTGCTTCATGCTGATGAACACGGGGGACAAGCCGGTGGCGTCGGCGTCGGGGCTTCTGACGACGATCGCCTGGGGCCTCACGGACAAGGTGTCCTATGCGCTGGAGGGCAGCATCTTCATCGCCGGCGCGGCGGTGCAGTGGCTCCGGGACGGCCTCCGGCTGCTCGAGACGGCGGCGGATTCGGAATATTACGCGGGCAAGGTGCCGGACAACGGCGGCGTGTACGTCGTGCCGGCCTTCGCCGGGCTGGGGGCGCCCTATTGGGACATGTACGCCCGGGGCGCGATTTTCGGGCTCACCCGGGGCACAAGCAAAAACCACATCATCCGCGCCACCCTGGAATCGCTGGCTTACCAGACGCGGGACGTGCTGGCGGCGATGGAGCAGGACGCCGGCCTCCGGCTCAAGTCGCTGCGCGTGGACGGCGGGGCGGCGGCGAACAACCTGCTCATGCAGTTCCAGGCGGACATTCTCGGAACGGACGTGGTGCGCCCGGCGATGACCGAGACGACCGCCCTCGGCGCCGCGTTCATGGCCGGCCTCGGCACGGGCTTCTGGTCGATGGCGGACCTTGTGCGGCTCGACCGGGAGCGGGACACCGTGACGTTCCGCCCGGCGATGGACGAGGATGCGCGGCGGCGCCTCCTGGCCGGGTGGCGCAAGGCCGTGGAGCGCACGATGGGCTGGGCGGACGAATGACGGGTCCGGGAATCCGGCGCGCGATCCCGGGATGATGCGGCTGGGACCGGAACCCGGCACGCGGTCCCGGGACGATGCGGGCGGATCGGCCGAACCGATGAATAGGCAGGCGGCCGGTCGGGCAACCTAGGGAAAAAAAGGCAAGGAGTTGCCCACGCATGAAGACGTTCAATACGATTGTGCTGACCCTGCTCATCATCGGCGGATTGAACTGGCTGCTCGTCGGCCTGTTCCAGTTCGACCTGGTCGCCAGCATTTTCGGCGGAACCGATTCGCTGATGTCGCGGATCGTGTACACCATCGTCGGCTTGTGCGCGCTGTACGCCATCCGGTTCTACTACGACGTCACCAAGGAAACGGCGCGCTGAGAAGAGCCGGGAACCGCAAGTCGCGGCATCCGCACCCGTTTTTCGAGAAAAAGGGCGCTTGGTCAGGCGCTCTTTTTTTCGTTACAATGGAAGGGAACCTGTTCGACACGACAAGGAAGGACCGATTGAACATGGGAGATACGACCGTCAAGCTCACGTCCCTCACGGCAAAAGGCGGATGCGGCTGCAAAATCGGCCCGGCCGATCTGGCCCGGATCATGCGCAGCCTGCCGCCGGCGGAGCCGAATCCCGATCTTCTCGTCGGCACGGAAACGAGCGACGATGCCGGCGTGTACAAGATCCGTGACGATCTGGCGCTCGTGCAGACGGTGGACTTTTTTACGCCGATCGTCGACGACCCGTACGCCTTCGGCCAGATCGCGGCGGCCAACGCCATCAGCGACGTGTACGCCATGGGCGGCCGGCCGCTCGTGGCGCTCAACATCGTGGCGTTTCCGGTGCACACGCTGGACCACGCCATACTGACGGAGATTTTGCGCGGCGCGGCGGACAAGGCGAAGGAGGCCGGCGTCACCATCGTGGGCGGCCATTCCATCGACGACAAGGAGCCGAAGTTCGGCATGGCGGTCACCGGACTCGTCCATCCGGACCGCGTGCTGACCAACGCGGGGGCCCGTCCCGGCGACCGGCTCATCCTGACGAAGCCGATCGGCGTCGGCATTTTGACCACCTCGATCAAAAGGGACCTGCTCGCGCCGGAGGAAATCGCCCGGGTGACCCGGGTGATGGCGACGCTGAACCGGAAGGCGGCGGAGATCATGGCCGGCTTCGACGTGCACGCCTGCACCGACGTGACCGGTTTCGGCCTGATGGGCCATTCGCTGGAAATGGCGCGGGGCAGCCGGGTGAACATCACGATTTATCGCGACAAGGTGCCGTTCCTGCCGCGGGTGCGGGAGCTGGCGGAGCTGGGCGCCGTGCCCGGCGGCACGAAAAACAACCATGCCCACGTGGAGCCTTTTGTTTCGTTCCCCGAGCAGCTGGACCAGATCGGCCGGTGGATGCTGTGCGACGCCGTCACGAGCGGCGGGCTGCTCATCGCCGTGGACGCCTCGCAGGCCGAACGGCTGCTGGAGGCGCTGGTGGCGGCGGGCGTGGAGGCGGCCATGATCGGCGACGTGACGGGCCCGGGAGAAGGGCGCATTGTGGTTGTTTGAACCGACGACAAAAAAGGGAGAGGCCGCGATGCGCGACATCACGGTGGAAGAGCTGAATGAAGAGCGGTGGCGGGGCGGGACGGTCCCCATCGACGTCCGGTCGCCCGGGGAGTTTGCCGACGCCACCATCCCCGGCAGCCTGAACATTCCGCTTTTTGACGACGGGGAGCGGGCGGAAGTCGGCACGCTGTACGTGCAGGCCGGCGTCGAGGCGGCGAAGCGGCGCGGGCTGGAAATCGTGTCCGCCAAGCTGCCGGCTTTCGTGGACCAATTCGCGCGGGTGCCGGGGGACAAAACCGTTTTCTGCTGGCGGGGCGGCATGAGAAGCAAGGTGACGGCCACCCTGCTGTCGCTCATGGACATTCGCGTGCGGCGGCTTGCCGGCGGCTACCGCGCCTACAGGCGGTGGGTCGTGCAGTTTCTGGAGACGGCGGAGATCCGGCCGCGCATGGTGGTGCTGCACGGGCTGACGGGGACGGGGAAGTCCTGGATGCTGCGGCGGCTTGCGGCGGACGGGTTCCCGGTGCTTGATCTGGAGGCGATGGCGGGGCATCGCGGGTCGATTTTCGGCGAGGTCGGCCTTCGCGCGAACAACCAGAAAACGTTCGACGCCCTGCTGGCGGAAGCGCTGGTCCGCTGGCGGAACGCGCCGTTCCTGCTGATGGAGGCGGAGAGCCGGCGGATCGGCAAGGTGGTGTTGCCGGAGCGGCTTTGGGCGAAGAAGGAGGAAGGCCTCCATCTCCTGGTGGAACTGCCGCTGGAGGAGCGGGTGCGGCTCATCCTGCAGGATTACGAGCCGTGGAACCATCACGAAGCGTGCCTCGCCGCGTTCCGGCGGATCAAGGAGGCCATCCATACGCCCGTGGCCAAGGAGATCGAGAGCTTGCTGCTTAGGCAGGCGTACGCGCCGGCGGTGGAACTGCTGCTCGCGTTTTATTACGATCCGCGATACCGGCATGCCGGGCGCCATTACGACATCCGGCCGGAACATGTCATCCGGGCGCGGCATGTGGAGGAAGCGTGCGGACGGGTGCGGGAGCTGCTGCTCGGCCTGGGCGGCGCCGGCCGGTGAGGCGCCGGCGGAAGGCCGCGGGGAAAGCCCGGCGGCGGCAGACGGCGGACATGGCGTGGCGGCAGCCTGCGCCGGGGCGCCGCGGCGGCGCGCGACGGCGTCCGCATGATGGCCTGACGCCGCATGTTTCGCCGGCATCCGCGGCTGTTGTATAATGAGGGCATTCGAGTCAAAGGATGGTTGCGATGGACGAGCAGAACGTCACCCGCCTCCGCGTCGGCGAGAAGGACATCGTCCTGGTCGGCACGGCCCACGTGTCGCGCGCCAGCGCGGAACTGGTCAAACGGGTCATCGAAGCCGAGAAGCCGGATGCGGTCTGCGTCGAACTGGACGAGCAGCGGTACGAGTCGATCCGGCAGGCGAACCGGTGGAAGGACACGGACATTTTCAAGATCATCCGGGAAAAGAAAACGACGCTCATGCTGATCAACCTGGCGCTGGCCTCGTTCCAGAAGCGGGTCGCCAAACAGTTCGGCATCGAGCCGGGCATGGAAATGATCCAGGCGATCCGGTCCGCCGAAGAAGCCGGCGCCCGCCTCGTGCTGGCGGACCGCAACATCCAGGTGACGTTCGCGCGCATCTGGTCGGGCGTCGGGCTCTGGGGCAAGGCCAAGCTGATGACCCAGCTGTTGTGGAGCATTTTGAGCAGCGAGGAGATCACCGAAGAAGAGCTGGAAAAAATGAAAACCCGCGACATGCTGGACTCGATGCTGGAAGAGTTCACCGAGCACGCGCCGCAGCTCAAGACGCCGCTCATCGACGAGCGGGACCAATACATCGCCCAGAAAATCCGGGAAGCGCCGGGCGGCAAAATCGTGGCCGTCGTCGGCGCGGCGCACGTGCCGGGCATCACGCGGGAGATTCAGCGGGAGCACGATCTCGGCGCATTGACGGCGTTGCCGCCGAAGTCGAACTGGCCGAAAATCGTCGGCTGGGTCCTGCCGGTCGCCATCGTGGCGCTCATCGCGGTCACGTTCTTCCTGAATCCGTCCGTCGGCGTGCAGCAGACGATCAGCTGGCTGCTCTGGACCGGTCTCTTGTCCGGCCTGGGCGCGGCGGCGGCGCTCGCCCATCCGCTGGCCGTGCTGACCGCCGTCGTGGCCGCGCCGCTGACCACGCTGCATCCGCTCCTCGCCGCCGGCTGGTTCGCCGGGTTTGCCCAGGCGTATTTCCACCGGCCCAGCGTGCGGGATTTCGAAAGCCTGTCGGAAGACGTGCTGAGCGTCAAGGGGTTTTGGCGCAACAGAGTGACCCGCATCCTGCTGGTGGTGACGCTGTGCAACATCGGCGCCTCCTTCGGCACCTTCATCGCGGGCGCGGACATCGTGCGGCGGTTTCTCGGGCATATTTGAAACGGCATCATGGACACGGAGAAGGCGGTTTTCGGCCTCCCGGCGGCCTTCGGCTCCGCCTCGCGGCGCGTTCGTCCGCAGGCGTTTTCTTTGGGGCGCCGGCTGCTGCGGACGGATCCGCTGTTTGATTCTGGCGGGTTCCTCCCGACCCGGCGCGGCCGATCAGGGCGTGCCGGATACCTGTTCTTTCAAGAGATCGCGGATTTCCGCCAGCAGCGCTTCCTCCTGGCTCGGCTTCGGCGGTTCCGGCGCCGGTTCTTCCTTCTTGTTCAGCTTGAGGCGGGAAAGGGCCTTCACGAAGAAAAAGATGGACACGGAAATGATCAGAAAATCGACGATGGACTGCAGGAACGCCCCGTACCGGATTTCCGTTTCGCCGTATGCGTAGGACAGGTCGTTCAGGTCGATGCCGCCGCTCAGCAGACCCAAAATCGGCATGAGCAGATCGTTGACGAGGGACGTGACGATTTTCCCGAAGGCCGTGCCGATGATGACCCCGATGGCCAGGTCGATCACGTTTCCCTTGATGGCAAATTCCTTGAATTCCTTCCACATGGAAACCATTCACCCGCTTTCCCGATGTCGGATGCTTCTGACATTCAGTTTACCTGATTTGACGGGTTTTGCCATCCGGTTTCCCTTGCGGAAAAACAACAAGCGGCCGCGCGGTTTCCTGCCGTGCGGCCGCCGCCACGCGGCCCTTCAGCGGGCTTTCTTCTTTCGGCGGGCCAACCGGCGCAACGCCCGCCGGCCGCCGCGGCGCCGCGCCCGGACGGCGGCTTTGCGGTCCGCCCGCCGGATGTCGCAAACCGCGCGGCTCAGGATGCGCCGGATTTTTGCGCCATTTTCTCCGGGCCGGAAGCGGGGCGGCGTAGACGCCGTTGGCCGCCAGGATCGCCTGCTGCAGCCGGTTTTTGTCCCGCAGGTACGCCGGCGACTGCGGATCACGGACGAACCGGACCGCCGTGCGCGTGCACAGGTGGCGGAAGCGGCGTTCCGCGCTGCGGTGCCGGGCGGACGTGCTGCGGCGGAGATGCTGCAGGATGCGCAGGGCGTTCTTGTAGACCGGCAGCCCGTCTTCCGGTGAATGCACGGCAAACAGGCTGATTTCCGGATTGCGCAGACCGTGTTTTCCGAAAAAGAACCGCAAGTTTTCCTCGTTGCCTTCCTTTCCCCGGACGGCGGCGGGATGCTCCTGGTGAACGCCCGTCACCTCGGCCATGCTGATGAACTTGTAGCCGTGGGCGTGCAGCCGGTATCCCAGCTCCCAGTCTTCCAGCCCGTATTTCTGGAAAATGCCGTCAAACCCGCCCACCCGCACGAACATTTCGCGCGACAGCGACAGGTTTCTCGTCACGCACAAAATCCAGGGCGCCGCGTCGGTGGCGCGGAATTCGCGCCAGTTCGGATCCTCGTCGTTCCATGGAAGCATGACCTGCGCCAGCCGGCCGGTGTCGCGGCGGATGTCGTCCGGCGTGACGATGTCGATCGTATGCGGGGCGTGCATCCAGGCGTCGTGCCAGAGGCCGGCCTGGCTCAGCACGCGGGCGGCCTCGGCTTTTTCCTGCTCCGAGAAATCGGCGTGAAAATGGGTGTAGGCGCCCCGCATCAGATTGGGCATGCCGGAGATGACGGCATCCGGATGGCGGATGCGGTAGGCTTCGTGCACCCGGATGAAGTCGGGAAACACGAGAAAATCCGCGTCGCAGAAAATGAGGATGTCTTCCGACGAGGCGGAAACCCCGATGTTGCGGGCGACGGCGCGGCCGACGGGCTGGTTGAGGGAGACGACCGTCAGCCGGTAGGGCGGGCGGTAGTGCTGCAGCTGCGCCAGCGTGTCGTCGGTGGACGCGTCGTTGACCACCACCACTTCGAACTGGTCCGGCGGACACGTCTGCCGTTCGAACGACGCCAGCGTCAGCATGAGCTGTTTGGAGCGGTTCCGGGTCGGGATGATGACGCTGAAGCGCACGGAGCGGACCACCTCTTTTCGCATGGGATGTCTTGCGCATGGAAAGCCTTTGCGCGGAAGGATTTTGCCGGGGCGGCGCAGGGGAAGCCGCAAGGAAAGCCCGCGCAATGCTTGCCCATGGCGCGAAACGGCCGCTGTCGACCGTACATCCTATGCGTGTTCGGTGCCGTTCCGAAAGGGACAAAGCACCAGAGGGCCCGTTTTGGGCCCTTCGGTTCATGTCCCGTTCACGCGCTTTTCCTGATGACGGGGATCCAGATTTCGCATTTCACGCCGTCGCCATCCGTCACGTACACTTCCAGCTCCGGCCCGTCGGCATGTTCATAGCCGGAAGCCGGAAACCATTCCTGGAAAATGCGATTCCACGCCTGATGGATGTCGGCGAGGGAAGTGGTGAACACCGCCCACCGGCTCGCCGGGATTTCCATGGAGACGAATCCCTGGCCGGGATCCGCCTTCTCCGGCGGCGCTTCCACGGCGATCAGGTACGTGAAGTCGCCATTCTGCAAGTCGAAGTCGGTGCAGATGCCGAGCATCGGATCGCCCGGCCGGGCGAGCGCCATCAGGCGATCCGTCGTGCCGTCTTTCATGCTGTCGTCCCAAAACTTGGTAATTTCCCGTTTTGTTCCGTCCGTCCGCCGTGGACGTGCGAATCGGCTTGCCGACGACGGTGAAGCGGCCTTTTTCCTCGAGTCGGTAATCCATCGGTTTGTCCCCTTTCAGCGAAAGTTGAAAGGAAAGCCGGCGGGAAGGCCTTGAGCGGCGTGCCCGGGCGGCGCGCTTCGCTGGGCGGGATGCCGTGCAGACGGCGGAACGCCTTGGCGAAAGATTCCGGCGTGTCGTACCCGTACTTCAGCGCCACGTCCACGACCCGGGCGCCGGATGCGGCCAGCTCCATGGCGGCCAGGGTGAGCCGCCGGTTGCGGATGTATTCCGCCACCGTCATGCCGGTGACGAAGGTGAACATCCGCTGGAAATGAAACGGCGAACTATGGGCGGCCGCGGCGATTTCCTCGATGGAAAGCGGCGCGTCGAGCCGGCTTTCGATCCGTTCCAGGGCGTTTTCCATCCGCTTGAGCCATTCCATGGGCCGTCAATCCTCCCGCGGGTTCCTTCCGTTTTATATTGTAGCGGACGGCCGGCGGTCCATCCTGTCTTTCCGTGCGATGTTTGGACCGGCGCGGGAATGGGGCGGGGCCGCGGAAGGAACCATATGAATGATGCAATTCATACATTGTGAAAAAATTCACGATAAGGCGGTTCGGCATCGGCTACACTGGATGTATCAACAGGCAAAGGGGTGCGCCCGATGACCGATTTGACCTTGCACGGGAACGAACAGCCGATGACGGAATGGCTCCTGCGGTTTTGCTATCCGTGCCCGGATGCCGCGCGCTGCGAAACGGAAGCGGATCGGTTGGCCTGCTTCGCGGCGTTCGGCCTGCCGGTGGAGCGGGTCCGGCCGGAACCGACCACCGAACAGCTGCTTTGGCGGTATTATCAGTGAAATAGGTGTACGATTTGCCGTCCGGTCAGCCAGGTTGTCCGCCATCCGGCTGGCCATCCGGCTGGCCGCCCGGTTTGCCGTCCGGTGCGCCTGCCCGCCGCCCGTTTCGTTCCGGCGGTTTTTTGCCCGGCCGGGCCGGCGGTTTCGTTTCCGCCAAATACCGGTCGACCAGGGTGGACAGCAGTTCGATGCCGACCTTGTTGTGCCCGCCTTCCGGGATGATGAGGTCGGCGTATTTTTTCGACGGTTCGATGAACGCCTCGTGCATCGGTTTGACGGTGGTCAGGTACTGGTCGCGGATCGATTCGATGGTGCGGCCCCGCTTTTTGATGTCCCGCACGATGCGGCGCAGGATGCGGACATCGGGATCGGTGTCCACGAACACTTTGATATCAAGTTCCCTGCGCAATTCCTCGACGGACAGCACGTGCAGCCCCTCGATGATGACGATGCCGCGGGGATGAAGCCGGCGGGTGCGCGGGGAGCGGGCGTGGACGGTGAAATCGTAGATCGGCGCCTGGACGGAGCGGCCTTTGCGCAGCATGTGCAGATGCCGGATGAGCAGGTCGTTGTCGAACGCCAGCGGATGGTCGTAGTTGATTTTCGCCCGCTCTTCAAAGCTGAGTTCGGGATGGTCCTTGTAGTAGTTGTCCTGGGAGATGAAGGTCACCTTGTCCGGGCCGAGGCGGCGCATGACGGCGCGCGCCACCGTCGTCTTGCCCGAGCCGGTGCCGCCGGCGATGCCGATGACGAGCATGAACGATGAGGCCTCCTCGCAAAAATGCCGACAGCTGAAATTGTGACTGGCATGGGGAAAAAACGGCCATTGCGATCGATTCGCATGGCGTCAAGTGGAAAACCCGACATTGCGCCAGCATGACACACGTATTGTACCACATTCGCGGACGGACGAAAGTGCCGGGGACGGAAAAATCGGGTCCGGCTGCGCCGCAGGGCGGCTCGAGCCGCACAAAAAAGCGAGCTGGCCGGGATGCCGGCCAACTCGCAAGGCCAAGATGTTCGCGTGCTTCATCAAACTTCCAGCGTCCAGCCGAACGGGTCGGGCAGGCGGCCGAACTGGATGCCGGTCAGCGTGTCGTACAGGCGCGCGGTCAGTTCGCCCGTCTCGTTGTTGCTGATGGCGATCGTTTCGCCGCCGATGTTCAGTTCGCCGATGGGGGAGATGACCGCTGCCGTGCCGGAGCCGAACGCTTCCACGAGGGTGCCGCTCCTGGCCGCTTCCAGCACTTCGTCGATGGGAAGCGGGCGCTCCTCGACCTTGATGCCCCAGTGGCGGATCAGCCGGATGACGGAATCCCGCGTCACGCCGGCCAGCACGCTGCCGTTCAGGGACGGGGTGACCACCGTGTCGCCGATCCGGAAAAAGACGTTCATGCTGCCGACTTCCTCCACGTAGCGGCGCTCCACGCCGTCCAGCCACAGCACCTGGGTGTAGCCGAGACCTTCCGCCTTCTCCTGGGCCTTGAGGCTGGCGGCGTAGTTGCCGGCGGTTTTCGCTTCGCCCGTGCCGCCGCGCACCGCTCGGACGTATTCCGGTTCCACGAAAATTTTCACCGGCTTGATGCCTTCCTTGTAATACATGCCGACCGGCGAAAGGATGACCATGTACATGTACTTTCTGGAAGGGGCGAGGCCGAGCGCCGGTTCCGTCGCGATGATGAACGGGCGGATGTACAGGCTCGTGCCGGGCGCGTCGGGCACCCAGTCGCGTTCGATCCGGATGAGCTCGAGCAGCGACTCCAGGAGGAACGTTTCGTCGAGCCGCGGGATGCTCAGCCGGTCGCAGGAGCGGTTCAGGCGCTCGAAGTTTTTCTGCGGCCGAAACAGGAGCACGCGCCCGTCTTCGGTGCGGTAGGCCTTGAGGCCTTCGAAAACCGTCTGGCCGTAGTGGAACACTTTGGCCGCCGGGTCCAGCTCGATGGGGTGATAGGGCTCGATGCGCGGGTTGTGCCAGCCTTTGCCCTCTTCGTAATCCACGATCAGCATGTGATCGGTGTAGTAGAGGCCGAAGCCCAGTTTGTCGCCGGGGGGTTTTTCCGTTCCTCCGTTCCGCAAGCCGAATTTGCAACTTGTCCATGGCTCTTCGTCCTTTCCTCACGGGATTGGCAGCGTTTTCTCGTTAATTTGAATCATACCACGAACTCTGATATATTCATAATATCGGTTTTATTCATTTTTCATATCGAAACGGTATGATCGGACGATTGCGCGTGGGCCGATGCCAAGCGGCCGGTTCCATCGCCATGACCGGGGATGATCCGCCGTGGACATTCGCCAGCTGAAATATTTCGTCGCCACCGCCCGGGAAGGGCAGGTGACCCGCGCGGCCAAATCGCTGCACATCGAGCAGCCGCCCCTTTCCCGCCAGCTCCGGCTGATGGAGGAAGAACTGGGCGTCAAGCTGTTCGACCGGACGGGCAAGCGGCTGAAGCTGACGCCGGCCGGCGAGCGGCTTCGCCAGATGGCCGAGCTGCTGCTGGCGCAGATGGACGAGACGATCCGCGAAGTGAAGGAGATCGGGCAGGGTCTGCGCGGCGTGCTGTCCATCGGATCCGTCGTCTCCTGCTTTTCCCTTCTACCGAAGCGCATCGAGCGCTTCCGCGCGAAATATCCGCAGGTGACGTTCAAAATTTCCGAGGGCGACCACCAGTTCCTCGGCGAACAGCTGGAGCAGGGCGCCATCGAACTGATCGTGGCGCGGCTGCCGTTCGAGGCGATGAGCGATCCCGCCCGCTACCGCATCATGAAGCTGCCGAGCGACCCGTTCGTGGCGCTCATCCCGGGCACGTGGACGTCGTTCCCGAAAGACGGGGCCATCGCCATGCGCGAGCTGGCGGGCCACCCGCTTCTTGCCCTGAAATCCGCCAACACGAAACAGATGCACGAGCAGTTCGTGGCCGAATGCCTGCGCCACGGGTTCCAGCCGGACATCATCTGCGAATGCTCCAGCGTGGCCGTCATCCTGTCGCTCATCGCCGAAGGCATCGGCGCCGCCGTGCTGCCCGAATCGGTCATGCGCTCTTTCCCGACGGAGCGGATCCGGACGCTGGCCATCGCCGATGCGAATTTCTTTTCCGACGTGGGCATCGTGTGGCTGAAGGACCGTTACCTGTCCAAAGCCGCCGAACGATTCATCGACAGTTTCAAGGAGGATGATCATGGAAACGTTGCCGAACGGTCTTCAGCGGATCAACGGTGAACTGTGGCTGACCGAAGACGACCGGAACAACCTGAAAATCAGCTACCGGGTCAAACGCGTGCTGTTCGAAGGGCAAAGTCCGTTCCAGCACGTGATGGTGCTGGATCTGCATGATTTCGGGCCGGCGCTCGTGCTGGACGGCGTCGTGCAAACCACGTCCCTCGACGGATACATCTACAATGAAATGATTGCCCATGTGCCGCTGTCCATGCATCCGGATCCGCAGGATGTGCTGATCATCGGCGGCGGCGACTGCGGCGTGGCCCGGGAAGCGTGCAAATACGCCGGCGTGCGGCGCATCGACCTGGTGGAAATCGACGAGCTGGTGGTGAAAGCGAGCAAGGAGCATCTGCCGGCCGTTTCCGGCAACCTGTCTGATCCGCGGGTCAACTTCATATACGCCGACGGCGTGAAATTCGCCAAAGAGGCCGTGAACGCCTACGACGTCATCATCGTCGATTCCTCCGATCCGGTCGGGCCGGCGGTGCCGCTGTTTGAACTGGATTTTTACCGGGATCTGCACAAGGCGCTGAAAGAGGACGGCCTCATGGCATGCCAGAGCGAATCGCCCATTTTCTACCCCGACGTCATGAAAAATTCCTACGACCGCATCGGCAGCCTGTTTCCGCACCGGAAGCTGTACACGGCGGTGGTGCCCACCTATCCCGGCGGCCTGTGGACGTTCACCATCGGCTCCAAGCGGCCGCTGCCCGATCCCGCGGACATCGCCTTCGACAAGGACACCCGCTACTGCAACGCGGACGTGATCCGGAGCTGCTTCGCGCTGCCGGCGTTTCTCCGGGACATTCTGGACAAGCCCGGTCCGAACCCGACGTGAAGCCTGCCCGCCGCTGACGGCGGGCAGGTCTTTTTTTTTTTTTTTTTGCCGGGTCGGCGAGATGGACGGAAAATGGGCCCCGCCGTTTTAATATTTCTTTAATTGTAATTAAAAGAAATAAAATGTACGATTGTATCGATTCGCATCGAAATTCCGTTTCGGAAAGGGGTTTGTCGAAAGTGGCGTTGAAGTGGCGGAAAGCCGGGGTTTGGCTGATCGCGCTTGCCGTCCTCTTTTCCTCTTGGGCGGCGCCGGTGTCGGCGGCGTTCCGCGACACGGGGGGCCACTGGGCGGAAGCGGCGATCGATGCCTGGCAAGGGTACGGCGTGGTCAGCGGGTTCGACGGCGCGTTCCGGCCGGATGATCCCGTGACGCGCGCCGAATTTGCCGTCATGCTGGACAATATCATGAAATATCAGGTGCAGGGGCAGCACGGGTTCCCCGATTTGCCCGCCGGCAAATGGTATACGGGACCGATGGCGCGGCTCCATGCCGCCGGGGTGCTGAGCGGCGCCGACGGCAAAGCGCTGCCGGACAAGCCGGTCAGCCGGCAGGAAGCGGCGGCCCTCTTGGCGCGCGCGTTCGGCCTGACGGCGGAAGACGGCGCCTCCGTCCGCTTCGCGGACGAAGACGACATCGCCGGCTGGGCGAAGGACGCGGTGCGGGCGCTCGTGTCCCGGGGCGTCCTGAACGGGTATCCGGACGGCACGTTCAAGCCGGAACGGACGCTGAGCCGGGCGGAAGCGGTCACGATGTTCGACCGGCTGATTGCGCGGTTCATCCACGCGCCGGGCGAGTATGGAGGCGACGCCGACGGCATCGTGGTGATCAACGCGCCGGATGTGACGCTGAAGGACGCGGTGATCGCCGGCGACCTGTACATCACCCAGGGCGTCGGAGACGGCGACGTGACGCTGGAGAACGTGACGGTGCAAGGTTCCGTCCATGTGAACGGCGGCGGCGACGGCACGATCGTGTTCAACGGCGTGCGGGTGTCGGGCGCCCTGATCGTGGACAAATACGACAACAAGATCCGCATCGTGGCCACGGGCGACACGACGGTGACGGTGACCGTGCTGGAATCGGGCGCCATGCTGGTGACGAGGGAACTGACGGGCGGCGGGTTCGAGACGGTGGAAATTTCCGCGGATCTGGCGGCCGGTCAGGAAATCGCGCTGGAAGGGGACTTCGGCAAAGTGGTCAACCGGTCGCCGGAGGTGCAGATCACGGCGAACGGCACGATCGGCGAGCTGGTGGCCGAAGCGGACACGAACATCACGGGCGACGTGCGGATCGAGCTGGTGACCGTGCCGTCGGACGATGTGGCCGTGGCGGTGAACGGGGAACCGGCAACGCCCGGGCAGCCGGTGGCGACGGTGCCGGGAGGCGGCTCCGGCGGCGGTGGCGGCACGCCTGGAGGCGGCGGAAGCACGCCCGGCGGCGGCGGCGGCAACACGCCCGGCGGCGGGTCGAAACCGCCCAAACTGACGGGCCTCCAACCGGTCCAGCAGCAAATTTATCTGTCGATTGGTGACACCTATCGGGCGGAAGTCGCGGCCGAACCGGCCGGAGCGGCCGTGCCCGGCCTGATCTGGTATGTGGCGGACGGTTCCGACGACGTCGTCACCGTCGATCAGGAAGGAAACATCACGGCCGTGCAGCCCGGGCAAAAATATGTGGTCGCCAGGGTCCCGGGAACGTCGATCTACGCGCATTTTCTTGTCCATGTGGGCTACGGTGACGAATACCCGCCTCCGTTCGTGCTGGAAATTCATCCGTACGACGACGAGTGGGCGGATCCGTTCGACGAAACCGATCCCGCCGTTGTCGACAACGGCAGCCGCCTGACGGTTGCAGAGAACGATTACAGTTTGCTGAAACCGTATTACCGCGGATGGACGATCCGGCCCGACGGACCGATGGCCACCGTGACCGATTCGGTGTACGCCTATGTCGTGGTGACGATCAAGGATGAAAACGGGCAGCCGCTGCAGGATCCGGGCGGAATCCAGGTGAGCGTTTACGATGAATTGAACGGCGGCTTCATGAACCCGAATCCGGGCGAGGGGATCGGAGGATCGTGGAAAGATTCCAGCTTCCTGCTTCCGATCCGCGATCCGGATGCACGGCATTTGTTCTGGATTTCGGTTGGTGACGGCACTTATGAGAGAGCTCAAGCCTATATCGAGTATCTGCCCGAAGGCATGCCGGTCCTTTCGGATGCGGGAACGATTTCCGGCGCGCCCGTGGTCTTTGATAAGCTGGAAGTCAGTCCGCCGCCGGGATACGACCCGATGGACATCTATTATGAATGGGCCGTGGCCGAACATGAAGAAGGTCCCTATTATGTAGATTTTTACGGACCGTACTACATGATCGATCCCTATTCCGTCGGACTCTATATCCGGCCGATCGCCGTTTCCGCAAGCGCTTCGTTCGGCGGCATCGTCGTGGGCGATCCGGTCGGACCGGTCGCGGCTCCGTACACGGAAGACGCATTTTTCGACGCATGGATCGGCGCCATGCTGGGCAGCAACGCCGGCCTGACGGAGATCACCGATCATCTCGACTTTGCACCCGATCTCCCGGATTTCGATGGGACGGATGTCATCGTCATGTCGTCCGACGAGACCATCATTGACCGGAACGGAATCGTCAACCGTCACCCGCATGCCGACCGGAAGGTCCTTCTGCATGTGGTGACGGAAGGCGTCGTCAACGCGTTCCGGATGCTGGAAGTGACGGTGAAGGCCGACCGCCCGGCCGATCCGTACTTTGACGGAGCGCCGCGGGCGTACGTCCATGACGACACCGGCACGGTCTGGGTGGAATTCAGGCTCAACAAAGCGGCCGACGTCTTCGTGACGGTGAATCCATACGACTACGGGAACCCGATGGATGTCGACAGCGTCATCGGCGGTTATTCCGGCCCCTACTATGAACCGGTCCACACATTCTATTTCGCCGCCGATCCCGGCAAGCTGGAACATCGCTTCGACACCGGGCTCCGGCTGGCCGGCCCGGATTTCCGCGTCGATTTCGTCATCCGGGACGAAGCCGAACTTTATGTGTCCGATGAACCGACGGCGGTTCTCATCCAGGCGGAACCCCTGATCCGGGAACTGGGTCTCAACCCGCCTCTTCTGGCGGGCGCCCATCTGAACGGTGCGCGTGACGCCATTTATCTGTATTTCATCGATTACGTGGACAACAAGGGACTGAGTGATGCCCGCCTTCCGGCCCCCGGCGATTTCCGGCTGTCCGAAGGAACCGTCACCGGCGTATCGGTTTTCAACGAGCCGCTTTTCGGCATTCACTATTTGAAACTGGACGTCAGCGGCGTCACCGGCAACCGGGTGGCCGTATCCTACGAAGGGGCGGATCTCCGGGATGAGAGCGGCAGCAGGATCACATTCCAAAACGTCATTGCCGAGCACCGGGAGCCGTCGGGTGAAGCCGTGCTTTCCCGCGACCGCACGTCGATGATGCTGCACGTGTGGCCGGGCTGGCCGAACAACTACAATCCGCCGGCCGAGATCTTCAGCGTGGAGATTGCCGGCCATGGCGTGGTGCAGCCCGACTATGCATTCGGGACCCCAAATGCATTTCTTGTTGATTGGAACGGCGGTTATTATGCCATCGTCTTCCTGTTCTTCAACAATCCGCTGCCGGAGGGAGACTTGACCGTCCGTTTCGACGCCAGCGGATTCGAGACGCGGACGGAAGAGACCTATCCCGATGAACTCGTCATCGAAAACGTGCTGGAAATCGCCGAACCCGGCACGCCGTCCGTCGCATACGACGCGGCGTCCAGAACGTTGACGATCACCTTCGCGGAAGGGTTTGTGCTGAGCGAATATCCCGCGTTCCTTGGCGGCCTGATCCTCCATGCGGATGGCAACGAATGGCCGCTGCGCGGGTTCAGCATGGCGCCGGCCGCTCCCAACGTGCTGGACGTCGTGCTGGACGACCGGTACGCGAAAGCCGTGGAGGAAGGCACCGACGTCAAGCTGAAGTACGAAAGCCTGGGCATTTCCTACGATATCCGGGATTATCTCGATGTGCCGATTCCCGATTTCGGCTACGTTCCGGTGATCAAAAAATAGGTTGCCGGGTTTTCGGAACGGGATGGCCGAGGCGGACGGATTCCGCCGGACATCCCCCAAGGCAAAAAAGCGGCGCCCGCAAGGGCGGCCGCTTTTTTGCATTCCGTCCCGCCCGTTTTTCCCGATTTGAGATGCGGTTCGTTTTTTGTTAATGTTGAGGGTATGAACAACATCCAGATTCACCAAATCCGCGACATGATCCAGCAGGCGACGCGGTTTCTGATGACGTACCACTTCGCCCTGAAAACGATCGAGACGAAAATCGAAATCCTGCAGGAAGAGTTCCGGATGCTGCACGACTACAACCCGATCGAGCATGTGACGTCGCGGGTGAAGTCGGTGGAAAGCATCGTGAACAAAATGCGGCGCAAAGGCGGCGGACGCAGCCTGGACGACATTCGGGAGACGATTCGGGACATCGCCGGGGTGCGCATCACCTGCTCGTTTCTGTCGGACATATACCGGGTGAGCGACATGCTGTGCCGGCAGGACGACCTGACCGTGCTGGAGGTCAAAGACTACATCCGGAATCCGAAACCGAACGGGTACCGCAGCCTGCATCTCATCCTGGAAGTGCCCGTGTTCATGTCCGACCGGTGCGAGCGGGTTTGCGTGGAAGTGCAGATCCGCACCATCGCCATGGACTTCTGGGCCAGCCTGGAGCATAAAATTTTCTACAAATACGACGGGGCCGTGCCCGGGCGCATGCTCCGGGACCTGAAGGAAGCCGCGGAAACGGCGGCCATGCTGGACGAGAAGATGGAGCGGCTGCACCGGGAGATCAGCGAAATCAAAAAGGAGAACCCGCCGGATCGGGGCCAGGACATCGCCGCGCTCCTGTCCGGCCGGGAAGAGGCGCTGCCGAAGGCGCTGCTCGAATGGGTCCGCAAGGTTGACAACGATTGAGCAAAGGACGACAATGGATACGACCGACGGAAACGGCCGTGGTGTTTCGCGCGCCGTTCTCGTTTTGTTTGTGCGGATCTTTGCAGCGGAAGAAGGAGAGGAGTTGCGCGGATGACAACCCCTGACAAGGCGCCTGACGCAAGAACGGCGGCCGTGCCGGAGTGGCGGGCGGCGCGCCCCGCGGCGGTTCGCCCATCATGGGCGTGATGCTGGCCGCCGCTTTCGTGTCTTTGCTCAACCAGACGCTGCTCATCGTGGCGATTCCGCCGATCATGAACGAGTTCGGCATCCAGCCGAACCAGGCCCAGTGGATCACCACCGCCTTCATGCTGACGAACGGCATCATGATCCCGGTGACGGCGTTTCTGATCGAAAAGTTCGGCAGCCGCTCGCTGCTCCTGTTCGCCCTGGGCGTGTTCTGTGCCGGCACCCTGCGTCGGGGCGCTGGCGCCGAACTTCGCGGTGCTGCTTCTGGCGCGCATCACCCAGGCGATGGGCGCCGGCATCCTGATGCCGCTCATGCAGACCGTGACGCTGATTCTGTTCCCGCCGGAAAAACGCGGCGCGGCCATGGGGATGGTCGGCCTCGTCATCGGCTTCGCGCCGGCCATCGGCCCGACGCTGGGCGGCTGGATCATCGGGCACGGCTCCTGGCGGCATCTGTTCTACACGGTGCTGCCGATCACGCTTCTTGTGCTGGCTGCCGCCTTCGTCCTGATGAAAAACGTCATCGACCGCAAACCCCGCGCCGTGGACCCCGTCTCCATCGCGCTGTCGACGGTTGGGTGGGGCGGCCTGCTGTACGGCTTCAGCATGATCGGCTCCGCCGGGTGGGGAGACGCCGGCGTGCTCGCGGCGCTCATGGCCGGGGCGGTGGCGCTCGTCTTCTTCATCCGCCGTCAGCTTGTCATGGATGAGCCGATGCTCAACTTCCGCGTGTTCCGCTATCCGGTGTTCACCTTGACGACGGCGCTGGCCGTGCTCATGTTCGCCGTGCTGATCGGCACCGAGACGCTGCTGCCGATGTACGTGCAGAACGTGCGGGGCGGCTCGGCGCTGCAGTCCGGCCTCATGCTGCTGCCCGGCGCGCTGGCGACGGGGCTATTGGCGCCGGTGGCCGGCCGGCTGTACGACCGGTTCGGCGCGCGCGGCCTGAGCATCACCGGGTTTGCCTTCATGGTGGCCGGCACGATGATGCTGCTCAACATCGGCCTGGATACCGGCTTCGTCCTCATCGCGGCCATGTTCCTGATCCAGATGACCGGCGTCGCGCTGCTGATGACGCCGCTCATGACCGCCGGCATCAATGCGCTGCCTTTTGCATGGATTCCCCACGGCACCGCCATGAGCAACACGATCCGCATGGCGGGCGCATCCATCGGAACCGCCGTCATGGTATCGGCGATGAGCACGGCGGCGGGGCTGGCGGAAAACCGGGCGGCCGATCCCGCCTTCGCCGGCCTGACGGGCATCAAGGCCGGCATCGCGGCCGCGGCGGTCATGGTGCTGGCCGGGCTGGTCGCATCCTTCTTCCTGCGGGAGAAAATGCGGCGGGAGCTGGCGGCGGAGTAGAATGGTGGAATAACGGAAAAGCGGAAAAGCGGCTGTCCATCGGGACAGCCGCTTTTCATGTTTGCACCGCAGAGGATGCGGAAGATCAAGCCAACGGATTGATGGAAACCATCTTTTGCGCCTTGGGCATGCTGCGCTCCTCAAAATTTGAATGCCGCCGCCAATTGCTTCAACTGTCCCGTCATGCCGGCCATGTCCCTGGCGCCCGCGTTGACGAGCTCCACGATGGCATGCTGATTTTGCACGGAAGACGACACTTCCTCGACGCCGGCGGCCGTCTGTTCGGACACGGCGGCGATGTTTTCCGCCGATTTGTTGATTTCTTCGCTGTTTTTGGCGATGGTGACAAGGTGGCTGTTCATCCGGCCGATGCCTTCCGTCACCCGGACGACGGCTTCGTGAATGTCCCGGAAGGTGTCGCCGGTGGAGCGGATCATGCCGCTGCCTTCTTCCACCCGGCCGTAGCCCGTCTCCAGATCTTCCGCCACGGCGCGGGATTCCTGCAGGATGTTCCCGACGATGTTCGTGATGGACACGAGGGATTCGGACACCTGGTTGGCCAGCTTGCGGATTTCCGTTGCCACCACGGCAAAGCCGCGGCCCGCCTCGCCGGCCCGGGCGGCCTCGATGCCCGCGTTGAGCGACAGGATGTTGGTCTGGGCGGCGATGCTCCGGACGACCTCGACGAGGCTCGAGATGTCCTGCAGCCTTTGCTCCAGATGGTTCATCCGGTCAACGGAAGCGCGCATGAGAGTGTCGATTTCGTTCATTTTGCCCATGGAGTCCTGCATCATCCGATTGCCCCGGCCCGCGATGTCCAGCAGCCGGTCCGACAGCCCGAGCAGCTGCTCGTTCTCCCGTCCCGCTTCGTGGATGAGCCCGTTCAGGTCGTTCAAGACGCTGGAAATTTCGTTGGCGGATCCCGCCTGCTCTTCGGTGCCGGCCGCCAGCTGGTTCATCGTGTCGGCGATCTGCGCGCTGCTCGCTTCCATGTCCACCGACGCCTGCAGCAGCTTGCCGCTCTGGTCTTCCACCTTCGCCGACATGTCGGCGATCGTCCGGATCATGTCCTGCAGCCGGTCGGCCATCCGGTTCACGGAATCGGACAGGCGGCCCATTTCGCTCCTGCTGGCGGCGATGTCCGAGCGGACCGTCAAGTCCCCGTCGGCGATCCGGTCGCTGACGCTGACCAGCTTTTTCATCTGCCTGCTGATGCCGATGGAGATGAGCAGCATGACCGCCGCGCCGAGAAGAAGCGAGACGATGAAGGTGGCAAGCTGCTGGTTTTTCGCCTGGTCCAGGTTGCCGTACGTGTTCGTGATCGCCTCCCCGCGGGAACTGTCGTACAGGCTCTGGATCTGCTGCAGCGCGTCCATGCCCTGCTCGAAGTGGTCGGTCATGTCCAGGCGGATGAACGCAAACTGGTCCCGCAGGTTCCGCTCCACGGCGAACACCAGCCGCTCCTTGAACACGCCGTCGAAATCCGCGATGCGGCTTTGCGCCAGGCGGATGCCGGCCCCGAGTTCCGTGGACGGGTCCAGCTGCGCCGCCAGCCGGTCGGTCAGGGCGGTCAGCTCCTGCATTTTTGCGTTGTAGGTTTCCTTGATGTCCGATCTCGCGAAGGTCATGTAGTGGTAGGACAAGACGTTGATTTCATTGAGCAGCGTGATCGCTTCGGAAATTTCCGAATATTTATTGTTCGCGTCCTCCACCGTGTTCATGTCCTGCCGGATGTTGAGGACGATGAAGTAGGCATTGACCATGGACAGCGCAAAAAGCAAAAAGGAGACAACCAGCGCGGTCAAATATTTCTGGCCGATCGTTGCGTTTTGCCAAAACCGTTTCACGTTCAGCAGGTTCATCAGCTTCTTCATCTGAATGGTCCCTCCCGGTCGAAGTGAAAAAACGCACAACACCATATCAAAAATAATGAAAATGGAACCAATCGTACAGGAAATGAAATTTATTTCCTGAAAAAGGGGGCGCCGAGGCGGTTATTGTTGCACGCCATATTGTAGTTCAGTCGAGAGGGGATCATCTCCACATGCTGTTTTGAGTGTTGAAAGTGTGTTATTTTAAAGGCAATTCCTAATTTCTTTTGTCCATGACATTTTTGCATTCTAGGAGGGTTGGATTGTGTCATGTCGAAATATATGGGCAGGTGCAGTTGTTATGGTATGAACAAAAAACGACTCAAGAAAAAGGAAACATTCTTGAAATTTATTACAAAAAATGATAAAATGTTGTCGATAAGAACAAATGTTCGCAATATTTTTTGGGAACAAGTCTATGGCGGCTGCTTTTTCTGCTTGGCTGATGTATAATGAACACAATTGCTCTGCAAATGACGGGGTGATGCCATGATTTTCAAAAAAGGGGAATTCTTCAGCGGCCCCGGCGGTTTGGCCTATGGAGCACAAATGGCCGAAGTCAGAGACGCCAAAGGAGAAGTCTACAAGGTCGAGCATGAATGGGCCAACGACATCGACGAATCTGCATGCAGAACCTACATGCGGAACATATGCCCCGACAGGAAAGAAACTGTAATTAACATGGATGTCAGGGAGCTTGACATTGATTCTCTCAGTCCGATTGATGCATTTGCCTTCGGGTTCCCTTGCAACGACTATAGTATAGTTGGGGAAAAGAAGGGGCTCAATGGAAATTATGGGCCTCTTTATTCCTATGGCGTGAAAGTGTTGAGGAAATTCAAGCCAAAGTGGTTCATTGCCGAAAATGTTTCGGGTCTCCAAAGTGCGAATGACGGCAAGGCATTTCTCTTGATTCTCAAGGAATTGAAAGAATCCGGATACAGAATAACGCCCCATCTGTACAAATTTGAAGAATATGGCGTGCCGCAAACGAGACACAGAATCATCATTGTGGGCATACGGGAAGACATCGGACTGGAGTTCAAGGTTCCAGCGCCGACACATGGACCCGGCAGGGACAAGCCTTTTAGGACAGCAAAAGAGGCACTGGAAGGCATTTCTGAAGAAGCACCCAATCATGAATTCACCAAGCATTCGCCGAAAGTAGTCGAAATGCTCAAGCACATTCCGCCCGGAGAAAATGCTTGGACGGACAAGATTCCCGAGCATTTGAGACTTAACGTAAAAGGCGCGCGCATGAGCCAAATCTACCGACGACTGCATCCAGATCAACCATCATATACGGTAACGGGGAGCGGCGGCGGCGGAACTCACATCTATCATTGGTCAGAGCCACGTGCCTTGACCAACAGGGAACGCGCACGACTTCAAACATTTCCTGATTCTTTTGTTTTCGAGGGCGGAAAGGAAAAAGTAAGACAACAAATAGGAATGGCCGTTCCGCCGGAAGGCGCAAGGATCATTGTGGAAGCCATCCTAAAGACGTTTGCGGGAATTGAATACGATTGGGTAGAAGCAAAATGGAATGCAGAGGATGTCGTATACCAACAAGAACTCGAGTTGCTCTGCACATGACAATGGGAGCCCTATCGGCTCCCTTTTTTGATCGCTTTGATCAATTCGCCAGGAGTTTTGTATCCCCGGTTTTCTATTGCATAGAGAAACAATTTCGATCGTTCTTGCGGTTCAATGCCATTGTCGATACAGTAGTCAAGAAAACCAATCAACGAATTCGCCGAAACCATGAAACCTTTGACATCTCTCTCCGGAAAGAAGCGTTTGGCCAGTGAACTGATTTTCCGAAGATTTTTTTCGCCCGAGAAGTCTCCGGCAACGACATACCCGAAAAATTCGATCTTCCCTCCGTCATATCCTTCATAATTCGGCAAATATTCCGATGCCATGTGCGACGCCAATGATGCCGGCAGCGAGAACTTCGGCCGGTGGTTCTTGGCGTCCACCAAAACTAGGCGGTTGCCGTCCGTCTTCAAAAGAATCTCGATCTGCGTGCTGGCATTTGCGACCGGCTTGGGTCGCATCACCACCTCGAAACCCAAGGCCCTGAAAATCTCCCCGGTTTTGTTTTCAAACTGAAAATCATCCCGTTCAGTCAAATACCCCTCGACGAACTCTTCGTTGAGCGCATTCCTTCTATTCTTCAGCAATTCCTGTACGTGCTTTTCTGCTTCCCTCGAAGGAAACTCGGTGCCCAAAATTTCAAGGAGCCTGTTTTCGGACAAGCTGGTCGGATCGGGATAATTCTTCAATAGTTCGATTATTTTCCTTTGCGCTTTGGTCTTGTTGCTGGCCGGTTTGATGTCGCCATATTGGCTGGCCTTGTAGCTGTCGACATCAAGTCCGTTGTTTTCGGCCATCCGCTGCAGAGAAATCAAATAGCGCTTGTTGAAAGGATACCGAAGATCGTAACGTTCGATCTCGGCTTTGTTTTTTTCCAGATTGGCCATATCCGCCCGAAGCACCGATTCGCCCCTCACATACTCCACAAGTCCAGTGTAGTCGCAAATCATCATGAAGGTATGGGCGACGTCTCCGTGGGCATTTTCGTAATCCCTTGCTCCCTTGTCCGACCTTTCCCGATGGTCATATTCTTTGGCGATTTCGATTTTCATTTCTTTGCGTTCTTTTTCGGAAGCATTCCGGAAACAGAGTATCTTGTCGGCAATCTCATCCAGCTGGTTGTCATTGGTTGCTGTGAGGACAAAGTATGTGATTTCTTCTTTCGTCAAATGGAAATCTAGTTTCTCATTGTGAGCAAGCTTGATCAAAAAACGGGCGGGACGGATTCGGAATTCGGGGCCGAATTTTGGCCGAAAACCGCTTTCGCAGAAATACGCATTGGGTATTTGGAGGGTCATGATCTGCTTTGTTATGTTCTCTTTTACCTTTTCGCCTTCAAGAATTTTTTTACCGACTTTAGTGAGTTCCAAATACCCATCCTCGTTAATGTAGACATAAGCAAACGTTCGCAACATAGCCGCCCATGTGCGTCCGCCGGAACCGCTGTCGCTGATGTTGTCCCGTTTCAGATTTCTTAGAACGAGGATTCGCTCGTATTCCTTATGGGCTTCCCGGTTGCCTTTCCACTTGACCGAAAATTCATCCGTGCTGTCCCACAATGCTTTCAGTGCGTCACGGTGATAGGTTGGGTCTCTTTCGGGTCCTGGCTATGAACCAAACCTTGCGTTTGGACATCTTTTTCCACTCCATCCTGTGCATTTGGGTTGCTGGATGACTTAATTATTATATATCACAAAAATTTACAACGATTGCATATGGCAAATCAAATTAATGCGCTAGGAATTCAAGACGGAGGACATTGCGATGATTCGCAATTTTCGGGACAATAGACAATAAATCAACAATCGTGGTCCATCAGTAACAGTATCATTGCAGGTCCGATTTTGACGAAATCGGGGGGATTTGCTTCATGGCCGACAATATGACAAGAGAAGTCCGAAGCAAAGTAATGAGCAACATTCGCTCCGTATCAAGGCTTGAGGACAAAATCGCCCAAAAGCTGTGGAGATCGGGCCTGCGTTTCAGGAGAAACGTCAAATCGCTGCTCGGGAAACCGGACATTGCCATCAAAAAGCACAAGATCGCGATATTTGTCGATTCTTGCTTTTGGCATTCATGCCCCGAACATCGGGTCATGCCGAAAAGCAACGTGGATTTTTGGGAAAAGAAATTCCAGACGAACAAAAGAAGAGACGAGAAAGTCAATGAATATTATCTGTCAATGGGCTGGCATTTGCTCAGGATTTGGGATCATGAATTCAAGAGCGATTTTGACGCGGCGGTGGAAAAGATTCATAATTTCATCACCCGGCACATGATGGATAGGCAATAAAAGCACGATCAATGGAGAGGAAAAAACAGGATTAATGTCTGTTGATGCCGAATAATGAACTTTCATTGTACGATAAAAATTTTGGCGCTGGAACATACGTTTGATGACAACACGTGTGTCAAATTGATCAAGTATCATTGTTGGAAGAGGGATCTGGAGGTGGGGGCGATGATGGACATCAACGAACCACTCTATGATGGTGTGCGAGGATGGATCCGGAGGAGGAGACTGGGCAATTGGTCATGGAATGAGATCAGGACATTGCGGACTGCCAGCAAGCAGGAATTGGAGCGCCAGTTTGCTTCGCTCAAAACCTTCTTGGATTTTCCGCCCGAGCTGACCCTCGAGGAATGGAATGATATCGTTGCGGCACTCGAAGAAATCGAAAAGCGGGAAAAAAATCTGGATAATTCGTCCATCATGGTGACCGACAGAAATGTCGACAATGGGGCGATGTTGCCGGAAGACCCGAAATCTTCATGGGTTCTTTATAAAGAGCATCTTAGGAAATCGGGCTGGCGTGAAGATTCGATCGACGAAATTGAAAGTTCAACGATCAAAACCCTGCGGCGCCTAAACATCGTGGAAGGATCTCCGACAGTCAAGGGAATGGTCGTCGGCTATGTGCAGTCGGGCAAAACGGCCAACATGGCCGCTTTGATGGCCATGGCTGCCGACAATGGCTGCAACATGTTCATCGTGCTTTCGGGCACCATTGAAAATTTGCGCAGGCAGACCCAGAACAGGCTTTACAGGGATCTCAATCATCACGGCAATCTTGTCTGGAGTTCGATCGATCATCCTTCCCTTCATTCGGCAACAGGGCAAAAGCTACATGAATTGGATTTGGGGCCGAATCGCCGATATTTCACCGTCTGCCTCAAAAACTCCAAGCGGCTGGAGGATTTGATCAAATGGCTCCAGCATGACCCCAACAAGCTGCAAAAGCTGAAAATCGTCGTCATCGACGACGAGGCGGACCAAGGCGGAATCAATACGGCCAACATTTCGGCGAACGAGCGCTCGAAGATCAACGGGCTGATCGTCAACCTGGTCGAAGGACGCAGGCCGGACGGTTCGCCTTTTCCCTTCAGGCCGGCCTGCATGAACTACATCGGTTTTACGGCGACGCCCTACGCCAATTTTCTCAACGAATCCGAGCGGGAATCCCTCTATCCCAGGAATTTCATAAGGGCGTTGAAACCCTCCGACGAGTACATCGGAGCCAAGCAGATTTTCGGCATTGAGGGCAATGAAGAACATCAGGGCATGAACATCGTCAGGGATGTTCCTCCCGGGGATGTGGAACAAATCAAAAAGCTCCATTCGAACCAATCTGCCGATTTGTCCCAATCCCTCGTCGACGCACTGCTCTGGTTCATCTGCGCGGCTGCATCTATGCGTAGAAGCGGCTATAGAAGAAAGGCCATCAGCATGCTTGTCCATACCAGCCAAAAGCAGGTTCATCACGACAATGTGGCCCTTGCCATCAAGGACTGGCTTGAATCGCAATCTCCTGATGACATTGTCGGGCAATGCCGGAGGGTCTGGGAAAGGGAGACGCGGGCTTTCACGAAGTCGGACTTCAAGAAATGCATGCCGAACTATCCGGATGCAGATGCAATATCAGATTATCCCGATTTCGATGAAATCGTGCCGCACATCAAGGAACTGATAAGCACGATTTCCCCCATTCCCTTAAACGAGGACGGTTTGCTTGAGTATCACAAAGGAATCCATTTGTGTATCGACAACTGCTCCTACAACGTGTCGAGAGACGAGGATGTGTATGTTAGGCTGGCCTATCCGGATACGAACGGCGACAACTATCCCGAACCGGCCCCCGTTTTCATCGTGGTGGGCGGCAGCACACTGTCAAGAGGGCTCACCATCGAAGGGCTGGTCAGCACCTATTTCCTGAGGGCCGCCAACCAAGCGGACTCCCTCATGCAAATGGGAAGATGGTTCGGCTACAGGAGGGGCTACGAACTCTATCCGAGGATCTGGATGACGGAAGAGACCCGCTCCAAATTCGAATTCCTGACCCAGCTTGAAGAAGAACTGAGGGAAGATCTCCGCCGGTTCATGCATGCCAACGAGGATCCTTCCCTCTATGGGCCTCGGGTGAAAAACTCTCCAAAAGTGACCTGGCTCAGAATCACGGCCAGAAATCGGATGCAGAGCGCGGTTCCCGCCGAAATGGACTTCTCGGGCTCCAGCGCCCAAACCGTCATTTTTTCGAAAGATGCGGAAACCTTGCAAAAAAACATCCTGACCGCCGATACTTTCTTGGCCGCCCTCGGAACTGGGACGCCATCGTTTACGGGCGATTCCGTCGTGTGGAGAAACGTTCCCTTCAGCAGGATAAAGGAAAATTTCCTGAAAAAATTCCTGTTCCATCCGAATGCCTTTCTGTTCAACAACATCGACGCTTTCTGCGACTGGTACGAAAAAGCCGCCGCGGAGGCAGGATTTGCCGATTGGAATGTCATTGCCGCTGGCACGAAAGCAAAGGATGCAAGCAAGACATGGGAGGTCCCCGGAGGACCCGTCGGCAAAGTCAACCGTTCGAAGAAAAAAAGGAACCGGGAGGACAATGCCGTCAATATCGGCGTGTTGCGAGCCCCCAAAGATTTGTTTGAAGACATCGAACCGGAGCGCGCTACCGAATTTGATCGGAACTTTCAAGCCGTGACGGCATCCAAGGTCCAGGTGATGAAAATAAGAGAATTGGCCGGTTTGGGAAAAACGCCACTGATGATCCTCTACAGGATCGACAAAGATTCGGAACCTCCGGCGGAAGGGGAAGGAAGGGAAAAACTCGATGTCCCTCATGACATCATCGGTGTGAGCATCTGGATACCGGGAGTGCAGACATCGAGGAATCTCGGAAAGGTGCTGACCGTCAAAATTCTGAGAGAACATATCGACAATGACGATGAAACAGGTGAAGAAGATGCAGATTGAAATTGCTCCTCGGCAACGGATGGCCGAAACGGGGAGTTCGCTGCTGCGATCGATCCAGAACAATGAAATGCCCCTCATGGATCTGCTGGTCAGGGAAGCGGTCCAGAACAGCCTCGACGCGGCCCTGGACGGAGAAGGCCACATTCAGGTCGATTTTTCGATACGGCATTTCAATCCGGCAAAATTGGCGGAACATTTTGACGGGATACGCGACCGATTGAAGGAGCTCTACAACAGGAATTCATATAGATTGCTGGAGATCAGGGACACGAACACGACCGGGCTGACGGGACCGCTTCAGGAAGCCGATCTGAAATCCAGCAGCTACGGGAACTTGATCAAGCTTGTCTACCATATCGGGATGCCGCAAAAAAAAGAAGGGGCGGGAGGCTCTTGGGGATTGGGGAAAACGGTCTATTACAGGGCCGGCATCGGTTTGGTGATCTATTACAGCCGGGTTTTCGAAAACGGCAAGTACCAATCCAGACTGGCCGCCTGTCTTGTTGAAGACGAGGAAAGTGATCGGACTTTGCTGGCGAACATGGGCAACCATCGTGGAATTGCTTGGTGGGGCAGAAAGCTGGCCGATGGACACTCGACGATCCCTCTGACCGACGAGGAAGAAATCCTCAAGATTCTCTCCGCCCTCGGAGCGAAACCGTTCGAATATGGACAGACCGGCACATCGGTGATCATTCCGTTCCTCAAGGACAACCTTCGTCCGGTACAGTGGGGGACCGACTTCGACGGGATCGCCGGATCAACGGCAAGCCCTTGGTGGACCTACGACGATTCCGACTATATCAAAATCGCTCTGCAGAAATGGTATGCGCCCAGATTGATGAACGAAAAGTACCGGCACGGTAGATGGCTGAGGGCAACCGTCAACGGGGAGGTGCTGACATACGGCAAGTTTCTTCCCGCTTTCAGGATCGTCCAAAAGCTGTACAACAGCATTCCGGCGACAAGCGGCAGGGAAGGAGAAATGAATGATGTTGATCTGCAAGCTTCGATCCACGTTTCCCAAATCAACCTGAGGAATGTTTTGGCCGATGGATCCGTCGCCGGGTGGATGGCGTTCGGGAGGTTCCCGGAAAGCGATCTGAAAATGCTCCCCCCGGACAACAATCCATCTCCCTTCGTCCAAATCTATGGAAGGGAATTCAACGGAGATTCCAATCCACCCATCATCTGCTTCACTAGAAAGCCGGGAATGATTGTCGGATACGAATCGTCCGGCAAATGGACGGACGGCATCTCAAGGACCGCGAAAAATGAATTCATCATTGGAATTTTTGTCGCCAATTCTTCCAACCGGCTCAAGGACGGATACCAAAAGGAAGGCTCGGGCGACTACCCTCTGGAAGAATATATCAGGGGTTGCGAGAAAGCCGATCACGCGAGCTGGCAGGACTGGGCTCCTAACGGCAGGCGGAATCCCCTCATCATAGAAAGAATCCAAAGGCAGGTCGCCAAGAACATCGAAAGCCGGTACAGATCCATCCCGGAAAGCGCTCCGCCAGCCAAACATGCGATTCTTGGCAGGATGCTGGCACGCGCCATTCTGCCTCCCGAAGGTTTCGGAAGACTGGGAATTGTGCAGAAGACGGACAAGGGCGGTCGGCAGGCAAGCGGGATTCCGAGGGGGACGGCGCCCGTCCTTTCGCAGGTTACCCCGCCAGTTTACGATAATGGTCTTGCAAAGATCTCCTTCAAGCTGTATTCAGGCAAAATGTCAAACCTGCTGGAATTGAAGCTCGGGGCCGCAGCGGAAGGCGGCAACATTGACGCATTCACATGGGAGCAGGCTGACAGGGGAACGGGAACGCCTTTTCCGGCCAAAATCATCCGCTTCGAGCTCACTTCCGCCGACAAGGGAGAGCCCGTCAGGGCTGTGTGGAATGTGCTCGACGGGCCGACCGTTGCGGGAAAAACCCTGCTGGAAGAACCTTTGCGGGCGCCGATCTCCCGTGAGGCCGTAGGCATTAGGCTCTTGGGAGAAAAGAACCGAACATACAAAGGAACGATATGGATCAAGCCGGAAGATCCGATGATACGTCTTCACTTGAGCATCGAACCGATTCCGGAGGAAGATATGGCATGAGCGCGTCCGTGGCCCTTTATCCGGTGCTTTCCGAAGAACTGGCAAAAACGAATGGGACTTCAAGTCGTCGATTACGAATTTGAATTTGATCTGCAGGGCCGGACTAAAAAAAATTACGGCAGGACCATTGCTCGGAATGGAGAATGTCCTGAACCGGATGAGCTTGGCGGACGAGAGCGGCGAATGGGATCCCGAACGGCACAATCTCCGGTTCAAAAGGACCATTGTCATTCCCAATGTCCGAATCCTTTTTGGCAGGGATGGTGTGGCACCTGAAAAAGCGCAAATCGGAATCGCTGTACGATGGACCTCGAAACCTTCGCGACAGCGGGGAGTTTTTGCAGGAGACGGGTTCACGATATCAAGCGAACAGACGGTCTTCTCCATCCAAGGCGAGTTTCCGCCGGGAATTTTGCGTGACCACTTTGAACTGTCTACCATTCTTTATTTGAAAGCGTCCGGCGCCGTCCAGGAAGATGAGCGGCATTTGGCCAATGTTCCCGGCGTCGAGATCGGCGTTTTGGACAGCGTCACGTTTTTTTTGAGCGGTGTGGGATCCGTTCTCCCCATATTCACGACGAAGGACAATGGCCCCCTTTGGAAAGTCGAACGCTATTGGGAAGATCCCAGGACGGATCCGTTTGACGAAACGTCTTTCAGAATTCTTTTGAACGAGAACCACCCGGATTACAGGCATTTGTACACCGACGGACTGAATCCGTCGCCGCTGATGAAAGAAGTGTTTCTGTCGGCGTTGCAGATTCTGATCGAAGATGTTCTGGATCAAGTTCCGAGCCATGAATTGATCGCCGGCAGGGATGCAGACGAGGACAGCATGTGCGCGGCTGTCAAATACATGATAGAAACATTCGATCTGGCGGTTTCCTCCAAAGAAGTTCTGGCCTTTTCGCTGCGGGACAAAATCTACGACAAAATCGGTGGGATCGGCTGATGGATTGGAAATTGCCCAAAATGGATGAGCTTCGCACGATGGTGGAGAAATGGAAGCAAGCCGAAGACATCGTCATTGAACCTGACGAATCGGCCAAACATTACCGGAATCTTTTGTTGGAGATACACAAAAACGTTGCAGGAACTCTCGGAATAGACAGGGTCGACGGCCACGAATATGAATACGATAGCAGGTTCGGGCTTGAGATGTATGAGAAAATGCACATAACGTCCAGAACGGCTTCGGATGACAAGTTCTGGATCGGTCTGGGCGTCTTTGCGGTTCCTGATTTGGTTTTTTGGCGGTGGGGACCGGGAGCGCATGAAAGGTTTTACAGGAATTCCCGCAGAATTTGGCTGAAAGTCTTGTGGTGGTACATCCATCTGTCATGGCAGGGCAACCGTGAAGAGACCGAACGCTGCATCGCCGGGAATTCCACCGATACAATCGTGCAGTTGGTGGAACGCTCCGGTCCGCACGGCTACAGGGTGGAATTGTACCGCACCATCATGAAGCGCTATGCCGAGCATTGCAGGAGGACGGGAAAAGAAGAGCGTCTGTTTTTCAGAAGATTGATGAAACTGAATACGGCAAGACTGGCTGTTATGGAGCCGTCTTTGTGCGAAGGGAAAGAGGAGGGCTATGTCGGTCAGCTTTTTGCCGCGTTGGGAAACCAAAACTGATCTCCCGGCGGTTATCGATTTGTTTTCCGGATGCGGGGGGCTGTCATTTGGATTTCTTTCCGCCGGTTTTCCTGTCAAGGCTGGCTTGGATGTGTCGGAGGCGGCGGTGCAGACCGCTTCCTACAATTTGTCGTGGCGCCACGGCGAAAGCGGCGGACATTTTTGCGGGGACATCACGGTGGCGACGCCAGAAATGTTTTCGGGTTTCATCGGACCGGAAGGTTGCATCGTAATTGGAGGCCCTCCCTGCCAAGCCTATTCCCAGATCGGAAAAGGAAAACTGCGCTCGCTGGGAGAAGACCGCTACCATTTGAACGACGAAAGAGGACAGCTTTACAGACATTTTTTGCGGATGGCCATTGAGCTGGATGCAAGGGCTGTCGTCATGGAAAATGTTCCCGAAGCCATCAACTACGGCGCTACGAACGTTCCCGAGACGGTTTGTAAAATTTTGGAAAAGAATGGCTATTCCGCAATATGGACAATCTTGAATGCGGCCGATTACGGAGTGCCCCAGACTAGGGAGCGTCTTTTCGTCCTTGCGATCAAAAACAGCGAAGGGCATGCGCCCGCATTTCCTTTGCCGACTCACAGGTCGATCGACGGCTCGATCGGCGTTTACAGACAGCGGTTCAACAGCTTCTCCAAATTCCCCCATTTCGTGTTCCCGCCCGAAAGCAATGGCGAACTGAAACCCTGGGTGACGGTCGGGGAGGCGCTGTCCGATCTGCCGGTGCTGTTTCCTTCTCCGAACTCGAGGTATCGGCTTTACGAACTCAACGTGCTCCTGAAATACGCAAGCCCTCCAAAAAACGAGTACCAAAAACTTATGCGGGAATGGGGCGGAAAGACCGGTGACTTTGTGTCGGGTCATGGATACAGAAACACTCCCCGCGATTTCCGCATTTTCGAAAGAATGGAACATGACGACAACTATCCCGTTGCCGTAAAAATAGCAGAAGAACTTTTGGAGGAGGCCTGTGCTATCGAAGGAATCGATCCGGCAGAGGATCCCGAAGCATACAGAAAGCTCAGACGGAAAATCGTGCCTCCCTACGATCCAGGCAAATTTCAAGACAAGTGGAAAAAACTCCATCCTGACAAGCCTTCCCACACATTGGTTGCGCATTTGGGGGTCGATACCTACAGCCACATCCATCCCTGGGAACCGCGGGGCATATCGGTGAGGGAAGCGGCGCGCCTGCAGTCGTTTCCCGACAGCTTCCTGTTTCAGTGCAATATGGGGGAAGCATTCAAACAAATCGGCAATGCGGTTCCTCCGCTCCTTTCGCATGCCATCGCAACGAAATTGGCGGAAATTATGAACGGCGGGTGACGAACATTGGAGCTGACAAAAGAAATACAATTTCTTTTTGCCAACATGACGGGCATGAAAGCCGTACCCATCGAATCTCTGCCTCCGGAAAGCAGGGCTTGGGCGGTCCGGACGGACAGGGACTATGGAGTCTGCATACAGGTGGCGGAAGGATTGCAGGTCAATGAGAAATTCGCCGGAGCCCGACTGTGGACGGGTAAATTCCAAATTGACGGAAAAGAAATGAACATGCTGTTGCTGACTTCCGACAAGGAACATTTGAGAATGGAATTTGCCGTCGTGTGCTCCCAATTTGTCGATCCGGGAGAAGATGGTTCGAACAGGCGCCTTCTGGAAACCGATCCGCTGGCTTGGTGGGACCGCTGGCGAAATCTGCTCGGCAACAAGAATCAGGAAAAATCGGTGCATGGCCTGCTCGGAGAATTGATGGCGTATCTCCTATTGCTGAAAAGGGGAGAGTCGCCCGCTTGGACGGGGGCCGGGGGAGGTTCGGTCGATTTTGTTACGTATGCGAGAGACTATGAAATCAAATCAACCATCAGCCGTTACGAGTCCAGTGTCCGGATAGCCGGACAATTTCAATTGAACAGAAGCACGGATCGGCCGCTTTCCCTTGTTTTGTTCAGGTTCGAGCCGTCAACCGATGGCTGGTGCATAAATGACGCGGTCCGCGAATTGACGGTTTGCGGCATCGACAGGCATGCTATCGAATCGGAGTTGGCTGATCTCGGATTCGAGGAAGGGGCTTCTGTGAGAAACCGCCGCTTCAGACTTCACGAAATCAGGCATTATGTCGTTGACGAAAATTTTCCGGGGATTACCCTAAACTCATTCAAGGATGGCAAGTTGCCGGACAGAGTCAAACACATCACGTACACCGTCGACTTGACCGGGATCGACTACGAGGTCTGGAATATTTGAAGTTTGGCTGATGCATCGGATGGGATGTCCATAATGTGGATCCACGATCCGTCTCCCAGGGAGAGGACCGAAAACAGGGGAACGGTTAGGATAAGCATGAGGAATGCAGAACAAACACAATTTTTCGTTTCACGCCGATATAAACCAATAAAACATTGCAAATCTGATCAAATAAGTAAAGAAAAATGTATGTAACCACCTTCTTTCCGGATATGATCCTTTCCCGCCCAAGGCTAGTGATGAACAAACAAATCCCCATTTTTATGGTTTTTCTCTCATAAAATAGTGACAGACCACATAACAGCACCCGCCAGCCGGATTTTCCGGCTGTTTTTTTGTAACGTTTCTCCCACTCGTGGTACATATAAGACAGACGTGCATTTATTTGCATGCCGGGAAACGCATAAGCGAGTGGAGACACATCTTCACCTGACGCGATCATCCAATGACTGCACCGTTCGCTCGCCGCTTTTCAGTCGATGACGCAACCACCTCATGATGACGCAATCGCATGATGCCACGCCGTCACGCAGGCCGGACGCGCATCATGCCGAACAGGCCGTGGCAGGAGGACCGCATGGAACTGGAGCAGCTGTATCGCGAAATGTATCCGAAATTGGTGGCCTTTTTCCTTGCCAATACGTCGAGCCGGGAAGCGGCGGAAGATTTGGCGCAGGACGTGTTTTGCGCCGCCCTGCGGGGCGCCGGCGGCTTCGCGGGAAGATCCGGCGCGGCCGCCTGGCTGTTCGGCATCGCCCGCAACAAGCTGCGCCGCCATTACCGGTCCAAGCGCTACAAAGCCCGGCTCGCCGGACGCCTGATCGATGATGCGCGGCATGCGGAAGAAGCGGGACCCGAAGAGCGGGCCGTCCAAAACGAACGGCAGCAAAGGCTTCTCGACGCGATCCGCCGGCTGGACGACGGGCAGCGGGAGATCGTGCTGCTGCGCGTCTATGGCGAACTGTCGTTCCGGGAAATCGGCGAGATCGTCGGCATCAGCGAAAACCACGCCCGGGTGCTCTTTCACCGCGTGAAACTTCAACTGCATAAAGAAATGGGGGAAGCCGGATGGACGGCAAAAAGCCCGAAGAACACGTGAAGATGGACAATAACGGGCACGTTCAAAAAACGGACAACGGTGGCAAAAAGACGGACGGCCAAACAGCGGGCGGTCAGGCGCAGAACGGCGCATGCATTGAGAGCGGCGCCGATTGCCGACCGGCACGTGGCCAAAAGGACGGTGGCGATGCGGCAACGGACCGGACTGCACGCGCCCTTTTCGAAGATTTGCTGCCGCTCTACGGCGACGGTCTGCTTTCGGAAGAGACGGTGCGGTGGATGGAGCGGCAGGCCGGGCGCGACCCGGAACTCCGGCGTCTGCTGGACGAAGCCGGAAAGCCGCTTGTTGTGCCGAAGCCGGACGGGACGGCGGATGTCGAAAAAGCGATGCGCAGCCTCCGCCGCCGCCTGTCCGTTCTGCAGCTGATCCTGGCGATGCTGTCTTTCGGCATGGCGATCGGCACGTCGACGATGGGCGGCAGTTTCGGGTTCATTTTGTGGTATGCGGTGCTCGGCGCGGTCTTGTATCTTTTTTACCGGGATTGGCGCCTCGTGCTGCTCGTGTCGTTCGTGCCGATTTTCCTCTGGCTGTTCGGGGACGCGATCTTTCAATGGTTGAGAAACGGCGGATCGGGTGCGGCGGCTGGCACGGAGATGGGTGCGTTCCGTTTCCTGGCGGCGGCGCTGGGGACGTCCCTGCTGTTTGCCGCGCTGCACGCCCTGTTCGCATTCGCGGGCATGGCCATCGTCTGGCTGGCGAAACGAAAAATCCCGCTCACCGCGGCGCTGTCCGTGCTGCTGGCCGCCGGCGTTCTGCTCCTGTACGACGCGTACAACGGCAATCCGCTCGTCAAATGGCTGGCGGAGAAGAAGCTGGAGGCATATTTGGAAAACACGCATCCGGATGAGCAGCTCGTAATTGGCGAAGGGTGGTACAATTTCAAAAATGCCTCGTATGAGTTCCGGGTGGTGTCGTTCAAAAAGACGGCGGACGGGCAACCGGCGGAGTATCGCGTTTCGCTGCGGGGGTGGAATCCGCGGGTCATTTCGGACGGAGTCCGGAACGCGCGGCTGGACGAACGGATGATGAACCGGCTCGGCGCCGGCGCGGCGGCGGAAATCCGGGCGCTGCTGGAACGGGACGTGGCCGGGTTGCGGCAGGTTGACGTGCGTCTCGAGGTGCTCCAGGGCGAACTGCCGGACGATGCGGCGTGGCACAAGGATTTGCCCGTGGCGGACGATTTGCGGATCAGCATCGTGCTGGACGCGGGCGGCATGACGGCGGATGACGTGCGGGAAGGGGCGCGGCGCATCCAGGCGGCGCTGGATGAAGCGGGGTACCGGTACAAATCCGTGCTGATCAACGCCAACGAATTTGAAGAAGATGAAGCCGGTGAAAAAAGGCTCGGTCCGCTGAAATATGCGGCGTCGTTCAGGCCGGGGGACGATGTGGCGAAGATCAAGGTCCGGACGTACAACCAGTGAAGGGGAAAGTTCAGGAAGCAAAATGTTTACCATATAAAATGGCGCGGGGCACCGGTTCCGGGGCGGATCACGGTTCTCCGCGCCATTTTTTGCGCCGTTCAATTGCCGCCGTTCCACGGCCCTGTCGACTCCCGCACGATCAGCGTCGTCGGCAGCAGCACTTCGAGGCGGGCGTCGTCCGGCCGCTCCAGCCGGCGCAGCAGCTGCTCGACGGCGACGCGGGCGAACAGGTCGCGGTCGATGTGCGTGGTGGTGATTTTCGGATCGGACATTTGGGAAAAATGACTGTTGTCGAACCCGCTGACGGACACGTCGAGGGGGATGCGGAAACCGAGCTTTTTCAGGCTGGAGCAGACGTAGTACGCATACCCGTCGTTCATGCAGAACCACGCGCTGGGCCGTTTGTCCAGGGAGCCGAGCGCCTGGTCGATCGCGGTTTCCTCTTCCGCCGTCTCGATCAGCTGGTGCGCCTTCGGCGGCTCCAGGCCGTGTTCCCGCATCGCCAGCAGGTAGCCTTCCCACCGTTCCTGGTAGCTGGGGGAGCGGCGGACGTTGCCGATGATGCCGATGTCCCGGTGGCCGAGCTCCAGAAGATGCCGCACGGCCCGGTACGCGCCGAACCGGTTGTTGGTCAGCACGGCGTCGGCGTCGTTCAAAGGATCGTGGTGGTCGATCAGCACCGTCGGGATGCCCTGTTCCAGCACCTTGTTGATGTAGGCCGTGCTGATGTGCGACAGAATGAGGAGGCCGTCCACCTGCCGGTCGGCGATGAACGGGGACAGGACAAGGCCGTCCCGCGCGGCGGGCGTGACGGACTGGATCAACAGGCTGATGCCGTGGCGGTGCGCTTCCCTTTCGATGGACAGGAACATTTCGCCGAAGAACGGCTGCAGCGAGAAGGTGATTTCCGACGCGATCAGCCCGACCCGTCTCGCCGTCGCGCGCGAGGCGGAGGAGCGCTTGCGCTCGTAGCGGTAGCCCATTTCCTTGGCGGTTTTGACCACGAGCTGGCGCGTCGCCTCGCTGACGCCGTCCTTGCCCGACAGCGCCTGGGACACCGAATTTTTTGGAAATGTTCAGTTTGTCCGCGATCATCTGCATGGTCACTTTTTTGGCCACGGTGCCGATCATCCGTCCTTTCCAACGGCTTCAACGGGGACGCAGCCGGGAAGCGCAGCCTGTCAATCGGGTCGCCGTGCGATGTTCGTGCGAAAATCGTGCGAAGCCGAACGATGCCGCCGCATGCGCCGCTTCCGCATCCGCCATTCCGTACAAGTCAAGTTTTGTCACGTTACAAAATATAATATACATAAACGCGAGAAACTTGTAAACAAGGAGGATTGACAGCAAAATGTCACGTCATTACAATGAAATTGTAACGGCTTGGGTCACGTGACAAAATAGAATGAGTCATGCTATTGTCACGTTTCCAAAGCCAAAGCGACCAACATATTTTCCATCTGAGGGGGACGACGACATGAAACGATGGTTTGCGATCCTGGCGACCTGCGTCCTGGCCTTTGCGCTGATCCTGGCCGGATGCGGCGGCAAAGACCAGGGTTCCGCAGGTTCGGGTTCGTCCGGCACCTCTTCCGGCGGTCAGTCCGGTACGTCCGGCGAATCCGGAAGCGGTTCCGCCGGCCAGAAGGTGCAGATCCGCCTGGTCACGTGGGCCGGCACGGACGAAGCGAACGAACTGCAGGCCATTCTCGACGAACTGAACGCCAAGAGCGACGTGTACGAAATCGTGCAGGACTCCAATCCGGCCGAGTACGACACGCGGCTCATCACGCAGCTGACCGGCAACTCGGGTCCGGACCTGTTCTGGGTGAGCGCCCAGCGGGCGGCGCAGCTGGCTTCGGAAGGCGCCATGCTGGACATCACGGACCGGCTGGCGGCAAGCGACCATCCGGCCGCGAACACGGACGACTACTACGCCAAGTCGTTCCAGCCGTTCACCCACGAAGGCCGGGTGTATGGCCTGCCCTGGCTGCAACAGCCCGTCATGATGTACGTCAACAAGACGCTGTTCGACGAGGCGGGCGTGGCGTATCCGAATGAATCGTGGACCTGGGACGATTTCATCGACGCAGCCACGAAGCTGACCCGCGACGCCAACGGCAAGCATGCGGGCGAAGCCGGCTTCGATGCGAACAACGTCGTGCAGTGGGGCTTCACGCTGAACGGCTGGCCGCCGGTGCAAATGTTCATCTGGCAAAACGGCGGCGAAGTCATCACGGAAGACTTCAGCGAATCGCCGATCGACACGCCTGAAGCGCTGGCAGCGTTCAAGTTCTACGCCGACCTGGTGAACGGTCCGCTGACGCCGCCGCAGCAAATCATCCGCGACCGCGGCTTCGACGCGATGTTCCGCAACGGCCAGGTGGCCATGTTCATGGGCGGCGCCGCCGACGACCTGGACTTCCGGGTCGAGAACGTGCAAGCCTTCATGGTGCCGGCCGGTCCGAGCGGCATCCGGGCCACCTTCGGCGACATCCTCGGCATGGGCATCAACGCGAAGACGAAGCAGCCGGACGCGGCCTTCGCCGCCCTGCTGGATCTGACCGACGCGATCCACCACTGGAAGATCATGCCGCCGCGCGCTTCCCTGGCGGATCTGAAGACGCTGCAAGAGCTGCATCCGTACAAAGCCCATTCGCTCGAGGCGATCATCGCTTCGATGCAATACGCGAGACCGTACCGCTATTTCGACAACTATCCCGAATGGGACAACATTTTCTGGACGCAGCTGATGGATCCGATCATCAACGCCGGCGCCGATCCGGCGGAACTGGTTCCGAAGGTGAAACCCCAGCTCGACGGCGCCCTGCGGTAATCCGTTTGAGGGGAGGAGGCAGCTGGCTGCCTCCTCTCCGCCATTTTTGCGCCTGATCCGGCCCGTCTCAAGCCGCGCCTCGGCAGCCTCGCGGTTGCCCGGCGATTGTCCGGCGGCTGCCCGCGGTTTTCCCGCGGCCGCCGCGACGGCTTTTCGCAGCCGCCACGGTGGCTTCCCCAGGCTGCCGAAGCGGCAGCTCCGCGGTTTCGCGCCGGTCGCTTCGCGGCTTCTTTGCCCGGCGACTCCGTGATGACTGCGGGGAACGCCACGGCTGTCCCGCGGGAATTCAGCGGATGACCCGGCGGCTGTTCCGCGGCTTCTCCGCGGGTTTCCCCGCGGCCTCTGCTGCGGCTTCCCCCGCGGCCGCCCCTGGTTCCCGCGGCGCAAGGCGGACGGACACGGCGAAAGGAGGAATCCGGTTTGCCAAGCCATCTGGCCACATTCATCCGCTGGCTCCTGGTGCCCGTCGTCCTCGTTGGCGCCGCGGCGCTCTTGTACGTCATCGCCCGCCGGCTGTTCAAGTGGAACGGCAGGCAGTCGCTCGGGCTGGCGCTGGTCTCGCCCTGGGTGTTCGGTTTCCTCGTTTTCACCGCTTATCCGCTGCTGTATTCGTTCTATCTGAGCTTCACGGAAAACAACCTGTTCGGCCGGACCAAATGGGTCGGGCTTAGAAAATTACATCCGCCTGTTCACGGTGGACATCGAATTTTGGCCCTCGATCCGCATCACGCTGCTCTATGCGCTGCTGTCGCTGCCGATCGGGGTGATCGGGGCGCTCCTGATCGCGATGCTGCTCAACAACCGGATCCGGGGCATCGGCCTTTTCCGCACGATCTACTTCCTGCCGGCGGTGCTGCCGGAAGTGGCGGTGGCGCTCCTGTGGCGCTGGATGTTCAACAGCGAGGTCGGCATCATCAACTACGTGCTGTCGCCGTTCTACAAGCTGTTCGGCATCGGCACCCCGGACTGGTTCGGCAACAAGGACTTCGTGCTGGCCGCGTTCATCATCATGAGCGTGTGGGGCATTTTCGGCACGAACACGGTCGTCTTCCTGGCCGGGCTGCAGGGCGTGCCGCGGGCGCTGCATGAAGCGGCGGAGATCGACGGGGCCGGCGCCTTCCGGCGGTTCCTGCACATCACCGTGCCGCAGATTTCGCCGGTCATCCTGCTGCAGGTCGTCATGGGCATGATCGGCGCGCTGCAGATTTTCACCATCGCCATGTTCGTGCGTCCGACGTCCGCGGCGGGGAAGTTCATGAACCAGCTCGTCTACGAGCGCGGATTTTCCCAACTGGACATGGGCGAAGCGTCCGCCATCGCCTGGGTGCTGTTCGTCATCATCCTGGCGCTTACGCTGCTCGTGTTCCGCTCGACGCCGTTCTGGGTCCATTATGAATCGGACGTTCGCCGATAAGGGGGTGCTTGCGGAATGGCTTCGACCCATGCCATGCAGCGACGCGCCGTCAGCCCGTACCGGCTGATGCGTACGGTCTACCGGGCGTTCATCTACGTGACGGTCATCTTCCTCGCCGTCGTCATCCTGATTCCGTTTTTCTGGATGCTGTCGACGGCCCTGCAGGAAGAAGGGGACATTTTCGCCTGGCCGCCGCAATGGATTCCGGACCCGCCCATGTGGCGGAACTTCCCGGACGCCTGGAACGCGATGCCGTTCAATCTGTATCTCGGAAACACGCTCTACATCGTGGCGCTCGGGATCATCGCGGAGCTGGCCAGCGCCACGCTGGTGGCGTACGGTTTCGCCCGCTTCCGCTTTCCGGGAAGCGAGATCGTTTTCCTGATTTTGCTCGCCACGATGATGCTGCCGTTCCACGTCACCCTGATTCCGACCTACCTGATCTGGCAGAAGTTCGGGCTGTTGGGCGAGTTCGACCCGCTCGTGCTTCGCGCATGGACGGCCTGGGGTCCGTTCTACATTTTCCTGCTGCGGCAGTTTTTCATGACCCTGCCCCGGGACCTGGACGACGCGGCGGAGATGGACGGCGCCAACTGGCTGCAGACGTTCGTCTGCGTCATGCTGCCGCAGATCCGTCCGGCGCTGCTCGCCGTGGCCATTTTCGGCTTCCGCGGGTACTGGAACGACTTCCTCGGCCCGCTCATCTACCTGACGGACATGAAAAAGTACACGATGAACGTCGGCATGTACTTTTTCATGGGCGGGGTGAACGAGGCGCCGCAGTGGAACTACCTGATGGTGATGTCCACGCTGATCGCGCTGCCGGTGCTCGTGCTGTTCTTCATCGCGCAAAGGTATTTCATCGAGGGCATCACGTTTACGGGCATCAAGGATTGACGGCAAAAGATCACAAGCGAGGATGGGAGAGAAGTGCAATGAACAACACGGTCCGCATGTCCGTCCAGCGCGCGCCGGAAAATCCCCTCATCAAACCGGGGGACATCAAGCCGGCGATGCCCGGATGGGAGGTGCTGGGCGTCTTCAATGCGGGCGTCATCGAGCACGACGGAGAGATTCTCATGCTGCTGCGGGTGGCGGAGCGGCCGCCGCAGACCGACCCGGACGCCGTGCTGGTGCCGGTGCTCGATCCGGACCTGCTGCGGCGCGGCCGGTCGGAAATCACGACGATCCGGGTGAACCGGCATGACCCGGCCCTGGACTTCGATGATCCGCGGGTGGTGCGCAACCGGAGCGGCAAGGCCGTGTGGCTGACGTCCATTTCGCACCTGAGGCTGGCCCGGAGCCGCGACGGCGTGCATTTCACCGTGGACGACAAGCCGACGGTGCTGCCGGAAGGCGAGCGGGAAAGCTGGGGCATCGAAGACCCCCGCATCACCCGGATCGGCGACCGGTATTACATCACGTACAGCGCGGTGTCCGAAGCCGGCGTGGCGGTCGGTCTCATCAGCACGGCGGATTTCGCCGGCTTCCGGCGGGAAGGCCTTGTGCTGGCGCCGACAAACAAGGATGTCGTGCTGTTCCCCGAACCGGTCGGCGGCCGGTACTGGATGCTGCACCGGCCGGTGCCGGAAGGCATCGGCGATCCGGAAATTTGGGCGGCCTCGTCGCCGGACCTCATCCATTGGGGCGGCCATCGCCGCGTGATGGGGCTCCGGGAAGGCGGCTGGGAAAGCGGCCGCATCGGCGCCGGCGCCGTGCCGATCCGCACGGACGACGGGTGGCTCATCCTGTACCACGGCGCGGACCGCGGCCAGCGCTACTGCATGGGCGCCGCCCTGCTGGACGCGAACGATCCGGGGCGGGTGCTGGCGCGCCTCGACGAGCCGATCCTCGAACCGGAAGCGCCGTACGAGACGGACGGGTTTTTCCCGAACGTGGTGTTTTCCTGCGGCGCGGTGGTGCGGGATGGCCGGGTGCTCATGTATTACGGCGCCTCCGACGACACGATGGCCTGCGCGTCCTTCGACCTGGAAGCGCTGCTGGACGAACTGCGGCGGGCGCGCAACGGTTGACGAAACCGCAGCATGGACATGCCGAATCCTGTTCCCGGAAGGTCGACGGCATACGAACCGGACGCATTCACAATTTGCCGCGAAGCGTGATAACATGACAATAAGACAACCTTTTTCAACATCAAAATGACGGCAAATGATGACGGCAAGCGTATGAAACCGCGATCGATAAACCGGTCGGAAAAGGAAACAAAGCAGACATGACCGCATGAACAAGGCCGCAGCCACCATGACGACATGAATGGAAGGGACAATCGGGACAAAATGGCAGAGCTGATCAACACCGGTTTGAAGTCCGTCGAAACGCTGCTCGCGAACTACCGGGGAAGCGGTTACCCGGCGACCGGTCCGGAGAAGCTCCGGTTCGAGGGGACGAACGGCCGGGACGTGTACAACATTTCGGCGCCTTTCGAAGACGAAGGGGAATTCGTCATCGCCGGACGCGTGGAAGCGCGGGACAGCGAGCAGTCCGACATCATCTTCTTCGTCGAGCGGGACGGCGTCTGGCGTCCCCGGGAAGGCGCGCCGGTCTTTCCGCTGCAGGATCCGTTCCACACCCGCGTCAACGGGGAACTGATCTTCGGCGGCGTCCAGACGTTCCCGCACCCGGAGAAGGAAGGCCATCTCGGCTGGCGCACCGTGCTGTACAGGGGCGCCAACCTGGCCAGCCTGAAGCCGTTTTTCACCGGGCCGGATTTCATGAAAGATTTGCGGCTCGTCCAGATGAAGGACGGCACGATCGGCGTGTTCACCCGCCCGCAGGGCGCCAAGGGCGGCCGGGGCAAAATCGGGTACGTCAACGTGCCGACGCTGGAAGACCTGACGGTGGACGCGGTGGAGCAGGCACCGCTCCTGGAGGGCCAGTTCCTCGATGACGAATGGGGCGGCAGCAACGAAATCCACCTGCTGAAAAACGGCCTGCTCGGCGTGCTGGGACACATCGCCCGGTTCGACGAGAAGGGCAACCGCCACTACTACCCGATGGTGTTCGCGTTCGATCCGTCGAGCAAAACGTTCTCCGACATGCAGATCATCGCCGAGCGGGCGGATTTCCTGAGCGGCCCGTCCAAACGGCCGGATCTGGACAACGTCGTGTTCAGCGGCGGCCTGATCCGCCAGCCCGACGGCACGGCGGACCTGTACGTCGGCACGAGCGACGCCGAGGCGCAGAAAATCCGGATCCGGGATCCGTTCCTCGTGTACGAATCGCTGCCGCGTCTGTGACGAACAAGAAAAAGCCAGGCATCATCCGAATCCTGTTCATCATCCCGAAATGCCGTCCCCGGGAACCCGGTTCCCGGGGACGGCTCATGTTTTGCCGTCTTTTTGCTTTTTGCGGGGCGCCTCCTTTACAATAGTAAGTGGACAGACGACCTTTTCAAGCATGGAGGAGATGCGGATGCAATACCGGAGACTCGGACGGAGCGGGCTGAAGGTGAGCGAAATCAGCCTCGGCAGCTGGCTGACCTACGGCGGTTACGTGGAAAAGCAAAATGCGGTCCGGTCCATCGACAAGGCGTACGAGCTCGGCATCAACTTTTTCGATACGGCCAACGTCTACGAGCGGGGCGAAGCGGAGAAGGTGCTCGGCGAAGCGCTGCGCAAGTATCCGCGGGAATCGTACGTGCTCGCCACCAAGGCGTTCTGGCCGATGGGCGACGGCCCGAACGACCGCGGCCTCTCCCGCAAGCACATCATGGAACAGTGCCATGCCAGCCTGAAGCGGCTCGGCGTCGACTACGTGGACATTTTCTACTGCCACCGGTATGATCCCGAATCGCCGCTGGAGGAGACGCTGCGCGCCATCGACGACCTGATCCGCCAGGGCAAGGTGCTGTACGCGGGCGTCAGCGAATGGACGGCCGCCCAGATGGCGGAGGCGCTGGCGGTGGCCGACCGGTACCTGCTCGACCGCATTGTCGTCAACCAGCCGGTGTACAACATGTTCAACCGCTACATCGAGAAGGAGATCATCCCGCTCGGCGAGCGGCACGGCATCGGGCAGGTCGTGTTTTCGCCGCTGGCCCAGGGGCTTCTGGCGGGCAAGTACCAATCGGCGTCGGACATTCCGGCCGACAGCCGGGCCGCGAAGATCGAATGGGTGCGCAAAAGCATCACCGAGGAAAACATCGCCAAAGTCCGCAAGCTGGGCGAAGTGGCGGCGGATCTGGGCCTGACGGCGGCGCAGCTGGCCCTGGCCTGGGTGCTCCGGCAGCCGAACGTGGCGAGCGCGCTCATCGGCGCGAGCCGGCCGGAGCAGGTGGAAGAAAACGCCAAGGCGTCCGGCGTCACGCTGCCGCAGGAGGCGCTGGAGCGGATCGAGCAGATTTTGGCGGAGTGACGGTTGCGGACATCGGCCGGTTGCGGGGAAGCGGTTGTGGAACGTTTTTGAAAACTTTTTTGGAAATAAAAATAAAACATCCGTTGCTTTCTGCCGATTCCCGTGTTATGATGGGACAGTGAAATTTGCGTGACCTGATCATCACACTGTGACAGCGGGTTATGGAGTTTCATGCATAGCCTCCTGGCGCGGTGTGATTTTTTGTTGCACCGTACAAGGGAAGGCTGGGCAGCACTTGTACGGAGGTGACAACGAGATGCATACCGGAACGGTGAAATGGTTCAACGCCGAAAAAGGCTACGGCTTCATCCAGATGGAAGACGGTCACGACGTGTTCGTGCACTACAGCGCCATCGTCGGCGAAGGCTTCAAGACGCTGGACGAAGGCCAGCGCGTCGAATTCGACGTCGTGCAGGGCCAGCGCGGCCCGCAGGCCGAGAACGTCGTGAAGCTGTAATCGCGCGGTGAAACGGAAAACCGCCCCATGAGCGCCACCCGCTCGTGCCGGGCGGTTTTCTTTTCGGGCCGGGCCGTTTTTGTCGGGTCCATCCATTGGCCGGCTTGAACGACGTTTGCCGCTTGCCGGCCGTCCTAAGGCGCCTTTCCCGGCGGTTGCCCGCTTCCGCAAAATGCATCATAATCGAGATGGTGAAATCAAACGGGTTATTCATCATGACCACGGTCGGAGGAGGAGCGGCATGAAGTACCGAAGGCTCGGCAAAACAAACCTGAAAGTGTCCGTCGTCGGCGTGGGTACCTGGCAGTTCGGCGGGGACTGGGGCAAATCGTTCGATCAGAAGGAAGTGGATGCGATTCTCGGCCGCGCGAAGGAGCTGGGCATCAACCTGATCGACACGGCGGAATGCTACGGTCCGCACCACCTGTCCGAATCGTTCATCGGCGATTTTCTGAGCCGCGACCGGCGGGAAGACTGGGTGGTGGCCACGAAATTCGGGCATCTGTACGAGGAGCGGTGGCAGAACGCGTGGGATCCGGAAACGGTGCTGGCCCAGCTGGAGGCGTCGCTTCGCGCGCTGAAGACGGATTATGTGGACCTGCTGCAGTTCCATTCGGGCGGCGACGACGTTTTTGACAACGACGACTTGTGGACGATGCTGGACAAGCAGGTGCAGGCGGGGAAGGTGCGGTTTCTCGGCATTTCCATCGGCGCCAACGACAACATTTATCAGACGTCGAAAGCGACGGAAGTCGGGGCGAGCGCCATCCAGGTGGTGTACAACCGGCTGGACAAAACGCCCGAGAAAGCGGTGTTTCCGTCCTGCATCGAGCAGGATCTCGGCGTCCTGGCCCGGGTGCCGCTGGCGAGCGGCTATCTGAGCGGCAAATACAAGCCCGGCGCCGTGTTCACCGACAACGTGCGGAAAAACCACAAGCGGGAAGAGATCGACGAAAAGCTGCGCCTGGTGGAGGAAATCGCCCGCACGGAAGTGCCGGAAGGCGTCGGCATGGCGGAGTGGGCGCTGGCCTGGTGCCTGCAGCATCCGGCGGTGACCTGCGTCATCCCCGGCACGAAAAGCGTGGAGCAGGTGGAAGCGAACGCCCGCGCCGCCGCCCTCGACATGGTGCGGGACGATCATCCGCAGGCGTGGAAGGGCTGAAGCGGGAAAAAGGGGCCGCCCGGCGGATGCACAAGGCGTTGCCTTGGCAAGCATCCCCGGGCGGCTTTTTTGCGGCTTTTTTGAAGTGGACAGATTGTCCGCATCGCGTGTCCGATCCTACCCGGCGGCTTCCTTCAGAAACGCAGCCAGGCGGGCGACGCCTTCGCGGATGTCGGCCGCGCTCAGGTGGCCGTAGCCGAACACGAGGTCGCGCCGCAATCCGCCTCCCGCCAGCCGGTAGTCGTCGGCGCACTGGATGCGCACGCCGAAGGACACGGCGTTTTCCCATTTCACGTCGTGCAGATTGCGGAGGATTTTGACGCGGGATGGGTCCGCCTCCGATGGTTCGTGGCGCCCAGTGTCCGGCGATCCGCGCAGCCCCGCTTCCGGCCGCTCACTTGGCCCGGCTGCCGCGGCATCATCCGGCTCCGCAACCGTCCGGAAGCGCGCCAAAAGATGCATGCCCGCATCATCGCCGCGGATGTCCAGCATGCCGGGAAAATGCGTCTCCAGCGCTTCCTTCAGCACCCCGCGCTTGTGCCGGTACACCTTCACCATCCGGTACAGATGGCGCTCGAAATCGCCGGAAGCCAGCATGGCGGCCAGCGCCCGCTGTTCCGCGTTGGGCGTGAGCAGGGTGAGGGCGTCTTTCGTTTGGCGGAACCGGTCCACGAGCGCCGGCGGAATGACCACGAAACCGAGCCGGAGGCCGGGCGCCAGCGTTTTGCTGAAGGTGCCGACGTGGATGACCCGCTCCGGCGCCAGCGCAAGGAGGGGCGGCACGGGCGATCCCTTGAAGCGGAATTCGCTGTCGTAGTCGTCTTCGATCAAAAAGGAGCCGGCCGCCTCCGCCAGGCCGATCAGCCGGTGCCGCCGCTGGACGGACAGGATGCTGCCCGTCGGGAACTGGTGGCTGGGCGTAAGCAGCATCAGCTCTTCGGGTTCCAGCCGTTCCACGAGGTCCGCCCGGATGCCCTGGCCGTCCACGTCCACCGGCTTCAGCCGGTATCCGTATCTTGCGAAAATATCCCGCCCGAATTCGACCGTCGGATCTTCCACCACCACCGTGCGAAACCGGTCGGCCAGGGCATGGGCGATCAGCAGAAACCCTTCCGACGAGCCCGAGACGACGGCGATGCGATCCGGCTGGACGCGCAGCCCTTTGGCGCGGAACAGATAAGCGGAAAGCTGCTCCCGGAGCACCGGATCGCCGAATGCGTCGCCGTAGCCGAACAGGTCATCCGGCGAATCCAGAACGGCGTTCCGCAGATGGATCCCCCACACCCGCCGCGGAAACAGCGACAAATCCGGAAAGCCGCCCGTGAAATCGATGAGGCGCCCGGGAACGGATGCCGATTTCGGTGCCGGTGATGAAGCGGATGGCGACGCCGGCGTTGGCGATGGGAACGGTGCCGCGCCGGTCCGTCCGCCGAACGCCTCCGATACCGGCCGCCGGCTTGTCCGCAGCACGTCCGCGCCTTCCGCCACGTATGTGCCCGACCCGACCCGGCTTTCCAGAAACCCTTCCGCGATCAGCTGCTCGTACGCGTCGACCACGGTGTTGCGGGCGATGCCGAGGGCGGCGGCCAGCTGCCGGGTGGACGGCAGTTTCAGGCCGGCGGGCAGCTGCCCGCTCCCGATCAGAAGACGCAGCTGTTCGCACAGCTGGCGGACGGCGGGCACGGCGTTCTTTTCGACGGTCAACCCGAGCATGTTCATCCCCCCGCGATCAACACTCCGCGATCAACAACGTTTCCCGTTCCGGTCAAATCCCCCGTAAAGCCAAAGTGGTTCCCCGAAATAACAGAAAAATGGACCTTCATCCATATCAATACCAAGATTATACTGAAGCCAACCAAAAACGAAAACCGATCATCCTGCGGAAAGGAGAAGGTCCGGCATGGCAAAACTCGGAAAGACGGGCATCGACCTCGGCATGATGGGATTCGGCGGCTGGCCGATCGGCGGGCCGTTCACCTTCGACGGCAAGGAGGACGGCTGGGGCGGCGTGGATGACGACGAATCGGTGAAGGCGATCCATGCCGCGCTGGACGCGGGCATCCGCTACATCGACACGGCGGACGTGTACGGCACGGGCAGAAGCGAGCGCGTCATCGGCCGGGCGATCAAAGGCAGACGGGACCAGGTGATCATCTCCACCAAATTCGGGTTCCAATATGACGAGGACAGCAAGGTGGCCTGGGCCAAATACGACACGTCGCCCGCCTACATCCGAAAGGCATGCGAGGCGTCGCTCAGGCGGCTCGGCACCGACTATATCGACCTGTATCTGTTCCATGTGGGCGGCGACGTGCCCCCGGGCGAGCTCGGGCAGGTGATCGCGACGCTGGACGATCTGAAGGCGGAAGGCAAAATCCGCGCCTACGGCTGGAGCAACTGGAAGACGGAAGCGGCCCGCTGGTTCGCGGACCGCTCCGCCGCCGACGCCATGATGTTCGAGCTCAACGTGCTGCACGGGGAGACGGACATGGTGGGGCTGTGCGAAGAAAAGGATCTGGCCGCCGTCTGCATTTCGCCCCTCGCCATGGGATTCCTGAGCGGCAAGTACGGACGGGGCACCAAGTTTTCCAAAAACGACGTGCGGGGCGCCGGCCATTCCTGGGTGACGGTGTTCCGGAACGGGGAGCCCGTGCCGGAGCTTCTCGAAAAACTGGAGGCCGTCCGGGAGATTTTGACAACAGGCGGCAGAAGCCTGGTGCAGGGAGCGCTCGCCTGGATCTGGGCGAAAAGCCCGAACGCCGTGCCGATCCCCGGCATCAAGACGGCCGCCCAGGCCGCCGAACTGGCCGGCGCCATGGCGCACGGCCCGCTCACCCGGGAGCAGTTCCTCGAAGTGGAGCGGCTCATGGGGCGCCTCCCCGCCGGCAGCCCGGCGTGACCGGGCGGGTTGCAAGCGGTTTTCCGGCAGCGCCATATCCAAATTCAAAAGGATGCGGGCATCCATAGCGGCAAATGGTTGCGCCTTCCGCCCCGGCAGGCGACCGTCCGGGGGACCGTCCGAGACGCGGCGCAACCGCCGGCGTCCGGCCGTGACGCGGTCCATATGCGCTCTGGCAAATTGTGATATAATGGTGCTGGTGAGCGCATGCATGGACCTTCTGGTGACATTGGACGCCAACTACCTCAAGCCGCTGCGAGTGATGCTCGCATCCCTTTTTTACAACAACGCCCATCGCGCTTTCACGATTTATCTGATGCACTCCCGCCTGACGGAGGATCAGGTGGCGGAACTGGCCGAATGGGTGCACGCGCGCGGCCACCGGCTGGAGCAGGTGAAGGTGAACGAGGACTGCTTCGCCGGCGCGCCCGTGCTGTTTCATTATACGGTCGAAATGTATTACCGCCTGCTGGCCTGGAAGTTTCTCCCCGGACATCTGGACCGCGTTTTGTACCTCGACCCCGACATTCTGGTGCTGAACCCCGTGGATCCCCTCGACGGACTGGATCTGGACGGCTACCTGTTCGCGGCCGCGTATCACGACATTTTGTCCATCAACGAGATCAACCGCATCCGCCTCAGTCCCTACAAAATCGAAGCCTACTACAATTCCGGCGTGCTGATGATGAACCTGGCGCGGCAGCGCGAGCGGATCCGGGAAGAGGACATCTACCGGTTCGTGGAAGTCATCAAAAAGCAGCGGACGAAGCTCATCATGCCCGACCAGGACATCATGAACATGATGTTCAACCCGGAAATCAAGCCGCTGGACGAAAAGATCTACAATTACGACGCCCGCTACTACCAGTACTACAAGCTGATGAGCGGCGGCGAATGCGACATGGATTTTGTCATCCGCAACACGATCTTTCTCCATTTCTGCGGCAAGAAGAAGCCGTGGAAACCGAACTACGGCGGGAAATTCCACGTCCTGTGGAAGCATTACGAGAAAATGGCCTTCGGTTGTACAAAAAAAACGGGAAAACGGGGNAGGCTCACCATTGCGGAAACAGAAGTGGAAACTGATCGGCATCATCCTTCTCGTCTCGCTCATCGTGATCGTCCCGGCGGTGTGGCATGCGGGCGGAGACGATGGCGCCGGCGCCCGGGACGGGCTGGCGGCCGGCGAAACCGGCGCGGGAGGCGGGGAAGGCGATGTTGCTTCCGGACCGGACGCCGGTACGGGCTCCGGAGCGGGCGCCGGGTCCGCCGGCACCGGCGGGGAAATGCCCGACCTGTCGGGCATCAAGGCGGATTTTGAAGACGGCACGGCGCAGGGGTTTGTCCCCCGCATCGGCGAAGAAGTGCTGCAGGTGACGGACGCCGACGCCCATACCGGCACCTACAGCCTGCTCGTCACCGGCCGGGCCAACCCGTACAGCGGGGCGAAAATCGACACGAGCGACAACATCCACCGCAAAACCCGCTATGTCATCAGCGTCTGGGTGAAACTGGCGCCCGGCGAGGCGCCGGCGAAGATGCGGCTGTCCCTGCAGCGCAACCTGGGCAGCACGGAAAGCTACGTCACCATCGCCGGCGACGCGACGGTCACCGCGGACCGGTGGGTGCAGCTGAAGGGCGTCTACACCCACGGCGTGCTGCAGGAGGACACGTCCGTCTACGTGGAAACGGCGGAGGGAACCGCCTCGTTCTACATCGACGATTTCGAGCTCGTTTACGACGGCGACAAGGAAGTCCAGATGGACATTCCGTCGCTGAAGGACGTGTTCGCGGACGCCTTTGAAATCGGCGTGGCCGTCGACCGCAACATGGACGGCAAGTTCGAACAGCTCATTTCCAAGCACTACAACGTGCTTGTGGCCGGCAACGCCATGAAGCCGGGGCCGCTGCAGCCGGCGGAAGGCCGGTTCAACTGGGAGGCGGCCGACCGGTATGTCGAGTTTGCCAAGAAGCACGGCATGGCGGTCCGCTTCCACACGCTGGTGTGGCACTCCCAGGCGGCGGAATGGATGTTCCGCGACGAAAACGGCGAACTGCTCAAGCCGTCGGAAGAAAGCAAGAAGCTGGTGCTGGACCGGCTGGAAGCCCATATCCGGGCCGTCGCCGAACGGTACAAGGACGACATCCGCGACTGGGACGTGGTCAACGAAGTGATCGACGAATCCCAGCCGAACGGCATGCGGCGCAGCATGTGGTACGTCCTGACGGGCACCGACTATATCGAGCACGCCTTCCGCGTGGCGCGGGACGCCCTCGGGCCGGACGCCCGGCTGTACATCAACGACTACAACACCCATATTCCGAAGAAAAGGGACTACCTGTACAACCTGGTCAAGGACATGCTGGATAAGGGCGTGCCCATCGACGGCATCGGGCACCAGACGCACATCAACATCGAATATCCGCCCATTGACCAGATCCGCGAATCGATCGAACGGTTCGCCGCCCTCGGGCTGGACAACCAGATCACGGAGCTGGACATCAGCATTTACACCAACGACACGGACCAGTATGAAGCCGTGCCGGAAGATGTCCAGATCAAGCTGGCGCACCGGTACCGGGAGCTGTTCGATCTGTTCCTGGAGCTGAAGGACAACATCAGCGCCGTCGTGTTCTGGGGAACCGACGACGGCAACACGTGGCTCCGTTCGTTCCCGATCACCCGCCTGAACACGCCGCTTCTGTTCGACGACCAGCTGCAGGCCAAGTACGCCTTCTGGGCGGTGGTCGGCGACATGGACAAGGTGCCGCCGCTGCCGGAAGAAGAACCGTTGGCCGCGGACATTCCCAAGAAGCGGATGCGGGCGGCGTACGGCACGCCGGTCATCGACGGCAAGCGGGACGCCATTTGGGACCAGGCGGAAGAAGGCGTGACCGACGTCTGGGTGATGGGCCAAGCCGGCGCCAGGGCCGCCTTCCGCGTGCTGTGGGACGACGGGCACCTGTACGTGATCGCGAAGGTGACCGACGCCCTGCTCAGCAGCAAGAGCGCCAACCCGTGGGAACAGGATTCGCTGGAAATTTTCGTCGACCAGAATTTCGGGCAAACCCCCGTCCTATGAAGCCGACGACGGCCAATGGCGGGTCAGTTTCGAAAACGTCCAGAGCTACAACGGCGCGGCTTCGCCGGACAACTTCACCACGGCGGTGAGCGTGACGGAGGACGGCTATCTCGTGGAAGCCCGGCTTTCCCTCGATCCGGCGTACATCAAGGAAGGGGCCGTCATCGGCTTTGACGTGCAGGTGAACAACGACGAAGACGGCGACGGCGTGCGGGACAGCGTGGCCATCTGGAGCGACCCGACGGGGGATTCGTACCGGAACACGCAGCATCTCGGCATTCTGGAGCTGGCCGGCCGCTGAGCGCATTCGGGCCCGGACGAACCGTTTTTCCGGAAAGCGGGTTTTGGGCGGCAACAAGATCGGACATTCTGTCATCGGGCTTTTCATTACATCCGCAACAAAAAGGAGCTGGGCCATCATGGGCAGCGAGAGCAGCCAAAACAACCAGAACAACCAGAACAATCAGAGCAACGGCAAAAGTCTTCTGGGCGCGGACGCCGTCGTCCAGATCGGCATCGTCGTCAACGACATCGAAAAAACGGCCGAACGGTACGCCGAACTGTTCGGCATCGAAAAGCCGAAATGGGCCTGGACGGACCCGCTGGACAAGGCCAGAACGGAATTTGCAGGCCAGCCCACCGAAGCGCGGGCGAAACTGGCCTTCATCGATGCCGGGCAGCTGCAGATCGAGCTGATCGAACCGGACGGGCATCCGTCCACGTGGCGGCAGTTTCTCGACGAACACGGAGAAGGGGTGCACCACGTCGCCTTTTTCGTGAAAGGGATGCAGGACAAGATTGCGGCGCTATCCGCAAGCGGCATGCCCCTCGTCCAGAAGGGCGAATACACCGGCGGCCGCTATGCGTACATCGATTCGTTCGACCAATTGAAGGTCATGATCGAACTGCTGGAAAACGACAACGGATAACGGCAGCGGAGACCGGACGGGGAGATGGACGACATGAAACGTGTGCTGGCCGTGGCGGGCGATTTCTATCATGACGGGGCCGTCATCCGGCGGGCGTTGGAGAAAGCGCTGGGGCCCTGGGCGGAAGAGGGGCGGCTGGAACTCCTTTTTGCGGAACGGGACCGGCTTGCCGGCGAACTCGACGGGAAGCCGGATCTGGTCGTGCTGTTTGCCGAAAACCGGACGGATCCGGAGGAAGACGAAAACCGGACGTGGATGACGGAAGCCGAGGCGGAGAACATTGAACGCTACGTGGCCGGAGGCGGGGCGTGGCTTGCCTGGCATTCGGGCCTGGCGTCCTACCCACGAAGACGGCGCTTACGTCCGCATGTTGAAAGGGCGCTTCCTTCATCATCCGCCGGAGCATGCCGACGTCACGTACACCCCCGTGGCGGATGCGGGTCTCGGCGACCTCGGCGGGCCGTTTAGGCTGAAGGACGAGCATTACTTCGTCGACTGCCGGGAGGCGGAGACGACGGTGTTCCTGCGGTCGCATTCCAGGGACGGCGAATCGATTGCCGGCTGGCATCATCCGCACGGCCGCGGCCGCGTCGCCTGCCTGGCCCCGGCCCATCTGGAGGAGGGCTTGCTGGATCCGAACTTCATGGCCGTTTTGCGCCGGGTCGTCGCCTGGTGCCTGCACATTTGACGGCCTGGAGCCGGCATCAAAAAAAGGGCGCTTCCGGCCCGCCGAAAGCGGCGGAGCCGGAAGCGCCCTTTCACTTTGGGTCATGCAAGCGCCGCAACATGGATTGTGCCTGCGATGCGGGCAACGGATGATGCCGCGATCGGGCAGGATCGATTCGTTCAGGAAGCGTTTTTGCCGTTTCTCTTGCGCATGGCAATGCCGACGGTGACGGCGAATCCGCCCCACAGCAGCACGGCGCCGAAGACGAACATGGCAATGGCTCCGCCGCTCATCAGCCGGACACCTCCCGGTTCGCCACGGCCGGCGATTCATCCTTCCAGCGGATGGCATAGGCCAGGACGAAGGCAATGACGATGGACAGGAGCACCATGACCCAGCCGAAGGTGACGATGGCGTGCGTCGGATAGCCTTCGTAGTTGGCGGAAAACTCCGAAATCAGGTTCAGGATGGTCATGAACAGGAGGACGACCGGCGTCACGAACTTGATCATGATGTTCCACCAGTAGCCGACGCTGAAGTCGGACACCAGGTTGTTTTCCTGCCGGATCTGGTTGAGCTTCTTCGAGAACCAGCCGAGCAGCAGCACTTCCAGGAAGCCGGCCACCACGATGCCGTAGGCGTTGATGAAGTGGTCGACGATGTCCAGGAAGATGATGCCGGCGCCGGTGGAGAAGGCGATGCTGACGACGAAGCAGACGCCGATGACCCAGCTGACCGCCTTCTTGCGGGTGAGGCGCAGTTTGTCCATCACCGCGGCGATGATGACCTCCAGGATGGAGATGAAGGAGGTGAAGCCGGCCAGCACCAGGGACAGGAAGAACAGGGCGCCGAAGAACCCGTTCAGGAACGGGAACTCGTTGATGATCTGCGGGAACACGACGAAGGCGAGACCGACGCCGGCGGCGGCCACCTCGCTGACGTCCGAGCCGGTGACGCCGGCCATGAAGCCGATGGCGGCGAAGACGCCGATGGCGGCCAGGAATTCGAAGCCGCTGTTGGCGAAGGCCATGATGAACCCGCTGTTGTTCACGTCCGTCTTCTTGTCCAGGTAGCTGCTGTACGTCACCATGATGGCGAAGGCGATGGACAGGCTGAAGAACACTTCGCCCGTAGGCGGCCATCCACACTTTGTACCATTCGGGGTTGCCGCCGCCCGGGAAAATTTTCGAGAACTGCGGCGTGAACAGGTGGTTCAGGCCGGCAGCCGCGTTGTCCAGCGTGACGGCGCGGATGACGAACAGGATCATGACCACGACGAGAATGGGCATGAGAATTTTGTTGGCCCGTTCAATCCCCTTCTGCACGCCGTTGAACAGGACGTAGAACGCGGCGGCCCACACGACGACAAGCGGCAGGAAAATGTGCCATTGGATGCCGCCGATGACCCAGCCGCTGTCGGACACGACGTTGTCGGGCACGCGGAGATATTCGCCGAACAGGAAGCCGCCCGTGTCGCTGCCCCATTTCAGGTTGAACGAGAAGAAGAAGTAGCTGAGGGCCCAGACGATGACGGCGACATAGTACACGGCGATGACGAAACTGATCATCACCTGCCACCAGCCGAGCCATTCGAACCGGCTGGACAGCCGGCGGAGCGACAGCGGCGCCGACCCTCCCTGGGAACGGCCGATGCCGAACTCCAGAAGCAGGATCGGGATGCCGGCCGTCAGAAGGGCGAAGAAATACGGGATGAGGAAGGCCCCCCCGCCGTTCTCGTAGGCGATGTACGGGAACCGCCAAATGTTGCCCAGCCCGATGGCCGAACCGGAGGCGGCCAACACGAAGCCGAGCCGTGTCGCCCATTGTTCTCTCTGCTGCATGAACGAACCTCCTTGAATTGTGGGATTGGATGCATGGTGAAGCTGTGATGTTGAAAGCGCTTGCAAAAGATCCTAATGCCTATTATTACACGAAATAGGGGCCGCCATCAATTGTTTTTTTTGTCCTTTTTTCCCGAAATGAGGCGTGGTACAATGGGCTGATGCCGGCAAGGGACCGGGTGCGGTTCCGTGCCGTCCTGTGCGGTATCGCACTGCGGTTTTGCGGACGCCGGGGTATCTTTTGCGTCAACCGGGCGCGGGATGGACGGACGGACAAGTGCCATCCGGCGCTTTGCCCATACAGGCGCTTTTGTCAAAAGGAAAGGCGCAGTACACGTGCACGGTTCAAAAAGGCGGTGAACCCCGTGGCAGACGTGACGGCCGGATCGTGGAACGGTCCGCTCGCGATCACCCTCGCCGTACTGGCGGCAAGTTCCATTCTGTTCTTCACCGGCCGGATCCGGTCGGATCTGGTCGCCCTCTGCGCGCTGCTTGTCCTGATGGTGACCGGTGTCCTGTCGCCGGCGGAGGCGCTGTCGGGCTTTTCCAGCCCGGTCGTCATCATGATGATCGGGCTGTTCGTGGTCGGCGGCGGCATTTTCCAGACCGGACTCGCCAAAATGGCGTCCAGCCGCCTCCTGCTTCTGGCCGGCACGAACGAGACGCGGCTCCTGGTGACCGTCATGCTGGCGACGTCGCTGATCGGCGCCTTCATCAGCAACACGGGCACGGTGGCGGTCATGATGCCGATCGTCATCAGCCTGGCGCGGGCGGCGGGCGTGCATCCCGGACGGCTGCTCATGCCGCTCGCGTTCAGCGGCAGCCTCGGCGGCATGCTGACGCTCATCGGCACGCCGCCCAACCTGGTCATCCAGGAAACGCTCGTGTCGGCGGGCTACAGGGCGCTCGGCTTCTTCTCCTTCACGCCGGCCGGCCTCGTCGTCATCGCCACCGGCGTCCTCGGCATGCTGCTGCTGCGCCGGCTGCTGCCGCGGAAAGCGGACGGGGACGATCATCCCGAACAGAACGGCGGCACGCTGCAGAAGCTGGCCGAACGGTACCAGCTGTCGCAGAACCTGTTCCGCGTCCGGGCCAGCCGCGGTTCGCCGCTCATCGGGCGCACGCTGAAGGAACTGGACATCACCGGGCGCCACCAGGTCGGCATCATCGAGATCCGCCGCCGGGAGACGGCCCGGGACCAGATCCTCAAGACGATCCAGCAGGAAATCGCGGGACCGGATACGGTGGTGGAAGAGGGGGACGTGCTGTACGTCAACGGCACGTTCGAGCGGGTCCGCGCCTTCGCCGAAGCGGAAGGGCTCACGCTCCTGGACCGCCGGGTGACGGAGGACCAGACCCTCGTGCCGGTCTATGCCACCGAACAGGTGGGCATCGCGGAAGTGATGCTGGCGCCGGAGTCCGCCCTGATCGGCAAAACGGTGTGCGAATCCGGCTTCCGCGAAAAGTATCGGCTCAACGTGCTGGGCATCCGGCGGAAGGAACGGGTGCTGCTGCAAAATCTGCGAGAGGTGCGCATGCGGCTGGGGGACGTCCTGCTCGTGCAGGGCGAATGGCACAACATCGCGCGGCTGGCCAAAGACCAGACGGATGTGGTGGTCATCGGCCAGCCGCTGGAAGAGGCGCGCAGCGTGACGATGGATCACAAGGCGCCCATCGCCGCGGGCATCATGCTGCTCATGATCGGGCTGCTCGTGACGGAATGGGTGCCGGCGGTGGCCGCCGTCCTGCTGGCCGCGATCCTGATGGTGGCGTTCCGCTGCGTGCGCGGGATGGAAGACGCCTACCGGACGATCAACTGGGAGAGCGTCGTGCTGATCGGGGCGATGATCCCGGTGTCCGTCGCCGTGGAAAAAACGGGCGCGGCGGCGCTCCTGTCCAACGCGCTGGTCGGCAGCCTGGGCGGGTACGGGCCGCTGGCGCTGCTGGCCGGCATCTATGCTTCCGCCAGCCTGATGACGCTGTTCATCAGCAACACCGCCTGCGCCGTGCTGCTGGCGCCCATCGCGCTGGCGGCGGCGGAGCAGGTCGGCGCGAGCCCGGTGCCGTTTCTGTTCGCCGTGGCCGTCGGCGCCAGCATGTGCTTCGCGTCGCCGTTTTCGACGCCGCCGAACGCGCTGGTCATGTCCGCCGGCCGGTACCGGTTCAGCCATTACGTCAAGGTCGGTTTGCCGTTGCAGCTGTTGATGGGCATCGTGATGGTGTTCGTGTTGCCGTTCTTGTTCCCTTTTTAAATAAGATGGCGTGTGCAATGCGGGCGCGCGTTCTGCCGTTGGCGGACGGGTGCCTGTTTTTTTGCGGAAAGATGCGATTGGCAGTATGATTGCGGGAACGTGCGGATTACGTTTCTTTCGGCGGCACGACGACGACGGGAATTTTGGAGCGGTGCAGGACGCCCTGGCTGACGCTGCCGAGCACGCTGGCCACGAACGGGCTGTAGCCGCGGGAACCCATGACGATGCAGCGATAGGGGCGGGCGGCCGCTTCCTCGAGAATCTGCTCGCGGGGCGATCCGATGCGCATTTTGGTGCTGAATGGCACGCCCGACATTTGAAGCGTTTGCAGGGATGGCGCGATGGCGTCGTCAAACTGCTTTTGCTGGAAAGCTTCGATCGCCTTTTTGTCGAAGAAGCGCTTCGTGCCGGGCGTCTCCAGGTCGGGGACGACGTGCAGGGCGACGATGGTGTCGCGGAACGCCCGGGCGAGGGAAATGGCAAACCGGAGGGCTGCCGCGGCGTTTTCCGACCCGTCGACGGGGACCAGGATTTGCTGGTTCGGGGCGAACGGCCGGTCCATGGTGCTCACCTCCTTGCTTTCATTATAAAAGGTCAAAAAAAGGCCGGTTGGTGACATGGGTCACTTTCGGGCTGTTTGCAACAGGCGTGTTTGTGATAATAATCACAAACATGAAAACCAAACGGCGGTATGCTTGGCATATACAAAAACTCCCGGAGCCGCGTGACGCCGGCCGGACGCAGGCGGGCACAGGCCGGACGCGGGTTGTGCGCGTGCCGCATGCCTGACGCAAACTTGCGCGTGCCGCATGCCTGATGCAAGCTTACACGTGCCGCATGCCGGTTGGGCGGCCGGCGCCGGGGACACACACTTTCGGGAGAGGCCTTCGATCCCGGTTTGCGGAGGATGATGATCATGGGCAAAGTGCTGTATGTCACGGCAAATCCGAAATCGCCGGAACGTTCCCGCGGGCTTGCCGTCGGGCAGGCGTTCATCGAGGCGTACCGTGAGGCGCGGCCGGAGGACGAAATCGTCCATCTGGACCTGTTCAGGGACGACATCCCGACCCTCGACATCGACGTGTTCAACGGCTGGGACAAACTGTCCCACGGCGAGGAGCTGACCAGCGAAGAGCGGCGCAAGGTGGAGCGGATCAACGAATTGACGGACCAATTCGTCGCGGCCGACAAATACGTGTTCGTGTCCCCGCTCTGGAATTTGAGCATTCCGCCGATCCTGAAAACGTACATCGACAACATCTGCGTGGCGGGCAAAACGTTCAAATACACCGAAAACGGACCCGTCGGCCTGCTGCAGGGCAAGAAGGCGATCCACATCCAGGCGAGCGGCGGCATCTACTCCCGCGGACCGGCTCGCGAAATGGAATTCGGCAACCGGTATTTGACGGCGCTGCTCCGGTTCATGGGCGTGACCGACGTCGACTCCATTTTCGTCGAAGGGATGGACTACAACCCGGCGGAAGCGGACCGCATCGTGCAGGAGGCCATCGAAGAAGCCCGCGCCAAGGCGAAGGCGTTTGCCGGGGATCCGGTGCGGGTGTGAAGTTTGACACAAAAAACGACGGTCGTGAAGCACACGCCGCTTCCCTTTCGTCCGCCGGGCATTCGCCCGTCCGGGGATGAAAGGAAGCGGCGTTTTTTGTTCATGGCCGTGGAGATGTCCGGGGAGGCGGGCGCGGAAACGCGGCGTTTCGGGAAGCATTTGACGAATGGAAGAACCGGCAGATCGTGGAGGAGAATGCTGCCAAAAAAGACGCACCGTCCGTCAATTTGAATTTGATACAATGAAAGCAGCCGGACAAACGGCATCCAGACGCGGGCAACGGAGTGACCCGGCATGCGGAACGGACGGAACAGACGGGACGGACGGTTTCTCTTTGCAAAGGTTCCGGCCGCGCGGAGAACGCTGGCGGCGTGCGCGATTGCGGCGGCCGTGCTGATGCTGCTGGCGGCAGGTTTGGCGCGGATTCCGAAGATGGCGGAGATGGCGGGGGCCGCCGGTGTGGCCGGCGATTCCGCACGAAGCGCCGGCTTCGGTCGGCAGGCTTTCGGACAAACATCTGCGGAAATCGGAAAAAACCCGCCGAAACGCGATGGACCGGTGCATGCGGAAAGCGGGGACAACCCGCCGCGGCACCCCGGACAAGCGCATGAGCCGGAAAAGGACGCGGTCGGACCGATTGCCGGCGCACCGGCACAGACGGCAGCTTCCGCGGATGGCGCGGCGATGCGCGGTGAACGGCCGCAAGGCGGACGAACCTCACGAGAAGCGTTCGCGGAAGGCGGATCGCCGGAACTCCTCGTCGCCCTGGGGGATTCCATCGCCCTCGGCATCTGCGACGAGACGGGCGGCGGGTATGTGGAGCGGCTTCGCGCCGGGCTGGAAGCGGTCCGGGGACGGGAGATCCGCGCCGTAATCCGCTGGCGGCCTGGTTTCCGGACATCCCGGAGCTGGATGACGTGTTTTCCCGCTGGAATGCGACGATTCGCGAGATCGCCGAAGCGAACGAACGGGTTTACGCCGTGCCCGTCGACGATTTGTTTGCGGAAGACGGCCGCGCGCTGACGGCGGATGATTTCGTCCATCCGAACGGAACCGGCTATGCCCGCATCGCCGAACGGGTGCTGGACGCCATCGCGGCGGCGGGGAGCGCGGGCGCCGGGGATGCGGGCCCGGACGGCGCGTGAACGTGAAGGGCACGGAGGATTCGAGCGCGCGACGACCATGAACGATTCGTGAAAACGGCGGGTGTTGCGATGCGTGAAGATACGCGGGCACGGCCCGCCGGGACGGCAAAGGACGGGAACGGACGATGCGCGGCGGAAAATGGAAAGGCGATCATGCGAAAGCCGGATTTGCGGAACGGGCAATGCCGGACGAAAGACGGGAAATCGACTGTTCGAAGCGGGCCCATGATCAATCGGGACGGCAAGGGCGGAGCGGAAGGCCGCCAGGACGGGGCGAAACGTTCTGGAAACGGGCGTTCTGGACGCTGGCGTCCGTCAACGCGCTCGCATTGGCAACCGTCGCGGCGCTGATCATGCTGCCGGCCGGTCCGGACGCCGGTCCGGGGATCGCATCGTCCGATGAACATTCGCCGGTTCCCGCTTTGACGGAAGCCCGGCTTGCCATCACGGGAACGGCCGCGGATCTCGACGGAATCGTGAACCGGCTTTTGGCCGGACGCCAGCATGAACGGCTGACGTACCGGATCGAGTTCGGCGATCCGCTCCGCATCACGGGCACGCTGACGGTGTTCGGCCGCGGCATCGGGATGGAAGCCCGTTTCCGTCCGGAAGTGACGCCCACGGGCGATCTGATGCTCATCGCCGACGGCATGCGGATCGGCCGGCTGCCGGCGCCGGCCGGCAAAATTTTGAGCTACGTGCGAACCTATTATGAGCTGCCGGACTGGATTTCCATCGAAGACGGCGGCGAGCGGGTGCGGCTCCGTCTCACCCGCATGCCCTTCGGCAACCTGGAACTGCGGGCGCTGGAAATGAACGCCGCGGCGGACCGGTACCGGTTCGCGCTGACGGCGAAACCGGCGGGCGGCGAACCGGCCGCCGGGCCGGAAGCGAGCGCCGACGCCGAAAGCGGGCCCTGACGTTGGCGCCCCAACGCCGGACACGAATCCTGAGGTTGAAAGGAACCCTTGCGCCGGATGCGGACCATGGCGTTGGAAGCAACCCTGGCGCGTGACGCGAACCCAGGCGCCGGAAGCAAAACGCGGACCGGCCGCGGACGGGCGGCAAGCCCGGATGCGGCGCGGTTCTTTTTATTTATTACAAATTGATGTCCTGTGAATTTTATCACACTGCCCTTGTGACGAAGGTCATTATAATGGGGGCAGCACAACCCAGGGAAGGGGATGGACGGTTTTGGATGCCTTGGAGCTCGCCAGGTGGCAGTTTGCGATCACAACGGTGTACCATTTTCTTTTCGTGCCGCTGTCTATCGGGCTCGCCTACCTGATCGCGTACATGCAAACGCTGTACGTGATCCGGAACGATGAGACGTACAAGCGGATGGCGCAATTTTGGGGCAAAATGTTTCTGGTCAACTTTGCCGTGGGGGTCGTCACGGGGATTTTGCAGGAATTCCAGTTCGGCATGAACTGGGCGGACTATTCCCGCTTCGTCGGCGCCGTGTTCGGCGGTCCGCTGGCGGTGGAGGCGCTCGTGTCCTTCTTCCTCGAATCCACGTTCCTCGGCGTCTGGATTTTCGGCTGGGACAAACTGAACAAGAAAGTCCACCTGGCCTCGATCTGGCTCGTGGCGATCGCGGCCACCCTGTCCGCGCTGTGGATTCTGACCGCCAACTCGTTCATGCAGGAACCGGTCGGCTACGTGATCAACAACGGTCGGGCCGAAATGTCGAGCTTCTTCGCCCTGCTCGGCAACCCGCAGCTGTGGGTGGAATTCCCGCACACCATCTGGGCGTCGTTCCTGACCGCTTCGCTGTTCGTCGTGGGCATCAGCGCCTACAAGCTGCTGCGCAAGCAGCAGGCCGACGTGTTCCGGCCTTCGTTCAACATCGCCATCGTCGTGGCGCTGGCGTCCAGCCTGCTGGTGGCCTTCTCCGGCCACACCCAGTCCCAGCACCTGATGGAGGCGCAGCCGATGAAAATGGCCGCTTCCGAAGGGCTGTGGGAGACGACGGGCGAGAGCGCGCCGTGGACGCTTTTTGCCGTGATCGATCCGGACAATCAGGAAAACAGGTTTGAAGTCAAAATCCCGTATCTGCTCAGCATTCTGGCCTACAACCAAACCAAGGGCAGCGTGCCCGGCATGCTGGAACTGCAGGCCGAATACGAAGCCCTGTACGGACCGGGCAACTACATTCCGCCGGTGCGCACCACCTTCTGGAGCTTCCGGATCATGGTCGGCGCCGGCCTGCTGATGATCCTGGTGTCGCTGATCGGCGTCATCGGCATGGTCCGCAAGAAGATCGAGAACTGGCGCGGCTATCTGAAGCTGATGATTCCCGTCATGATCCTGCCGTACATCGCCAACACGGCGGGCTGGGTCATGACGGAGGTCGGCCGGCAGCCGTGGATCGTCTTCGGGCTGCAGAAAACGCCCGACGCCGTGTCGCCCAACGTCACCGGCGGCATGGTGCTCACGTCGATGATCGGCTTCACGTTGATCTACGGCATTCTGGCCGCCTGCTTCGTGTATCTCGTCGTCCGTTTTGCCAAGCAGGGACCGGCGCCTGCCGGCAGGGCGTCCGGCCATGAGAGCGAGGTGCTGGCGTGATGCTGGAGACGGTTTGGTTTTCGCTCATTGCCGTGCTGTTCGTCGGATTCTTTTTCCTGGAAGGGTTCGACTTCGGGGTCGGCATGCTGACGCCTTTTCTGGGAAAAAATGATCTGGAAAGGCGCGCGATCATCAACGCCATCGGACCGGTCTGGGACGGCAACGAAGTGTGGCTCATCACCGCGGGCGGCGCGATGTTCGCGGCGTTCCCGAACTGGTACGCCACGCTGTTCAGCGGCTTCTACATGGCCTTGTTCCTGATGCTGCTGGCACTGATCGTGCGCGGCGTCTCCTTCGAGTTCCGCAGCAAGATCGAGTCGCCCCGCTGGCGCACGACCTGGGACTGGCTGCTTTGCATCGGCAGCTTCCTTCCCGCCCTGCTGTGGGGCGTGGCCGTCGGCAACCTGATGAAGGGCGTGCCGATCGACGCTTCGCAAAATTACGTCGGGTCGTTCTGGGATCTCATCTCCATCTATTCGGTGACGGCGGGCGTCTGCATGGTGCTCTTGTTCCTGCTGCATGGGGCGCTGTTCCTCAATATGAAAATGACCGGCGAGCTCCGGCAGCGGGCGCGGGCGTTCGCCCTGAAGATCGGGCCATGGACGAGCATCCTGCTTCTGTTCTTCGTCGCGCTCAGCTACTATGAAACGGAGCTGTTCGCGGCGCGGGGCGTCAACCCGGGCCTGATCCCGATTCTGGCCGGCGCGGCGCTGCTCTCCGTCCACTTCTTCCTCAAGGCGGGCAAGGACGGCTGGGCGTTCTCCATGACGGGATTGACCATCGCCCTGTCCACGATCACGGTGTTCATGTACATGTATCCGAACGTGATGATTTCCTCGCTCAATCCGGAATGGACGATGACGATCCATGACGCGGCGTCCAATCCGTATACGCTGAAGGTCATGACGATCGTGGCGGTGACGATGGTGCCGATCGTGCTGGCGTACCAAATCTGGACGTACTGGGTGTTCCGCAAGCGCATTTCCGTGAAGGATCATCTGGAATATTGACCGTTTGCAAGAAAAAAAGATCGGGGCTGATGCGCATGGTTCGACAAAAAGGCCGGGGCCCGCTGGACCGGCTTCCGGGCCGCAAAGGGCAGTTCCGGACGGCGCTCGCGTTCAGCATGGCAGGCGGCGCGCTGCTTGTTGCCGAAGCATGGCTGATGGCCCGCATCGTGAATGAAGCATTCCTGGGAGAGGGCGATTGGCCCTCTCTTCTGTTTCCGCTCGGTTTGCTGCTGGCCGCCGCGGTCCTGCGGGGCCTGGTCCACGCCGCCGGCGAATCGGCGGCCCTCGGCCGGGCGCTGGCGATGAAAGCCGAGCTCAGGCGGGCGGCGGCGGAGAAGCTGGCGGTTCTCGGACCGCAGTTTGCCAAGGGCGAGCGAAGCGGCGAACTGATTCATGCGGTGACCGACGGGCTGGACCGGCTGGAGCAATATGTGGCCCGGTATGTGCCCCAGCTGGCGCAGTCGATGTTCATTCCCCTGGCCGTCCTGACGGCGGTGCTGGGGGCGGACTGGTTTTTCGGCGATCATCCTGGCGGCAACGATGCCGCTTCTGATCCTTTTCATGATTCTCGTCGGGAAGACGGCGGGCTGGAAAGCGAAGAAACAGTACAAGCTGCTCGGGCGGCTCAGCGGGCATCTGTTCGACGTGATCCGCGGACTGTACACGCTGACGATCTTCAACCGCAGCAAGGAGCAGATCGCCGTCATCGCCCGGATGAGCGACGCGCACCGGCGGGCGACGATGGGGACGCTGCGGCTGGCGTTTCTGTCGGCGTTCGTGATGGAGCTGTTCGCGACGCTCAGCACGGCGGTGGTGGCCGTGTTTCTCGGCCTTCGGCTCATCGACGGCGGCATCGGGTTTTTGGCGGCGTTCTTTGTCCTGCTGCTCACGCCGGAGTTTTACCAGCCCGTCCGGGCGCTCGGCGCCCAGTTCCATGCCAGCCAGGACGGCGTGGCCGCGGCGGCGCGAATCTTCGAGCTGCTGGACGCCGAGCTTCCGGGAATCCCGGAGCGGGAAGACGGCATCCGGCTGCCGGAGCGGCCGGAAGGCTACCGAATCGTGTTCGACCGGGTCACCGTCCGGCATCCCGGCGCGGACCGGCCGGCGCTCGAGGATGTGTCGCTGGTGCTGGAGCCGGGCGAGCGGGTGGCGATCGTCGGCAAAAGCGGCGCCGGCAAGACGACGCTGCTGGAGCTGATCCAGGGGTTCATCCGTCCGACGGAAGGGCGCATCACCGTCGACGGCGTGGACCTGGCCGATCTGTCGATGGCCTGGTGGCGCGGGCAGCTGGCCGTGCTGGCGCAGGACGTCCGGCTGTTCCCGGGTTCGGTGCGGGACAATCTGCTGATGGCGAAGCCGGACGCCGCGGAAGGGGAGCTGTGGGCCGCCCTGGAAGATGCCCGTGTTGCGGACGTGGTGCGCCGTCTGCCGGGCGGACTCGATGCGCCCCTCGGCGAAGCGGTGCGGCTTTCCGGCGGGCAGATCCAGCGCATCGGCCTGGCCCGCGCGTTTCTGAAAGGGGCGCCGGTCCATCTGCTGGATGAGCCGACCAGCGGGCTCGACCGCCTGACGGAAGATGCGTTGGGCCGGGCGATGCAGACGCGGCTGGCCGGCCGGCAGACGGTGACGGTCGCCCACAAGCTCGAAACGATCCAGGCGGCGGACCGCATCATTGCCCTTGCCGACGGCCGCATCCGCGAAATCGGCTCCCCGCGGGAGCTGCTCGCCCGCGGCGGGCTGTACGCGGACCTGGTGCGGGCCGGCGCGGCGCGCGGCGGTGCCGGCGCCGGGCATGCGGCCGCGCATGCCGCGCCCGCAACGGCCGTGCACGGGGCGTCCGCACCGTCTGTGCATGCCGCCCCCGCGGCAGCCGTGCGTGACGCGTCCGCGTCGTCCGAGCACGCCGCACCCGCAATGGCCGGGAAGGTGCTGGCGTCCGTCGTTGCAGCCGGCCGGTCATCCGGGACCGGCAGCCGTGCCGTTCGCTTGGTCCGGAACGAAGCCGACCGCCCGGTTGGCAGCCAGTCCGTTTTCCCGGTCGGGAGCGAACCCCGCGATCCGGTCGCCGTACGTTCGGCTGAACGGTCCGCGGCCCCCGGGGCCGTTTCCGGCAAGGCCGTCATGCGGCTTTTCCTCGGCTTTCTCCGTCCGTTCAAAGGCCGGATGCTGCTGGCGCTTCTCCTTGGCAGCCTGACCGTCGCGGCCAGCGTCGGCCTGATGGCCACCAGCGGCTATCTGATCTCGAAAGCCGCCCTGCGGCCGGAAACGGTGCTGCTCCTGTGGATCCCGATCGTCGGCGTCCGGTTTTTCGGCATCAGCCGCGGCGTGTTCCGCTATCTGGAACGGCTCGTGTCCCACGACCTGACGTTCCGCATCCTGCACCGGATCCGGGTGTGGATCTATGAACGGGTGGAACCCCGCGGCGCCCTGCTGCTGGAACAGGAGCGGAGCGGCGACATTCTGGACGCCATGATCCGCGATGTGGAAAAGCTGCAAAACCTGTATTTGCGCGTTTTGGCACCGCCGCTGGTCGCCGTCGTCATCACCGTCCTCGGGTTTTCGATCGCGGCGGGGCACCATCCGCTGCTCGGTCTGACCCTGGCCGCCATGATGGCGCTGGCCGGCGCCGGCATTCCGCTTGCTGGCCGCCTGCTCGGCCGCCGCACGGGCGAGCGCTACATCCTGGCCAAAGCCGGGCTGTCCACCGGCTGGTCCGACCTGATCGGCGGCTTGGCGGAGCTGACGATTTTCGGCCGTTCCGGGGAGGCGTTGAAGCGGCTGGCCGAACTGGGCACGCGGGCGGACCGCGAGCAGGCGCTGCAAAACCGCATCCACGCCTGGCTCGGCGGCGCCATGGTGTTCCTGATGCGGCTTTCCGCCTGGCTGATGCTGGCGCTGTCCGTGCGGCTCGCGGGAGACGGGGCGATCGAACCCGTGTTCATCGCCTCGCTGGTGGTCATGACGCTGGCCTGCTTCGAAGCGGTGATTCCCCTTCCCGAAGCGTTCCAGAATTACGGGCAGACGGCGGCGGCGGCGAGAAGGCTCGTCCGGCTGACGGAACAGACGGCGGCGCAGCCCGGCAACGGACAGACGGCAGCACGAACGGAGTTCGAAAGCGGTATGGCATCCGAAACGGCAGGCGGCGCGATCCGGCGCCGGACGGTCCCCGGCCTGGCGGGCGGGCCGGTTCTGGAAGTCCGCAACCTGTCGTACCGGTATCATCCGGATGAACCGCGGGCGTTGCGGGATCTGTCCCTGACGCTCCGCCCGGGGCGGAAAATTGCCATCGTCGGGGAAAGCGGCGCGGGCAAAAGCACGTTTCTGCACCTGCTGCTCCGGCTTCGTCCTTTTGAGGAAGGGCAAATCCTGCTGGACGGAACGGACATCCGCACCATGTCCCCCGAACGGGTGAGGGAACATTTTGCCGTCGTGTCCCAGCGGGTGCAGCTGTTCAACGCGACGGTGGAAGACAATCTGCGGATTGCCAAGCCGGACGCCACGCTGGAAGAGATGCGGGAAGCCGCCCGCCTGGCGATGATCGACGACGTGATCATGGGGATGCCGGACGGTTACCGGACGGTGATCGGGGAATGGGGGGCGCGGCTGTCCGGCGGCGAGCGGCAGCGGCTCGCCCTGGCCCGCGCCCTGCTGCGGGACGCGCCGTTCGTCCTGTTCGACGAGCCCGCCACCGGACTCGATCCGCTGACCGAACGCAGCGTGCGCCACAACCTGGATCACCGGCTCAAGGACAAAGGCATCCTGTGGATCACCCACAAGCTGGCCGGCCTCGATCGCATGGACGAGATCATCGTCCTCGGCAACGGCGCGGTGACGGAGCGGGGCACCCATGCGGAACTGGTCGCCACAGGCGGCGGCTACGCCCGCATGTGGTGGCTGGAGCGGCAGTTCGGGACTTGATGCCGAGCTGCCGGCGTGAGCTGATGCATGGCCGCAAGTACCGGTTCGCGCCGGAAGGCCTCAGATCCACCCTTTTTCCGCCGCCTTCCGGACCGCCTGATGCCTGGACTCCACCTCCAGCTTCTGGATCGCCGACGACAGGTAATTGCGCACGGTGCCTTTCGTCAGGTACAGGGTTCGCGCGATCTGCTCCGTCGTCCGGCCTTCCGCGGCCAGCCGCAGCACGTCCCGCTCCCGTTCCGACAGCGGATTTTCTTCCTGCTCAAAAAGGAGCGCGGCCAAATCCGGACTGATCACCCGCCCGCCCCGGTGCACCTTCCGGATTGCATCCAGCAAGAAATCGATCGGCTCATCCTTCAGCAAATAGCCTTCAACTTTCAGTTCCATGGCTTTCTGCAGGTAACCCGGGCGGGAAAACGTGGTGACCACCATCATTTTGCAGGGGAGGCGTTCCCGTCGCACCGTTTCGGCCACTTCCAGGCCGTTCATGCCGGGCATCTCGATGTCGATCAGGCAAATGTCGGGCCGGTGCGTCCGGATGGCCTCCAGCGCCTTGCGGCCGTCCGCCGCCTGCGCGACGACTTCGATGTCGTCTTCCAGCCGGATCAACGACGCCATGGCGCTGAGCAGCATTTGCTGGTCTTCGGCGATGACGATGCGAATCATGCGAGTTCATCCCTTTCCGCGCTCTGCCGCACCGGAATGGCCAGCGTGACCCGGACGCCGCCGAGCGGCGACGGGCCGATTCGGGCTTCTCCCTGCAGCAGGCGCAGGCGTTCCTGCATGGTCGCGAGCCCGTGTCCCGGCGGCTGCCCGCCCGGCCGGTCCGCCGCTGCCGCGTCAGGGCGGACAGCCGCCGTCTCCGTCACCGTCTTCCCCATCATCTCCGCCGGTTCCGTCCGCGTCTCTTCCGGCGCTCCCGCCGCCATCCCGCCGCCGTCGTCGTCGATGCAGATTTCATACCATCCGTCCTGGCACGTTTCCGTCACCACGCACCGGGAGGCGCCGCTGTGCCTGGCCACGTTGGTCAGGCTTTCCCGGACGGCCAGGGCCATCATCGTTTCCGCGGTTTTGGACAGCGGCGGCCGCGGTTCGCACGGCTTGCGCTCGAATCCGATTCCGGCGCCGGCCAGAAGCGACCGGCCGAGATCCAGCTCCTGCTCCAGCGGCACGTGCCGCATCGCGGTGACCAGGTCGCGCACCTGTTTCAGCGCCGCGCGGGCCGTTCGGACCACTTCCTGCATTTCCCGCCGGGCCTGCTCCGGATGCCGGTCCATCGTGCGCAGGGCAAGTTCGCTTTTCACCTTGATCATCGTCAGCGTCTGTCCCAGCGTGTCGTGCAGATCCCTCGCCAGGCGGCGGCGTTCCTCTTCCTGGGCGTACAGCGCGAGCCGCTCGTTGGCGGACGCGAGCTCGTGCTTGAGGGATTCGGATCGGTCCAGCACGCGCACGACGAAGGGAACGGCCAGCTGGATGATCAGAAAGGGAAGCTGGACGGTCTGCAGGAAGACGAGCATATTCCCGAAAAGCGCCGCGTTCACGACCGCGTACATGGCGACGAAGGCCGCCATCCCGGCGGCCAGCTGCAGACGGGTCCGGACGCGGCCGAGAAAGTCGGCGAACACCGTCGCGAAAAGGATGATCCACAGGTTGTAATAGACCGCAAACACCGCCATCAACCCGCAGCCCGCCGCCACGACGAGCACCAGCCGCCAATTTCGGCTCCAGAGACCGAGGTAAAAAAGAAGCAAATAAAGCGCGAGCAAACCGAAGGTGCCGGCCGGCCCGACCGGGCTGCCGGCCCGCAGCACGTGGTAGAACAGAAACACGCACACGATGATGTCGATGAGCAGATACCGCTTCATCTGGCCGGGCGGATACAGTCTGGACAGGAATCCGTCCGCTCCAAACCTTTTCATGTTTCAAACGCCTCCCGGGCAGTCGGTTGGCGCCGTCCGTTTGCGGCCATGGCGATCAGCCGGCCGCCACCTTTTTCAACATCGCTTTCCTCGCCCATTCCATGGGTCCGAGCGCCATCCGCCCGAGCCACCATGCGGCGAGCAGCGCCTCGAACAGGAAGATGGCCAGCCAGATCAGGATGATCGCAGCGCTGCCGAGACGGCCGCCCAAGCCAAGCCCCCATCCGTAAAAAATGCAGGACGCCAGCATGTTTTGCAGCACATAGCAGCTCAATGCCATTTTACCGACGGATTCCAAAAGACGCCATATCCCGGCGTTTTCCCGCTTTTCCGCCAGGCGGGCGATCAAGGCCATGTACCCGACGGACAGCACCGGCGCGAACAGATACCGGACGCTGAAATCGAACATCCCCGGCACGAAGGCGAGCAGGTTGAGGGGGACGCCGATCCCGAGGCCGGTGCGGAGCATCCGGCTGCGAATGTGCCGGCCGCGGTCGTCGGGCGAGAAGGCGCCGGCGCGCATCAGCCGGACGCCGACGAGAAACAGGACGACGTTCATCGGGATGACGAACAGGGCTTCAACCCGGTTGATCCAGAAATCGGACAGCCGGTAGGCGACCTGCTCCATCCAGGAGCCGTCCCGGTACATGGCGACGACCGTCTGCATGCTCCCCATCGAAAGGTTGGCGCCAGACAGCCGGAGGGCCGTTTCCCCGGCCTGGATCGCCAGCAGGAGGGTGGCATGGAAGACGCCGGCGCCCCAAAGCGCCCGCCGGATTCGCCGGTCGCCGCCCTTCACGATGAACGCGACAATGGCGGCGGTGACGGCATAGCTCATCAGGATGTCGTATTCCATCACCAGCGTGAAGTGGATGAAGCCTTCCAGCAGCAGAAACAGGCACACCCACAGGTAGGTGCCGGGCCAGGGGCGGCCCTTCCGCAGCGCCTGGCGGTATTTCAGTTCCAGGCCGGCGCCGAACAGGATCGTGAGCATCCCCAAAAATTTGCCGTTGACGAGAAACAGGACGAATTGCCGGAGAAAATGGTCCGCCGACGTCCGCCAATCGAAATCGTACGAAAACAGGTAGGCCAGATCTCCCAAATGGGCGAACAGCCAGATGTTGGTCCCGAGGGTGCCGAAAAGGGCCGCGCCGCGCAGGATGTCCAGCAGGCGGATGCGGCCGCCGCTTTTTTCCGCCGCCGTGATGGTCCGGTCCGTTTCCATCGCCATCGTTCCCCACTCCGTCTTTTTGGTGGTCAGGTTTGCGGATTTTATTTTAAAAAGAGGCGGCCGGAAGCGGTATTCACGGGCGTCAGGGCTTGCGCATGACACCCGTCATGAAACGCCGGATGCCGTCCGCGGCCCGCTTGCGCCATCGGAACCCCGCCGTCGGCCCGGTGCGGCGGGCGCCGCCTTGGCGCCGCCGTGCCAAAAATGTGACCAATTCCCGCCCGCTCGCAATTGACGAATTCCATTGTTGCTTTTATCATAAATAGAAACGTTCAAATCCTTTTTACAACCGCAGTTTGAACGTGACAACGCTTTCACGCATGAAAGCGTTCCAGCGGCGAAATGCGGCAAAACCGGCCGCCATCGGCCAGTCCGGATCCGGCCGGCCGGCATGGAGCCCGCTGCAAAAACCATGCGGCACAATCCAAACGGGGGAATCGCAGGTGAAAAGATTCGCATCGCTGTTGTCTGTATTGTTGCTGCTGTCCATCGTCGTGGCGGCATGCGGTTCCGGGGAAGAGTACCGGATCGCCATCTCGCAGATCGTGGAACACCCTTCGCTGGACGCCACGCGCCAGGGCTTCCTGGACGCGCTGAAGGACGCCGGCATCGTCGAGGGGGAAAACCTGAAGGTCGACTACAACAACGCGCAGGGCGAGCCGAGCAACAACATTTCCATCGCCCAGAAGATCGCGTCGGAGAAAAATGACCTGGTGCTGGCCATCGCCACGCCTTCGGCCCAGGCCGTCGTCGAGCACGTGAAGGACACGCCGGTGCTGTTTGCCGCCGTCACCGACCCGCTGGATGCGGGCCTGGTGTCCAATCTTGAAGCGCCGGGAGGCAACGTGACGGGCGCGTCCGACACGAACCCGCTGGCCGTCCAGCAAATCATGGACTTCATCGCGGAGCACTTCCCGAACGTGAAGAACGTCGGCATCGTCATCAACACCGGCGAACCGAACGCGGTGGTCATGGCGAACAACGCCGAGCAGCAGCTGGCCAAGCACGGCATCGGACTCATCCGCGCCGCCGTCACGAACACGTCTGAAGTGCAGCAGGCCGCCGAATCGCTGGTGGGCCGCGTCGAAGCGCTCTTCATCACCCTGGACAATACGGTGGTCAGCGGCGTCGATTCCATCATCCAGGTGGCCAATGACAACGACATTCCGTTCTTCTCCAGCGACCGCGACTCGGTGGAAGCCGGCGCCTTCATGACCGTCGGATTCAAGTATTACGACCACGGGTACCAGGCCGGCCAGATGGCGGTGGACATCCTGAAGAACGGCAAGAAGCCCGGCGACATGCCGGTCACGTTCCCGGACAAGCTGGACGTCATCATCAACCTGAAGGCCGCGAAGGAACAGGGCATCGAAGTCACGGACGCCATGCTGGCCGCCGTCAAGGATCGGGAAAACAACATCATCGAGTGACACATTTGACGGCGAGCGGGGAGTGAACGCAACCTTTCGTTCACTNCCTTTTTTCGAGTAGTTGGGAGGGAAACGACATGCTGCGCGCGTTGGAAGGCGCCGTGGAGCTGGGCCTGCTGTATGCCGTCATGGCGCTCGGCGTTTACATCACGTTTCGCATACTGGAATTTCCGGACCTGACGGTGGACGGCAGCTTCACCACCGGCGGCGCCATCGCCGCGGTGGCGATCACCGCCGGATGGTCGCCGTGGCTGGCCACGGCTCTGGCGTTCTTCGGCGGGCTGGCCGCCGGCTTCATGACCGGCCTGCTCCACACGAAGGGGAAAATCAACGGCCTCCTGTCGGGGATCCTGATGATGATCGCCCTGTATTCCATCAACATGCGGATTCTCGGCAAGCCGAACGTGTCCCTGGCCCGCTCCCGGGTGGATTCCGTGTTCACCGCGCTGGAGTCGGACCTGGCCTTCTTGCCGCTCATGGTTTGGCTGGTCGTGTTCGTGCTGATCGTCAAGACGATTCTCGACTGGTTTTTCAAAACGGATCTCGGGCTCGCGCTGCGCGCCACGGGCGACAACCTGCGCATGATCCAGAGCTTCGGCGCCAACACGGACCGGATGAAAATGATCGGCGTCAGCCTGTCCAACGGCCTCGTGGCGATGTCCGGGGCGCTGATCGCCCAGTACCAGGGCTTTGCCGACATCAGCATGGGGGTCGGCATGATCGTCATCGGGCTGGCGTCCGTCATCATCGGCGAAGCGGTGTTCGGGGCGCGGACGGTCGTCCAGGCGACGCTGGCCGTCATCCTGGGCGCCGTCATCTACCGGATCGTGTACGCGCTGGCGCTTCGGGTGGACTTCCTCGAGGCGAGCGACATGAAGGTGATCACCGCCTTCATCGTCATCGTCGCCCTGGTGGTGCCCACATTCCGCCGCGCCGCGGCGGAGCGGTCGGCCGCCCGCAGGCGGTCGGCGGAGCTGGCGGGAGGTGACCGGTAATGCTGCGGCTGGAAAACATCTACAAGCTGTTCCATGCCGGCACGCAGAACGAGAAGGTGGCGCTCGCCGGCATCAACCTGGAGCTGGCGGCCGGCGATTTCGTGACGGTCATCGGCAGCAACGGCGCCGGCAAGTCGACGCTGATGAGCATCATTTCCGGCACGATGAACCCCGATCTCGGCGAAGTGTACATCGACGGCAAGCCGATCGGCCACGTGCCGGAGCACCAGCGGAGCCGGTGGATCGGCCGCGTGTTCCAGGATCCGATGGCCGGCACGAGCCCGCGCATGACCATCGAGGAAAACCTGGCCCTCGCCTATCGCCGCGGCCAAAGGCGCGGCCTTCGCCTCGGGGTGAGCGCCGACCGGCGGGCGTTCTTCCGCGAACAGCTGTCGCGGCTCGGCCTCGGCCTGGAAGACCGGCTCGGCGCCAAGGTCGGCCTGCTCTCCGGCGGCGAGCGGCAGGCGCTCAGCCTGCTCATGGCCACGTTCACGAAGCCGCAAATTTTGCTGCTGGACGAGCACACCGCCGCCCTCGATCCGGCCCGCGCCGACCTGATCATCCGCCTGACCGACGAGCTGGTGCGGGAACTCGGGCTGACGACGCTGATGGTCACCCACAACATGGAGCAGGCGATCCGCCTCGGCAACCGGCTGATCATGATGGACAAGGGGAAAATCATCCTCGACATTCCGCCGGAACGCAAACAGTCGCTCACGGTGGAGCGGCTGCTCGGCGAATTCGAACAGGTGAGCGGCCACAAGCTGAGCGACGACCGGATCGTGCTGGCGTAGACCAGGCTGTGGCACGCCGGTCCCGTGAAAGCGCCCATCCGCGAAAAAAGAAAACCCCCGGCATTTGCCGGGGATTTTGATGCATCGCCGCACCGCGCGCCGCGCGGCCCGGCGGCCGCTTTCCGTGCCGGACGGCCGCTTCTCATGCCTGGCGGCCGGGCCTGAGCGCCAGCAGCATGACAAGCGGCAGTCCGATCTGGAACACGAGTCCGACGAACGGCAACAGGCGGTTGACCACCAGCATTTCCGTCAAGTCGCGGAACAGCACGAAGGAGAACACGACGGCCAGGGAGCCGAAGGGCATGATCAGCTCCCGTTCCGACAGGGCGGGAAACATCCGCGACAGCCCTCTGCCGGCGAGAATGAGGCCGAAGGCCATCTTCGCGATCATCGTCGGCATCCAGATGGCCACGAGCGGCAGTTCGAGCCGGTCCAGAAAGTCGGTCAGCTGGATGAGCCGCACCACTTCATAGGCCGGAAAGTTGAAGCGGGAAGCGACGTTGGCGCCGAGCACGAGCAGGGAGCAGGCCAGCAGGACGAAAACGCAGGCGATGCCGAGCAAAAGCCCCCTCGTCCCGCTTTTGAAGCCGAACGTCGGGAATCCCGCGATGAACGGCAGAACGACGATTTCACCGACGAACGGAAACAGGTACCAGCTGCCGTGCAGGACCGGCATGAATCCGTCATAGAGCATCGGAAACAGGTGATGGATCCGCAGATCCCCGGCCAGCAGCAAAGGAATGAACAGGACGGACGCGGCAAACAGGAACGTCCACATTTCCGTCACCCGCGCCGTCACTTCCACGCCGCCCCGCGCCATGTACACCGTGCAGACGAGAATCAGGACGGCCACGACGAACAGGGGCGTGAATTCCAGAAGCGTGATGTTGATGAACAGCACCAGCATCCGGAAATCGCGGCAGAGCAGGAAAAAGAAGTAGGCGATGAATGCGAGGCCGACGATCCGTCCGGCCACCGGACGCCGCTCCGCCAGCGCCTGGAACAGATCCCGGTCCGGAAACCGCCGGGCGGTGGCGGCCAGCATCCACACGCTCACCAGCGCGGGCAGGCCTGCGATGGGGACGGACATCCACGCGTCGGTGCCGCCCTTCTGGATCACCTGGACGAGCGGGCCGAGCAGGGTGGCGTTCAGCACGAAGGACGTGCCGATCAGGATCAGCTGCCGCTGAGAGATGATTTCCATGCGCTTCGCGCCTTTCTTCATGGGATGGGGAGAAGATGTTCCAGCCAGGTCACGAATGTGCCGACGGGCCTGATGGAAGGCGTGACGACCGAGAAGAAAGCCCACAGCGCGGCGCTCAGGGCCACGAGCCCGCCGCCCAGCCACTTCGTGGCCGGCCGCTCGTTCCGCTGCAGCGACAGCTGCAGGGCGAACACCAGGGCGAAGACGGCCAGTCCGGACCAGAGATCGTTTTTCATCGTCGCAACCCTCCGTTCGCTTACGGATTCGGATTTTCGTGGACGGGCAGATTCAGGGTGCCGACGTGCTCCATCCGGATGTCGAAGCGGTATTCCACCGGCACCTGCGGGTACAGGTCGTGCCACCGTTTGCTGACTTTCCTCCACACCCCGGGGTGGTTGCGCCGGAGCGCACTGCCGAAGCCGAAGATGTCGGCTTTGAAGCGGGTCTGGATTTCCTTGACGGCCGCGGAGACTTCCTGCCGGATTCGGTCCTCGATCGCCTTCGTGATCCGGTTGCTTTCCTTGAAACGGACCAGGGCGTTTTCCGATTCGTTCGTGCTGATTACATACATGCCGCTGAAGGTGAAGCGCATGCGGACGTCCTGGCCGGAGACGATCGGCTCGAGCCGGCTGGAGATCTGGAGGAACTGGGCGGTGACCGAATGGTCGCTGCCGGGCAATTTGACCGAAAAAACCGGCCGGCGCAGCTGGTCGAGGGCCAGCAGGGCGCCGTTCAGATGTTTTGCGTCCAGGATGCCCATGAGCCGGTCGTCGCGGAACACGGCAAGCCCGTGCACGGCGATCGTGTCTGCGGCCTTGTCCCCGGTTTTCGTCTCGGTTCGGTCGAAGGCGAGGGTGTACGGATCGATGCCTTCCGTCAGGATCGCATGAATGAAATCTTTGGCCGTCACCGGGCTTTTCATGAAGGTGGTCAGGATTTCCCGGAACATTTCGGCCGGAATGCGCTCCATGAGCACCGGCGTCTGCATGAGCTGAAGCGCGCTGCCCTCGGCCACCAGCACGAAGGTGCTGATCCGGTTTTCCGGAAAGCGGGCGATGTTGTCCAGGATGGCGGAAACGCCGTGCCGGGCCATCTCCTCCCCGATCAGCAGCACCCGGCGGTGGGCGAAATAGAGCCGGCGGGACAGCTTGCGCTGCAGATTGGCCAAAGCGGTGCGGATCGCCTCGGCGTCCGCCGATTCGACGTAGTTGTTTTGCCCTTCCTTGCCGCCGGTGCCGCCGCCCCCGCCCCGCGTGCCGGTCATCTGGCTGACGAGGGGGAAGCTGACGGACACGCGATAATGGTCGCCGTCCTTGTCGTAGGCGGAACACTGCACGATGGCCAGGTCGTTCACTTCCGTCCGGTTCCAGCAGCCCGTCAGCAGCACGGCGGAAACGAGCAGCAGGCAGGCGGCGCGTTTCATGGCCACGATCCCTCCGGTCCCCAGTTCGAAGGTCCGCCCATCCGCTTCCGGTTGCGGTGGGCGATGGCGTGGTTGCGGGACGTCTGTTTCCGCCAGGACAGACGGAAGAACAGGTCGTGGTGGTCCTTCGGCGAAGCCGGGGCCAGGCCGGACAGGTAGGGAACGCCGAAGGAGCGCAGCCGCGACAGGTGGGTGGTGATCAGCACCATGCCCACCACGATGCCGAGCAGCCCGAAAATGCCGGCCATGATCATCATCGGAAACCGCAGCATGCGCATCGTGATGGCCAGGTTGAAGCGGGGAATCGAGAAGCTGGCGATGCCCGTCAGCGAAACGATGATGACCATCGGCGCCGAGACGATGCCGGCTTCCACCGCCGCCTGGCCGACGACGAGGGCCCCCAGGATGCTGACGGCCTGGCCGATGGTGCGGGGAAGCCGGATGCTCGCTTCGCGCAGCGCCTCGAAGGACACTTCCATGATGAGCGCCTCGACGATCGTCGGAAACGGGATGGCTTCCCTTGCCGCGGCGATGCTGAGCAGCAGGTTGGTCGGAATCATGTCCTGGTGGTACGTCATGATGGCGACATACACCCCGGGCAGATAGAGGGCCAGCAGCATGAACACGATGCGCAGGATGCGGATCATCGAACCGATCATGAACCGGTCGTAATAGTCTTCGCTGGCCTGCAGCAGTTGCATGAGGGTGACCGGGGCCATCAGGACGAAAGGCGATCCGTCCACGAAAATCGCGAACCGGCCTTCCAGCAGCTGCGCCGCGGCGGTATCCGGCCGTTCCGTGTACTGGAACTGGGGGAAGGGCGAGAAGGTATCGTCCTCGATGGATTCCTCGATGTAGCCGCTCTCCAGAATGCCGTCGATGTTGATTTTCCGGAGCCGCTCCCGGACTTCCCGGAGCACGCCCGGATCGATGAGATTGTCCATGTACGCCAGCACGACCTGGGTCCGGGTTTCCGTGCCGATGGTGAAGGATTCCATTTTCAGTTTGGGCGACTTGATCTTGAACCGGACGAGGGCGGTGTTCGTGCGCAGGTTTTCGTTGAACCCTTCCCGCGGGCCGCGGATGACCGCTTCGGAGTTCGGTTCCTCGACGCCGCGGCGGGTGCCGCCCCGCACGTTGACGATGACGGCCTTGTCGGCATCCTCGAAAAAAACGGCGCCGTTGCCCGCGAAAACGGCGTCCAGCACCGTTTCGAAGTCGCCGGTTTCCGACTTCTGCGAGGCGGAGATGTGGTTCCATTCCTGCCTCATGAGCGGAGCCATCACGTGGTCGCTGATCGCTTCGCTGTCCGCCATGCCTTCGATGTAGAGAACAAACGCCGTCGTCTTGCCGCGGTGCTCGATGTCCTGGATGACCACGTCGAAATTGCCGTCGAGCCGTTCCTTGAGCCATCTCCGGTTTGCGTCCAGCTGTTTGCGGATGGGCGTCGTCATGTTGGTTGCCTCCGGACGTATCGGCGTTGCTGCGAACATTTGCCTTCGCCGTATAGTGTTGTCAGCCGGACGCATTTTATCCGCCGCGGGGCCGGACGGCCGGGCCTCTTGCAAATTCTGGATTTCATTCTATACTTGAAGAATGGAAGAAAAATTCACAGGGATTCAACACGGGTCGACATTTCTCGCTTCAGGACGGGGATCGGGAATCCCGCGAACACGGGGGATCATGTTGCGCAAGCGGAGCATCGGGATCTTGTCGCCGCTTTTGGACGGTTTTTATTACGGCAATCTGCATTACGCCCTCCATCGCCATGCGCAGAAGCGGAACGTCCGCCTGATCACGGTGCGGATGGCCGAAGACTGGCAGCCCGCGCTGCTGCTTGCCAGGGAGCAGGTGGACGGCTGGGTCGTGCTGCGCCGCGGCGTGAGCGATGACTACCTGCGCCGGCTGATGGACACGGGCAAACCGGTGGTGCTCATCGGCCGGGAATCGGACGTGTGCCCCACGGTGCGCATCGCGGAGCGCGACGGCATGCACCAGGCGGTCATGCACCTGATCCGCCACGGCCACCGCCGCATCGCCTTCATCGGCGACACCGAGCACCGGGCGATGCGGGAACGCTTTGTCGGCTACCGGGAAGCCCTGCGCAAGGCCGACATCCCCTACGAGCCGGAACTGACCATCGAACCGGACCGCAACCATTTCGAAGGCGGCGTGGAAGCCGCCGACCGCATCATCGCGATGAATTTTCCCTGCACGGCGGTGGCGGCTTCCACGGACGCCTTCGCCTTTGGCTTCATTTCCCGCCTGCGGGAAAAAGGCTACCGCGTCCCGGACGACATGGCGGTGGTCGGTTTCGACGACGTCGGCCCGGCCGCGAGCCACGAACCGTCGCTCACGACGGTGGCCCAGCCCTACGAGGCCATCGGCGAAACGGCCATCGACCTGATCCTGCGGGAAATCGACGGCCGCCACGGCGGCTTCGGGGACCGGCGGCAGGAGGCGATGAATCTGCCGCTCGAACTGCCGGTCAGGCTGGTCGTTCGCGAATCGTGCGGCTGCAATCCGGCCGACCGGGTGCCGTCGGCTTCCGGGCTTTCCGAAAAGGCGGACATGAGCATCAAGGCGCTGAACTATCTGGAACAGGTCATCCAGAACAACGTGGAATTCGGGCGCCTGCTGTTCCAGTCGACGAAGGAAGGCATGCAGGGGCTGGGCCGGCTGCTGCCGCCGGGCGTGCGCTGGGGGCTCCTGGCGCTGTGGGAAGACTTCGTGCCGGACCGGCCGGAGGAATGCCGCCTCCGCATCACCCATTACATCCACCGCGAGAGCATGCCCGACGACCCCGGACCGGCCTGGTGCCAGGCGGCCCGCTTTCCGCCGATGGACGATCTGTCCGACCCGTTCGTCCTGGAGGACGGGGAAATGCTGGCCCTCATCCCGATCCGCTCGGAAAACCGGGACTGGGGCATTCTCGTCATGGCCGGCGACTACGACATCACCCGCACCTACGGCAATTCCGATGCCATGACGCACTTTTTCAACATGATCGCGTTTTCGATGGAGCGGGAACAGCTCTTCGAGGAATTGCGCGAGCGGGAAGCCCGTTTCCGGGCGACGGCCGAGCGGCTGGAGCTGGTGAGCCGCGCCGCGACCGACGGCATCTGGGAATGGGATCTGGTCACGAACCGGATGGAGCACAACAACAGTTTCCGGCAAATGCTCGGCTGGCCGGAGGACCGGACGGCCACCATCCAGGATTTCATCCGCCACATCCATCCCGAGGACCGGGAGCAGGTGCTGTCCGCCCTGTACGACGACTGGGATTCGAAGGACACGTTCCAGACGGAATGCCGCCTCATCCCCGCCGACGGCCAGCAGGTCTGGGTGTTTTTGTCGGGCAGCTGCATCCGCAGTGCCGGCGGCCCGCCGGTGCGCATCATCGGTTCCGTCCGGGACATCACGCTGAAGAAGGAATACGAGCGGCGCATCCAGTTTCTCGCGTTTCACGACGCGCTGACCGGCCTGCCGAACCGGCTGTTTTTCATGGAAAGCCTGACCAGGGCGCTGCAGCATTCGGCGGAACACAACCACAAACTGGCGCTGCTCATGGTCGACCTGGACAACTTCAAGTCGATCAACGATACATACGGGCACCGGATCGGCGACCAGCTGCTGCAGTACGTGGCCCGGCAAATCCAGGGCGCGCTCAGGCTGGAGCACGTGGTCGCCCGCCTCGGCGGGGACGAGTTCGTCATCCTGCTGCCCTACATCGACAACGAGCAGGAAGCGGTCAACGTTTCCAGGGCAGTCTTGCAAGCCCTTTCAGAACCGTATGTGCTGGAGGACCGGGGGGAGGAGATCTCCGTGTCCGGCAGCATCGGCATCTGCATCTCGCCGCGCGACGGTTCGGACTACAAGACGCTGCTCGACCACACCGATTCGGGCGATGTACGTGGCGAAAATCGAGCGGGCAAAAAAACCGTTTTCGTCTTGTTTGAAGGAAGCCTCAAGGGCGGTCCCTTCGAACGGGCCGAGATGGCGATGCAGCTGAAATCCGCCGTTTCGAAAGGGGAGTTCGTCGTCCACTTCCAGCCGGTCGTCGAACTGGCCACCGGCTTCCTGAGCGGCGCGGAAGCCCTCGTCCGGTGGAAGCGGGGAGATGCGGCCATCCTGCCGGAGCACTTCGTTCCCCTGGCGGAAGAAGGCGGGCAGATCGTGCCGATCGGCCGGTTCGTCCTGCGGGAGGCTTGCCGGCTGATGGCCGAATGGCGGCAGTCGGGCCGCGTGCCGGCGCGGATGCACGTCAACCTGTCGTCGAGGCAGCTGGCGGAGCCGGATTTCGTGCCGTTCGTGCTGGACACGCTCAGGGAGTTCCGCCTTGATCCGCGGCTCATCTGCTTCGAGTTGACGGAAACGGCGCTGGCGCGGGACCCGGAAGCTTCCCGGCGGGTGCTCCGCCGGCTGAGCAGCGAGGGCATCGCCCTGTCGCTGGACGATTTCGGCACCGGGCCGTCGTCGCTCCAGGCGCTGCGGGAATATGCCCTCGATTCCGTCAAAATCGACCGCACGTTCATCACCGGCATGACCCGCGAGCGAAAGAGCCTCCATATCGTGCAGGGCGTCATCGACCTGGCGCGGGCCCTCGGCCTGTCCGTCGTGGCCGAAGGGGTGGAAAAACCGGAGGAAATGGACCTGCTGAAGAAGATGGGGTGTTCCCACGCGCAGGGGTTTTTGCTGGATGAGCCCCTGGAGGCCGGCGCGTTTGCCGAAAAATATGTGGATGCCCGGAAACGGGAAAACGAAAACCGCCCCGAAGGATCGGCATGAATCCGTGCGGGGCGGTTTGTTTTCGCCGGGCTTATCGGCATGAACCCGTGCCGGGCGGTTACCGGCGGATGACCGTATAGCCGTCTTTTTCCAGAAGCGTCACGATGCCGTCTTCGCCCAGCATGTGCAGGGCCCCGACGACGATCACGCTCACCGGCGATTCGTCCGCGTCCAGGATGGCGCGGATTTTTTCGGCCATGGCGTGGTTGCGCTCCGCCAGCATGAGGCGGTAGTATTCTTCATCCTCTTCCTTGCTCGCGTCGGCCCGCTGCGCCAGCATCGCGTCGTCGCCGGCCACCCACGCATCGAGGAACGCCGCCAATTGTTCCAGCCCCTTGTCGGCCTGCAGGCTTTCCAGCAGCTGCCGCTCCTGCAGCTCCGGGGAAAACCGGTCGAACAGTTCCAGCTGGAAGGCCAGCGATTCCAGTTCGAAAACGGGCAGCTGCCGCGCCTCGACGCCCACGAGGAACACCATTTCGATGCCCTGTGCCGCGACGATGCCGATGTCCGCCATGGCGGCGTTGGCCAGAAACTGGGCCGCCGCCCACGGCTTCAGCGAATCGAGGGCGTTTTCCGGAAATCCGAGTTCGGCCAGCCGTTCCGTGAGAAGCTGATACGTCTCCGCGGACACATGGTCCCGAAGGGTGGTGCCATCCGTGAGCTGGACGGCCTGCATGGACAGCTGCAAGCCTTCCGGCGACAGGGCGTTCCGCAAATCGACCTCGAAGCCGATGGCTTCCGCGGCATCGAAGGCTTCCTCGAAGGACGGCGGCAGCGGGTAGAGGCGTTCATCGGCCATATGGATGGATCCGACCAGGTAGACGGTGGCCGTGTCGCTCCTGACTTCCCAAATGAAGCCTTTGCCGCCCGTCCGGCGCACGAGGGTGACGGTGCGGGAGTCCGCATCCCAGCCGACGTTGTAGCCTGCGGCTTCCGCCACCAGGCGGACCGGTATGTACAGCTGGCCGTCCCGGTGCCTGGCCGGTACCGGCAGTTCCACCGTTTCCCCGTTGATGAACGCTTCCGGCGCATCCGGCTGGAACACGGCGACGAGGCCGAGCTTCGTGCCCACCACCAGCGCCGTCGTATCGGCCGCCGGTTCCTGCCCGCCGGCGTCTTCCGTTTCGACCGGCGACTCTTCCAGGCGGATGTTCAGTTTTTCGAACAGCGGAGCGGCGGGGGCCAGCGTCCGGTCCTGTTCGATGACGGGTCCGGCGTTGCCGAAATCGACGGGTTCGCCGTCCACGAGAATCGTGACGGGAGCGGTCTGCCGGAGCGCGCCCGGTGTCTCGCCGGACGACGGCGCCTCTCCGGCCGTTCGGGCCTGCAGCGGTTCGGCCAGAACGAGGGCTGCCAGCAACAGCGCAATCAGGGCTGCCAAACGTTTTTTCAACGTGTTCCATCTCCTCTCCGAAATGATCACGATTCCCATTCTATCATGCCGGAGAGGAAAATCCATGCAAAAATTATAAATCGTGATGGATCGTTGTTTTCGTCCGTGAATCCGGGTTTCGTCCGGTTCTCGTTCGGCCGTTTTTTCGTCTTTCAATCGTCCAGAAAACGGGCTCTCCATTCGGGGGGCGGCACCATGCAGCGGTCCCGCCGGCCGAACAGCCGATGCCGGTTGGCGGCCAGGCGGTCGTACACAAAATCGCGGACGGGCCGGGGAAAGACGGCGAGGCGGGCGACGAGCGCCCAGCCCGGGCCGAGGCGCCGGAGAATGCGGAGCACCGCGTCGGAGCGGATGAAGGCGCGGCCGTCTTCGATGAGCACGAGGCTGTCGGGAACGCCGGCCGGATCCGGAAAGAAACGGGACGCAAGCGCGCGCCCGGCTTCGCCCTGCAGGGAAGCAAAGCGGAAATGGCCGCGACGGTCGCGACGGAGGATGAATTGGACGGCGCCGCTGCAGAAGTTGCAGACCCCGTCGAACAGGATGACGGCTCCCGGCATTTGGGCCGGCGGAGAATGGCCGCGCAATGCGCCGCCGCTTGATGCGGTCGGCGGGTTGTCATGCGCAGCGCCGTCGCTTGATGCCTTTCCGTCCGGCGCAGCCAGGCGGCCGGTTTGCGGTGCGTTTGCGCCAGGCAGACGGCCATCGGCCGGTCCGGTTCCGCCCATGCCGGTTTCCTCCTTCCGGGACGGGAGCGTTACAGGTTCGGCATTTCGCCGTATTTGGTGAGCACCGTGACCAGCGCCGCCATGCAGACGGCCCGGCACATCGTGGTCGTCGTCACTTCCGCGTAGATGTTCGCATGCTTGTCCATGATTTCGCAGGTCCAGTCGTTCAGGCGCCCGTACAGATTGACGAAAAGGCCGTCCTCCAGCAGCTTGTCGATCAGGTCGTGGGCATGGGACGGGTCGCCGGCCGGGTTCCATTCCTCCGGCGCGCTGCCGTGCTTGCGCCATGCTCCGTAATTGACGCCGACCAGTTCATTGAGCTGCTTGTCGGTGAACGTCTCCATCTTTTCGACCATTTTGTCCATGACTTCACGGCTTTGCTCGTTCATGACCGTTCTTCCTTCCATGCCCGTTTTCCTTGTGGCACTTCCAGCATAGCGCGTGGGCCGGACGCTTGCAAGCGGGGCCGGCCGTCCGGCCGCCAACGGATTGGCATGGGCCGCTCTTTTCCTTCGGAACTGTGGTGGAACGAGGAGCAGCTCCTGAACCACGTGACGATTTTTCCGGAAGGCGCGCTGTGCGCCGAGGTGGACGGAAGGCCGGTCGGATCCGTGACGGGGCTGATCGTGCGGATGGACGGAGCGGATTTGTCCCATTCCTGGGCGGAGGTGACGGACAACGGCTATATCCGCAACCACGATCCGAACGGCAACACGCTGTACATCGTGGACATCGCCGTCCACCCGGCCTGCCGGAAACCGTTTTGTTGTGATCCGGAAGGTTCCATTTTGAAACGGGCGAAAAACCCGCCTATCGTGTCTTTCTGTTCCGTTAGATTTCCAAACTTATTCCGCCAAAACGACGTTTCCGGCGGTGCTGACGCGCACGCGGATGACGGGGGACGGCGCGGGCCGCGGGCTGCCGTCCCCGCCCGCATCGAGGTGTTCGATGCCGTACCGGACGCCGCCCCAGCCGTCAAATCGCCCCTTGATGACCACTTCGCCCGGCTTGAGGGGTTCTCCTTTCACATACAGCCGGTCGATCCGGTGAATGCCTTCCGCATCGGGACGAAGGACGAGCCGGATTTTGCTCCCCGGCGGGTAATCGCGTTCCCTGAGCTGCTGCGCCAGCGGCGCGGGCAAGTCGGAAATGTCGTACCGCACCCAGATCGCCCGGCCGCCCGCGTAATACGGCCAATCGTCGGGATGGACGGCGAGCTTTACGGTGGCGCCGCCGGCCAGCTGGATTTCCCTGGCGGCAATTTCTCCCCCGATGTAGGCGGCCTGCAGCGCCACGATGAGGAGCACGGCGGCGAGGCGCCGGTACGGAAGGAGGCGCGCCGGCCGGCCGTCTTCGGTGGGATGGCCGCCGGGACCGGCAGAAACGCCGGGGGCGTCCGCGCCGCCCGCACCGGCCGGCGTTTCCCGCCGCATCGCGCTCCGATCCAGCAGGACGGCGGCGGCCAGCAGCACGGCGCCTCCCGCCAGCATCGTCAGCGACTTGTGCAGCAAATCCCACAGCCAGTCGTAATATTTGAACCCGGCATACAGAAGCCACGCCGCCATGAACACCGCCGTTTCGTACCGGCGCCCGCGCCGGACGGCGAGGACGAGCAGGACGGTCACCAGGACGAAATACAGCCCGTTGAAAAGGGCATGGGATCCCGTGAATACGTCTTCGAGGAACGTCAGCCAGAACAGCTCCACCGCCATGAAAACCGGCGCGCCGAGCATAAGCGGCCGGCGCCGCTCCGGCGATTGCACCCGGTCATGGACCGCGTACAGCATGGCGTTGGCCGCCGCCAGCACGAGAAGGATCCAGGCCACCTCGCGGCCGTGCCAATCCAGGTGGATCAGGCCGAGGAACACGAACGTCAGCTGGGTGACGAAGTGGGCGGCCAGCTTCGCCGCGGTGCCCTGCAGGCGGAACCAGCACAGGATGCCGAGCGACAGCATGGCCAGGTTGATCCACAGTCTTTCTTCGGGAAAGATGGAAAAGGTGCCCGCCGCCAGCCCGATCAGCAGCAACGTGTTCCGCACGGTCGGGTGCAGCCGGGGGATGAGGGAACCGGCGGCGATCAGAAGGACGCCGGCGGCGAACACGGCCGCGCCGGGATCGTCCCAGGATTCCCCGAGCAGCATGATCAGCCCGACGAGGGAGACGGCGCCGATGATGGTGCCGACGACGGTGACGACGGAGCCGATCACGCGCGCGATGGCCGTGCCGGCATGGCTTTGGCCGGCAAGCTGCGGAGAATCGCCGGTTTCAGCCGGGGAACCCGCGGGTCCGGAAGCGGCGGCGGATCCGGCTTCCCCGGCGGCGCCGTCATCCGGCCCGGAAGCTTCGGCGCCTGTTCCGGTTTCCGGCCCGGCGGCAACCGCACTTGCTTCGGCTTCTTTTTCCCGCCGATCGTTCCTGCCGAGGTTCGCCACCAGGCGGAAAAACAGGACATTGCCGGTCAGCAGCAGCACGACGAACACGAGGCCCAGGAAGAAGAACCATTCCGAATAATGGTCCTCCATCAGTTCGAGAAACTTCAGCACGGCATAGAAGGAAGCGGCAAGGCCCGTCAGGGAAAGGGACGCGGAATCGCGCCGCGCGGCGAACACCCGGAAGCCGGCGGCGAGCACCGCGAGGGACACGAGGTTCAGCCATCGTCCGAGACCGTCCAGCACGAAGGAATTGGACAGCCAGACCGCGAAGAACAGAAAGACGGCCAGCGAAACCGGCTTGAGGAATCCGGCCCGCCACAGGCCGCGTTCGGCCGCCGCGAAAAGCCCGAGATTGGCGGCGGCAAACAGCGCGAAAATGCCGGCCCGCTGCCAATCGGCGTACTCCACGTAGTGCGTGCCCGGAAAGAAAAGGAACCACAGCGCCAGATGGCCGATGCCGTATGCCAGCGCGCCGTACCATCGATTCCGGAGCAGCGCGGCAAACAGGAGGGCGGGCACGAACCAGACGGCGAGGAGGAATCCCGGTTCCGCCCGGGTATTGTAGATCTGGCCGATCAGCAGCACGGAAGCGCCGAAGGCCCAGATGCCCGCGAAAAGGAACACGAGGGGCAGCGTGTCCCCGTGACGCCGCCAGAGGGGGATCCGGGCGGGAAGAAACGCGAGGCCGTAGAAGGCCGCGGTCAGACAGACGGCCAGCGCCGTTTTGGCGCCGCGGGAAAGGCCGTCCCAGTTCGGGGCGACGACATACACGGCGGCGGCCACGATGAGCGCCGTGCCGAGCACATAACCGATGCGGGCAAGCCGGGTTCGGAATGTCAAGGCGGTTCCTCCTTGTCGTTTGGCGCATGGGACCTGGTTTCTCATATGGACGCGCCGGAAGCCGCCGGAGTTGCAAGCCGGAAGCCCGCAAGCGGCAACCGCCGGACAAAACCGGGGCAGCGGCGGCCGGACACAAAACCGGGGGCGCAACAGCCGGACAAAAGCCAGAAGCGGCGGCATCCGGACAAAAAAGCCCGGCCGCATGCGCATGGCGGCCGGGGCATGGGTTGTCAATCGTTCGTCTTGCCGGCGAAATGCCGGATGAGCAGAAAGGCCGAGCCGATCAGGAGGGTCGTGGACAGGGCCGCGCCGAGGCGGATCAGCACCATTCTGCGTTTCTTGCGTCTTTCTTCCCTGTACAGTTTGGTGATGATTTCCCATGTGGCGCTGGTCTGTTCCGGTGTCAGCGATTTCAGGTCAAGCTTCGACAGGTTGTTGTAGATTTGTTCGACGGCGGGCTCCGTGTACCCCAGGCTCATGGCAGTCCCTCCCGGTGGATCTGGCTGACCTTCTTCATCTTCATTATATCCGAAACGGCGCCAGATTGCGACAGGGAGGGCTGGGTTTATTTGCCAGACCCGCATCGAAAAAACGGGGCGCGCCGAACCGGACCGGAATCAACGGTTTTCCGCGGCTTCGTCCTTTGATATGCTTAAAAAAGACGCGCAAGTGAAGGGGGATGCTCATGGCGACTTACGACCAGTTCACCGATCTGGACATCCGCGTCGGCACCGTGGTGGAGGCGCAGCCTTTTCCCGAAGCCCGGGTGCCCGCCATCAAAATGGTGATCGACTTCGGCGAACTCGGCCTCAAGCGCTCCAGCGCGCAAATTACGAAACGGTACACGCCGGAAGCGCTCGTCGGCCGCCAGGTGGTGGCCGTCGTCAATTTGGCGCCCCGCCGCATCGCCGGCTACGTTTCGGAAGTGCTGGTGCTCGGGGCGATTCCCGAAGCGGGGGACGTCGTGCTGCTCATGCCGGATTCGCCCGTCCCGAACGGCGTTCCAATCAAGTGACGGCCGCGGGCAAACATGATTTCGAGTAAAAGGTGGAGAACGCGAACATGGCATTGCTGATCGGCATCGACATCGGCACCACGAACACGAAAGCCGGGCTGTACGACGACCGCGGCAGGGAGCGGGCGGTGTCCTCCCGTCCCACCGTCGCCCACCGGCATTCCGACGGTTACAGTTCCTATGATCCGGAAGAAATGTGGGGCAACATCGCCGCGGCGATCCGCGAGGCGATCGACCGGGCGGAGGCGGCGGACCCGGGATGCGCCAGGCGGATCCGCGCCATCGGCATCACCAGCATGGCGGAAAGCGGACTGCTCGTCGACACGGACAGCGGCGAGGCGAAATCGCCGTTCATGCCCTGGTTTGATACGTGCAGCACGCCCCAGGCGGAGCGGATGGCGGCGGAGAGCGACCCGTTCGAGCGGTTCCGGGTGTCCGGCATCCACGGCAGCTTCAAGCTGGGGCTTCCAAAGCTGCTGTGGCTGAAGGAACGGATGCCGGAGGCGTTCCGCGGCGCGAAGTGGCTGTCGGCGTCGGGATACATCGCCTACAGGCTGACGGGGCGGGCCGCCTTCGATTATTCGCTGGCGGCGCGCACGTATTGCTTTCACATCAACCGCAAGGAATGGGACCGGGAGTGGATCCGGCATTTCGGCATCGATCCGGCGGTGTTCCCGGACGCGCTGCCGTCCGGCACGGCGCTTGGCCCGGTGGAGAACGGGATCGCGGCTTCCCTCGGCCTGCCGGACGGCGTGCAGGTGGCCATCGCCGGCCACGACCACGTGGTGGCGTCCCTGTCCGTCGGGGCGGTGACGCCGGAAGTCGTCTACGACTCCATGGGCACCGCCGAGACGATGGTCGGCACGCTGCCGGAGCGGGAGCTGGGGCGGCGCGAGTTCGAATCCGGCCTGTCCTACGGCTGCCACGTGGCGGAAGGCCGCATGTTCTGGATGGGCGGCAACGCCTCGGCGGGCGGATCCGTGGAATGGATCCGCGGCGTGCTCGGTGATCCCGAGCTCAGCTACGAGCGCCTTCTGGCGGAGCTGGCGGAAGCCGGACCGGAACCGACGGGCATCCTGTATTTCCCGTACCTGACGGGAGCGGGCGCGCCGCGGCCGGACCAGAAGGCGCGGGCGAGCTTCATCGGCCTCGCCAAAACCCACGGCCGCCGGCACTTGCTCAAGGCGGTGCTGGAAGGGACGGCCTATCAGCTGCAGGCGATCCGCGAAGAAGCCGAACGGGTGGCCGGCCGGGCCATCGAACGGCTCGTCGTGGTGGGCGGCGGGACGCGCAACCCCCACTGGCTGCAGACGAAGGCCGACGTGCTCAACGCGACCTTGATCGCGCCGCCGATCGGCGAGGCGACGCTCCTCGGCGCGGCATTGTGCGCGGGGGCGGGCGCCGGCGTGTACGGTTCGATGGACGAGGCCGCGCAGGCGTCCTCCGGCCTCGAGGCGGCCGTCATCCGGCCGGACGAAAACCGGCACGCCGCGTACAGGCGCCTGTACGAGACCGGCTATGCGCCGCTGGCCGCCGCCCTGCGCGGGTATTTTCGCGGCGAGTGGCCGGCGAGCTGAACGGCCTTGATTTGAATTGTGAATGATATCACATCTCCCGCGGCGATTGTTTTTTATAATGGGACCATAAAACGAAATGATGGCGGGAGAGAATGCCTCATGGGCGCCAATCTGCAGGACGCCCCGCTTGCGGGATGCACGGGCGTGCTGGACCATCCGACGATCAAATTTGCCAGAATGCTGGACTACATGAAGGAAGAGCACGCGGAACTGCGCGACCAGCTGGTCGCCATCGCCGACCGCGCCGCCGAAATTCGCGAAGGCGCGGTGCCGGATGACGGGCTCCGCTGGATGATGGCCCGTCTGGCCGAACGGGTTCGCTCGCTGCATGAACAGGTGGCCCGGCATGCAAGGGACGAGGATGACATCCTCGTGCCGACGGTCCGGCTGTACGCGGACGACGACATGGCGGCGCTCGAGAAGAAAGCCGCGGTCATGGAGCGGGCCTCCGGCATGTTCCGCGCTTTTCTCGATCTGACGGACGACTGCCTGAAGGCGCCCTGCCGCAAGAAAGCCGGCGAAGCCGCGCAGTCGCTCCTGGAAGCCTGCACGTGCCTGAAACGCCTTTTTGCGGAAGAAGCCGACACGCTTTACCCCCTGGCCGAAGAAATCATTGAAGACATTGATTATTTGTCCAGTTGACGTTCGGCCCCTTCGAGGGATGGACGGTCGGCCTCCCCGCCCGTTGTTGCGTTGTTTCGTTTGACCTTTTTGCAACCTCCTGCTTTCTCCCACTGTTCGATTTCCGACGCTCGCATTGAATGGACGGGCGTCTTTTTTTTTTCGGAAACCGGAATTGGCAAAAAGCGTTTGGCCACGGAGCGGGCGCACTGGTGTACAATCGGAACGGAGGCTGCAAAAACGGCCGCGATCGGCCGCGGGAAAAGGAGGAACCGGAAGTTGCGGAACATGGAAAAGACGGATCCGATGCGGCATGATCCGGGCGCAACGGCCCGGAAGGGGAGGCTGATCCGCGGCGGCCTCGCGCTACTCGCGCTGCTCCTGTGCGCCGGCCTTGCGGCAGGACCTGCCCTTGCCGGAACGGAGCCGGCAGGAGCGCGGACGGGCGGCGCCGCGTTTTCGGATATCGGCGGCCATTGGGCCGCGGACTTCATCGAATGGGCGGTGGCACAGGGCATTTCCGCGGGATACGGGGACGGGACGTTCCGGCCCGGTGCCGTCGTCAGCGAGCGGGAGTTCATCGCCTTCGAAGCGGCGAATGAAGAGGCGGAAGGCCGGAAACCGGCCGGCGAATTCGCCCTGCGCGGCATCCGCATCGGCGACGCGGAATCGGCGGTGCTCGAAGCCCTCGGGGAACCGGACCGGCGGGATGCGGCGGCGGACGGATCCGTCTGGCTGGTGTACAACCGGGATTACGGCGCATATGCCATGATCGGGGTGAGCGGCGGAACCGTCACGGCCCTGTTCAGCAACGCGAACGCCTGGCAGCATGACGGCGGCGTCGTGCCGGGCGCCGCCCCGGAAGCGGCGGCGGCCCACGCCGGGGTTCAGGAGGCGCGCGTTGCGGGAAGCGGGACGTTTTCCTATTCGAAAGACGGCCTGGACATCACCCTGTATCTGGATCGGCCGGACGGCAGCATCGTGGAAGGCGTGCTGGTGAAGCAGGCGCCGTCCGGCGCCACGGCGGGCGGGCGTCCGGCGGCAGCCGGCGCCGGTTCCGCGGCCGGGGACGCCCTGTCTATGGCGTACGAGCGGCAGATCTTCGACATGACCAACGCGTTCCGCGTCAAGAAGGGCCTCGCCGCCCTGGCCTGGAACGGCCTGGCGGCGGAGGCGGCCCGGGCGCACAGCGCGGACATGGCGGCCAGGGGCTACTTCGATCACGTGAATCCCGACGGACAGTCGCCCGGAGACCGGATGAAGGCCGCCGGACTGGACGGGTACGCGGCCTGGGCCGAAAACATCGCCGCCGGATACGGAGACCCGTTTGCGGCGTTCAACGGGTGGACCAATTCGTCCGGCCACCGGTCCAACATCCTGCAGCAGGGGCTGGAGGAGCTCGGCGTCGGCGTCGTCCATGACGCGGACAGCCCGTACCGCTGGTACTACACCCAAAACTTCTATACGCCGCCCCGCCGGTGAAGCGGTCCGCGGCCATCGAAACCGTCAACGCCCGCCGGCGGGACCGGCGCACGACAGGGTGCGCCACCCGCCGGTGATGTTTTTCGCCTTGAAGCCGTGCTGGGCCAGGATGCGCTCGGCCAGGTAACCGCGCAGGCCGACCTGGCAGTACACCCAGATTTCCTTGTCGCGGTCAAGTTCTCCGAGCCGGCCTCGCAGCTCGTCCAGCGGGATGTTGACGGCGCCTTCCAGCATGCCGCCCCGGCATTCGTCCGGATTCCGCACGTCAAGCAGCATGACGCGGTCGGGATCGAGTCCTTCGAGCCGGTCGCACCCGACCGGGTCGGTCAGGCCGGCCAGCGCGTTCTCCGCCATGAAGCCGGCCACGTTGACCGGGTCCTTCGCGGAGGAGAACGGCGGCGCATAGCTCAGCTCCAGTTCCGCCAGGTCATGGACGGTGCCGTTCATGCGGAGGACGGCGGCGATCACGTCGATGCGCTTGTCGACGCCCTCCCGGCCGACGGCCTGGGCGCCGAGCACCCGGCCGTCTTCGCCGAACAGCAATTTCAGCGCCATCGGGGCGGCGCCCGGATAGTAGCCGGCGTGGTGGCCGGGGTGCAGGGTGACCGTGCGGTGGGGCATGCCGAGGCGCTTCAGCGTTTTCTCGTTCAGGCCGGTGACGGCGGCGGCCAGACCGAACGCCTTGACGATGGCCGTGCCCTGGGCGCCCCGGTAGACGGACGGAATGCCGGCGATGTTGTCGGCGGCGATGCGTCCCTGGCGGTTGGCCGGACCGGCCAGCGGCACGGCCGTGCGGCTTCCGGTGACGTAGTCGATGATTTCCGCGGCGTCCCCGACGGCGTAGACGTCCGGCGCGCTGGTGCGCATGTGTTCGTCCACCACGATGTGGCCGCGGGGTCCGAGCTCGATGCCGGAGCCGCGCAGGAAGTCGGTGTCCGGACGGACGCCGATGGCGAGCAGCACGAGGTCCGCGTCCAGCTTCTCCCCGTTCGCCAGCACGACGGCGGAAGCGCCGCCGGCGCCGGGTTCGAAGGCGGCCACCGGCTGTCCGGTGATGAGCCGAACGCCGTGGCCGGCGAGTTCCCGCTCCACCAGGCGGGCCATCTCCGGATCGAAGGGAGCCAGTATGTGCGGGGCGGCTTCCACGAGGGCGACGTCGAGCCCGAGGTGCCGCAGGTTTTCCGCCATTTCGACGCCGATGAAGCCGCCTCCGACGACGACGGCCCGGCGCACCGCCGGATCCGTCGCCCGCATGCGGATGCGGTCGGTGTCGGCCAGGTTGCGGAGCGTGTACAGATGCGGCACCTCGTCGATGCCCGGAATCGGCGGACGGACGGGCTTTGCGCCGGGAGCCAGCACCAGGGCGTCATACCGCTCCTCGTACACGCCCCGGTCGAGGCTGGCCACCGTCACCGTCCGCCGGTCCGGATGGACGGCGGTCACCTCGCTCTGCGTGCGCACGTCGATGCGGAACCGGCGGCGCAGCGCATCCGGCGTCTGCACCAGCAGACGGTCGCGCTCTTCGATTACGCCGCCGATGTAGTACGGCAGGCCGCAGTTCGCGAAGGAGACGTGTTCGCCCCTTTCGAACAGAATGATTTCGGCGCGCTCGTCGAGCCGCCTGAGCCGGGCGGCGGCGGAGGCGCCGCCGGCCACGCCGCCGACGATCAGCACTTTTTTGCCCCCGGGTTCCTTGATGTTCAGGCTGTCGGTCATCGGTCTTCCTCCTTTGCAAATCACGGCTGGCCGGCAAACCAGCCGGACAGCCACCTTTTGATGCGTTCGTCTTTCAGCCGGTAACGGACTTCCAGTCCGCGCCGCTCGGCTTCCACGATGCCGGCCGCCCGCAGTTTTTGCAGGTGCTGGGAAACGGTCGGCTGGGGCAGGTCCAGGCAGTGCTGCATGTCGGTGACGTTCCGGCTCTCTTCCCGGAGCAGCAGTTGGTGGACGATGCACAGGCGGACCGGATGGGCCAGCGCCTTCAGCGTGTCGGCCATTTGCCGGTAAGCGTTGAAATCCGCATTCATGGATTCAAACCGCTCCTTCACGTATTCGGATCCTTTCCGGTATTCTTATATTCATATATTAGAATATAAAAATCCAAAATGCAAACCGAACTTCCGGAAGGAGAGGGGGCCGGACCGGAAGCCAGGTGTTGCCATGGGCGGCCTTTCGTGCTATTATGGAACACGCGTTCGCATGTCTGAAGCGCTTTCCGATCCGTCCGCAGACGGACAGGCGATCCGTCGCCGGCCGGTTGACGGATCCGTGCGGGACCGCTAGAATGGCGCATATCCTTAGAAACGGACGTTGCGAAAACGGATGGGAGCAGGGGAACCCATGACCTTTTTTCGGACAATGGGCTGGTATTTCCGGGAGAGATGGGCGTTCTACGCGATCGCCATCTTCCTGATCGTCGTCGATTACTCCCTCGGCCTGCTGCCGGCGCGGATCGTCGGCAACACGGTGAACGCCCTCACGCTGGGCGAAATGACGAGGCCGCTTCTCGAGAAGCGGGTGCTGCTGCTCATCGGCATCGCCCTGGCGGCTTACCTGGTGATCGTCACCTGGGTGAACACGCTGTTCCGCAATGCGATCTACCTGGAAAAGCTGCTGCGCTCCAAGCTTTTGGAGCACCTGACGAAGATGTCGCCGTCGTTTTTCCACCGGTTCACGAGGGGCGACCTGATGGCCCAGGCCACCAACGACATCCGCGCCGTCAACATGGCCTCCGGCTTCGGGGTCATGACGTTCGCCCACATGGTGGTCGGCGGGCTGCTCGTCATGGCCATGATGCTGTCCATCAACTGGAAGCTGATGCTGGCGTCGATGGTGCCGCTGCCGTTTCTGGCGCTGGCCATCAAGACGCTGGGCGCGATGATGCGGACGCGTTTTTTTGCCGCCCAGCAGGCGTTCGGCAAATTGAACGACCAGGCGCTGGAATCCATCTCCGGCCTGCGGGTGATCCGCGCTTACGGGCAGGAAGATGCCGACGTGGAAGCGTTCCGCCGGGTCGCCGAGGACACCCGGATGAAGAACGTCCGCGTGTCCCTCGTGCACGCCCTGTTCCAGCCCGTCATTTCCATCTTGGTCGGCGCCAGCTTCACGGTGGCCTGTGCGTATGGCGCATGGCTCATTCTTCGCGGCGAACTGGCCCTGGGGGACCTGATCGCCTTCACCATGTACCTGGGCATGCTGATCTGGCCGATGATCGCCTTCGGCGAGTTCATGAACGTCATGCAGCGGGGCAGCGCTTCGGCCGAGCGGATCATGACCACCCTCCGCCAGCCCCCGGAGCTGGTGGAGACGGACGACCCGGTGACGGAGGCGGAGCCGGAGGGCATCGAATTCCGCGGCCTGTCGTTCCGCTATCCGGGCGCCGGGGAGGACAGCCTGCGGGACATCACCCTCCGCCTCGGCCGGGGACAGACGCTGGGCGTCGTCGGGCCGACGGGAAGCGGCAAGACGACGCTTCTGAGGCAGCTGCTCCGGCTGTATCCGGTGGAGCCCGAAACCCTGTTCATCGGCGGGGTGCCCATCGAGCGGCTCAGCCTGGATCTGTTGAAAAGCTGGATCGGATACGTTCCGCAGGAGCACATGCTGTTGTCCCGGACGATCCGGGACAACATCCGGCTCGGCCGGATCGACGCGCCGGATGCGGACGTGCGCCGCGCCGCCGAGCTGGCCTGCCTGACGTCCGATCTCGGCGGCATGAAAGACGGGCTGGACACGCTGATCGGCGAGAACGGGCTCATGCTGTCCGGCGGGCAGAAGCAGCGGATCGCCATCGCCCGGGCGCTCCTGGTCGATCCGGAGATTCTCATCCTGGATGACGCCCTGTCCGCGGTGGATGCCCGGACGGAAAGCGCCATCCTGGAAAACCTGCGCCGCGTGCGGGCCGGCAGGACGACGCTGATCGCCAGCCACCGGATGAGCGCCGTCAGCCACGCCGACTGGATCATCGTGCTGGACGGCGGCCGCATCGCGGAGCAGGGCACCCATGCCATGCTGATGGCTGCGGACGGCTGGTACCGGCGGCAATATGAGCGGCAGCAGATGGAACGATCGCTGGAGGAGGGCACGGCATGAACGAAGCGGTCCGAAAACCGGTCAGCAGGCGGACGGTGGTCTGGCTGCTGTCCTATGCGATGCGGTACAAATTCCGGATTCTGGGCGCCATCCTGCTCCTGCTCGCCGCCGTCGGCCTGGAGCTGCTCGGACCGGTCATCAACATGACCGTCATCGACCAGTATTTGATCCCGGCCGCCTACGAGCCGGTTGAATACCGGCCGATCCTGGTCATGATCCTCCTGTACGCCGGGGTGCTCTTGTTCGCCGCCCTGTTCAACTATTCGCAGTCGATCCTGCTGCAAATGACCGCGCTTCGCATCGTCTTCAACATGCGGATGGACCTGATGCGCCATCTGCAGCGGCTGCCGGTGCGCTTCTTCGACAACATCCCGGTGGGCACCCTCGTCAACCGGATCTCCAACGACACGGAATCGATCCGCGACCTGTACATGAGCTTCATGGCCACGTTCACCGTCAGCATCGTGCAGGTAACCGGCATTTTCACCTACCTGTTCATCCTGGACGCTTCGATGGCCAAATTCGTGCTCCTGCTTTTGCCCCTGTACCTGACGGTGACGTGGCTGCTGCTCCGGTACGGCAACCGGTACCTGGCGGCCATGCGGGCGCGAATCAGCGACATGAACACGATGCTCAGCGAATCGATCCTCGTGATGCCGGTGCTGCAGCTGTTCCGGCGGGAGAAGGAAACGATCCGCGAATTCGAGCGGCTGAACCGGGACTGGCAAGCAAACCACGTCAAGCAGCTCAGGCTCGGGTCGCTCATTACCCGCAACCTGCTCGGGCTGGCGGGCTCCTTCATGACGGCCTGGATCCTGTGGTCGTACGGCATCGTGTCCATCGAAACGGGTTTGACCATCGGCGTCATGGCCGCATTTCTGGACTACACCGGCCGGCTGTACCATCCCGTCATCGCCGTGTTCGACCAGCTGGTCAACGCGCAGCGCGCCCTGGTGGCGGCGGAGCGGGTGCGGGAGGTGCTGGAGGAACCGGCGGATGCGCGGCAGGAGGCCGCGGCGCGGGAAATGTTGAAGGAACCGGCGGAAGCCGCGCGGGAAGCGGCGGCCGCCGGCGGGGAAGCGCCGGAAGAGACCGTCGGCTTGCGGAAGGCAGCGTCGGCGGGCGGCGTCCCCGGGCCGTCGCCGGCGGAAGCGGGCGCCATGCAAGTCGCGATGGCATCCGAAGCGCCGGAAGCGGCCGTCCGTGCGGTCGCGACGCCCGGGCGGAAAAGGGGGCACGTCCGCTTCGACGGCGTCTGGTTCGCGTACAAGGGAGACGAATATGTGCTGAAAAACATCAGCTTCGAGGCGCTCCCCGGCGAGACGGTGGCGCTCGTCGGGCATACGGGCAGCGGCAAAAGCTCCATCATGAACCTGCTGCTCGGCTTCTATGAACCTTCATCCGGCACCATCACCGTGGACGGCGCGGACATCGCGGGCCTGGCCAAGCGGGAGCTGCGCCGGGACATGGCCGTCGTCCTGCAGGATCCGTTCCTGTTCGCCGGCGACATCAAGTTCAACGTCAGCCTGCACACGCCGGGCATCGGTCCGGACGAAGTCAGGCGGGCGCTTGAAGCCGTCGGCGCATGGACGTTCGTCGAACGGCTGCCGGGCGGCATCCACGAGCCGGTCATCGAGCGGGGCAGCACCCTCTCCGCCGGCCAGCGGCAGCTCATCACGTTCGCCCGGGCGCTGGCCCACGATCCGGCCATTCTCATTCTGGACGAAGCGACCGCCTCCATCGACAGCGAGACGGAAACGCTCATCCAGCACGCCCTGCAGGTGGTCAGCCGCGGCCGCACCACCTTCGTCATCGCCCACCGGCTGTCGACGATCCAGGGCGCCGACCGGATTCTGGTGCTGCACAAGGGGGAAATCGTGGAGCGGGGCACCCACGACGAGCTGATGCGTCTGGAAGGCCGATACTACCGGATGTATCAGCTGCAGAAAGGCGCTGTCCCGGTCTCTTGACGAAAGGTCCTCCCGGCGGCATTCTATCCTACAAAGGGCTCCTTCAAACGGCATCCCCTGTTGATCATATCCCCATCATCATGAAACGGAGGAACAACGCGTGGACCGGCATCACGAAAACCGGCAGGCAGACGGGCAGGGAGAGTTGGAAAAGGACGGAGGCCGGACCATCCTGATCACCGGTGCAAACCGCGGGCTCGGGCGGGAACTGGTGCGGGCGGCCCTCGAGCGCGGCTGGCGGGTGGCGGCGGGCATGCGGGAAGGCGCCCTTGAGGCGGCCGACATCCGCGCGCTGCGCGAAGCCCACGGAGACCGTTTTCTCGCCGTGGCGCTGGACGTGACGGGCGAGCCGTCCGTGGAAGCGGCGGCGGCCGACGTGCGGCGCGCCTTCGGCCGGGTGGACGTGCTCGTGAACAATGCGGCCATTCTGGTGGCGCGGGACCAGAAGCTGGAGGAGCTTTCGCTTGCGGCGGTGGACGAGACGTTCCAGGTGAACCTGTACGGCCCGCTCCGCGTCACCAAGCATGTGCTGCCGCTCATGACGGGCAGCGGACGGAAAGCCATCGTCAACATCAGCTCGGAAGCGGGCAGTTTCGCCAACGCCTACGGCGGCGATTACCCGTATGCCCTGTCGAAGGGGGCGCTCAATCTGTTCTCCGCCCATCTGAGGCGTTACGTCGCCGGACGCGGCATCCGCGTCTTCGCCGTGCACCCCGGCTGGATCCGCACCGACATGGGCGGTGACCAGGCGCCGGGCGATCCGTTCGAGTCCGCCCGGGGCATCCTCGACCTGGCCGAGGGCATCACGGACCGGCCGGATTTGCCCGTGTTCGTCGATTTCCGGGGCCAACCGATGGAACCGTGACGCAAGCCGCGGGACTCCATCGCGGCTTGAGGCAACGAAGACGCAGGACTTTCTCGACATCAATCTCCGGCACATTGCTGGCGAGACCGGCCGGACCTTCTCCGGCCGGTTTTTTGCATACCGGCGGACGGACGGGCGGCGGGAAGCCGGACCTGGAACACCGTTCCCGCTGGATCCGGTCCATTCTGGCCGGCCCGCTGCAGCACGAGCCGGGCGCGGCCTGGAGCTACAGCACGGCGGGCTATGTCATGCTCGGCGAAATCATCCGCCGCGTCACCGGCCTTTCGCACGAGGAAGCGTTCCGCCGGATACTCCTGGATCCCCTCGGCCTTCGCCACACGTTCTTCACGGTGCCGGAGCAATTGCGGGACCGGGTGTGCCTCATCAACGACTGGGAGCGAACGTTTCTCCTGCGCACGCCCGGACCGGACGAACCGCCGCTGACGGGGGGCGGGCTGTATTCGACCCTGGGCGACCTGCACCGGTTCGGGCTCATGCTGATGAACGGGGGGACGTGGGACGGCGTCCGCATCCTCGGCCGCAAAACCGTGGAACTGTTGCGGCGGGACCAATTCCCCGACGGCATTTATGCGTTCCACTGGGGCGAGCGGACCCGGTGTACCGCAAACCGTAAGCGGCGGCCCGACGCCGCTTGGCCGGACGGAACGGAAGGCGGCGCGGAAAAAGGACAAACCGGGCCTCTCGGACCCGGTTTGTCCTTTTTCCGACGCTTTTTTTGGGATCGGCGTTCAGCGATGCATCATGGCGTGTCGACTTCGGCGCCGTCTGCATCGCCTTCGACGATGCCGATATGGACATCGGCGGCACCGGTCGCCGGATCGCCGGGCGGCGGCGCCGTTTCGGCGGCGAGGAGCGCCTTCTGCCCCTCGTCGTGCAGGATGTCGAGCACGTCGTCCACCGTTTTTTCCCCGTTGATCAGGGCCGCCAGTTCCCGGGACAGCACGGAATAGACCGTGCCGATGAAGATGCCGGGCAACTGGCCGCTGTCATCATAGTAGATCGGAGGCGCGGCGGGCGGTTTCAGCCCGTAGAATGCCTCGATGCTGCGGCCGTTCCGTTCCGCATAGCCCATCCGGGACAGCAGGTTCGTGGACGAACGGGACTTGATGCGGGCCACGTCGCCGCTGTTGATGAATTTGAGCACTTCCCACGCCGCATTCTGCGCGTCCGACGTGGCGCTGATGGCGAAGATCTGATAGACGTCGAAGCTGCCGCCGCGTTCCCGGTTGACGGGGTCCGCGGGCATGGTGACCACTTCGTAATTCACCGCCCGGTCCGGGCTGTGCTGAGCCGCCTGTCTCAATTGGTCGAGGAAATACGGGCCATTGATCGTCATGGCGCTTTTGCCGGCGGAGAACGGGTTGCCGAAAAGATAGTCTTCATAAGACATGACCGCCGGCTGCTGGCTCGGGTCTTGCGGAGATGGCGCGATGCCGGACCGGTACAGTTCGGCCACCATGGACAGCGCCCGGGCCCAGTTTTCATTCTTGACGGTCATCTGCTTCGTGACCGGATCGGCGAGCATCAACCCTTCCGTCCTGGCGATGAGGTTCAGGATTTCGGTGGGCTGGGTGTAGGTGTCGAAATTGATCCCGTAAATCCGGTCGTCGCCGCTGCCGCCTGTCGGGAAGCGGCGGGCCAGCTGGATCACTTCCTCCCAGGTCATCCGGTCGGTCGGATGGGGGATGCCGTATTCGTCAAACAGGTCGACGTTGTAGAAAAGCGCCTGGCTCTGGAAGGTCGGCGCGAGCCCGTGCAGCTGGCCGCCGGCCCGCTCCCTGAGCATGTCGATGACGCCGGGCGCGATCGTTTCGATGTCGTAGCCGTCGGCCTCGATTTTCGGTTCCAGGTTGACCAGCCGGCCTTCCTGATAGAACTTCGCGTATTGATATTCGTTCAGGAACAGCAGATCGGGGTTCCGTTCTTCGATCAGTTTGATGAGGGCGGCTTCGGGATCATAGGGTTCGGAACTGTTGGCATACAGGCCGGTGGTGCTGACCACTTCGAAGTCGATGCCGGGAAACTTCATCATGAGCAGTTCGCCGTATTCGCGGAAAAAACCCCCTTCCTCATAATACATGACTTTCAGCGTGACCGGTTCGGAGGCGGCGGGTTCGTCCTTTGCCCCGCCGCAGGCTGCGGACGCCGCGGCCAGCACGACCAGCATGACGGCGGACAGCATCCGCCTGAATGTGTGCTGCTTCATCGGATTCTCCCTTTGAACTCCTTTCCGTGTTTTCTTGATTCAGCCAACACGGGCATGAATCATCTCGTCCCATCCAAATGTTACCATGATACGGACGTGCCAACAATCCGTCCAAGGTTAACAACCCATTTTCCCCTCGCGCTTCCGCGAATGGTTGAACGTCCATACCAAGAACTTCGGGCAGGCATAGAGTGAGAGCAGACCAAACGCAAGGAGGTGCTCGCTTATGTCAGCTGTGGCAGGGTACGGCGGCGGATTCACGACGACCGGGGTGATCCTCGTTCTGTTCATTCTTCTGGTCATCGTGAGCCGTGCGGGGATTTTCGGCGTCTGACGGATCCGCCGGATGCACCGGCACGGCGCGGGGCATGTGAACCGGCCCCCGCGTGAAGCCGGCGGGAGCCGGGCATGTTCCCGGAGCCGGATCGGGCGACCCGCGAGTTGCGCGCTGGAATAAGCCGGCACAAAGGAAGCCGCCTTCCGAAAGGGAAGGCGGCTTTTTTCGTTCCGTGCCGGAACCGGGGCGCGGCCTGGCCGTCCGTCACCCGCGATGGTCCGCTTCCAGTTCCTCGCGGCCGAACAGGAGGAAATCCTGCGGGTCCACCTGCACGCCGTCCAGCAGGATTTCGTAGTGAAGGTGGGGACCGGTGCTGCGGCCGGACGAGCCGATTTCGCCGATCGGCTCTCCCTGTTTGACGGCCTGGCCGGCTTCGACGCGGATGGCGCCCAGGTGGCTGTACACGGTGGCGTACCGGTCGTTGTGCCGGATGACGATCTGAAGGCCGTGGGGGCCATTGTCGCCCGCCGACTCGACGATGCCGTCCGCCGAGGCGTAGACCGGATCCCCTTCCTCCCCGTCGATGTCGATCCCGTTGTGATGGGCCGCCTTCCCGGTGAACGGATCGCGGCGAAACCCGAAGGGGGAGTTGATTTGGCGCGAATCGGCCGGCCACAGGATGGGGGTGTGGCGGAGCGCGGCGTCCAGGGACCGGACGGCGGACAGCGTTTGCCGGTAGGCTTGGCGAATGTCGTCGGCTTTTTCGATGAGGGCGGCGAACCTGGCGCCGATGTCTTCCGCGTCGCCGAGCGATTCCGGGTTATGATAGGCCACAAACTGGCCGCCCGCCCCGGCGATCTGCACGCCGGAGCGGGAGGCGACGGCCAGCGCCCGGCCCGCCGCGCGGCGCAATTCCCGTTCCAGCTGCTCCAGTTCCGCCATGCGCCACTCTGTCAGCACCGCCTGGTTGCCGAGCAAATCCAGTTCCTTCTCCAGCTGCCGGTTGACGGCGTCGCGTTCCGCGATATCCGCCTGGGCCAGCCGGCGTTCCCTGGCCAGCTGCCGTTCCAGCGAATGGATTTTGCCCGCCAGCATCGCCAGCGTTCCCGCGAACACGGCGAAAAGCAGCAGAAGAACCGCCGCCTGCCGGCCGGATTTTTCCGGCGTGGTCGTCCGGCTCATCGGCACCTCCAAAAGTGATATAATGATGCAAAAGGATCGGGGGCGGAAAGGATGGACGCTTGATGGACGGCGCAATCGACATCGCGGGCTGCATCCGCCCCGACGGTTCCCTCGGGGGAGCGGGGGTGCTGCGCCGCGAAACGCTGTACCTGGGCCGAAGCGGCAACCGGGTGGAGCGTTTCTGGGATTCGCGGCGCAGCTATATTTATAAACCGGTCGGTGATCCGAAGACCGCCGGCCGGGAGCGATGGGTGTCCCGCCATTTGAAGCCGCTGATTCCCGGCATCCGCATCCCGGAAATCGTCGCGGCGTCGGACGAAGCCGGGCAGCCGGCCGGCCGGGCCTGGCTCGTCCTTGAAGATCTGGGGGCGCTCCGCCCGATTCGCACCGCCGCCGAAGCGGCGGAAGCGGCCGCATGGGCGGCGGCGTGGCACCGGCTTCCCGTCTCCCTCGTGCCGGACGCCTTCACGGGGCATACGCCGCTCCTCGATGCGGTGGCGGAGGAACTGAAGCGGGATCCGGCAGCGCTTGAACGACGGTTGGCGCGCGCCGGGATGTCCGAAGCCGGCGCGTGGGCGGTTCGACTGCCCGGACTGCAGGACCTGGTGACACCCTGCGAAGCGGTTTGCCACGGCGATTACCATCCGGGCAACATCGCCGTACACGCGGCCGGGCCCGTCGTGCTGGACTGGGAATTCGTCCACCGCAACCACCCGTATTGGGATTTGTATTGCCTGATGGACATCACCAGCTTCCGCTACCGGAAAATCCGGCTGACAAACCGGTCGCGGCTGAAGGTGCTGGGACGGTACCTGGAGGCCCTTTCGGACAAGTCGGCGGACAAGCCCGCTTCCGGATCGGCGGACCGGCTGAACGCGGCGGATCGCATCTTGCGGGAACGCTCCGCGGCGCAGCCGCCTGCCGGACCCGTTTCCCCGGACGGCGGCGGGCGTCAGGGCGTCCTTCTCCGGTTCGCACGGGGATATGCCGCCTACGCGGCCGTCTATTCGGCCTGGATTCTCGGGCTGATCGAAAACGATCTCGCGTCCGGACGGGCGCCGCGGCGGCAACTGGAGCGCCAGTGGCGGGAAACCGCCGGCGTGCTGCACGATTGTCTGTCCCTTCTTGTGGAGACGGGCGCGTAAAGGAGCGATCGGTTCACCATGTCAAACGAGTTGCTTGCCGGCGGCGCCGGCCGTCCGCTCGTGTCGGTCATCGTGCCCACGTACAACCGGCCCCTCGAGCTGGCCGAGCTGCTGGAGTCCCTCAGCCGCCAATCGTTCCGTGATTTCGAGGTGATCGTCGTCAATGACGGCGGCTGCCCCGTTGACGGCGTCATCCGGCTGTATCCCGAACTGGACGTGAAGCTGGTGGACACCGGCGCCAATCTCATGCATGTCCGGGCCCGGAATGTGGCGCTCGGCCTGGCATCGGGCGAATGGATCATGCCCTGCGACGACGATGACCTTCTCGTCCCGGTCCATCTCGAGCGGATGCTGGCGGAAAGCGGCGACGCCGATTTCCTCTACAGCGACGCGGAAATCGTGGAGTTCGCGCTGGATGCCGCCGCCGGCGTCCGCATTCCCCTGCGGCGCCGCCTGTTTGCGTACAGGCACGATCCGGCCGGCATGCGCCGGTTTTCCACCTACATCCCGTCCGGGTCCCTCTACCGCAAAGCCATCCATGACGCGATCGGCGTTTTCGACCCGGACATGCATCATTACTGGGACTGGGATTTCCTGCTGCGCGTCATCGGCCGTTTCCGCGTCAAGCGGGTGCCGATGGCCGGCGTGCTGTATGCCTTCTCCCCTGCTCCAGCAGGGACCGTCAGCACGCCGGACGGCCAATCGGGCGGCGCGGCGGGCCATCCGGCCGGAAACCGGTCCGGCGGGCCCGCCGGCAATCTGTCCGGCAACCTGGCGGACATGAAGGCGTACCTCGGACGGCTGTGCGCCAAACACGGGCTTGGCGACCTGCCGGTCAAAAATTTCTATCTGCTGCTGGAAGAGCCCGACGTGAAGGCGCGCCAGGCGGACAGCGAAAGGCCGTGGGACGGCCGCCCGTTCGTCTCCCGGCTGGCGGCGCCGGGCCGGCCGGCGGGCGGCGGACCGGCATCCGGATCATCCGTTTTGTAGCAACCTGAAGCAGGGGGCATCGCCGCGGCCCGCTTTTTCTTTCCATTTGCGCGATACAATACGTATCTACCCTCCCCTATTATCCTACTCCCTATTTTTCCCTATAGTCAAGCCATATTCCGCCTTTTTCTTTCGCCAAACTTCCGCCAAACTTCACACTCCTGACTCGACATGCGCTTACAAACTATTGACATGATACTAAATGTATCATAAGATTCAAGGTGTGGGCGTTACATAAAGTATCAAATTCTGTTGAAGCAGGTGCGTTTCGCATGGGGCGCCAGGAACATTACGACGTGGTGATCGTCGGTGCGGGCATCATCGGCCTGGCCACGGCCCGGGAATGGATTCGACGCCATCCGGGGAGCCGGGTTTGCGTGCTCGAGAAGGAACCCTCGGTGGCCCGCCATGCCAGCGGCCGCAGCAGCGGCGTGCTGCATGCCGGCTTCTGCCATTCGGCCGACAGCCTGACGGCACGGCTTGTGCTGGAAGGCAACCGGCTGATGAAGGCTTGGTGCGAGGAGCGGGGGATTCCCGTCAACGAGTGCGGCAAGGTGGTGGTGGCCGCGGAGCCCGGGGAACTGGGCGGACTTCACGAATTGAAGCGGCGCGCCGATGCCGGCGGCGTTCCGCTTCATTGGGTCGATGAACGGGAACTCGTCGACATCGATCCGAACGCCAGAACGTGTCACCGGGCGCTTTGGTCGCCGCTGGCCGCCACCGTCGATCCGGAGCGGGTGTGCGAAGAGATGAGGCGGGACATTGCCGATCGAGGCGTCACCATCAAGTTCGGCGCGCCGTTTCGCCGGGCCGCGGGTTGCGAGCTTCGGGCCGGCAACGAAACGATCCGGTTCGGCTATCTCATCAACGCGGCCGGCCTTCATGCCGACCGAATCGCCCATGGCATGGGGTTCGGACAGGCCTGCGAGATCGTGCCGTTCCGCAGCCTGTATCTGAAGTACGTGAAAGACGATTCCATCGTGCGGACGAACATCTATCCGGTGCCGGATCTTCGCAATCCGTTTTCCGGCGTCCATTTCACCAAAACCGCGGACGGGTCGGTCCTCATCGGCCCAGCGTCGATGCCGGCCCTCTGGCGGGAACATTACGGCGGGTTTTCCGGGTTCCATGCGGGCGAATGTTTGCGCATCCTGGCCCGGCAGAGCCGGATGCTGGCCGCCAACGCCTTCGGCTACCGGCGGCTGGCGCTGGAAGAATTGAAGAAATGCGCGCGCGGCCATTTCATCCGGCTGGCCGGCCGGCTCGTCAAGCGGCTCGATCCGGGCGGGTTCGGCGAACATGTGCGGGCGGGCGTCCGGGCGCAGCTGGTCGACCGGCGGACCGGCCGCCTGGCGCAGGATTTCGTCGTGGAAGGCGACGGGCGGTCGCTGCATGTGCTGAACGCCGCCTTGCCGGCCTTTACCTGCGCCATTCCGTTCGCCCGTTATCTCGTCTCGCTGGCGGAACAGAAACAAGGAGGATTGGCCCATCATGAAGCGGGTTGAAACGAAACTGGACGGCGTCTTCATCCTCGAACCGGACGTGTTCGAGGATGCGCGGGGCTTTTTCATGGAGAGCTACAACCGCAGGACGTTCCGTCAGCTTGGCATCACGCTGGAATTCGTGCAGGACAACCATTCCCTGTCGGCGTCGGCCGGCATCATCCGCGGCCTTCATTTCCAGCGCGGACCGATGGCCCAGAGCAAGCTGGTGCGGGTTTTGACCGGCGCCATTTACGACGTGGCGGTGGACATCCGGCCGGATTCGCCCACGTTCGGCCAGTGGGTCGGCGTGGTGCTGTCCGAGGAAAACAAGCGGCAGCTGTTCATCCCGCAAGGGTTTGCCCACGGCTTCTGCACGCTGGTGCCGGACACGCAGGTGCTGTACAAGGTCGACCAATACTATTCGCCGGAACATGACGCGGGCATTTTGTGGAACGACCCGGATCTTGCCATCGACTGGCCGGTGCGCTCGCCGAAGCTGTCGGAGAAGGACCGGAATCTTCCGCTTTTGCGCGAGCTTTTGTCGTCCGGCGCGCTGTGAAACCGTATGGCGGCATGCCGGGTGCCCGCGCGAGGACCGCTTGACAAAAAAAGACGCAACTTCCCAAATTTTTTGGACAGCAAACGACAGTATGGGCCGCCGCAATCTCCTATAATGGAGAACGGCCCCATCAGACAAACATGCGCCGAACCTGCAGCTTCTGTCAACTTCTTGCCAACGCGCTGGATCATGCGAAAGAAGAGGATGAAAGATGAAAGAGGAACGCAAAGTGGAAGCGGACATTCGGAAAATCGCCGAAGAGCTCGGCCTGGACCTGGAAAAGATGCTGACAGAAGTGTTCGGAGATGAACCGGCTTGCGATCGGCAGCTCAGCCTCGCGTGACGGCCGCCGGCGCGGGCGGGAGGCCCGGCGGGGTGGTCCGGCGGATGATTTGACGGGCGGAGGCTCGAAAAGGGCCCTTTTTTTGCTCCATGTGATACAAAATGTATCATAAATCGTGAAGTTCATGCTACTATATGCATCATCTATTGCGGATGAGTGATCCAAATGGAACTTTGGGATGGTCGCTGTCGGAGAAAATACGTCCGCCTCAAGCTGCCCGGCACGATCGGCGAGCTGTCGATCACGGCCATCGGCGCGTACCGGATCACGAGCAACAGCCGCAAGGTGCTGGTGCTCGACATCAGTCCCGGAGGCTTCCGCTTCGCATCCGGCCTCCGGTTTCCCGCACGGCGGAAAATCCGGGTTTCCATCCGGCTGCCGATTGCCGGCGCCGGTTTCGCGGCGGAAGGATGGATCGTCTGGCGCAAGCCGAACGAGAACGTGTTCGAATACGGCGTCGAGTTCGACATCGGGCCTGAGCGGCGCGCGCTTCTCGTTCGCCTGCTGAACCGGCTTTGCGCCGATCTGATGCCGTACCGGCACCGCATCCTGCAGCAATATGCCAGCCTGTCCAGCCGCCATGCCGGAAGGGAGCGCCGGCGTGTAGACTGCAGGGTTTGAGGTCCAAAAAAGACGGTCCGGCAGTCGGCTGCCAAAAAAGGCAGCCAAAAAAAGAGAAGGGATGAATGCCCGGTGGAATTGCGAGAAATGCTGGACGTCGTCCGGCGGCGGATGCGCCTCATCGCATCGATGACGGTCATCGCCGTTCTGGCGGCGGCATTCGTGACGATATGGCTTGTCCCGCCCGTCTATGAAGCACAGGCGGAACTGATCGTCAACAAGCCGGCCGAAGAAGACTTTTCCCCCCTGAACTGGGACACGGTCGTGGTGAACCTGCAGCTGATGTCCACCTACCGGCTCCTGGTTTCTTCCCAGGCCGTCATGCACGAAGTGCTCAACATGAATCCCGATCTGCCCTACACGACCAGGCAACTGTCGGGGATGGTCGATGTGGAGGTGAAGGACAACACCCAGATCATCACGCTGCGGGTCCGGGACACGGACTATGAACGGGCGATGGAGATTACAAGGCTCATCTCCCGCGCCTTCAAGGCGAAGGTGGCCGAGATCATGGGAGCGGATCACGTGACGATCATCAGCGATCCGAACCCGGAAGGTTCCAGGGAACCGGTGTCGCCGAATCTGGCGCTCAACGTGTTGGCCGCGTTCGTCCTGTCCCTGGGATGCAGCCTGATCCTGGCCTTCGCTTTGCATCAACTGGATGATACAGTTCGTAGCGCCGATGACCTGGCCGCCCTGGAGCTCCCGGTGTTCACCGTCGTGCCGCACGTCGACATGAAAGATGCCATCCGCCGCCAGAAGACGAAGGCGGAACGAAAGGCGGGCGAAAAAGCCTATGCGGCCCATTAACCCGTGGCCCCTGTTCGCGAAGATCGAGCCGTCGTCGCCGGCGGGCGAGGCATACCGCGTCCTGCGCACCCACATCCGGTTCGCGCTGGGCGACGGCGGCGGCCGCGCTGTCTGCGTCGTGTCCTGTCTTCCCGGTGAAGGCCGGAGCCTCACCGCCGCCAATCTGGCCACGGCCCTGGCCAGGGAGGGGCGCAGCACCCTGCTGGTCGATGCCGACCTGCGCAAGCCCGTGCTGCACCGCATTTTCCAATGCGACGGCTACCGGGGCCTCACCCACGCGCTGGAACGGCCGGAGTCCTGGATGCAGGCGGCCAAGGAAACCGGTGTCGCCCATCTGACCCTTCTCGCCGCCGGGTCCCGCCATCCCGAGCCGGCGGAGCTTCTGTCCGGCGGCGCCCTGGGCCGTATCCTGGACGAGGCGCGGGAGGCGTTCGACGCCGTCGTTCTCGATACGCCGCCGCTCATCCCGTATGCCGATGCGCGGATTGCCGCCGCCTTGAGCGACGGGGTGCTGATGGTGGTCGGCGCCGGCAAGGTGAAAAGGCGGCAGGTGACCGAGGCGTTAGGCCACCTGCGGCAGGTCGGCGCCAACGTGCTGGGAGCGGTGGTCAACGGCTGACGGAAACGCAACGCGCCAGCCGGGACGGCCGCCTGCGGCGGCCGCTGCGGGCGACGGCGTCCGCCGTGACGGCACCGTATCGAAAAAGGCGTTCCAGAGGAGGAAGGAGTTGCGGAAGAAGCGGTCATGAACCTGTTGGACACCCGATTAAGATCGGAAATTGCCGCAAGAATCCGGCAAAAAACGGCATCGGAAGGCGCCGGGTACCTGCTGGCGAAGCGGCTGATCGACATCGTCGTTTCCCTGGCGGCGCTCGTCCTGCTTTCCCCGCTGCTTGTGGCGGTGGCGCTGGCCATCAAGCTGGAAGATCCGAAGGGTCCCGTCCTGTTCCGGCAGGTCCGGATCGGCAAGGACGGCAAGCCGTTCGTCATGCTGAAGTTCCGCTCCATGTTGCGCGACGCGGAGAGCCGGCTGGAGGCGCTTCTTCCCTACAACGAGGTGGAAGGCAACATGTTCAAAATGAAAAACGATCCCCGGGTGACCCGCGTCGGGCGCTTCATCCGGAAGTGGAGCATCGACGAGTTTCCCCAGCTGTGGAACGTGATCAAGGGCGACATGACGCTGGTGGGGCCGCGGCCTCCGCTGCCGAGGGAAGTGAAGAACTATTCGCCGTACGACATGAACCGGCTGACGGTCACCCCGGGCTGCACCGGGCTGTGGCAGATCAGCGGGCGGAACGCCCTTTCGTTCCGCGACATGGTGGAACTGGACCTGGCGTACATCACGAACCGCAATCTGCGGCTCGATCTGAAAATCATCTGGAAAACGTGCGTGATGCTGCTTGTGGCCAAAAACGGCATGTGAAGCGGGAGACGAGCGAGGTGAAATCGCCATGACGACGGTTGCCGGAACGGCAATGGCGACGGAGATCAAAACGGGCATGGCGGCGCATCCGGAAGCGGAAAAGGCGGCGGGACAGCCGGAGGGAATGGCGGCGGCCGGACGGCCGGAGGAACGAACGCCGGATGTCTCCGTCATCATCTGCACCCACAACCGGGCGGCGCTCCTTGCGCGGACGCTGAAGTCGCTGGCGGAAGTCGAAGGCGTCGGCGGGGCGGAAGTGATCGTCGTCGACAACGGATCCGACGACGGGACGGAGCAGGCGGTCCGGGCGTGCGCCGCCGTGCTGGAAGGAACGGTGCGGATCCGCTATGTCCGCGAACCGCGCATCGGCCTGTCCGTTGCCCGCAATACCGGCATCGCCGTCTCCCGCGGCCCGATTGTGGCATTCCTCGACGACGATGCGGTGCCGTCGCCGGGGTGGCTTCAGTCGATCCGGCGGGCCTTCGGCTCGTACCCGCGGGCGGGGGCCGTGGGCGGGCCCGTCGAGCCGGAATTCGGCGTCAAGCGGCCGGAATGGCTGGCGGGAAAGCTTGAGCTTCCCTACACGATCATCGATCTGGGCCCCATCGTTCGCCGGTATCCGCGCAGGCTGCACCCGTTCGGGGCCAACATGGCCATCCGCCGCGACGCCATCGGCGACGCGCTCCGCTTTCCCGAATCCCTCGGGCGCAAAGGAACGGCGCTTTACTCCGGCGAGGAGAGCTGGCTGTTCGGCCGGTTGCGGAAGCTGGGCTGGTCCCTGGTCTACGTGCCGGACATGCGCGTTCGGCACTTCATTCCGGCGGAGCGACTCACGCCGTCATGGATCCGCAGACGGTATTACTTCCAGGGGCTGTCGATGGCCCGGTCGCACACCGGCGTGGCCGGAAAGATACGAATCGTATCAACCATTGCCCTTCGCCGGCTGTACATCGCCTTCCAATCGCGGTTTGCGGACACGCCGGCCAAGCGGCTGTGGGCGGAATGCCGCCTCGAGGCGGTGAGGGGTGCCCTGAAGGGGCTGGCAGGCGGTGATGCCCGTGCGGGGTGACGGCATCCTGTTCCGGATCGGGAAAGATGGCGGCGGCCTCTTTGCGAATGGGCCGCCGTCCGCGCCGATGCGTCCGGCCGTGCCGGCGAGACCGGCACGGGCGGGATCATGGGCGGCGACAGCGGCCGTGTTCGGCACCGCGGCGGTCATCGGTTGTCTCAGCGCGCAAGATCCGCTCGCGGCGGCGGCGCTGACCGGCGCCGCATCCGTCGCGGCCGTCGCCCTGCTGGCGCCGTTCTGGGCGGCGGCGGCGATCCTGGCTTCCACCGCCGTGAGCGTGCAGATCGTGTTTCCCGAAACGGCCGTTCTCGGCTTTGAATTGCTGGCGCTGCAGAAGCTGGCCATGCTGGCGCTCATGATGCCCGTCATGCTGCGGTACGGCATCGTCCGGCACCGTCTGCTGCCGGTCATGGCCCTCGCCGCATCGTTTGCCGTGACCTGGCTTTTGGGGGAGCCGGTGCTTTCGGTGGCGGATTCCGGCAAGGCCTTTCTCGGGCTGGCGGCGCCGCTGGCCATCCTGGCGGTACGGTGGCCGCAGCGGATTGCCGGCCGGCTGATCCGCATGGTGATGGCGTTGCCGGCCATCTGTCTCATCGCCGGCATCGCCCTGCAGGCGGCGGGCCTTCACGAGGTGGTCATGCAGGAGTTCACGGGCGTGCCGCGGCTGCAGGGCGCCAGCATCCCCGCCCATCTGGCGTTTCTCGCCTTCACGGGGTTTGCGGCGTCGGTGCTGGAGTGGAAGCGGAAACCGCCCCGCCAGGCGCCGGTGTTTGCGATGATGGGCGTCAATTTCCTCATTCTGCTCCTGACCGGCACGCGGGGGCCGCTGATCGCATCGGTGCCGCTCGTGCTGGTGTTTCTGGCCGATCTGGCGCGCCAGTTTGCCAGGGGCCGTTCGGGGCTGGCCGTTCCCCTGGTGGGCATTGCCGGCCTGATCGGCCTGTCCGTCCTCTGGCAGTGGGATCAACTGATGAAACGGTCGTTTTTCCGGTCGTCTTCCGCCGGCATCGACCTGTCCGGACGGGAGGAAGCATGGCGCTTTTTCATCGAGCGGGCAAGGGAATCCCCGTGGTTCGGAAAGGGATTGGGATCGGTGCTGCTGGCCAACGACGGAACGCTGTACGAGGGGTTTGCGGTGCCGCACAACGAGTACATCCGGTTTTTCTACGACGCGGGCATCACCGGCGCCGCCCTCCTGTTTGCCGCGCTGCTGGCGGTGCTGCTTGCCGCCTCCCGCTCGGCGCCATCCGGCGGGCGGGCGCACTGGTTCGCGCTGGTGGCCGGATTCCTGCTCTATTCGGCATCGGACAACACGCTGTCCACCCTCCAGTTCACGGTGCCGTTCTGCGCCCTTGCCGGGGCATATTCCATTCGGCCCGGGAGCGGTCGTCCCGGGGGAAAAGAGGCCGTCCATGCATAAGGTCGAGCTGTTTGGCATCCAATTTAACAATTTTGATTTTCGCGATTTGGCGAACTATCTGGAAAAGACCATCGAGGCCGGCGATCCGACATACCTGCTCACCTGCAATGTGGACCATGTGATGTGCCTGCAGAAGGATGAGTTGTTCCGCCGCATCTATCGCGAAGCCCATGCCGTGGTGGCCGACGGCATGCCGATCGTGTGGACGTCGCGCATCGCCGGCACGCCCCTCAAGCAGCGGGTGGCGGGTTCCGACATGCTGACGGAACTGGGCCTCTGGCTGGAACGGAAAAGATACCGGCTGTTTTTCCTCGGCGCGGCGGAAGGCGTCGCCGAGGAAGCGAAGCGGCGCCTGCAGGAACGGTTTCCCGCCCTGATGATCGTCGGTTGCTACTCGCCGCCGTTCGGTTTCGAATCGATGGAGGAGGAAAACGAAAAGATCGTCGCCATGATCCGGGAAGCCCGGCCGGACATTCTGCTGGTCGGCCTCGGGGCGCCGAAGCAGGAGAAATGGATCTATCGCCACTATCGCCAGTACCGGGTTCCCGTTTCCATCGGCGTCGGCGCAACCTTCGACTTTCTCGCCGGGCGCATCCGGCGGGCGCCGGTCTGGATGCGAAAAGGCCGGGCTCGAGTGGATGTGGCGGCTCATGCGGGAACCGCGCCGGCTGTGGAGGCGGTATTTGCGCGACGTCGGATTCGTCCGGCTCATGCGTGGCGGAAGTGGCGCAAGGCGAGACAGTTCAGCCGACGGGGGCGCGATCGGCCATGGCGAACACGGCAGCCAGCCGGAATGACCGGGCCGGCCATGATCGCGCCGCCGTCGACGTCATCATCCCGGTCTTTGGCGGGGAAGCGTTCATCGGCGAGACGGTCCAAAGCGTGCTCCGGCAAACCCATCGCAACGTGAAGGTGCTTTGCCTGGTTGACGGCACGAAGGTCCGTTCCGGGCCGGTCATCGAATCGCCCGGCGACCCGCGGGTCACCGTGCTCGAACGGGACAACCGGAGCGCAAACGGCCTGCGCAACGAGGGGCTGGCACGGACGGACGGCGAATGTCTCCTGTTTCTCAATCCCGGCGACGTGCTGTACCCGGACTGCATCGAATCGGCGCTTGCGGTGATGCGGGAACGGGACGCGGCGGCGGTGGCGTTCGGCGGCCATCTGATCGACGCGGAGGGCCGCATCATCCGGCGGATGTACCGGTGGTTTCCGCCGAAATTGACGCTGGAGCGCCTCGTCCGCGGCAATGCGCTGTTCACCACCGGCCAGATGCTGGTCAGGAGGAGCGCGATGCGCGCTGTCGGCGGGTTCGACGAAGGCGCCGGCAGCGCCGCCGATTGGGAGCTGTGGATCAAGTTCGCCAAACGCGGGCTGCCGATGGCATTCGTCAACCGCTGCCTGATGGGGTGTCGGTTCCAAGGCGGCATCGATCCGGAAGACGCGTCCGCCATGCTGGCGGGCGAACGGTACATATTGCGCCATACGCTCCACATGTTCGGCGATCCGGACAAACTCGAAAGCCGCGCGCTCATGCGCTACGCGGCACGGACCGGCGATTTCGCGGCGCTCGGGCGGGCGCTGGCGCAAAGCCCGGGCCTCATGATGCTTCCGCGGTTCGCGCAGGCCGCTTTGCAGACGGCGATCCGGGCGGCCCGGCGCCGGAGGAGAAACGGAAGCGCCGGCTCCCCGGCCGCCGGACCTTGAACCGGCGCGGGCGGCAAGGAAGCTGTACGATGCCGTTCGCACCAAACGCCCGGGGACATGAAAACGGAGGGATCGCGGAATGAAAGACGCACGAATCGCTGGCGCCGGCAAACGGCCTTGCGCGCGGCCGGGCGCCCGCCGGGACGGCCCGCGGCGTTCCGCCGGAAGCCGCCGGCAAGCCGGCCGCCGTCTGCCGGCCGCCTGACCGGAGGTGGGAGGCCATGGGCAACAGCGGCGGGCGTTCCCGCTGGCGGCATGCCGTGCCGTTTCTGGTCCTGCTGGCGGCGGCGCTGCTGCTGTCGTCCCAGTCCTATCAGCAGCAGTCTTTGCTGCCCTGGCTGTCCAGCGACACCGTCAGCGAAAAGCTGACCGCCTGGCTGGACGGCGTGCGGTTTGACTGGAACGGCCGGGAGATGAGCGTGCAAAGCGTGGGCGCCCTCAACCTGGCGGAATTCATCCTCAGAAAATCGGCCCATCTGCTGCTGTATGCGGGATTGGCGTTCACCCTGCTTTTGGCCTTCCGGGTGCTGCTTCCCTGGCGCAAATGGGCATCGGTGACGCTGGCGGCGGCGCTGGTGACGGTGCTGGCCTTTTTTGACGAGTACAATCAGCAGTTCCGGGAAGGGCGAACCCCCAGTCTGGCCGACGTCGGCATCGACTTGACCGGGGCGGCGCTCGGCCTCGTCGCGTTCTGGTTCTTCGAGGTGATCCGGCAACTTCGATTCCGGCAGGAAGTAAATGGCGGAGAAGTCCGGGACGCCGGCCGGGAACGGAGAGGGGGCGATTGACCGGCAGGCCGGAAAGGTTTCGTTTGCAGGCGGCGCGGGTTGGCACGCATCAAGGGTTTTGCCGGGTTCGAGGGTAGAGCAGGTTGTGAGGGTGCACAAGGGCGCGAAGGTCCCGCGGCGTTTCGCCGGCGGCGCGAGACGGCGCGGGATTCCGCCAGGTGTTGACGACCGGGAGCGCTTGTTCGGGGCGATCGAGCACAGGGAGGGAATGCGCATGCAAAAAATCCGCAAGGCGATCATCCCCGCCGCCGGGCTGGGAACCCGTTTCCTGCCGGCGACGAAGGCGATGCCGAAGGAGATGCTGCCGATCATCGACAAACCGACGATTCAATACATCGTCGAAGAAGCGGTGGCGTCGGGCATCGAGGACATCATCATCGTGACGGGCAAGGGCAAAAGGGCCATCGAAGACCATTTCGACTACGCCTTCGAACTGGAGCAGCGGCTGACCGTCACCGGAAAGCTGGATTTGCTGGAGGAAGTGCGGCGGGCGGGGCAGGTGGACATCCACTACATCCGGCAGAAAGAGCCGAAGGGACTCGGCCATGCCGTTTGGTGCGCGCGCCGGTTCATCGGCAACGAGCCGTTTGCCGTGCTGCTCGGGGACGACATCGTCGTCTCCGAGGTGCCGTGTCTGAAGCAGCTGATGGAACAGTTCGAAATGGCCGGGGCGCCGGTGATCGGCGTCCAGCGGGTGCCGGAGGAGGAAACCCACCGCTACGGCATCATCGAATCGGCCAGCCGGTACGGGCCGCTGCATGCCGTCAAGCGGCTGGTGGAAAAGCCGAAGCCGGGGCAGGCGCCGTCGAACATCGCCATCATGGGACGATACGTGCTGACGCCGGACATTTTCGATTGCCTGGAATTGCAGCAGCCCGGCGCCGGGGGCGAAATCCAGCTGACCGACGCCATCGAAAAACTGAACGGCATCCGCCAGGTGTTCGCCTATGAGTTCGAAGGACGCCGGTACGACGTGGGCGAAAAGCTCGGCTTCATTCTGACGACCATCGACTTTGCCCTGGCCAACGAGGAACTCCGGCTCCCGCTTCTCGCGGCGCTGGAGGAACGGATGAGGCGGGAGCGGGCGATGCCGGGGAACGTGGGGAATGTGCGCCATGGCTGATGGCACGCGCGCCGAAAGGACCGATGCGTGGGCGAACCGGCCCGTTCCCGCCTTCCCGTCCGTCCGGCGGCTCCGGGCGGGCTTCGCCGGCGGCGGCCTGTTCGGCAACGCGGTGAGCACGATGCTGTCCAGCGTGTTCGTCCTGCTCGTCAACATGGCCACCGGCGTGCTCACCGCCCGCTTGCTCGGTCCGGACGGGCGCGGCCTGCAGGCCGCGCTGGTGCTGTGGCCGCAGTTTCTCGCCTTCACCACCACCCTCGGCCTGCATTCGGCGCTTCTTTATTACATGAAAAAAGACCCGGAACGGGAAAGCGCCCTATACGCCGCCGGCATGCTCATGTCCCTGCTGACGGGAACCGGCGCCGTCGCCATCGGGGCGCTGATCATTCCGCCCAGGCTGTCCGGTTACCCGGAGTGGGCGGCGGCGGCGGCGGTCGGGCTTACGGGCGTCGTGCCGTTCATTCATCTGGTGTTTCTGAGCAACGCCAGCCTGCGGGCGCGGGAGCAGTTCCGGCTGTTCAACCGGACCCGCTGGCTCATTCCCGTGATGACGCTGGCGATGCTGCTGGCGCTGGCCGCATCCGGCCGGCTGACGCCCCTGACGGCGGCCATCGCTTACCAGGCGGCTTACGTGCCGGTTGCCGTATGGGCGGTGGTGCGGGAAATCCCCGCCTTCCGCCGCATGCTCCGGAACGGAACGGCATCCGTGCGGGAAGCCGCCGGCCGGCTGGTCCGCTATGGCACCCGCAGCTACGGCGCCGATCTGCTCGGCAACCTGATCCTGTACATGGACCAGCTGTTTCTCGTCGGCCTGCTGGCGCCGGAAGCCCTCGGCCTGTACACGGTGGCGGTCAGCCTGTCGCGAATGCTGAATGTGTTTTCCACGTCCCTCGTCGCCGTCCTGTTTCCGGAAGCGTCGGGCCTGCCGGAAAACGAAGCGGCGACGCTTTCGCTCCGCGTGTTCAAAATCAGCATGCTGGCCGGCCTGGCGGCCGCGCTGGCGCTGTCCGCGCTGGCGCCGCCCGCGCTCCGCCTCCTGTATGGTGCCGCGTTCATGGAGGCGATTCCGGTGTTCCGGCTGCTGGTGCTGGAAGTGGTGGCCGGCGGGGGCGGCGATGGTGCTGGCCCAGGCGTTCATGGCTGCCGGCCGGCCTGGCATCGTGTCCCTGTCCCACGGTTTGGGACTGGCCGTGCTGGTGCCGCTGCTTCTGACGCTGGTGCCGCGGCATGGCCTCATCGGGGCGGGCTGGAGCCTGCTGGCTTCAGCCGGTTTGCGGCTCGCGTATGTCCTGATCCGTTTCCACATCCTGTACCGCCCCGGTTTTCGCGCCCTGTGGCCCGGCCGGGACGATCTGGCCTGGGCGACGGAGGTGTTGCGGGGCCACCGACCGCAGGCGAAGGAGAAGCGGCGGACGGCCGAATGCGAAACGATGCGGCAGACGGCGGCGTCGATTCCGCCTGCGGCTCTTGCACCGCCTGAGCCCAAGGCACCGTCCGGAGCGCCGGTTCCGTCCGAACCGCTTGCCATGCCCGCGGCGTTCCGCGTCGCCGCGTTCCGCGAAAAGCCGGATCGGCAAGAGGCGTCCCGGCTCATCCGTCTCGGGGCGCTTTGGAATTGCGGCGTGTTTGCCTTCCGTCTGCGCTTCATGCTGGACCTGCTGGAAGCAAACGGGTGGCCGCTGCAATACGAAGCGCTGGTCCGGCGCTACGCCGGTCTTGCCAAAACGAGTTTTGACCGCGCCGTCGTCGAAAAAGCCGCCAACATCGTCGCCGTCCGCTACGACGGACAAATGGAAGGATCTCGGCACATGGCCGGCGCTGGCGGCGGAACTGTCCGACCGCGTCATCGGCATGGGCCTGTTGGCGGAACGCAGCGACGGAACCCACCTGGTCAACGAACTGGAGATCCCCGTGGCGGTGCTCGGCATTCCGGACGCCATCGTGGCGGCCGGTCCGGACGGCGTGATGGTGGCGAACAAGGCGGTCAGTCACAAAATCAAGGAAATCGCCGGCTGGTTCGACCGCCGCCCGATGCTGGAAGAGCACCGCTGGGGCGAAAGCCGGATCATGGACCGGTTCCGGGACGGCGACGGCTGCGAGACGATCGTGCGCCGGCTCAGCCTGAAGGACGGCGCCCGCATCGGCAACCGCGTCCATCTGCGACGACGCGGCCTTTGGGTGGTGTTGGCGGGAGAAGGGGAAGCCGTGATCGGCGGCAGGCTGAAACGCGTATCCGCCGGAGACGCGCTGCCGATTCCGCCGGGCAAAAGCCACGGCATCCGGGCCCTGCAAGGCCTCGTGCTGCTGGAAATCCAGCGGGGCGCGAACCTGGACGACAGCGACGCCGTGCATGAAAGCGGCGACCGGCGGGACGCCGCGGCCGGCGGGTTGCGCCGGAGCGAGACGGATTGAGACGGCGGGATGAGTGAAATTCCGTACAAAATGGCTGCTTTCGCTCTGCCGATCGCCCGATTTGGATGGTTTTTCGCATAAATGGTTCTTTTTTCTCCCTGAGAAAACATTTTGTACGAAAAATCAAACAAATTGCCCGCAGCGCATCATTCCAACCGAAAGGTCAGACAGAAAGGCGGTGATGGCGATGGAATCGCGGGCGGTGCGGATGCACGGGGGATGGCAGCGCCTGAAGGCGCGGTGGATGACGCGGCTTTGGTATGCCCGCCTGTTCGGCCGGTTCGGACCGCGTTCCCGCGTGGCGCCGCCCCTGCATGTCCTCCATCCGGAGCGGGCGGCCGTCGGCAGCGGCGTGACGATCGGCCCCGGATGCCGGATCGAAACGCACCCGCCGCCGCTCCGCAGCCGAAAGGCGCCGCCGCTTCTTGCCATCGGCGACCGGGTGCGAATCGGCGGCCATGTCAGGCTCGTCAGCTGTACGTCCCTGATCATCGGAGACGGCGTCCAGATCGAAGACGGCTGCCTGATCACGGATTGCGAATACGAAGGGGCGCCCGACGGACAGGCGTATTTCCGGCAGCCGAAAACCGGCCGGCCGACGGTCATCGGCGAAGGCGCCTGGATCGGAGCGGGGACCGTCGTCCTGGCCGGAAGCCGCATCGGCATCCGTGCCATCGTGCTGCCCGGCAGCGTCGTGGACGGAGACATTCCGCCCTGGACGTTGGCCGCGGGCCAGCCCGCCCGCGTCATCCGCGTCTTTGACAAAACGAGCCGCCGCTGGTTGCCGGCGGCCGGCGCGGGTGCGCCCGGGGATGCCGGAAACGGGATCGTGCCGGGCATTGGCGCAATGGACGCGGCACGGATTGCGGCAAGCGCCGAAACGGCGGCCGGAACGGACGCCGGCCGGGAGGCCCGCGGAGACGGCGGAACCGTAGCCGGCGCGGGCAATGCCGCAGCGGAACGCGTTGCGGCAGGCCGGGCCGCGGCTGCAGCCGAACAGGCTGCAGAAAAATGCGCCGCAGCCGGACAAGCTGCCGCAGAACATGCTGCCGCAGAACGGATTGTCGCAGAACATGCCGCGGCAGAACGGATCGCCGCAGAACCCGCCGCAACCGATCAGGCCGCCGCAGAACGCGCCGCCGGTTCCGCGGGGGACGCCTCGCCGGTCGACGGGAAGAACGCCGGATGAACGGGAACCCGGGAAACGCCGGTCGGGCAGGCGGCGGGAAAAACGCCGGGCGAACAGCCGGCGGGTTGAACGCCGCGCGAACGGGCGCCCGGACAAACGCCCGCCGGGGCATGCATGCGGCGCTGTTGGCCGCGCTGATGCTGATGGCGGCGTTTGCCTGGACAAAAGGATTCTGGCGGACAACCGTCATGTCCCCGTTTCACCACGGCTTCCGCGTGGCAACCGCCAATCCGCACGCCTCCTCCGAAGCCCGCGGCGTGCTGAAGCTGCTTTACGACATCAAAGGCCAATACATCCTGTCCGGCCAGCACAATTATCTGGAGGAGCCGGCCTGGCACACCGAGCGGGTCCGCGAACTGACCGGCCGCGCGCCGGCGGTGGTCGGGTTTGAATTGGGCGCCATCATGGACTACGACCCGGAAGATGTGCACGAATTCCGGAGCCGGGTGGTGGAGGAAGCGATCCGGGCAAGCCGCGAGGGCAGTCTCGTGACCGTCACCTGGCATGCCGCCATGCCCGGCGAGTGCGATTGCTGGGAATTCGTGCACACCGGCTCCATGCCGCGGGAGATGTTCGCTGAAATCGTAACGGAAGGCACGCGGCTTCATGAAGAGTGGCTCCGGGACATCGACGAAGTGGCGTTTTATTTGAAAATGCTCCGGGATGCCCATGTCCCCGTCCTGTGGCGGCCCTATCATGAAATGAACGGGAATTGGTTCTGGTGGAGCGGGCAACCGGCGTTCGCGCGGCTGTGGGACCTCATGTTTGACCGGTACGTGAACGATCACGGGCTGGACAATCTGCTGTGGGTGTGGAGCCCGGCGGCGCCGAATGAATTCGCGGAACCTTTTGAACCGTATTATGTCGGCCACCGGCGCGCGGACGTGCTGGCCGTGGACGTGTATTACGACGAATATGCCGCATCCCATCACGACCGTCTGGCGGCGCTGGGCGAAGGAAAGCCCATCGCCCTGGGGGAAGTGGGGGAGTTGCCGGACGCCGGCCTGCTGGAGTCGCAAAACCAATATGTGTGGTTCCTGGTCTGGGGAGACGAGCTTGAAGACAGCAACGACCGGGAGCGCATTGAAATCCTCTACGGCTCGGAACGGGTTCTGCACCGGGACGATCTGGCCTTCCTTCGCCGCTGAAAAGGCCGTCCGGACCGCGCCGACAGGCGGCGGGGACATCCGGACGGCCCCGATTCGGGTGATGGACGGCATGGGCCGCGGCAGCATGCCCGGCATGTGACGCAGCCCGTGGATCGTTACGATGTCAACAGACGGGAGCGCGGAATCACCTGTTTCGGCCGGCGGGCGTGTGACCAGGACAGGGTGACGAGGGCGTTGCCGGTGCGCTCGTAGTACTCGAGCCGGATCGGTGCCGGCTTGCCGGCCCGCAGGCGGATTTTGCCGCTCCATTCGGTGCGGGACTGGTCCACCCATTTGTCGATGATGAGCCGCCCGTCNACCCACAGTCTCGCGCCGTCGTCGCTGAGGACGTAGAAGGTGTATTCGCCGTCGAACTCGGGCACGACGGCGCCGGTCCAGCGGACGGAGAAGTGGTCGGCGGGCAGCTGCGGGGCGGGGGACCGGTCGGCCCAGTCGAACCGGATCGGGCCGTCGATGCGCGTCAGGCGCAGCTCCCTGAAGTCGACGCCGGCGAAATAGTCGCCTTTCAGGCCGTTGGCGGGAGACGGTTCGGGCTTGGCCGGCACCGCGGGTTCCGCCGGTTGCTCCGGTTTCCCGGGCTCCGCGGGCTCCGCCGGTTCCTCCGGCAACGGAAACTGGGCCGGGTTCACCTTGTCCCGCGTCAGGACGTACGGGTGCGCGTAAACGTTGCGGATGACGGCGTCGCTGTTGTTTTCGCGGAGCATTTTGCCCCAGGTCATGAACCAGATCCAGTTCGGCTGGCTCGTCTGCAATGAAGCCGGATTCGGCATTTCGCCGTTTTCGCCGATGGCGATGGGCTTTCCGGCGCTAAGCCGCGCCAGCTGGTCATGGTGGCTCTGCTTGTAGTCGTTGTTGTAGATGTCCACGGCCAGAATGTCGACCTTGTCGTGGCCCGGATAATATCGCTCGAAGGGGTCGGCGTACGCGTTCGGCGCGTTCGGATTCCAGACCCACAGCAGGTTGTCGAGGCCGTGGTGGCGGGTATAGCGATCGAACATGATGGTCCAGAGATCGACAAAGCGGGATTTTTTGCCCCACCAGAACCAGCCGCCGTTCATTTCGTGATAGGGCCGCCAAAGAACGGGCACGCCGGCGTCCCTGAGCCGTTTCAGATAATCGGCCACCTCGTCGATATCGCGGATCAGGTGATTGTATTCCGCCGTGCCGGGGGTGACGACCCGGGCGAATTCCTGCTCGCTCGTGGCGCGCTGCACGTTGACCCACAGCGGCGCCGTGCCGGGATAGCGGGCGTGGAACATCATCGTCACGATGCCTCCGGCTTTGTGCCAGCGGATGGCGCTTTCAACGACGCTGCTGCGCTGCCGCGCGATGTCCGCCGCGCTCTGGCCCGTGATGGCGCCGAGTTCGTAGCCGTGCACGGCCGGATATTTGCCGGTCAGTTTGAAGATTTGGCCCGGGTACGTGTCGGGCGCTTCCAGATAATCGTGCTGGCCGGACAGAATGCCTTTTCCTTTCAGCTGGTACAAAAAGGCCAGAAGCCGCCTGGCCGGCACGGACGCGTTCGGATTCACGGGGGAACGGGTCATGTCCGTCGCCTCCTTTCTCCCTATAGGACAACATATGCAGGAACCGGGGAATTGCGACACGGACAGAAAAACCAATGGGGAATTCGATACTTTATGTAACAATTCAACAAACAAAATTCTTGACAAGATACATATTGTATCGTAAAGTGAAAGAGGGTTGAGACAGACCGCTGTCCCTCAACCGAATGGGAGGACGCTGTGGAAGGAGCACACGATGAACCGATGGTACGGACACGCCACGAACATGCGGACCGGGCATTCGCGGCAGGGATTTCCGGTGTCCTTTCAGACATCGATGCCGTGATGGTCGCTTTTCTCGGCAACCTGTACGGCCTCGTCCATGAATGGCCGCAGGACGCGGCATCATGCCGGGCGCTCATCGGAAAGCTCCGGACGCACTCGCTGGCATCCGCCGTGTACGCCAGGCTCAAGGCCGCCGGGCGTCTGGCGGAAATGCCCGCCTTCTTCCGGGAGGAACTCGGCCGCATCCACCAAGCGTGCTTCGTGCAAAATTTGCTGATCCGGCATGAAACCGCGGAGGTGCTGCGCCGGTTCGAGGAAGCGGGCGTTCCGGCCATCCCCCTGAAGGGAACGGTGCTGGCCGAGCACTATTTCGGACATTTCGCGGCCCGGCCCACGTCGGACATCGACCTCCTCGTCCGCCGGCGTCATCTCGACGAAGCCGCCCGCCTCGTGCAGGAAGCCGGCTACACCCGGCCGGAGGCGTCCAGTCCGGTGCATTACCACACCGAATGGTGCAAGGAAGCGCCGGGGTGGCCGGAGCCCGTCTCGGTGGAACTGCACTGGGACCTGGCCCAGGCGGGCGTGTCGGCCGTGGATGTCGAAGCGCTCTGGCAGGAATCTGAGCCGCTGGACGGCTTCCGGCACATCCGCGTGCTGGCCGCCGAAGCCACCTTCTACACGCTGTGCCTGCACGGCGCGAGCCACCTGATGGACAGCGGCAAGCATGTCTTCGATTTGCTGCACATGCTCTGCGAACACGGCCATGCCATCGATTTGGCCCGCGTGCTGGACCGCGCCCGGCGCGACCGGACGCAAGGCCGCGTGAAGGCGGCGCTGGCCGTGCTGTACGGGCTGTATCCGGCGCTGCATCGGCTGAAGCCGTTGCCCGGACCGCTGCCGGCTATCCGCTGGCCGGGCTTCGGCGATCAAACGGGACGCGTCAGACGGTTCCGCTATTCGCTCGGCATGCTGGATACGCCCCGGGACAAGTGGCTGCATCTGTCCAGGCTCCTGTTCCCGTCCCGCCAGCTGGCTGTCTACAGCGCCGGGGAAAGCGGGGACGGCAGCGCGGCCACGTACATCCGCTTGTACCGGCAGCGGCTGCGCAGCCTGTTCGGAGGCCGGCCATGAAAACGCTGGCGCACATCGCACAGTCAACGGTGCGGATCGGCATGACGTTTTCCCGCCTGACGGGAGCGGGCGGCATGGTCCGCACGATGGCGAGGCTTGTCCCCTTTGTCCGCCGGGTCTGGCCGGTCTATGCGGCGCTGTTTCTGCTCGTTGCCGCCGACATCGCGCTGACCCTGGCGTTCGCCTGGTTTCTCGGCGCGATGAGCGACGCCGCTCTTACGGGGGATCTGGCGCACGTCCGGAACCTGCTTCTCGTCGGCGGCGCGCTGATCGCGGCGGACATTGCGACGGTGGTGCTGCAAACCCGGCTGGAGGCGGAAGCCGTCAACCGCATCAAGCGGGATTTGAAAAACGAGGTGTTCCGCCACCTGCTGCGCCTGCCGGCGGGCTATTACGCGAAACGCCACAGCGGCGATCTGGTGTCCCGCCTGACGACGGACATCAACAACGTGGAAGGGGCCATCGGCTCGAATCTGATCGGCCTGATCCAGATGCCGCTCATGGGACTGGCCGTCTTCATCTATCTCGTTTCGGTGCATCCGCAGCTCGCCCTCGCCTGCTTGCTGTTCGGTCCGGCCGCCATGCTGGCCGTCGGCCTGTTCGGCCTGAAGATCCGCGAAAACAGACGCAAGCTGGCGGAGCGGTTCGGCCGCATCAACGCCTTGCTGCACGATGTGTTTGCCGGCCAGATGATCGTCAAGGCGTTCGCGATGGAGAAGCCGTTTGACGAACGGTTTCGCGGGGAAACCGACCGGGTGCTGAAGCTGGAGCGGCGGGAAGCGCGCCTTCTGGCTTGGCTGCAAGGGTCATCCAGCTTCATCTCCTCCGCGGCTTACGTGTTCAGCCTCGGGGCGGGCGCGCTGCTGGCGGCCAAAGGGACGCTCACCGTCGGCGGGCTGGTCGCCTTTGTGAAACTGGTCAGCCATCTGCTGTACCCGTTCGAAGGGCTGGCCCGCCAGTGGGGCGGCCTGCAGAAGTCGCTGGCGTCGGTGGAGCGGCTGTGGAACATTCTTGACGAGAAGCCGACAAAGGCATCGTTTCCGGCCTATGTGCCGCCGGTGCCTCTCATCAGGGGCATTACCCTGCACCGGGTCAGCTTCGCCCATGAAACGGGACGTCCGGTCATCCGCGATCTGTCCCTGTTCATTCCGGCCGGCCAGAAGGTGGCCATCATCGGGGCGAACGGGGCCGGCAAAAGCACGCTGATCCAGCTTTTGCTCGGGCTCTACAAACCGGATGCCGGCTTCATCCGGCTGGATGACCTGCGGCAGGACGCGGCCGATCCGGATGTGTGGCGCAGCCGGTTTGCCTACGTCCCCCAGGAGCCGTACCTGTTTGCCGGGACCATCCGCGACAACATCGCCGACGGCCGGCCCGGCGCCACGATGGAAGAAATCATCGAGGCGGCCCGGCAGGCCAACGCCGACGAGTTCATCCGGGCGCTGCCGGACGGCTACGACACCTGGATCGGCGAGCGCGGCACGCTCCTTTCCGGCGGACAGAAGCAGCGGATCACCATTGCCAGGGCAATTTTGCGCGATGCGCCGATCCTGCTTCTGGATGAAGCCACGAGCAACCTGGATCCGCTCGCCGAACGCCAGGTGAGGGAAGCCCTGGACCGGCTGATGCGGGGGCGAACCGTCCTTGTCGTCGCCCACCGGGAATCGGCGCTCGAAGGCGTCGACCGCGTCATCGTGCTGGACCGGGGCCGGGTTGCGGAAGACGTTCCGGCCGGGCGGCTGGCCGCCGCGGGCGGGATGTACGCCCGGCACTTTGAAAGGAGGTGAGAAGGATGAAGCAATACGCTGCTCCGACGGTTCTCGGCCAACGGGAGTTCGTTTTCGAGACGAGCAAATCCGGCGGCAGGCGCTGATCAGATCCATCATCGGCAAGAACGGCAGCTACATAGGGGCGCCGTCGGCGCCCCTCCCGTTCTGCCACCCCGCGAAAGGAGGAAAAGCTAGCTGACATGTTGACAGCCCATGTTCAAATCGCGAATCACCGGATTTTCATCAGCACGCGGGAAGACCGGGTGATGGACTGGATCAAGGACCAGTTTCGCCTGATCGATCCGCCGGAGGAGGCAACGCCGGATCTGTACGTGCGCGTGTCGTCCGGATACGGCCGGCTGCCCGAACATTTCGACGTCCGGGTACGGAAGGAAGGATCCCGGGTCACGTACGACCGCGACGATTTTCTTCTGGAAACGGACGACCAATACACCCGGGCCGTTCTGGCCGTGTATGACGACGTGACGCTCAACTATGCGCTCATGACGCTGTACAGTGCCCACATCGTGCATCGCGGCTGGGGCCTTCTGATGCACGCGTCCTGCGTCGTGGACCGGGGGCGCGGGCATCTGTTCGCGGGCCCGAGCGGCGCGGGCAAATCGACGGTGGCCATGCTGAGCCATCCGCGCACCGTCCTGTCGGACGAAGCGGCGATCATCAACCTCGCGGAGGACCGGCCGCTGACATACGATTCGCCGTTCCGCAGCGGCACGTCGCCCACCTTCGAACCCGATCCCGTTCCCGTGGCCAGCCTCCATCTGCTCACCCAGTCGCTTCTGATCGACCGGAAACCGATCAAGCCGGCGGAGCTCGTGTACCGGATCATGGACAAGATTTTCTACTGGCCCGTCGATCCGGCGGAGACGGTGAAGGTGATCTCCCTTTGCGGAAAACTGGCGGGACGCGTCCCCGCCTATGACTTGTACTTCCAGAAAAACGATCTGTTTTGGGAGAGGATTTCATGATGTGGAAAACGGCGGTTCATACCGATGCGGTGGAACTGGACGGCGAATGGATCGTGCTGGATGCCGAACAGTACGTGGTCACCCGGCTGAACGAAACCGGCGGCTTCCTCTGGAACCTCATCAAAAAGGGCGCCACGGTCAACATGCTGACGGAAGCGCTGGTGGAGGAATACGGCATTCCGCGGGAGATGGCGAAACACGACGCCGAAAATTTCATCGCCCGTCTCCAGGAGCTCGGGCTGATCGTGCATGCCGCGTGAAGCCGGACGAGCGATCGGGTATGCGGAGCTGGTGAAGGCCAGGCTCGAGCGGGAAGGCATGGTGGACATTCCTTCCAGCGGCATCAGCATGTTCCCGGTGATCCGCTCCGGCGATCTGTGCCGGTTCGTTCCCCTCGGCGGCAAGATGCCGAAACCGGGCGACATCCTGCTCTTCGCGGACCGGGAAGGCCGCCTGATCGGCCACCGGTTGCTTCGCGTGGAACACGGCCCTTCGGGCACCCGGTACATCCTGAAGGGAGATACCAACCGGCTGCCCGACGAAGCGGTGGAAGCCGACCGGATCCTCGGGGTGCTGGCCTCGATCACCCGCGCGCCGGCCGGTGAAAAGCCGCGCACCGCCGACGCGAACAGCGCGCCGCGCCGGTGGTGGGGCGTCCTTGTCCGCCGCCTGCCGGGACTGTCCGTTCTGCTCAGGCGACTGGCGGAGTCTAATTGTTCATCATCCGTTCAGCCCGCACGAAGGCGATGAACCGGCGGGATTCTTCCGGCGTCAGTTTCTTTCCGTCGATGGTGAAGGTGAACCGTTCCAGAATGTCCTCGTCGGAAAGCTCCAGCGCGTCGGAAAATTGCCGGACTTCCTCGCTCAGATGCATGCGGGGATCGTCCGTCCGGCACATGATGTAATCCAGCGACACCTGAAACAGATCGGCGATTTTGATCAGCGTTTCGTAATCGGGTTCCCGGCGCCCTTTTTCATAGTGGGACAACGCTGCCCGGGAAATGCCGAGCTTGGCAGCCAGTTCGTCCTGGGTCATGTGGCGGCTCATTCTCAGTTCCGCAATCCGGTTTTTCATGGAAGACACGCACCTTTCCGTATGTCCATTCGTGATCTGTTCGGAATGAAAAGGCTCATTAACAGGATATCCAATTGCGGCCAGAAAGAAACAATATGTAACGGGTTTCTGGAGATTTTCACGGATTGACCGCCGGGTTCATTACATATTGTATCACAATGCGTCGCTTCTTGTCGATGCCATTGCATCATTTTTGCAAGAATTTTGATGGAACCGGACGATTTCCGATCATGAAATGAGGCGTGCCTTGCGGGGAAACGGAGCGCCGGCGCGCGCCGCATCGCAGCGGCAAACGGATCGGGGGAGTGGAACATGCCCGTCATCAAGGTCAGGCGCCGTCCCGTGCGGCCCGGCCGCCGCGGCCTCGTGCCGATGTCGCTGGCGATGGCGGTCCTCGCCGCGTCGGTCGTCCTCATGACCGTCCACCTGGTCCGCTCCTCGGACGAAAACCGGGCGAAAGCGGCGGTGGAACGGTTTTACGCCCTTGAACAGAGCGGGGATTTCGGCAGTTCGTGGGAGATCCTTCATTCCCGGATGAAGGCCCGCTTCAGCAAGGAGTTCTACATCCAGTCCCGCGCCTACATGTTCATGCAGCAGCTGGGCGCCCGCTCCTTCACCTTCGAGATCGGAAAGGCGGAGCGGCTGTCCGCCTGGCGGGCGGACGGGGACGGGGAAGCGCTGACCGGCGTGTACCGGATGCCCGTCATCCAGCGCATGGAAACCGTCTTCGGCACGATGGAGCTGAAGCAGATGGTTCACGTGGCCCGGGAAAACGGGGAATGGAAACTGCTGTGGCCGTTCGGGGAGGAGGAGTGAAGCATGATGCGGGAGGATCTTTTTTATTGCCTGTCATGCTCCCTGGAATTGCCCGCCCATTCGGCCGCGAAACTGTTCAGGACGGGCTATTACCGCTTTTCGATGCGCCTCGGGCTGTGCGAAAGCTGCATGGCGCGAATCGAGGCGGGACCCGCCGGTGAAGCCGCGCGGGACGAAAACGGCCATCCCGCAACCGGCACCGGCCGGGATTCCGATGTTTTGGCGGCCCGCGACGCCGGGACCGACGCCCGCACCGGCAGAAGCCGGGACCGGCGTGGCGTGACGGACCATGCCGCGGACGGGACAAGCCGGCCGCAACCGGCGCCGGCCGTCATGAGCGCCCGAAGCGCCACGGACGGTGAAACCCGCAAATGAGAAAACGGCCCGGACAGGCCGTTTTGCGCATATCCATGTTCACTTGGCCGCCGAGCCGCCGAAGTTTTGGCCGTACCCGGACGCCCCGGCGGCTGCCGTCGAACCGGCACCGGAAGCGGCGCCGGCGGATGCGCCGTGGGAGACGGCTTCCTTCTCCCGTTCGGTTTTTTNGCCCCCCGACTGCATGCGGCTCAACCCTTCGAAAATGCCGCCTTCCTCGATGATCAGCGACTGGGATGCGGCGTTGCCGAACAGTTTGCCCGTAGGACGTGATGGTCAGTACGCCTTTCGTGGTCACGTTCCCGTGGACGGTGCCGGCGATGGTGACGTGGCGCGCGGTGATGTTGGACCGGGCGTGCCCGCTTTCGCCGATGGTGACGTCGCCCAGGCAGTCGATGTCGCCGGTGATCTGCCCCTCGATGCGGAGTGACGCCTCCGACTTGATGCGCCCCTCGAAAACGGACCCTTCGCCGACCAGCGTGTCGGTCGTGTTCGGGTTCAGCTTCTTTTTTCCTCTGCCCAGCATGGATGTCTCATTCCTTCTTTCCCTGATCCAGGTACGTCATCGGATCGACGTTTTTCCCGTTTTCCACCACTTCGAAATGCAGATGCGGGCCCGTGCTCCGGCCCGTGGAGCCGAGCAGGCCGATTTGTTCGCCCTGTTCCACCCGCTGGCCTTTTTTCACCAGGTATTTGCGCAGGTGGAAGTAGTTCGTCTTCAAGCCGCCTTCATGCCGGATCGTCACGTAATAGCCCTGGCCGCGATCGTAGCCGGCCTCGGTGACGACGCCGTCCGCCGCCGCGTACACCGGATCGCCGCTCCTGCCGGCGATGTCGATGCCGGCGTGGAAGGCGGTGCGGCGCGTGAACGGATCTTTGCGGTATCCGAAGGAGGACGTGACGCGCGACGACTCCGTCGGCCAGAACGATGGCGTGACGCGCTGTTTGTGCAGATAGGCGATCAGGTCTTCCCGCGCGATGGACAGATCATCGAGCAGCCTGGTGATCCGCCGGTCCAGCTCGGTAAAATCGGATTTGGCGACGGCGGCCATCGCCTCCGGGTCGTCCGGATCCGCCGGATACAGGAGTCCGCCCATCCCGCCGTCGTCACGGTCTTCCACGTAGGACGAGATGGAAACGGTCCGCTGGCCGCCGCCGGACGCTGCGCCGGTGGCCAGGCGTTCCAGCTCCTCGCTGGACAGTTCCCCGTCGGCCACGTTGCGGATTTGCCGTTCGAGCTGTTCCAGCTGCCTGACCTTGCTGCGGACTTCGTCCGACCGGGCGGCGAGATCGAGAATTTCTTCCCGCAGATGTTCGATGGTCACATTTTTCAGATCGATGGCCTGCTTGTAGGCGGCCGTCCGCAGCCGCAGTTCCGTGGCCAGCTGTTCCTTCTCCAGCCGGATTTTCAGGTTTTCGGCGTGAAGGTACAGCGCGAGGCAGGCCACGGAGAGGCCGACCAGCGGAATCAGGTAGAGCAGCACGGCGGACAGGCGAAAACGGATCACCTTCCGGTTCGCTTCGCGGATGACCAAAAACGTGATCTTGCCGCCGTCCCGTTTCCTTTTTTTCATGACCATGCCCCTTTTGACGCAATCGTGAAGAAAAAACGGCGGATGCCCGAACGGCCTGCGGCCATGTCCGCATGAAACGTTCGGTCCGTAAGCCCACGATAGGTCCCGGAAAACTAGTCCGAAAGTCCGGAAACCAAAAACTGCGCTTTGCCATATTCGACGTCCGGGGATGAAAAACCTTCCACAAGCCGGAAAAAATTTCGGCCGATTGGTGACCCATGGAAGGATTTTGTTCGTCGGGGTCGAAAAAAGTAAGAAAATTGCCCTTTGCATCGATCGGCAGCGTGGCAAAGCCTTTGTTCGGGTTTCGACTAACGGGAAGGAGTCAATTGGACGATGAAACTGGCTGGACTTGACGTGGGAAACGACAGCGTGAAAGTCATGGTGGAGGGAGCGGCCGAACCGGTCATCATTCCGAACGTCATCGTGCCCGGTTACGAGCGGATCGTGCTGCAGGAAGAGGATTCGCCGCTCAAGGCGCTTGATGTGGTCGTCTCAAGCCCTGCCCTGGAGAGGAACAACCAGCGGTATTTCGTCGGTCTCCTGGCGACGGAGAATGAAGACAATTTTGAACTGGAGGAAACGGACAACAAGGCGCTGTCCGACCAGTCTCTGGTCGTGGCTCTCACGGCGCTGGCCATCGCCGGCGTCATGGGCGGCAGCTACGGCGGCGTGCCGACCGTCACCGGCGTCGGCGAAGTCGAATACGTCATCGGAACCGGGCTGCCGGTCCGGCTGTTTCCCCGCTACCACCGCCGTTTCGAGGAACGGCTCGTCGGCGAACATGAAGTGACGTTCCTGACGACCCCGGGGCTGCGCGACCGGAAGGTACGGGTGACCGTCCGCCGGGCGGTCGTGTCCATTGAAGGGGCGGCGGCCATTCTGAACCTGGCCACCTATGACAATCTGCAGGTGAAGGACGAGGAGCTGTACTACGGCACGATCGGCGTCTGCGAAATCGGCGCGCTCACGACCGACCTGCCCATCGTCAAGCGGATGTCCGTCGACAACCAGTTCAGCCACGGCGAGCAGGTGGGCATGGCCTCCTATCTCGATTCGATCATCCGGGACGTGGAAGACATGTACGGCTACACGTTCGCAAGCCGCGCCAAGCTGGTGGCCAAGATCAAAAACCGCGACTACACGATCCAGCGGATCGGGGAAGGCACGGCCGACATCAAGCCGATCGTCGACCATTATTTCTCCCGCATCGCGATGCGCATCGTGGACATCATCCGCAAGCGCTGGCGCAAATATCCGGACATCCAGTGCTTCTACGTGGTCGGCGGCGGCGCGGCGGCGCTGCAGCCGTACCTGGTGGAGGCGGCCGGGTCGATGCGTCTCCGTTTCGTGGAGGACCCCGAATTGCAGAACGTGCTCGGCTATCTGAAGCTGGCCCGCCATCGGGCGGCGCGGATGAACGAGCAGTAAGCGGCGGGATTGACTGGTATTGCAAAACAGCCCTGCCGCGCTCCCGCAAAGGAGCGCGGCAGGGCTTTTGGTTTGGCTTTCGGATCAAGCAGACATTTGAACGTTTCGGCCGCCGCTTCACCGGCGGGACGCGGCAACCGCGATGGTGGCGCGGCTTTGATGTCAGCTTGCTTTCTTCAGATTCATGTACAGCTCCACTTCCCCGACGCCGTCGAGGAACAGCGGCACCAGAATCGCCTGGTCCGCCCCCGCCGCGCCCGGCGGGACCATGGCCGGCGGCGAGATGTCGATGCTGAAGCCGTGGCCGTACAGGATGGTGCTGGCGTTGCCGCAGATCATGTTGCCGAGTTCCGCCAGGGCGCTGCGGCCGATGTCGTCCAGTTCCGTCAGCATCATGCCGCCCATCATGCCGGAAACGATTCTGAGCGCCACGTGCGGGGGGAAGCTGTAGTAGATTTCACCGCTCATGTCGCCGCGGATGCTGACCTTCAGCCAGTACGGTCCGTCGGCGATGGTCACCCGCCGGACGGCCGGTTTGCCGATCTGCGGCTTGATTTGGCACATCTGCTCGAACACGAGCATGCTGGATTGCAGGAACGAATTGATGGAGACGCTGTCCAAGAACCGAAACCTCCCTGCCCGTACGCATGCCGTCCGCTCCGGATCATGCCCGGCGTTGGCAATGATGCATTATTGTATCACAAGCTCGCGGATTCTTGTAGTCTGATGTAGTCGGAAAGTCGGAAGTCAGGCGACCGATTGCGACATCTGTCGACAACCCGCATCCGGTCTTCCGGAACCGCCCGGGTTCCGCCGCCTTTCCGGATGCCGCGCAACTTGCAACGGCGGCCATTTTCCGGCTATAATAATTGGAATCCGTTGCGGGAAAGTGTGGTTCGGCATGCCGACATACGTATTTGAATCGCGCTCGCCCGAAGAAACGGGACGCCTGGCGCGGGAACTGGCCGAACGGCTGGCTCCCGGCAGCGTGCTGGCGCTGGAAGGCGATCTCGGCGCCGGCAAGACGACGTTCGCGCAGGCGTTTGCCCGCGGCCTCGGCGTGCAGGCCGTGGTGAACAGCCCCACGTTTACGCTGATCAAGGAGTATGAAGGGGCGCGGTGCCCTTTTTACCATATGGATGTGTACCGGCTGTCGCCGGAGGAAGCGGAAGAGCTCGGATTGGAGGAATATTTCGGCGGAGACGGCATTTCGCTCGTGGAGTGGGCTTCGCGAATCGGGGACCTGCTTCCCGGCGAACGTCTCGACGTCCGGCTCATCCGGCCCGCGCCGGTTCCGGACGGCGGCCATGACGACAGGCGGATCATCCGCGTGACGCCCCGCGGCGGCCGTTACGCGGACATCTGCCGGGATCTTGCGGAGCGGGGAGTTTTGCAATGGACGGAGCAAGAGACGGAAAAGCCGTGACGGACGGCGTGTGGCTGGCGCTGGACACGTCGACGGCTTCCATGGCGGTGGCGCTGGCCCGCGAAGGACGCGTGCTGGCAGAACGGGGATCCCTGTCGGAGCGCAACCATTCGATCCGGCTGCTGCCGGAGGTGGAGTCGCTGCTCTCGGAGGCGGGCCTTTCGCCGCGGGAGCTGGCGGGCATTGCCGTCGGCCATGGGCCCGGCTCGTATACGGGGATCCGCATCGGCGTCACCGTGGCCAAAATGATGGCCTGGTCGCTGGACGTTCCCCTGTATGCCGTGTCATCCCTGGAAGCGCTGGCCTACGGTCCGGTTTTGCACGATCCGGCGACGGGCGGCCGGGCGGGCGACCGGACCTGGATCGTGCCGCTGATGGACGCCCGCCGCGGCAAGGCGTACGCCGGACTGTACGAGTCGGGCCCGGAAGGATGGCGCTGCCTGGAAGAGGACGGCGTCCGGCTGGTGGCGGAATGGCTGGATCAGCTGGCGATGCGGCTGGCCGGATCGCGGCCGGACGGACGGGCGGAACGGACGGCGGACGGAATTTCGCGGGAAGACGGCTCGCCGGAGGCGCCGACGGTGCTGTTTGCCGGGGACCATGCGGCGTTCCGGGCGGAGCTGGCGGCATTCGCCGCCCGCGTGCCCGCGGCCGTCAAGACGGCTGACCTCCCCCTGTCGGCCTCCGCCGTGGCGGCGCTCGCATGGATGCACCGCGACGTGTGCCGCGTGGACGATCCCCACAACCTGTTCCCGAACTATACCCAGCCGTCGGAACCGGAAAAGAAGCTGGCGGCCAGGCTCGCGGCCCAGAAATCGTGATGCGGGAAGGCGGGATGCGGAACATGCCCGGAGAGAGGGAGAACACGTTCGACTGCGCAACCCGCTTGCCGGACGGGCGATTGCCGGGAAGACGTCTGCCGGACGATCATTTTTCGGGCGGGCGCCGGGCGGATGCACGGCAGGCGGAAGACCGCCTGACGGATGAGCGGCTGACGGATGAGCGGCCGCCCGATGGGGGCCTTGCGGCCGCGCACCTGCCGACGCCGGAGACGGTCGGCTTCCGCCGGATGACGCCGGAGGACATCGACACGATCGTCGACATTGAAAAGGAATGCTTCACCGTGCCGTGGACGCGGGATGCCTTCTACAACGAGCTGATGTACAACCAGTTCGCCCATTATTTCGTGATGCTGTGGCAGGGCGACATCATCGGCTACGGCGGGCTGTGGACGATCGTGGACGAAGCCCACGTGACCAACATCGGGCTCCGGCGGGCGTACCGCGGCCGGAAGCTCGGCGAGCGGCTGCTCGCGGAACTGGTCGCTTTCGCGTCCAGCCGGGGCATGAAGCGGATGACCCTGGAAGTCCGCATATCCAACGTGCCGGCGCAGCGGCTTTACGAAAAATTCGGATTCCGCGTGGAAGGCGTCAGGCGCGGCTATTACTCCGACAACGGAGAAGACGCGCTGATCATGTGGACGGATCTGCCGGCTTGCGGCATGCCTTCGGCAACACGACCGGACGGACAAAAAGGATGACGCTCGAGTGAAAAAAGGTTGCATTCTTGCCATCGAAACCAGTTGCGACGAAACGGCGGCGGCGGTGGTCCGCGACGGAACGGAGGTGCTGTCGAACGTCGTCTCCAGCCAGATGGACATCCACGAGCGGTTTGGCGGCGTGGTGCCGGAAGTGGCGTCGCGCAAGCATGTGGAGACGATCACGCGCATCGTGGAGGAAGCGCTCGACCGGGCCGGAATCGGACTCGGCGACCTGTCCGCCGTGGCGGTCACCCAGGGGCCGGGGCTCGTCGGCTCGCTCCTGGTCGGCGTGGTGGCGGCCAAGGCGTTGGCGCTGTCGGCCGGATTGCCGCTCATCGGCGTGCACCACATCGCCGGGCACATTTACGCCAACCGGCTCGTCGGTCCGCTGGCGTATCCCGTCATGGCGCTGGTGGTGTCCGGCGGCCACACGGAGCTGGTGCTGGTGGAGCGGCCGGGCGTGTTCCGCGTGGTCGGCAACACCCGCGACGACGCGGTGGGCGAAGCGTACGACAAAGTCGCCCGCGCCCTCGGCCTGCCGTATCCCGGCGGGCCGCACGTGGACAAACTCGCCGGCGAAGCCGACGGCGAAATCGTGCTGCCGCGCGCCTGGCTGGAGCCGGACACCTTCGACTTCAGCTTCAGCGGCCTGAAGTCGGCGGTGCTGCATGTGCTGAACCAGGCCGCCATGCGCGGCGAAACGGTGAACCTCGCCCATCTGGCGCGGGGGTTCCAGGAATCGGTCATCGACGTGCTGGTGACCAAAACGATCCGGGCGGCGAAGGCGTACGGCGCCCGGCAGGTGATCGTGGCCGGCGGCGTGGCGGCCAACCGGGGCCTGCGGGCGGCGATGGCCCGGGCCTGCGCGGAAGAAGGGCTGCCGCTTTCCATTCCGCCGTTCGAGTATTGCACGGACAACGCCGCCATGATTGCGGCCGCCGCCTTCCTGAAATGGGAAGCGGGTGAATTCACGCCGCTGTCCATGAAGGCCGAACCGCTCATGTCCCTCGAAGCCTGGTCGGTCGGGATGGCGGCGCATGCCGTGCATCCCCGCTGAATCCCGCGGGCCGGCGCCCGCGATGAAACGCCGTGACAAGCGCGTTCCCGTTGCGGAGACTCCGCGTCGGAAACGCGCTTTTTCGTTGCCCGTCCCGTTCATCCGACAGCGGGCGACAGCAATCCACAACGCCGTGTGCACAAAGTTGTCCACAACCCCTGTGGGCATTGTGTACAACGTGCAGCAAACGGGCGTTTTCAAAGGGGATCCGACGATTTTGAAAAGGGGATATCTTTTTCATGATGACCTGTGGACAATGGGCACAAATTCACGCCCCTGCCCCGGAAAGCCCGAATCATGCGGTGAAAATCGGTTGTGCAAACTGTGGACAACGCTGTGGATGACACGAAACGGCGAACGGACCGGGACCGGCCGCCGGTGGACAAAAAAATGGCGGATCATCCGTCCGCCAGTTCCGTCCATTCGACATATGCGAGATCCAGCTCGTTTTTTGTCCGTTCCAGTTCCGCCTGCACGTCCTGCAGCTTTTTGTAGTCCAGATAGATGTCGGGCTTGGCCATGTCGGCTTCCAGCCGCTCCGCTTTTTGCTCCAGTTCCGCGATCCGCGCTTCCAGCCGCTCCAGGCGGCGTGCCCGCATGCGTTCTTCCCGCCGCGCTTCCCGGCCCGCGTCCGGCGGCAGCGCGCCGGCCCGCAGACGGACGTCGGCGCCCGCGTCATCGCGCCCGTTCGGGCCCGATGGCCGCCATTCCGCCAAGGTCCGCTTTTTTTCCGCATAATCGTCATAATTTCCCAGGAAATAGGCCGCGCCGGAAGGCGTCAGTTCCACGATGCGGTCCGCCATTTTGTTCAAAAAGTAGCGGTCGTGCGAGATGAACAGCAGCGTGCCTTCATATTCCATGAGCGCGGCTTCCAGGGCTTCCTTGGCGTACAGGTCCAGATGGTTCGTCGGCTCGTCCAGGACGAGCACATTGGCGTTCAGCAGCATCAGCTTCGCCAGGGCCACCCGCGCCTTCTCGCCGCCGCTCAGGGAGGCAATCTTCTTCTTGACGTCATCGCCGGAAAAAAGGAACTGTCCGAGCACCGTGCGGACTTCCGATTCTTCCATGCGCGGGAAGGCGTTCCACACTTCGTCCAGCACCGAGTTTTCCGGATTCAGGCCGCGCTGCTCCTGGTCATAATAGCCGATCTTGACGCCGGCGCCCCATTCCACCGTGCCCGACGCAAGGGGAAGTTCACCGATCAGGCCGCGCAGCAGGCTCGTTTTGCCGACGCCGTTCGGCCCGATGAGGGCCACGGCTTCTCCCCGGCGCAGCTCCAGCGACACGGGCGGAAAAAGCGGCGCCCTGCCGCCGTGCGCCACCGTGACGCCTTCCGCGCGGAGCACGTCGCGGCCGGTCGGCCGTTCGATCGTGAAGCGGATGGCGGCTTTCTGCGGACCGGCGGCCGGTTTGTCCATCCGTTCCATCCGCTCGAGCATCTTGCGGCGGCTCCGGGCGCGGCCGGCGGTGGAAGCGCGGGCGATGTTGCGGCGGATGAAGTCTTCCATGCGGGCGATTTGTTCCTGCTGCTGCTCGTAGGCTTTCCACTTCCGCTCCGTCTCCTCGGCTTTCCATTCGATATATTTGGAGTAATTGCCGGGCCGCCGGACGGCCTTCGCATGCTCGATCTCGACGATGTCGGTGGCCAGGGCGTCGAGGAAATGGCGGTCGTGGGAGACGAACAGAATGGCGCCCCGGTATCCGCGCAAAAATTGTTCGAGCCACTCCAGCGCTTCGATGTCGAGATGGTTGGTCGGTTCGTCGAGCAACAGCAGGTCCGGTTCCATCAGCAGCAGCCTGGCCAGGGCGAGGCGGGTTTTTTGCCCGCCGCTGAGATGGGGAATCGGCGTGTCCGGCGGGATGGCGGCAAACCCCATGCCGTGCAGGACGCTTTTGATTTTCGCGTCCACGGCGAATCCGCCGCTTTCGCGGTACCAGTCGCTGAGGGCGGCGTATTGCCGGAGGACGGCGTCATACCGGGCCGGGTCATCGGCAAGGGCGGGATCCGCCATGTCCTGCTCGAGACGGCGGAGTTTTTGTTCCGCTTCGCGGAAATGGCCGAACACGAGCTGCATCTCTTCCCAGATCGTCCGGTTGCTCGTGAGCATGCCGTTCTGCTCGAGATAGCCGATCCGGATGTCTTTCGCCCGGAAGATGTCCCCCTCGTCCGGTTGCGTTTCTCCGGCAAGGATCCGAAGCAGCGTCGACTTGCCGGCGCCGTTCACGCCGACGAGCCCGATCCGGTCTCCGCTTTCGATTTGCAGGGAAAGATCCGACAAAATCGGAACGGCTCCGATGGATTTCCCGATCCGGTTCGCTTGCAGCAAAAGCATGATGCCCTGTGGCCTCCCGGTGAATGATCCGACGGATGTTCCAATGGGAAGGAACGGTCCTGTTCCATCATATCCGATTCCGGGCCAACCGGCAAAAGCCGGCGCGCCAGCGGAGAGAAACGCCCCTGAAAACCCGGGCGGCTCGCGCAGAAGATGCATTTCCGGTCCCGCTAATGGTAAAATGGAGCGTGCAAGACGGCAATCAACGTTCTCGGACTAACGGACAAGCGGATCTTCCGCCCGGAAAAAAGGAACGGGAACCCGATGCATGCGGACAAACAAGCTTTGCGGGCGCAAATGGCGGCCCTGCGGGACGCCATTCCCTCCGAAGAGCGGAAAGAGCGGTCCCTGCTGGCTTGCCGGCACGCGCTGGCGGTCCTGGAGCAACGGCTCGGCATGCGGCCGCAAACCGCCGCGGAACCCGTTGTGCTCGTCTACATCCCGTTTCGCAGCGAACTGGATACGTGGCCGCTCATTGGCGATCTGCGGAAACGGGGCGTTCCCGTGGCCGCGCCGAAAGCGGATCGCCAGACGGGCACGCTGGCCTTCTACCGCATCGACGCCGGGGAAGCATGCGGCGAAAGCCGGCGCCGGCAGCCGGCTCCGCCGCTCATGCCGGGCGCCTACGGCATCCCGGAACCGGACCCGCGCGTCTGCGAACCGGTGACGCTTTCCGCCGCCGCCGCCGTGATCGTGCCGGGACTGGCGTTCGACCGCGCGGGCGGCCGGCTCGGTTACGGCGCCGGCTATTACGACCGGTTGTTTCACCGGTTTGAAGCGGAGGGCCTCGCCATGCCGCTTCGCATCGGACTGGCCTTCGCCGTCCAGCTGGTCGGCCGGGTGCCGAAGGAGGCGCACGATCGTGCCGTCGATCTGGTCGTGACGGAGCGCGGCCCGTGCGGCGGCGCCGGCGGCCCGGGCGGAGACGCCGGATGAACGGGAGGGCAGGGCGTTCAACAATTTGTATGAATTTTTTGCGGCGCTTCCGAGCATTGGTCCGCGTTTTGCGGTACAATGAACGAGGAACGGGAGCCGCTGTGACATTCGTCATTTCCGTCGGACAACCTTTGAACCGTTGACAAATCCAAGGAGGAGCAAATCGATATGCCGGGCAACATCGGATTCACGACGCTGCTGTTCATCATCCTGGTGGCGCTGCTTCTGTTCGGCCCGCAGAAACTGCCGGAACTCGGCCGGGCGCTGGGCCGGACGCTGCGCGAGTTCAAGAAGGGCGCCAAGGATATCATGGACGATGACGATGATTCCCGTCCCGCCGGGCCGGACCGGACGGCCGCGCAAAACCGGCCGGATCCGGACGTCCGCCAAACCGGACCGGCCGGCGCGATCGGACAATCCGAATCACCCGCCCAATCCGGCCAATCCGGCACCGCTTCCGGAACGATCCCGGAGCGGGACGGCCAGGGCGACAGGAGACTGCCGGAATAATGAAAGAAAAGCCGATGACGTTCATCGAGCATTGGGCAGAGCTGCGCAAACGGTTGATCTGGTGCGCACTCTTTTTTGTGCTGGCGTTCGGGGCCGCCATGGCCGCCGCCATTCCGGTCATCCGGCTCCTGACGGAAACGGGACCGGTGAAGGATGCCAGCCTGAACGCGTTTTCCCCCTGGGACGGCATCCGCATCTACATGCAGGTGTCGATGTACCTGGCGCTCATGGTCTCGGTTCCGTTCATTCTTTTCCAGCTGTGGCTGTTCATCCGGCCCGGACTGAAAGATCACGAGCGGAAGGCGACCGTCGTCTACGTGCCCTTGGCGTCCGTGTTGCTCGTGTTCGGCGCGCTGTTCGGCTATTTCGTCGCCGTCCCGGGGGCGTTCCGCTTTGCCGGCGTGCTGACGGAAAGCATGGGGCTGGTGGAAACGTTCGGGCTTGCCCAATACGTGTCCTTTTTGCTGAACATCCTGTTGCCGGTGTCGCTGGCGTTTGAACTGCCGGTGGTCGTCCTGTTTCTGACCAAGCTCCGCATCCTGAACCCCGGCCGTCTGGCCAAATACCGCCGCCACGCCGTCGTGCTGCTCCTGATCGTCGCCGCCATGATCACGCCGCCGGATCTCATTTCCGCGTTGATCGTGTTCGTGCCGCTGATGATGCTGTACGAACTGAGCATTTTGCTGTCCCGCGCGGTGCACCGCAGGCAGCTGGCCGCCGACGCGGCCCGGGAAGCGGAATGCGGGGAAGACGGGAGCCCGGGGCATCCGGCGAAACCGTGAAAGACGAGAGCGGGAAACGGTGACGGAAGCAAAAATTCGCCCGGCTCCTCTTGCATTCTGTTTTCGGGATGAGTATTATTATAAATGGCTGTTAGCACTAGGCATGCACGAGTGCTAACAAACCGGCTCACAACAACACCTTCAACCAATTCAAAGGAGGAAGCTAACCCATGATCAAACCGTTGGGAGATCGCGTTGTGGTCGAGGCCATCCCGAGGGAGGAAACGACGGCAAGCGGCATCGTGCTCCCGGACACCGCGAAGGAAAAGCCTCAGGAAGGCAAAGTCGTCGCGGTGGGCGAAGGCGCTTGGAAAGACGGCCAGCGCGTTCCGCTTGATGTCAAGGTCGGCGATCGCGTGCTGTTCTCCAAATACGCCGGGACGGAAGTCAAATACGAAAACAAAGAATATCTGATCATGCGCGAAAGCGATATTCTCGCCATCATCGAGTGATCCTGCGCCCGGCGCGAGATTCGGGCGCATGGCCGGGCTTGGCGCCCGGGCAGCCAGCCGTACTTATCTTCATGCCGCACCGGCATGAAGCCGGATCACGTCACCACACATAACGAAAACGAAATCTTCAGGAGGGAACATTAGCGATGGCGAAACAGATTCTGTTTGGCGAAGATGCGCGCCGTGCGATGCTGCGCGGTGTCGATGCGCTTGCCAACACGGTGAAGGTCACCCTGGGTCCGAAGGGCCGCAACGTGGTGCTGGAGAAGAAATTCGGCAGCCCGCTCATCACCAACGACGGCGTCACGATCGCGAAAGAGATCGAGCTGGAAGATCCGTTTGAAAACATGGGCGCCCAGCTGGTCAAGGAAGTGGCCACGAAGACGAACGACGTGGCCGGCGACGGCACGACGACGGCGACGGTGCTGGCGCAATCGATGATCCGCGAAGGCCTGAAGAACGTCACGGCCGGCGCCAATCCGATGGCCGTCAAGCGGGGCATCGAGAAAGCGGTGAAAGTGGCCGTCGAAGAACTGAAGAAGATCGCGAAGCCGATCGAAGGCAAACAGTCGATCGCCCAGGTGGCCGCCATCTCCGCCGGCGACATGGAAGTGGGCGAACTGATCGCCGAAGCGATGGAGAAGGTGGGCAAGGACGGCGTCATCACCGTCGAAGAATCGAAGAGCATCGAGACGGAACTGGAAGTCGTCGAAGGCATGCAGTTTGACCGCGGCTACATCTCCGCCTACATGGTGACCGACACGGACAAGATGGAAGCCGTGCTGGAAGAACCGTACATCCTGATCACCGACAAGAAGATCAGCAGCATCCAGGACATCCTGCCGGTGCTGGAGCGGATCGTGCAAACCGGCAAGCAGCTCCTGATCATCGCGGAAGACGTGGAAGGCGAAGCGCTGGCCACCCTGATCGTCAACAAGCTGCGCGGCACCTTCACCTGCGTGGCCGTCAAGGCGCCGGGCTTCGGCGACCGCCGCAAGGCGATGCTGGGCGACATCGCGACGCTGACGGGCGGCCAGGTGATCACCGAGGAGCTGGGCCTGGAACTGAAGTCCACGACCCTCGAACAGCTGGGCCGCGCGCGCCAGGTCCGCGTGTCCAAGGAAAACACGATCATCGTCGACGGTTACGGCAACAAGTCCGACATCGAAGCCCGCATCAAGCAAATCAAGGTGCAAATTGAAGAAACGACCTCCGAATTCGACAAGGAAAAACTGCAAGAACGTCTGGCCAAGCTGTCCGGCGGCGTAGCCGTCATCAAGGTCGGCGCGGCGACGGAAACGGAAATGAAGGAACGCAAGCTGCGCATCGAAGACGCGCTGAACGCCACCCGCGCCGCCGTGGAAGAAGGCATCGTGTCCGGCGGCGGCACCGCGCTGGTCAACATCTATGACGCCGTGGCGAACATCCAGGCCGAAGGCGACGAGAAGACCGGCGTCAACATCGTGCTGCGCGCGCTGGAAGAACCGGTCCGCACCATCGCCTCGAACGCCGGCCTGGAAGGCTCCGTCGTGGTCGAACGCCTGAAGAAGGAAAAAGCCGGCGTCGGCTTCAACGCGGCCACCGGCGAATGGGTCAACATGATCGAAGCCGGCATCATCGACCCGGTGAAAGTGACCCGTTCCGCCCTGCAAAACGCCGCTTCCGTGGCCGCCATGTTCCTGACCACCGAAGCGACGGTTGCCGACAAGCCGGAGAAGAAGGAAAACGCCGGCGGCGGCATGGGCAACATGGACATGATGTGATCGGCGAAGCGTTTGGCAGGACCACATCCGAAATCCCCCGGAACCTCCCGGGGGATTTTTCATTTTTCATCATGGTCCGTTTTTTGATTCTCAACAAAAGGAAAAATTGTCGCGACGACGAAGTTTTGATTCGGGAAGAGAAAACATGACAAGCCCGGAGCAAAATTCCATGTCCGGAGAAACGGAGCGGCCATGGCAAATCCCAAAGTCAGCATCATTGTGCCGGTTTACAATGTGGAGCAATATTTGGAACACTGTCTCGAATCCTTGCTGAACCAGACGCTGCAAGACATCGAAATCATTCTGATCAACGACGGTTCCACAGATGCAAGCGGCGACATATGCGAACGATTTCAAAAAACGGACAGCCGGATCGTTCTGATCCATCAAGCCAACGCGGGCGTTTCCGCGGCAAGGAATGCCGGACTTTCCCGCGCGACGGGCGACTGCATCGGATTTGTCGACCCCGACGATTGGGTCGAACCCGTCATGTTTGAGCGCATGTACGGGCTGATGGAACGGGAAAAAAGCGATCTGTGCCTTTGCAGCTATGTCATGCACAAGCACGGAAAAACCGTGTCAAGGGACATTCTCGTCCAGTTTGCCCAATATATCGGTCAACAGGAAACGTTGCAGCGGGAACTGCTTCTCAATTTGATCGCGAGCCCGGATTTGGGCAGCGGAAACACCATCATGGGCAGCGTATGCAGAATGCTGGTCAGAAGGACGCTGGTCGGGCAGCATGGCCTCCGGTTTGCGAATGATGTGCTCTATGGAGAGGACCTGCTGTTTTGCATCGGCGCTTTGCTGAAAAGCCGGAACATCAGCTTGACAACGGAGTCCCTCTATCATTATGTTCTTCGTGACGGATCGGCGACCCAGACGTACAGGCCCCGTTTTTTGGAGGAACGGGATCGGCTGCGCGAAGTGATCGAACATTCGCTTTCCATTGAAGGGCGATTGTCCGATGCGTTTCAGCACCGGCTGGATATTGATTATGTCAACTCCAGGATTTTTGCGATGAAAAATGAATGCAAAAAAGAAAACCGGAAAAGCATGGCCGGCAAGATGGCCTTCATCCGGGACGTTTGCAGCGACCGGAAGTTGAAACGGCTGGTCGGTGAAACGGATATCCGGCATTTCGCCTGGAGAAAGAAAGCCGTATTGGGATTTATCCGGAAAGACCGGGTTGCGCTGCTCTGGCTCTACTACACGCTGTTGACGAGACTCGAGAAATTCATCTTCAAATTCATTCTTTAAATGCATGGAATTCATTTTTTGACCTGACGGCGGCCTTGCAGGAACGGGCGGTCCCGACGGCGAATAGCAGTAGGGCGGGGCTCGCCGCGGGCAGGTTGATCGATGCTTCGGACTGTTCGGCTGCCTTTTGGATCCGGGACAAGCGGACAGTTCTTTTGCATAGATTTACATTAAATTCAAAATATGGAAGGAGATGAACGCATGAAAGCAACGGGACGGGTTTTGGCCGCCCTGCTTGCGATCGTCCTGCTGCTGCCGGCCGTAACGGCGTTCGCGGCGGCGCAGCCGACGGCGATCATGGGCAGGGGGATGCTGCATTTCGTCGTGGACGGCACGGAATACGCGCCGCCCGAAGGCGTCATCGGCGGCTTTTTCTATAAAGCCAACTATACCTATGTCCCCCTCCGGTTTGTCGCGAACATCATGCGAAAGGAAGTCAATTGGGACAACAAGCAGAAAATCGTTTCGATCGACAATCCGGGCGCGGGCCGGCTGGCGGCCATTGAAGCCGATCTGGAAGTCCTGAAAGTGGAACCTTCCGTCATCGGACCGGCGGAAACGGCCAAAACGGAGACGCTGATGATCGAGGTCGTCCCGAACGTCAGGTACCGGTTCTATGACCAGGAAGTGCAGCCCAACGAAAACACCCCCGGACTCATGATCAACAACAGCATCTATGTGCCGCTGCGTTTCGTCGTGGAAAATCTCGGCTACCGGGTGGATTGGGACAAGGGGACGTATACCGTTTCCATCCGCGTCGCCGAGGTGGACGAAATCGTCCAGAAGTACCGGGACGAGGCGAACGCGCGGATCGACGGGCTCTACCAGGAAGCGGACGATCTTCTCGCCGAATACGGTCTGACCCGGGCGGATGTCGTGGCGCGCAATGTGGACGAAGTGACGATGGGACTGTTGCGGGAGAAGGTCAATGAGCGGCTGCCGGAGGTCGAACGGGAACTGGAGTCGTTCATCGAACAGATGAAAAGCGACCTGGAAGCCCTGAACCAGCCGACCCTGCAGGCCGATGTGCTGCATGACGAATTGACAAGCAAGATCTTCGTGACCAAAAATCTGCTGAAAACGCTCCTGGGACTGTAGGTGACAAAAAGCGGCGAAAGGTTGGAGCTTTCGCCCGAAAGCTTCGCCGCGAATCTTCCGGTTCCCGTTGGACGGTGCGGCAAACGGCACGGAGGCGTGCCTGCGCATCACGCATTTTGCAACAAAAAAACCTGATCTTTCACCGGGTCATCATCCAGAGGACTGCCGATCGTGACCGGCTTTCTTCGAGCCGGTCTTCTTTTTTGGCGGTTGCAGCAGGGAGGGAACGACAATGAAATGGATTGGCATCTTGGGTACAGCCGGCAGGCGGAAAGCGGGCGCTTCAAATGGCGGGAAGGATCGGGTGGACTGGCTGGAGCTTGCGAAACACGAGCAAGTGGCCGTCAAGCTGGACAGCGCCGACGGGAAACTGAATCAAATGCGCATGATCGGGCTGATGGAGGACGAACTGCGCCTGCTCAAGGCCGTCAAGCCGCTGGTGGAACCCCACCTGGATGAAGTAACGGCCGCCTACTATGACACGATCACGAAAGTGGAATCGGTGAAGCGGCTCATCAACACGCACAGCTCCGTGGAGCAGCTCCGCAAACTGCTGCACGCCCATCTGGAGCAGATGTTCGACGGCGTCATCGACGCCGGCTATTTGCAAAGAAGGGAACGGGTCGCCATGGCCCATATCCGCATCGGCCTGGAGACCCGCTGGTACATGGGTGCGTTCCAGGCGCTGGAACAGTCGCTTTTCCGGATCGTCAACCGGCAGGTCCACGACGGGGAACAGGCGCGCCTCATCTGCACCACCATCAGCAAGATGCTCAATTTCGAACAGCAGCTGGTGCTGGAAGCGTATCAAGCGGAAAATGAGCGGATGCTGGAAGACACGCACCGGCGGGTGAAGGACGAAATCAAGGCGAAAATCGCGGAAGCGAGCCGCGAAGCCGCCGTGACGACGGAGCAAATCGCGGAGACGCTGCAGGCGCTGGCCGACAGCAGCCGCGAAGTGAACCATTCGTTCCTGGCGACGGCCGGAAAGATGCGGCAGACCGCCGAATGGGCGGCAAGCGGCAAAGCGAAGATGGACGAGCTGGCCACGGACATGAACCGGCTGGCCGGGCTGGCGGATGAACTGGGCCGGTCGTTCGGCGCCTTTCTCCACTCGCTGGAGTCCGTCAACAACATGGTGGCGTTGGTGGAACAGGTGGCCGACCAGACGAAGCTATTGGCGCTGAACGCCGCCATTGAAGCGGCCAGGGCGGGGGTAGCCGGCGCCGGCTTTCAGGTGGTGGCCTCGGAAGTTCGAAAATTGTCGGAAAACGCGAAGGGCGGCATCGGCGAAATCCAGGGGATGGTCATGCGGCTGGGCGAGCAGTCCGCGGCGGCGGCCGCCGGCATCCGGCAGGCCATGGCCTTCATCCGGGAAACGCGCGGCGAATCGGAAGAGGCCAACGACGTGTTTGACCGCATCATGGCGGCGATGCAGGACAACGCGGCGGAAATCGACCGGGTGGAGGTGGAGCTGGCCAACCTGGATGCCGCGTTCCAGCAGATCGGGGCGGCGGCCCGCCAGATGGCGGCGATGGTCGACACGCTCCATGAGGCGACCAAAAATTTGTAAGGTGCGAAGGCAACCTGGTTCGGAGCGGAGGGTTCGCAGGACCGGGACATTTTTGGCGGAGCCGTTTTTCGGCCGCAGGGGCGGCTGGAAGGCGGTTCTTTTTTTGTGAGACAGGGGGTTCCGTCTTGACAACGAGCCGATGGACCGGTAATGTTTTACTCAGCAACAAAATTTGCATCAGGTAAACATTTTTGATTCAAGGAATATATGTTTCCGCGATGCACAAACGGGTATCGCACGGCGGGAGCGGCAAGGGATGACGCCGGAAACGCCGCTGAATCGCGGCAACGGCTCTCACATCGCAAAAAAAAAACGTAAAAAGGGAGCGCAGGGAAAGGTGATGGAAATGAACGGACGAAGTGCAAAACGGGGATCATCAAACCTTCGGCGGCTGGCGGGTCGCGCGACGGCGCTGGCGGCGCTGTTCGTTGGCATGGCAACTTTGCCGGCCGCCTGCGGCGGAGGAGAAGGACGCGCGGAGGCCGATGAAGGAACCATCCGGATCACGACGACCATTGCGCAAATCGCCGAACCGCTGTCCGTCATCGGCGGCGACAAGGTCATCGTGGAAAGCCTGATGGGTCCGGGCGTCGATCCCCACCTGTACAAGGCGACGCAGGGAGACATCCGGAAACTGCGGGAGGCGGATGTCATCTTTTACAACGGGCTTCATCTGGAAGCGAACATGCTGGAAGCGTTCGAAAGGCTCGGCAGGGAGAAGCCGGTGCTGGCCGTCGCGGAGACGATTCCGGAGGAGAAGCTGCTGAAGGATGCGTTTGGCGCCGTTGATCCCCATGTCTGGTTTGACCTGGAGTCTTTGGCGGGAGGCGCTGGCGGCGGCGGTGGAACTGCTGAAAGAGCACGCGCCGGCGATTGCCGATGAACTCGAAGCGGGCAAGCAAGCCTATTTCGCCAGGCTGGAAGCGCTGAAGGAGGAGGCGGCGGTGCTCGCATCGCTGCCGGAAGAACGGCGGGTGCTCGTGACCGCCCACGATGCCTTCGGCTATTTCGGCCGCGCCCACGGGCTCGAGGTGGTCGGCCTGATGGGGCTCAGCACGGAAGACGAGGTCGGCCTGACGGACATCGAGGCGACGATCGATCTGCTGCTGGAACGCCGGGTGCCGGCGGTTTTCGTGGAAAGCAGCGTCAACCCCGATGCGATCCGGGCCGTGATGGAAGGCGCGAAGGCGCGCGGGTTGGACGTGAAGCTGGGCGGCGAGCTGTTTTCCGACGCGATGGGGGACGCCGGCACGGAAGAAGGCACGTACATCGGCATGTACCGGCACAACGTGAAAACCATTTATGAAGCGCTGAGCGGTGAATGAAAGCCGGCGAAATCGCCGACATGCGAAAAACCCACTGGGCAGGTGACAGGCGCAACATGGAACGGGCGATCGATCAAATGATGAACCGGGCGCCGGATCGAAACATGGAACGGGCGGCGGATCCGGAGGCGACCGAAGCGGGGGCCGGGCCGGTTCCTGCCGTCGAGACGGTCGGGCTGTCCGTCATGTACCGCCGCAACCGGGCGCTTCACGATGCGACGTTCACGATCCCGGCGGGCACGATGACCGCCGTCGTCGGCCCGAATGGCGCGGGCAAATCGACGCTGCTGAAGGCGATGCTGGAACTGGTGCCGCGGGTATCCGGGGAAGTCCGGTTTTTCGGCGAACCGTACCGATCGGTCAAACGCCGCATCGGCTATGTACCGCAGCGGGGAACGGTGGACTGGGATTTTCCGGCGGATGCGCTGGACGTGGTGTTGATGGGGCTGTACGGGCACATCGGCTGGTTCCGCCGGCCGGGGCGACGCCACCGGGAGCTGGCGATGGAGGCGCTCGGCCGCATGGGCATGGAAAGCCTGGCGCGGCGGCAAATCAGCGAACTGTCCGGCGGCCAGCAGCAGCGGGTGTTCCTTGCCCGGGCGCTCGTGCAGAACGCGGATCTGTATTTGCTGGACGAACCGCTGGCCGGCGTCGACGCGGCGACGGAACGGGTGATCATGGAGACGCTGCGGGAGCTGAAAGAACGGGGCAAAACGGTGCTGGTCGTCCACCACGATCTGTCGACGGTGGAAGAGTATTTCGACCGGGTGCTGCTCATCAACCGCACCGTGGTGGCCCACGGCCCGACGGCCGAAGCGTTCACCCGCGCCAATCTGGCCATCGCGTATGAAGGCACGTTGCGCTGGCCGGCCGAAAGGAGCGGTTGACGATGATGGGATTTCTGGCGTCATTCGGATGGTCGGCCAATGTGCTGTGGGTGCTGGCGAGCACCGTTCTGCTCGGCATGGCGGCGGGCGTCGTCGGCAGCTTTGCCTTCTGGAAGCGGCACAGTCTGCTCGGCGACGCCCTCGCCCACGCGGCGTTGCCCGGCGTGGTGCTCGGGTTTCTGGCCGCCGGCGGCAAGCACATGCCGCTCATGCTGCTCGGCGCGGGACTCAGCGCCCTGACCGGCGCGCTGTTCACCCAGTGGATCCGCTCTTCCACCCGGATCAAGGAAGACGCGGCCATGGGCATCATGCTGTCGGTCTATTTCGGTTTCGGCATCATGCTGCTGACGATCGCGAGCCGCTCCGCCGGCGGCGGGCAGAGCGGCCTGGACAGCTTCATCTTTGGCCAGGCGGCCGCCATGATGCGGCAGGACGTGACGGTCATGGCGGCGCTTGCGGCGGCGGTGCTCCTGGTCGTTCTGGCGGCGTTCAAGGAATGGAAACTGTTCCTGTTCGACCCGGCGTTCGGCCGCGGGCTCGGCCTTCCCCTCGGCTGGATGAACGGCCTGTATCTGGCGCTCCTCGTGCTCGTCATCGTCATCGGCATCCAGGCCGTCGGCGTCATTCTCATCGCCGCGCTGCTCATCATGCCCGGCGTCAGCGCCCGCTATTGGACCCATTCCTTCGGAACGTCCCTCGTCCTTGCCGCACTGATCGGGGGAGGCGCGGGAGCGGCCGGCACGCTGGTCAGCACGCTGGGGAAGGGATGGCCGACGGGGCCGTTCATCGTGCTGGCGGCCGGGGCTGCGTTTGCCGTTTCCATGCTCGCCGGGACGAAAGGCGGCATCGTGGCGCAGGCGGTTCGAGAGCGGGCGGCGAGGCCCCGGGCTTCCGCCGGTTTCCGGTTCCGCGGGCTGCCCGCCGGGCTCGCCGGATCGGGGATCGCCGCCGGTACCGCCGGGTTCGGGGCATCCGGGTCCGTGGCGGATGCCGGCGGGCCGGACCGGTCCGGACATCCCGGCGGCGCCGACGATATCGGCCGGCCCCGGCCGCCTTCGGATGCTGACGTGTTCGGCCCGTCCGGACGTGCTGCCGGCGCCGCCGGATTCGGCACGCCCGGACAACCCGCCGCAGCGTCCGGCAAGGCGGCGGCCGGCGATGAGAAAGCCGGTCTGCAGGCGCCCGAGAGGGGGAATGCGGGATGAGCGATGCGGGCTGGATTTTGCTGACGGCCGGCCTTGTCGGCATCAACTGCGGGCTCGTCGGCACCTGGCTCATTCTCCGCCGGATGGCGATGATGGCCGACGCCATCAGCCACACCGTCCTGCCCGGCATTGTCATCGCCTATCTCGTGACCCGCGAGCTTTCCGGCGTGCACATGCTGATCGGCGCGGCGGCCGCCGGCCTGCTGACGGCGGTGCTGGTGCAGTGGCTGAACGACCGGGGCATCAAACAGGAAGCGTCCATCGGCATCGTGTTTACCGTGCTCTTTGCCGCCGGTGTCGTTCTCCTCGCCACCCGGGCCGGCAACGTCCACCGTGGACGTGCAGCATGCGCTGATGGGAGACATCACGTTCATCCCGTGGGAAACGACGGCCGTTCCCCTCATCGGCGAAATGCCGAAAGCGGTGGTGCTGCTATCGATCGTGCTGGCGGCGGTCGGCGCGCTGCTTGCGCTGTTCTGGAAAGAGTGGAAACTGGCCGCCTTCGATCCGGCGCTGGCGGCCGCCCTCGGCATTCCGGCCGGACTTTTGCATTACGTGTTCATGACGATGGTTTCCGCCGTCAGCGTGGCCGCCTTCGACGCCGTCGGGGCGATTCTGGTGATCGCCATGCTGATCGCGCCGGCATCGGCCGCCTGGCTGTGGACGAACCGGCTGGCCGTCCTGACGGCGCTCGGCTGTGCCTTCGGGGTGCTGGCGGCTTTCGTCGGCTACGGCGTGGCGGTCTGGCTGGACACGTCGATTTCCGGCGCCATGGCTTTCGCGGCCGGTTTGATTTTTGCCGCGAGCTTTTTGCTGGCGCCATACGGCATCCGGGACGGGCGGCGCGGCGTGCAGGCGCGGATGCGCGGCATACGGGCGTTGCGGTTTGGCGTTCGGCAGGAACCGTAGGACGCTCCGGCAACGGCAGCGCGGCACAAAGACGAAGGCCTGGACAACGGTTTTTCGCGGAAACCGTGTCCAGGCCTTTTCCGTTTCACGACGTGGCATTCAAGGCGCCCTATCCGGAACGGGAAGCGGTCCGGGCCGGGTCATGCCGCTTCTTCGGCCGCTTCCTGGGCCGGCGCCGGCGGCTCCTGCAGCGACTGGAACAGCTGGGCGGCCATCTGGTTCACCGGCTGGAAGATCAGTTGGTGATAGAAGGCGGCGGCTTCGCGCCGGGTGAGCGTCGCACGGCCCAGGAAATCGGCGGCGCCGTCGGCGGTGAAGACGACTTCGGGACCGTGCAGGCCGAAGGCGACGGCCATGCGGATCGCGTTTTCCGCCCACGGCGCATGGTCCCCGGTGACGGCCGTCCGGCTGAAGATGTCGGCCGGATACAGCTGGCGATAGACGTTCCACACCATGACCGCCGCTTCCTGCCGGGAGGCCGGGCGGTCGGGATGGAACAGGCCCTGCCCGTCGCCCAGCACCATGCCCATGTCCGCCGCCATTTGCACGTAGGGCGCCAGCTCGTGGCCGGTGATGTCGGCGAAGGCGTACCGGTCCCGCGGCGGCGCCGGGCGGATGCCGCTGATGGCCAGCAGGTCGCGGGCCAGCTCGGCGCGGGTGACCGGGCGGTCCGGTTCGAACGACGCGCCGGCGTCATTCGGATACAGCCCGAGGGATTGCAGGGCGAGGATGAAAGGCGCGTACGGATCGCCGGCCGGCACGTCGGCGAATCCGGCCGCTTCCGGCGCCTTCATCGCATACCCGAGCGGATTGAGGCTCCCTTCCCGCATGTAGGCGACGCGTCCCGCTTCATCGACCAGGAAAGCCGTCAGCGTCTGCGACAGCGGGTCGAGGAACAGATGCTCCGCCACGGGCACCAGCTCGCGGGTGCCGAGATAGGCGTCGTGGATCAGGAGCGCCGCCCGGCCGTCTTGTTCCGTCACGCCGACGCGGGACACGATGCCGGACAGTCGCAGGTCGCTGTAGAATCCGGCGTACCTGGCGAGCGCTTCCGCGCCGGCCGGCGGGTCCGCCGCATCCGCCGGAGGCGCCAGCGGGATGAGATAGTCCGGGAAAAACGCGGCCATGAACTGCTGGTAGAACACGTTCCGCAGCGCGCCGGCACGGTTGTAGGTCAGAAACACGCCGACGTTTTCGTCCGGAATGAACAGCAGCATCGAGCTGTTGCCCGGCAGATCGCCATACTTGGCGATGACCCGGTCGCTGGACGCCGTCTGCGGCAGCTGCATCGGCGCCTCGAATCCGTAGGTCGTATCGGGCAGCAGCGGATGGATGGCCGAACGGTATTCTTTCATCATGTCCACCGAACGCTCCGACAGCACCCGTCCCTCTACGGTCTTTCCGCCGCCGAGGAACGCGATCATGAACCGGGCGACATCGCCGGCGGTGGACAGCATGCCGCCGTGGGGCATCACGTTCGGCAGGTAGAAGTAGGCGGGCAACGGCTGGCCTGCCGCGTCATAGGCGACGGCCAGGTTGTCCAGCAAGGCGCCCTTCAGTTCGAAACCGGTCATCGTCATGCCCAGGGGGGCAAACACGTGCTCCTCCATGTACGTTTCAAAAGGCTGGCCGCTCACGTGCTGGACGATGAGGCCGAGCAGCAAATAGGCGTAGTTGTCGTACATGTAGGCGCTCCCCGGCTCCCGGATGACGGCCGGCATCCGTTCCCGCGCGTAGTCTTCCAGGCTGACGTAGACGGACAAATCCGTCATCATGTCCGTCGCCAGCGGCTCGCTCGGCGCAAATCCGCTTCGGTGGGTGAGCAGGTCCGCCACCGTCACCGGCCTTTCGAACGGATTGTCGAACGCAAGGTCTTCCGGCAAATATTGCCGGATGTCGCCGGCCAGGTCGATCAGGCCCCGCTCCGCCAGCTGCATGACGGCAACGGCGGTGAACGTCTTCGAGACGGAGGCGAGGCGGAAGACGGTGGTGTCCGGATCGACGGTCATTGCGTTTTCCATGTCGGCGTAACCGTATCCTTCCTTGGCGATGACGGCCCCGTCCTTGACGATCGCGACGGCCGCTCCCGTATACTGCGCCTTGGCCAGATCGGAGGCGAAAAACCGGTCGAGAAACGCTTTGGCCTGTTCGGCGTCCAGCGCCGGTTTTTCCACCGACGATTGGTCCGCCGAGACTGCGCCGGCTTCGCCGCCGGCTCCTTCGGCTTCCGCCGGACCCGCATCGCCCTGCGCCGCGTCCGCCTGCGCCGTGCCGGCCGGTTCCGCGTCCGCCGGAGCGGCCAGGACCGGCTGGCCGGAAAACACGATCAGCAGCGCCAAAACCAGCAGACCGACCCGGCGAAAAGACCCCTCCGGCGTGAAAAACCCCAACTTGCGCTCCATCATCCTTCTCCTTTCCCGTAGTGTAAAAAAGCCATCAATCACGAATACGGACCATGCCCGTTTCCGTTTCATTTTTTTCTCGCAACGGGGGCAAGACGGCCGCGGAACAGGGATTTTGCAATTGACGATTGCAGGCCGGTCAAGTTATTTTACTGGTGAATGTTTGGGGAGGCGATCGGCAATGGAAAGGTTTCTGAAGGAAGTGGCCAGGGGCAAGCGCGGCGCGCGGGATCTGATCCTGGACGAGGCGCGGGAAGCGGCGCGGCTCATCGTGGACGGGAACGCGACGCCGGCCCAGATCGGCGCGTTTCTCGTGGCGGAGCGGATCAAGACGGAAAGCGAAGAGGAAATTTTGGCGTTCGCCGAAGCGCTGCGGGAGAAGGCCCGTCGTCTCGCGGATTTCGGGCATGAAGGAAAGGCTGGTCCAGGAACGGGCATCGACTGCGCGGGGCCGTACAACGGCCGGCGAAACACGTTTTTCGCCTCCTGGCCGGCGGCGTTCGTGCTGGCGGAAGCCGGGCTGGCGGTGACGCTGCACGGCGTCCGGGAGATCGGCCCGAAGCGGGGCGTGACGCTGCATAAGATGCTGCTCGTTCGCGGCATCGATCCGGACGAGGCGCCGCTGGAGCGCCTGTCCCGGGCTTTCGCGGAAACCGGCGTCGGCTACGCGCCGGCGGAACGGCTTTGTCCGCCGCTTAAGAATCTGCACGACATCCGGGAACAGCTGGGTGTGCGCACCGTGCTCAACACGGCGGAAAAACTGGTGGACTACGGCTGCTCGCCGTTTCTGGCCATGGGCATTTTCCACCGCACGGTGGCGGAGCGGTACGCCCGGGTGGCGTCGCGGCTCGGCTACGAACGGACGGCGGTCGTGCAGGGCATGGAAGGATCCGAGGATCTGTACATCGACCGGCCGACCTGGACGTGGCTGGCGGAAGGGGATCGCATCACGGCGCAGGCGATCGATCCGGAGCGGTACGGCCTGAAGCGGGACGTGCCCGGGGTGGAATGGACCGCCGGACGGCAGATGGAAATGGCGGAAGCGGTGCTGGCGGGCACCGCTCCCGAGGCGTACATCGACATGACGCTCCTGAACGTCGCCTTCCGTTTGCAGCTCGCCGGCCGGGTGCCGTCGATGGAGGACGGCCTCGAATGGTCGCGATCGCTCCTCTTCTCCGGAAAACCGCGCGAACGATGCGAGGCGTGGCTTTCGCTGCTGGCGGGCGCGTGAAGAAAGGACGCATCCGGCCGGGGCAGCCGCCGCGGCCAAAGCGGCCGATCACAGCAGCTTCCGGACGTGCTCTCCGATGGCGTCCGGCGGGGTGGTCGGCGCAAACCGCCTGACGACCCGGCCTTCCCGGTCGACGAGAAACTTGGTGAAATTCCATTTGACAGCGTTGAACGGCCAGACGCCCGTCTTCCGCTTCAGATGCTTGAACAGCGGATGGGCGTTGCGGCCGTTTACGTTCACTTTGGCGAAGGTCGGGAACGAGACGCCGTATTTCAGGCGGCAGAACGCCTCGATCTCGGCATCCGGCTCCGGCGACTGGCTGGCAAACTGGTTGCACGGGAAGCCGAGCACGACAAACCCCCGGTCCCGGTACGTTTCGTACAGCTTTTCGAGCCCTTCGAGCTGCGGCGTGAGTCCGCAGCGGGTCGCCGTATTGACGATGAGCAGCACCCGTCCGCGGTAGTCGGACAGCTTCTGCACCGTGCCGTCGGGCCGGGCGGCTTCAAAATCATGCACGTTCATGATCCGTTCCCCCTTCCTGCCGATTTCCGTCCGCCATCGCATCGTCCTCCGCCGTCGCCTCGTCATCCGCTTCCGCGGCATCGTCCTCCGCCATCGCGCCGTCGTCTTCTGCCGTCCCGCCGCCGTCCGCGCCGGCTTCATCGGCGCCGGCATCCGCCGCCTTGTCCGCATCCCCCGGATGGCCGAAATCGTCCCGGATCGCATCCCGCACGCTGATGTCCGCCAGCGGAAAGGCGGCCCGGTGCGCGGCGCGGATGATCATGTGCCCGGCGACGGGCGCGGTCATGAACACGAAGAAAATGACCAGAATCAGGCGGATGCTGACCAGATGATGATGGTACAGAAAATGGATGAACGTGCCGCCCAGGATGCACAGCACCCCGAGGGTGGCGGATTTGGTGGTGGCATGGGCCCGCGTGTACACGTCGGGGAGCCGCAGCACGCCGAGGGAGCTGATCAGCATGATCACGGTCCCGAGCACGACGAGGACGGCCACCACCCCATCCACCAGCGCATCAACGGCGTTCCCGATCCCGGACAATGACGACCCCCCTTTCGACGAAGCGGCTCAGGGCGATGGTGCTGGCAAAGGCGAGAATGGCGATCAGCACGATCGATTCAAAAAACGCCGTCGTGTCCATCCAGATGGACAAAATCGCCACGATGCCGATGATGATGAAGCTCAGTGAATCGAGCAAAAGCACCCGGTCGGCGACGGTCGATTCCCGGTGGAACATGCGGTAGAGCGCCGCCACAATGGATAGGGACAAGCCGAACATGCAGGCGAGCATCAACAGGTCCATCATGAGCCGGTGACCTCCTGGATCGCTTTTTCAAACAGCGCCTTGCTCTTGAGGATGCTCCGCTCGTATTCGTCGGCATCCATGGCATGGACGTACACGATGCCTTCCTCCGGCGCGATCTCCATGACGACGGACCCGGGCGTGAGGGTGATCAGCATGGACAGGAGGGCGATCTCCCAGTCATTCTGCAGGACGGTATGGAACTTGAAGATGCCCGGGCGGATGGCAAGGCGCGGCCGGGTCACCTGGCGGATGACGACGAAGGTGGATTTGACCAGTTCCTTGATGAACAGCCACATCAGCTTCAAAATGGCCCACAGCCGCCTGCCGTAAAACGGAACGGGAAAAAAGCGGCGCAGGAAAAAGATGATGACCATGCCCACCAGATACCCGACGGAAAACGTGTTGATGTCCCATCGGTCGTGCAGCAGCATCCAGACGCTGGCGATCAGCAGGTTCAGCAAAATCTGCAGCGTCATGTCGGGCCCACCTCCTTCAGTCGTCACCGGATGCCGGCGCCGAGCACGGCGTCAATGTACACGGACGGGTTGAGCAGCGTGCCGACGGCCGGTTCCAGCCAATCCAGCACCGCGCCGGATCCGATGCCGAGGCCGAGGGACAGGGCGGCCAGCACCAGGCCCGGCAGCACGGCGTTCCGGCCCGTGGCGTGCTGTTCCCCTTCGTTCAGCAGCGTCTCGCCCCAGAAGCTCAGGATGAACACCTTGAGCAGCGAGTAGAAAGCGAGCAGGCTGGTGGCGAGGCCGATGACGCTCACCGTGTATTCCCCGGCGCCGACGCCGCTTTTCAGGATGAGCAGCTTGCCGGTGAAGCCGGACAGGGGCGGCACGCCGGCGACGGACATGGCGGCGAGGAGGAACATCCAGCCGAGCTGCGGCCGGTAGCGGATGAGCCCCTTGATCTCGCGCAGCCGGTCGGTGCCGGCGATGGCGATGACGGCGCCGCCGAGGATGAACAGCCACGCCTTGACGATCATGTCGTGCAGCAGGTAGAACAGCGTGCCCGCGAGCGACTCCCCGTCGGCCAGGGCGATGCCGAAGACGATGAAGCCGACGGACAGGATGACGTTGTAGGCGAGAATTTTGCGGATGCCCCAGTGGCCGAGCGCGCCCAGGGCGCCGAGCAGCATCGTCAGCGCGCCCATGGCCAGAAGGACCGTGCGGGTCACTTCCGGCTGGTGAATGAAAATCAGGGTGAACGTGCGCAAAATGGCGTAGATGCCCACTTTGGTCAGAAGCGCCGCGAACAGGGCGGCCACGGCCATCGGCGGCGCGCCGTACGGACCGGGCAGCCAGAAAAACAGCAGGAGCGCCGCCTTCGTGGCGAACACGACGAGAAACAGCAGGCCGACGACGGTGACGAGCCCGTCCCGGCCGGCTTCGGCCGCCCGTTCGGCCAGATGGGCCATGTTCAGCGTGCCGAAAAGCGAGTACAGATAGGCGACGGCCACGACGAACACGGTGGAGGCCACCATGTTGATGAGCACGTATTTGATGGACTCCCGGAGCTGCGTTTTCGTTCCGCCGAGGGACAGCAGCACGTAGGAGGCGATCAGCGTCACCTCGAAAAAGACGAACAGGTTGAACATGTCCCCCGTCAGGAACGATCCGTTCGTGCCGACCACGAGAATGAGCATGAGGGGCATGAAATAATGGCGGTGGTGGCCGGCGAGGGCCGGGTCCCGGGCGAACAGCAGGCAGCAGATGCCGATGACGAGGGCCGCCGCAACGAGCAGCGAGGCCGTCATGTCCGCCACCAGGGTGATGCCGAAGGGCGCTTCCCATCCCCCGACGTGCAGCGTCTGGATGCCTTCCGTTTTGTTCTGGACGATGAGCATGCCGGCCGCCGCGAGGGATGCCAGCAGGCTGCCGATGGCGGCGAAGAGCTGCACCCCGGGCCGCTTCTGCAGGAAAACCAGGGCCATGGCGGTCACGAGCGGCACGGCGATGGGCACGATCAGCAGGTTATTCATGGTCCATTCCTTTCAGTTGCCGCATGTCTTCGAATCCCGTTTCCATGTAGGTGCGGTAGCCAAGCACCAGAATGAGCGCGGTGAGCGCGAAATTGATGACGATGGACGTCAGGATGAGCGCCTGCGGGACCGGATCGACGTAAGCGGACGCGTTCTCGCTGAGCAGGGGCGCCGCCCCCTGCTTCAGGCCGGCGACGGCCATCAGCATCAGGTGGGAGGCGTGGGTGTACAGGCCCGTGCCGAAAATGATGCGCAGCAGATTTTTGCTCAGCAGCATGTAGGTGCCGACGGAAAACAGGATGCCGGCGATGACGATGATCAGGGTTTCCATCGCTCACTCATCCTCGCTGATGTTGGAAATGATCGTCATGGCCGTGCCGAGGACGGCCAGAAACACGCCGATGTCGAACAGCACCGCCGTCGCCAGATGGACGTCTCCGACGAGCGGCAGACGGGCATGGTCCGTCCGGTGGGTCAAAAACGGCTCTCCCATGAGGGCGGGCACCGCGCCCGTCAGCACGGCGATGAGCACGCCGGCGGCGCCGATGGACCGGAAGTTGACGGGAATGATCTGGCGCACCGTTTTGGAGTCGAAGGCCAGATACAGGAGCACGAAACCCGTCGCGGTGACGAGGCCGCCGACAAACCCGCCGCCCGGATTGTTGTGCCCCGCGAACAGGATGTAGATGGCGTAGGTCATGATCAGGAACACGAGCACCTGGGAGGCGGTGTGCAGATACACGTCGTTGAATTTGCCGGGCAGCCGGATGCGCCGGCTGTCGTCGGCGGCTTTGTCCTCATAGGCCCGGATGGACGCGAGGGAACGGAACTTGCGGCGCCAGGCGGCGGCCGGTTTCGGCGAAGGGGAGCCGCGCCTTTTGTCCGTCGGTTCGCTCACGGTTCATGCCTCCTCCGGTTGCGGAATCGGATCAGCGTGAAAACCCCGAGGCCGGCGGTGAACAGGACGACGATTTCCAGCATCGTGTCGAAGCCGCGGAAATCGACGAGGATGGCGTTGACGATGTTGTTCGCCCCGGCCAGCTCTTTGGCGTTTTCGTAATAGCGGGAAATCGGCTCGAACAGCCGGTGGCCGGTGACGGCCAGACCGAGCAGCGTGAAGACGAGGCCGACCCCGACGGAAAGGACCAGGTTCGTCAGCCGGAAGGAACGGGGAACCTCGACATGCTGCAGTTTCGGCAGAAAATAGAAGCAAAGAAGAAACAGCGCCGTCGAGATCGTTTCCACGACCAGCTGCGTCAGCGCCAGATCCGGCGCCCGGAAAAAGATGTAGTACAGCGACACGAGCAGGCCGACCGCGCTCAGGGCGATGATCGAGGTGAGCCGGGACCGGCTGATCAGCAGGAAATAGGCCGACACGACGATGCACAAGGCGACCGCCAGCTCGTACGCCTCGACGCGGGCGCCGCCGGACGGGTCCGGATGAAAGGCGTTCAGCAGCAGGAGGGCACCGCCGACGAGCAGGATCATGAACCCGAGAATGTACGACAGATAATGGCGGATGTATCCGGTCATGTAGCGGGCCGTCAGGCGCGAAGACAGCTTTTCGAGACCGAGCAGGCTTTTGTCGAACGCCGTATTCAGCGTCCATTTGCGGGGCAGATGGTCGTAAATGCCGCTCCATTTGGGCAGATGCCGAAACAGGAACACGCCGAACANGACGATCCCGAGCGTCATGGCCAGCTCGGGGGACGGCCCGTGCCAATGCGAAACATGGCCGAACAGGGGCTCTCCCGGGGCCGCGAGGCCGGGCAGGATCGTTTTGGCCGCGGGATCGAGCAGATGCGCCGACAGGGCGTTCGGCACGAAGAAGAACAGGATGGCCAGCGCCGACAGGATCACCGGCGGCATCAGCATGCCGGCGGGCGCCTCATGGGGCGGTTTGTCCAGGAGCGCCGTCTGCTGCCGGCCGGCGAACGTCCGGAACACGAGGATCATGCAGTAGACGAAGGTGAACAGGCTGGCCAGCCACGCCAGCACGGGAATCCAAATCGCCGGCCAGGACAGCTCCTTCAGGGCGGTCAGCGTGCCGGTGAAAAACAGTTCCTTGCTGAGGAAGCCGCCGAAGGGCGGCAGGCCCGCCATGGAGAAGGCGCCGATGACCGCGAGGGTGAAGGACACCGGCATGACGCCCATGAGTCCGCCCAGCTTCCGGATGTCCCGGGTGCCGAGCTCATGGTCGAGGATGCCAACCACCATGAACAGGCTGCCCTTGAACACGGAATGGTTCAGCAGGTGGAACACGGCGGCGAACGCCGCGGCGGCAAACAGCTTCGCCCGGGTTTCGGGCATGCCCGGCGCGAGCGCCAGCGAGGCGATGCCGAGCAGGCTCATGATGAGGCCGAGCTGGCTGACGGTGGAGAAGGCGAGCATCGCCTTCAGGTCGATCTGCCGCACGGCCAGGAACGACGCCCAGAGCAGGGTGACGATGCCGACGGCGGTGATGACCCAGAACCAGACGTCTCCGCCGCCGAACGCCGGAGTGAGCCGGGCGACCAGGTAGAGGCCGGCCTTCACCATCGTGGCGGAGTGCAGGTAGGCGCTGATCGGCGTCGGCGCCTCCATCGCATCCGGCAGCCAGATGTAGAACGGGAACTGGGCCGATTTGGCGAAGGCGCCCAGCAGGATGAGCAGCATCGCCGGCAGGAACAGCCCGTGCTCCTTCAGCAGAGCCGCGTGGGCGATGATGTGGCGGATGCTGAAGGAACCGGTTGCCTCGGCGACCATCAGGAAGCCAAGGAACATGGAAAATCCGCCGAACAGCGTGATGAGGAGCGCCTTGACCGCTCCCTGGCGGGATTTGGCGCGCTGGAACCAGAACGCGATGAGAAGGAAGGAGGACAGGCTGGTGATCTCCCAGAACAGATAGAGCACGATCAGGTTGTCGCTCAGCACGACCCCCAGCATGGCGCCGAGGAAGCAGAGCAGGTAGACGTAGAAGTTGTGCAGGGCTTCCCGCTCTTTGGACATATAGAAAATGGAATAAAACACGACCAGCGCGCCCATGCCCGTGATGATGAGGGCGAACAGGAGCGACAGGGCGTCCGCGTACACCGCGAAGTCGACGCCGAGCTGCGGAATCCACGGCAGGACGAGCACGGCGGGTTCTTCGGCGGAAAGGGGAAAATGCCGGAGAAAATAAAAGAAAAGAAGAAGCGGAACGAACAGGACGAACCAGCCGGTGTGAATCCGGCGGAATCCCCTGTACAGGAACGGTACGATCGGCATGGCGAGAAACGGGGTCAATATGGCGAGATGCAAAGATGTCAAGGTCAACCCCCCTCGTGGCGGCATGTCTGACGTGCCGGATGATCCGGCGTCCCGCGGAGCGCGGTTGGCCGATGGCCGGCGGTTGTCCGCGCCCGGCCGGCGCGAATGAATGCCGGACGACGCGACAGGCCTCCCGTGCCCGAAAAAAGCCGCCGACGACCAAATGCGGCGGCCGGAGATGCCCCGCGGGAGCAAAAAGGGTGCAGGAAAGTGCAAAAGGTTCCGCGCCCGCGTCCAATACGTTTTCCGCTCGTTGACACGGTACGTCTTTAATTGTAACTTATATGTAATTGCAACTTCAATAACGGGAGTTGGCCTTGTGCAAACCCGCGCGCGCACGGGCGGCGGGCGGATGGCGGGATGTTCCGCCGCCGGACGGGAGGCACAAGGCGAAAACATTTCGAGGTGACATGTCAAATTGGAACCGACCCGGATGGACGAAAGCATTTTGGTCTGCGTGTATTACGGGCCCAACGGGGAACGGCTCATCACCCGCGGCGGCAAAATCGCCAAAATGCTGAACTGCCCCCTGACCATCCTGACGGTGGACCCGCTGCCGGAGGACGAGTGGGACATCGAGAAAATCCATTACGTGAACCGCTGGAAGGAACTGGCCCGGGAACTCGGCGCCGAGTTCATCATCAAATACAACGAGAAGCGGCCGGTGGCGAAAGTGATCGGCGAAGTGGCCCGGCAGAAGAACGTCACCCAGGTGGTGATCGGCCAGACGGCCCAAAGCCGCTGGGAGGAAATCACGAAGCGCTCGTTCATCAACGTGCTGCTGAGCGAAATTCCTTTCGTCGATCTGCACATCATCTCGGTGTCGCGGGAGCTGAAAAACCAGGAAGGCTACTTCGAGCGCGGCATCCGCGCATACCTGCGGAAAGAAGACGGCGGCCTGCGCCTCTGCTTCGACCACAACGACCACGAGAAGGTGTATGAGGGCATTTTCTACAAGGAAGTCGGCACCGATTTCAACAACGGGATCTTCAAGTTCATGAAAGGCGGCAAGACGCTGGAAGTGCAGGTGGTCGACGACTGGGTGAAGGACTGGAACGACGAAGACGAACCCGGGGAATGATCAATACCGGACTCCGATGACGGGGTCCGGTTTTTTCGGGCGGAACGGCCGGCCTATACTTCGGGCCGTTTTTCTTTTAGGATAGAAGGAGCGGAGCCCGAAAAGCGGGAACCATGAAACAAACGGAGGGCGGACATGGATCAGCTGAAGTCGTTTTTTGACGCCCGCGGAGTCGATCCGGACGCTGCCCAGTGGCTGTCCTACGGGATCGTCACCGTTCTGGTGCTTTTGGTTTGCTTTGTCGCCAACTGGGTCGCCAAGAAAATCGTGCTCAAGCTCCTCACGCTGTTCATCACCAAAAACCGGATCGAGTGGGACGACAAGCTCGTCGAACACGGGGTGTTCCAGAAGTTGTCCCACGTGGTGCCGGGTGTCATCATCTACTATGCGTCCGACTTCTATGCCGATTTTCCGGCGATCGAGCTGCTGATCGAAAAGACGGCGTTCATCTACATCCTGCTGGCCATGCTGTTTTCGCTGAGCGCGTTTCTCAATGCGCTGAATGCGATCTACAACACGTGGGACATTTCGAAAACGCGGCCGATCAAGGGGATTGTGCAGGTCGTCAAGATCGTCTTTTTCTTCATCGGCGGGATCGTGATCATCGCCATCCTCATCAACAAAAGCCCGCTGATTCTGCTCGGCGGCCTCGGCGCGCTGTCGGCGGTGCTCCTGCTCGTGTTCCAGAACTCGATTCTGGGCCTCGTGGCCGGCATCCAGCTGTCCGCCAACGACATGGTGCGCGTCGGAGACTGGATCGAAATGCCGAAGCACAACGCCGACGGCGAAGTCATCGAAATCACGCTGACGACGGTGAAAGTACAAAACTGGGACAAAACGATCACGATGATTCCCGCGGCGGCGTTCATCAACGAGTCGTTCAAAAACTGGCGGGGGATGCAGGAATCCGGCGGCCGGCGGATCAAGCGGTCCGTCTACATCGACGTGACGAGCATCCGGTTTTGCGATGACGAGATGATCGAACGGTTCAAAAAGATCCAGTACTTGCGGGACTACATCGAAAACAAGCTGAAGGAGCTGGAGGCCTACAACCGGGCGCACAACATCGATCCGTCCAGCGTCGTGAACGGCCGCCGGCTGACGAACATCGGGACGTACCGGGTTTACATCCAGAACTATCTGCAAAACCATCCCCGCATCCACAAGGGACTGACGGTGATGGTCCGCCAGCTGGCGCCGGGGGAATACGGTCTGCCGCTGGAGATTTACGCCTTCACCAACGATGTGCGTTGGGTCAACTACGAGGCGATCCAGTCGGACATCTTTGACCACGTGCTGGCGGTGGCGCCGGAGTTCGGCCTGAGGGTGTTCCAGAACCCGTCCGGCCACGACATGCGGACGCTGGCGCTGGGCGCGCCGGGCGCGTTGCCGCCATCGGGCGACGCCGGCGAACGTCCATGAGACGGACGGGGCGTGACGCAAGCGGCCGGACGGCGGGAATTGAACGGATGGCCGGTGATGCGCCGAGACGGCGACTGTACGGCCGGTGTGGCGGCAACCGGACAGATGACGCGGCAAGCGGACGGCCGGAAGGTTCCCCCGTCCGTTCAGCGGCGGCCCGCCAGGCGGGCGAACGCTTCCTCGTACCCTTCCACCATCCGTTCCAGGGTGAACAGGCGCTCCACCCGTTCCCTGCATTTTCGCCGGTCGATTTCGGGCAGCCTTGCGGCCAGGGCGACGGCTTCGTCCAAATCGTTTGCGACAAACCCGGTGACGCCGTGTTCCACCACCTCCGGCACGGAACCGCGGCCGAAGCCGATGACCGGCGTGCCGCAGGCCATCGCCTCCGCCATGACGAGGCCGAACGGTTCCGGCGCGCGGATGAGATGCAGGAGCGCCAGCGCTTCGCCCATCAGCCGGTTGCGCTCCGCCGGGCCGACTTCGCCGGCAAACGAGATTTGGCGGCCGTCGATATGCGGGCGGATGCGGGTTTCGAAAAAATCCCGCGCATGCTCCGGCACGATGCCGGCGATGACGAGCGGCAAACCGGTGCGGCGGGCGAAGGCCACCGCCAGATCGGCGCCCTTCTCCGGGCAAATGCGGCCGATGAACAGCAGGTGGCGCCCCTCCCGCCCGACGAAATCGAACGCGTCGAGGCGGATGCCGTTGTACACGTTGGCGATGTAGTTGAGTTCCGGGCAGAAGGTCCGTTCCGCCTGGCTGATGGAGACGTAGGGGCGTTCGGCGAACATCCGGAACGCTTCCCGCGAGTCTTGCTCCAGCATGGCCGCCCCGTGCAGGGTCGTGACGACCGGCGTGCGGATCAGGCTGGCGAAGGGAAGCGGCAAATAATTCATGTGGTTGTGCAGCACGTCCAGCTCCAGTTCGTCCGCCTTGCGCAGCGCATGGCCGATGTGGACCAGCTCCCAGGCGCGGGCGGGAAGGTCCGGATTTTCGCCGAGGGGCGCCGGACAGACGGCGATGAGATTCGCTTTCGTGACGGAATCGCCGGTGGCGAACAGGTAAACGTCATGGCCGCGTTCCGCAAGTCCGTCCGCCAGATTGGCGCAAACCTGCTCCCACGGGCCGTATCGGCGCGGCGGCGTCCGCCAGGCGATGGGGGCCAGAATGCCGATTCGCATGAACGTCACCTCGTGCTTCCGTCGTGATTTGCTCTAACAGAAAGACGGCAGGTTGGCTTTTCCGCAACGCCTCCATCTGCCTGGGGAGGCAAGCGTTTGCGGATGCCGTCCTGCGCATTTTATCATTATATAACATCGTTTTCGCATGGGGAATGAATTCCCTCTGAATCCTCTCTTCAGATAAGGGCCTTCCGGCAATGCGCCGATTGGCGGACGCTCCCATCTTGACGAGCGCCGCCTCCTTTTTGCCGTGAACATGGTCATGAAAAAAAGCGAGCCGGCCAAAACGCCGAAACTCGCATGGTCCCGTCAATCGGACGATCCCGTCTTCCCCCTGGAGGCGATGTATTCGTCGGCCACATCCAGAAACAGCCGGAGCGCTTCGGATTCGTTGTCCTTGCGCCAGGCCATGCAGGGGGTGATGGCCAGGTCCAGATCTGCCAGCTTCCGGCGCACGATCCCGTCAATCTCGTTGCCCGGCGACGGTTCAAGGGCGAAGCCCATGCCGGATTGCACCAGAAGGAGCATCGTTTGAAAATCGTGCACCTGGATGATTTCCCGGGGTGCAAAACCCGCCTTTCGGAAAATGGACATGACCAGATTGTAATATTGAAAGCCGACGGACTTGGCTGCGGTGATGAACGTTTCATCCCGGAAATCGCGCAAATGCAGCGGCGATTTGCGCGCCAGGGGATGATCCGCGGACAACGTGGCGACAAACGGCATTTCGCAAATCGGCTTCATCGCGATCTGTTCGCTGTTCACAACGGCGCCGCGGTGTACAGGGAAGGCAATCTGCTGCTCGCCACCTGGGAAGATGCGAAGGGCGCCGAATTTGCCGTGAACCGGCAGCACGGCTTCGAAGGCAAGATTCCGCTCGGCCTGCTCGGCCTGCAGGAAGGCGATGTGGTCTACGCCCATGTGACGCTCAGCGGCAACAATACCGCGGAACATGGCGCGTTCGACACGATTCCGGAACATCCGGGGAACGCGATCGCGCAAAGCTGGAACGAATCCGGCGCGCGGCGGAATGTCCAGTCGGTCTACGCGCCGCGCCCCCATGTCGTGGGCAGCGAGACGGCGCGCCTCGCCGTCATCGGCATCGATCCGGCGAACGGTGCGGCCGATGTGCCGGTCAACCTCAACCGGATCACGGTGCGGTTCAATGACACCATTGCGCTGTCGGGCAGCGATTCGCCTTCCGTGACCGATGCGGACTCTACGCTCTCGGTCAGCGGGGACACGCTCGTGTTCGACCTGGACGGCGATCTGGCGTACGGGCGCACCTACACGGTGACGATTCCGGCCGGATCGGTGGAAGGCGTCCTGTACGGCGCGCTGGACCGGACGCTGACATTCTCGTTCTCGACGCCCGCCGCTCCGTCCATGACGTACCGCGTGCACTACTACCGCTATGACGGGAAGCAGCTCAACTGGGACATGTGGGCCTGGATCGACGGCCAGGAAGGGAAGGCGTTCGGCTTCACCGGGCTGGACGAAGACGGCTTCGCGGTCGGGGAGATCCGGCTGCCCGCGGATGCGGTCAACGTCATTACGCGTCCGGGCAACTGGAGCCAGCAGGAACCGGACCGCCGCATCGTGATGCCGCCGGGCCGGAGCGAGGTGGATGTCTGGATCATCGAGGGCGTGACGACGGTGTTCTACAGCAAGGAGGAGGCTGATGTGTCGCCGCGGGTCCGGGCCGCGCTCATGGATTCGATCAGCACGATCGACGTGGTGACGACGCACGAGATCGACGGCTCGAAGCTGAATGATTTTACGCTGTTCAACGTGACCCGAAGCGAAACGGTGGACGTGGCCGCCGTGTCGACGGGTGCAAGCAGCGTGCGGTTGACCGTGCTCGAGCCCGGGAAGATCGACGTCCGGGATCTGTACGAAGTCCGGCATCCGGAGTTCAGGGCCGGCCGCGTGACGATGCGCAGGGTGCTGGACGATCCGCGCTTCTATTACGGCGGCAACGATCTCGGGCTGACCTATGCGCCTTCGGGCAGCACGTTCAAGGTGTGGGCGCCGACGGCGACCGACGTGCGGCTCGCGCTCTATGACGACGCGGGAACCTACAACGCCGCCGGCATCGTCGAGGACCATGCCGGCGGGACGGAGCTGCAGATGAGCCGCGAGTCGAACGGCGTCTGGTCGGTCCACGTCAGCGGGAATCTGGCCGGCAAGTACTACATGTACCGGGCGGCGTTCGCCGACGGCACGGTGCATTACGCCGTCGACCCGTATGCGCGGGCGGTGGCCGCGAACGGCGCCCGCACCGCGATCGTGCCGCTCGATGCGACCGATCCGGCGGACTGGCACCTGGACGCGAAGCCGGCGTTCCTGAATCCGACGGATGCGATCGTCTACGAGCTGCATGTGCGGGACTTCTCGATCCACGCCGAATCCGGCATGGCGTACAAGGGCAAGTATCTGGCGTTCACGGAGACGGGGCTCAAGGACGCGAATGGCAACAGCCTCGGCATCGACCATCTGGCCGAGCTCGGCGTCACCCACGTCCATTTGCTTCCGGTATATGATTTCAAGACGGTCAACGAACTGACGGTCGACGATCCGTCGTCGGACGACCCGAAGTTCAACTGGGGCTATGATCCGCAGAATTACAACGTGCCGGAAGGCTCCTATTCGACCAATCCGCGCGACCCGGCCGCCCGCATCACCGAATTCAAGCAAATGGTCAAGGCGCTGCACGACAAGGGCATCCGGGTCATCATGGACGTCGTGTACAACCATACGTTCGAGATCGAGAACGGGCCGTTCAACAAGCTCGTGCCGGGCTACTTCTACCGCACGGACCAAACCGGCCGGTACACGAACGGTTCCGGCGTCGGCAACGAAATCGCCACCGAGCGTCCGATGGTGCGCAAGTACATCAAGGATTCCGTCCGCTATTGGGCCGAGGAGTACCATATCGACGGATTCCGTTTCGACCTGATGGGGCTCATCGACACGACGACGATGGCGCAAATTGTGGAGGAACTGCGCCGGGACGTTGACCCGACGCTCCTGTTCTACGGGGAGCCTTGGACCGGCGGCAGCTCGCCGCTCGCGGAGCAGACGCTCAAGGGATCGCAGCGGGGCAAGGGCTTTGCGGTGTTCAACAACCATTTCCGCGGCGCGATCAAGGGCGACAGCGACGGCGCCGGCAAAGGATTCGCGACCGGTGCGGCGTTTAACGAAGGCGGCATCGTCACGGGCGTGCGGGGCGCGATCGACGACTTCACCGACGCGCCGACCGAGACGATCAACTACGTGACCGCCCACGACAACCTGAACCTGTGGGACAAGGTGATCAAGACGCAGGGTCTCGACCAGGATGTCGGCTTCCTGAACATCCGCGACGGCGTTCTGATTGGCGGCGGCAGCGTCGAGGACGCGGTGGCCGCGGCAGACCCGCACAAATACGTTGACCGTTCGGACGTCTTCGCGAACGAGACGGTTCGCAGATCGCTGCTTGCGAACGGCATCGTCCTGACCGCGCAGGGCATCCCGTTCATCCACGCGGGCGATGAGATGCTGCGCTCGAAATACGGCGACCACAACTCCTACAAGAGCCCGGACGCCGTCAACATGATCCGCTGGAACCTCAAGGCGGAGTTCAGGCCGGTGTTCGACTATTACGCCGGATTGATCAAGCTGCGCAAGGCGCATCCCGCGTTCCGGATGACGACCAGGGACGCAGTGAACGCGCATCTCGAAGTGATGCGGTCCGATTATGATGTCGTCGCCTTCCGGCTGAAAGACAACGCGAACGGCGATACCTGGCGCAACATCGTCGTAATCTACAACGCGAATCCATCGGACCAGACGGTCGCGCTGCCGGCCGTGTCGGACACCTGGCATGTCGTGGTCGACGACACCCGGGCGGGCACGGACGTGATCCGCACCGTAAGCGGCGGTTCGGTGACCGTGCCGCGGCTGTCCATGATGGTGCTGTACGACGAGTCGGACGATTATGCGCCGGAGCTGACCGCGATTGAGATCCATTCGCCGGCCGCGGCGATCAGGCCGGGCGATTCGATCACCCTGCAGGCCGTACCGCGCGATCAGCGCGGCAACCCGATGTCCGGAGTTGCCATCAACTGGTCGTCCTCGAACGAATCGGCGGCCGTCGTCAACGCAAGCGGCAGGGTGACCGCCCTGGCCGAAGGGGAAGTTACGATCACAGCCAGCGCGGGCGCGGTGTCCGCATCGGTGACGCTGCATGTGGCCGAACTCAGGCCTGCCCGGATCGTGATCGAGGGTCCGGATACGGTCTACGCGACGATGAGCGCGACGCTGACGGCAGCCGTGTTCGACCAGTTTGACCAGCGCATGTACGGCGTGTCCGTCGTCTGGCAATCCGGCGACACGGAAGTGGCGACGGTTGACGGTTCCGGCGTGGTCACCGCCCTGAAGGAGGGCGAGGTGACGATCACCGCGAGCGTGCCGTCAGCCGATGTGCGCGCGGAACACAAGCTGGTCGTCAAGCCGTACGTGAAGCGGTATGTGCAGATCCGGTATGAGCGTCCGGACCAGAACTACACCGGATGGAATCTGTGGGTATGGTACACCGGCGTGCGGGACGGGCAAATCGATTTTGAGCGGATCGAAAAAGGCGGGGCGATCGCCAACGTGGAGGTTGCGCCCGGCGTCACGCGGTTCGGCTTCCTCGTCCGGCTGAACGACTGGGAGGCGAAGGACGTCGAGCAGGACCGCTACATCGAATTCGACGCGGAAGAGAAGTTCGTGAAGGTCATCGTGACGAGCGGCCGGGCCGAATTCCGGAAGATCCCGTCCGTCCGCGGGCCAAAGCTCAGCGGCGGGTACGCCGTCTTCTATTACCGCGATCCGGCGCTGTTCGCGAGCGGCAAGATGGACGAGATTGACGAGGTCAAGCTCGTCTTCGACGGCGGGACGCACGACATGGCGTTCGACGCGGAGAACGAGTATTTCCACGTGACGATCGGGCCGCTCAAGGAAGGCGTCCATGAGTACAGCTTCCTCGTCACGCGGGAAGGCGCGACGTCGCAGGTGACCGACCCGTACAACACGGTGAACGGAAAATCGGTCATCGAGTATTCGGTGCCGGATGTGCAGGTGGCACCCGCCGTTGCGCCGGGAACGCTGGATGACACGCAGAACGCGCTGCTTCGGGTTGACATCGGCGGCGATCCGGTTCGAATTGACGGCGTGTATGCGGACCTGAGCGAGCTGGGCGGCAGGCCGGATTTCCCGATCGACCCCGAACTGATGGCGGCGACGATCGCGGTGCGCGACGATGTGGAGCCGGGCGTGAAGACGATCCGGGTGACCGTCGTCGATGAATTCGGCAACCGTCATCACGCGGACGCCAAAGTCACGGCGGCGCCCCGGACGGCAAGCGGGCCGCTGGACTTCGGGTTCGACGAGGCGAGGATCTACTTCATCCTGACGGACCGGTTCTTTAACGGCGATCCGTCCAACGACAATCCGAACGGAGAGCACTACGACAAGTCCCATCCCGAGACGTACCATGGCGGTGATCTGAAGGGCATTACCGCCAAGCTGGATTACCTGAAGGAGCTCGGCATCAACACGATCTGGATAACGCCGATCGTGGACAACATCGACCACAACGTCGGCTACGGCCAGCCGTGGGGCTATCAGTACGGATACCACGGCTACTGGGCGAAGGATTTTACGAAGCTCGACGAACACCTCGGCGAGCTGTCCGACCTGCACGAGCTGATCGAAGAGGCGCATGACCGGGGCATCAAGATCATGGTGGATGTGGTGCTCAACCACGCGGGGTACGGGCTCAAGCCGGGAGACACGAACACGCACGGTCTGCGGAACTTCCCGACCGACGCGGACCGCGCGCGGTTCGCCGGCATGATCCGCACCAATCCGGGTTTCGACGATACCACCATGGAATTGGCGGGCCTTCCGGACTTCATCACCGAGGATCCCGCGGTGCGCGCGCAGATCATCGCATGGCAGACGGACTGGCTGGAGAAGGCGCGCACGCCGAGGGGCGACACGATCGACTATTTCCGCGTCGATACGGTCAAGCACGTGGACGGCACAACGCTGCGGGCGTTCAAGAACGCGCTGACCCTCAAGGATCCGAACTTCAAATTGATCGGCGAATCGTGGGGCGACAGTGCGGACAACGTGCTCGGACTTCTGCGCAGCGGACAGATGGACGCGCTGCTCGATTTCTCGTTCAAGGGAATCGCGCTGAATCTCGTGAACGGGAACATTGACGCCGCCGAAGCCGCGCTGGAGAGCCGGAACGCGAAGATCGACAACACCGCGACGGTCGGCCAGTTCCTGAGCAGCCACGACGAGGACGGGTTCCTGAGCGAACTTGTCGGAGGCGACGAGGGCAAGTTGAAGGTGGCTGCCGCGCTGCAAATGACGGTCAAGGGACAGCCGGTCATCTACTACGGCGAGGAAATCGGCCGTTCCGGCAAGAACGCCGACTTCGGCCGGGGCATCGACGGCACGAACCGCTCCGACATGCCGTGGGACCAGGTGGAGACGAAGGCGGATCTGCTGGATCACTACAAGAAGCTGCTGCACATTCGCGGCAAGTATTCCGGGGTGTTCGCGAAGGGATCCCACGCGAAACTGGCGGGCGGAGACGCGGACGGTTGGCTGTTCTTCACCCGCGCATACGGCGGCCGGACGGTCATCGTCGGGCTGAACACGGCGGAGTCGGCGAAGACGGTGACGCTGGATGTGCCGTTCGAGCCCGGAACGGAAGTGCGGGACGAGTATTCCGGCGCGGTCCGCGTCGTGGACGCGGACGGACGGATCGAACTGGAGCTGCCGGGCAGATACGACGGCGGCACGGTCATCCTGGCGGCTGTGGAGGCCGGGGATGAGCCCGCCGCCCCGCCGGGCGGCGGGCCGGGCACGAACCCGGGCGGCAGCCGGGGAACGGATTCGCAGCCGGCGGGTCCGAATCTCGAGCTGCAGCCGAACCAGCGGCTTGTCGAGCTTCCGCAGCCCGATGAAGGCGGGGCGCTGCGCATCGCACTCGACGGCGGCATCACGGAAGTGATCTGGTCCGCCGACGCCGAAGCGATCGGGGAAGCCGAAGCGCTCGTCTTCGAGACGGCATACGGCCTGACGGTCGAAGTGCCCGCTGCGCTGCTCGAAGCGCTGCGGCGGCCGGGAGCGTATTTCACGCTGGAAATCGTGCCGCTAAGGGAGGAGGCAAGCCGCGGGCTGCTCGATCCGATCGCCGGGCGGGAGGTTGTCCGGCTTGCCGGCAACGTCTACAGCCTGCGATTCGGCATCCTGGACGCGGACGGCAACCGCACGCCGGTCACCGCATTCGACCGGCCGATCCGGCTGGTGTTCAATGCCGATCCGACCGCGGATCCGGAGCTGACGCACGTGTATTACATTGACGACGAAGGCGCGCTGCGCTACATCCCGTCCGTCCGTTCCGGCCATACGCTGACGGTCGAAGCGGATCACTTCAGCCTGTACGCCGTCATCGAATACGACAAGGCATTCGATGACGTGCCCGCCGGGCACTGGGCGGAGCGCGACATCAAGCGTCTGGCGGCGCGGCAGATCGTGAAGGGCGTGTCGCCGACCCGGTTTGCGCCGGACCGCCGGATCACCCGCGCGGAATTCGCCGCCCTGTTCGCGCGGGCGCTGCGCCTTGAGGCTTCGGGCTCGCCGGACGGTGCGGCGGTCTTCACCGATGTGCGCGCGGACGCCTGGTATGCGGCCGATGTGCGCGCTGCGGCCGAGGCCGGCATCATCCGCGGCCGCGGAAACGGCCGGTTCGCGCCCGAAGACCCGATCACCCGCGAGGAAATGGCCGTCATGATCATGCGCGCCCGGGCGTTCGCCGCCGGATGGAACGCGGAGACGCCGGCGGCGGAACCCGGTTACCGGGATCTGGCGGACATCTCCGAATGGGCGAAGGACGCGGTCGCGCAGGCATACGCGCTCGGCGTCATGATCGGCCGCGGAGACGGCCAGTTTGCACCGAAGGACCACGCGACCCGCGCGGAGAGCGCGAAGGTGATCGCGGCGATTCTGACGCCATAATGCGAATGATGGTTCAATCAGCCGAAGAAGGCCTCATGCCGTCTTCGGCTGTTTTTTTGTCTCCGGGCTTGCTCCGGTCGCACAGAGAAAATTTTTTTAACTGTATTTAGGTTTGCTGTTGTTTTTCTTGTTCCTTGGGGTTAGGTGGCAAACTGTGCTCGTCGCAGACTGGTTTCGGTCTCAAACGTGCTGGGCGTGCATGCGGCCACAAACATCGATCGGATCAGCGCTTGTCTGGAAAGTTCTTTGTTCTCCTGGAGGAACTTGAACCATGCAAGATAGTTGTCCATGTACTTGCTGGCAACGCCGGCAAACCGGCTAAGCCAACGTTTGTAGAGTGAATGGTAGTTGTTCACATTCTGGATGTGG
>Ga0065723_100288_pt1 | contig 151447 bp, 145 predicted proteins | sample TheenrcuSG05Z960_FD_59110 | JGI IMG/M metagenome (GOLD analysis project Ga0065723, IMG submission 59110) | Thermophilic enrichment culture from UC Davis - Sample SG0.5Z960 | ecosystem: Engineered > Solid waste > Grass > Composting > Bioreactor | place: USA: University of California, Davis
GACGGCCAGGCTGCCCGGCGCCTCCGCGCACGGAGGCTTGTCCGGCAAGTCCGCCGCCCGGTCCACGCCGTCGTCGCCGCATCATGCCAATCCCGCCTTCGCCAGCTTGCCGGCGCGCCTCATCGGATTGCCCGTCGGCACGAGGCGCATTCGGCCGCCCGGCGTCCGGTCAAGCACGAACAGCGGATTCAGCCGGATGTCCCCGTTTTCCAGATCGACGAGCTCGCTGATCTCGCCGACGCGCCGAACGCCGTCGCGGTGCCGGGACAGATGGATGATCACGTCCAGCGCCGAGCAGATTTGCCGGCGGATCGCTTCCAGCGGAATGTGGACGGCGAGCAGCACCATCGTCTCCAGCCGGTACAGCATGTCTTTCACCGAGTTGCCGTGCCCGGTGCTCAGGGATCCTTCATGCCCCGTATTCATCGCCTGCAGCATGTCGTAGGCTTCCGGCCCGCGCACTTCCCCGACGATGATCCGGTCGGGCCGCATCCGCAGGGAGGCGCGGATCAGGTCTCGCATGTCGATTTTCCCCTTGCCTTCGGCGTTGGCGTTCCGCGTTTCCAGGCCGACCAGGTTGGCGATGCCGCGTATTTTCAGTTCGGCGGAGTCTTCAATGGTGATGACCCGTTCCCAGGGATCGATGTGCTGGGCCAGCGCATTGAGCAGCGTCGTTTTTCCCGACCCGGTGCCGCCGGCGATGAACAGATTGTAGCGGGCTTTGACGAGGCGCCTGAGCAGGTCGCCGGCGTCCTCGCCCATGAGCCCGAGGCGGATGAGCTCGTCCAGCGTATACGGGTTGGCCGGAAATTTGCGGATCGTCACCGTCGGGCCGCCGAGGGCGACGGGCGGCAGCACGACGTGCACCCGCGATCCGTCGGGAAGCCGGGCGTCGACGATCGGGTTGGCCTCGTTGACCGCCCGGTTCACCTTGCCGACCATGATCTGGATGAGATCGAGCAGCTTGTCCTCGCTTTCGATTTCCACATCCGCCCGTTCGATGCCGTGCCCCCTTTCGATGAAAATGTCCTTCGCGCCGTTGATCATCACCTCGGTGACGGACGGGTCGTCCACCAGCGGCTGCAGCACATCCAGCCCGCGGAACGCGTGGAACAGCCGTTCCGCCAGTCGGATCCGCTCCTCGGCGGGCACGTATCCGTCCGGCCCGTCGCCGAACACGAACCCGTCGATGACCGCCTTCAGTTCGTCATCCCCCATGCGGGGATCCGCTTCCAGGCGCCGGTACACGAGCTCCTTCAAGGCCGCAAAACGATCCTTCGCCACGCGGTCATTCATCCCCGGATCCCCCTTCCGCGCCGATCATCCGGAGCGCCTGCGCAACAACCGGAACTTTGCGTCCGGATGCAGACGCCACCCGGATGACGTGCCAGCCGGCTTCTGCCGGCCCGTCCGCAACGGCGAGCATCCGGCGGGCGAAGGCCGATTTGCGCAAGCCCGTCTCGTCGTCCGTCTCCAGCCAGAACCGTTCGTCCGCCAGTTGCAGCATCGTTCTTGTGGGCAGCGAAAGGTCGCTTTCGCAATCGGCCACGATGAAATCCCACCGGCCGGCCGAACGGAGCGCCGCGGCCAGTTCCCGGATGTCCGATTCCCGGTACTCGTTCCACTCGTCCGCATGATCCGCCGGCGGAAACCAGTCAAACCCCCGCTCCGGATGGCGGGTGGCGAGGGCCATTAGCGCGTCCCGCTCGCCCCGCCGCAGGTGATACAGCACCCGGGCAAACCGCAGCCGGACATCGGACGGTCCGGCCGCCAGGCCGGGAATCCGCTCCATGTTCAGGTAGAAGGTGCGGCGGCCGGACGCCGCCAGCCATTCGGCCAGGCCGGACGCAAGCGTCGTCTTGCCGGCGCCGCCCGATGCGGAATAGACGGCCACGAGCCGGCAGGAACCCGCCGCGGTCTTCGCCCCGCCCGCCTGGACGGGGGAAAGACGGCCCATCAGCTGCGCCATCAGATCGTGCACGTTCTGGTACTTGAACAGAGCGGGGACGGTGCGGCCGCCCAATTCCATCTCCGCCGCTTCCCGTTCCTCGCCCAGGCAAACGACCGCGCCGGTGAAACCCGCCTCCAGCATGCGCCGGCACCAGGCCGCATCCGCCAGCAGCGCATCCGCCGGCTCCGCGCCGGACGACGGCATCCCGCCCCCTTCCCCGCCGGCCAGCACCACCGTCACTTTCCGCCGCCAGTCCGACTCCCGGATCGCCCGCGCCAGCATCCGCGCATAGTCCGGATCGGAATCGGCCACGATCAGCCGCAACTCGCATCCCTCCCGTTCGCACCGAACAAAAAGCACCGCCCGGACGGCCGGTTGCCGTCCAAGCGGTGCTTCCGCATGCCGATTGATATTCGTCTGGCATCATCATACACGTTTCGCCAACTGGTTGTCAATTCCTTTTTTCCAGAAAATGAACGTTTTCCTCCTCGTTCTTCCCGTGCGGAAGGGGATTCGCCAGCGCCCGAGCCGGTCCGCAAGCCAGCCTTCGATCCGTCCGATCCACGGTTTGGCGGCCGGATCGTCCGGGAGCCCGTACGGATTGCCGCCCGCTTCCCATTCCTCCAGCGCCGGGCAGCGGGGAAGGCGGACGATGTCGCGGAACGGCAGGGCGAGAATCCGCGGATCGGGCCGGCGGTCCGTTCCGTTCCAGAACAGCGTGACGGGTCTTCCCGCCTCGATCCAGTGCGCCGCCCTGCGCAGCCGCTCCCGCACGGAACGGCTCTCCAGCGCCATCCGCCGCGGGCCGGCGACGATCACGGTTTCGTCCGCCAGCTGCATGAGCCGCTCCGCGCCGTCCGCGTCCCACCGGTGGGACAGATCCACCGTCACCACCTGCGCCGGCGCCTCCAGCAGCGCCTGAAGCTGGACGGCATCGTTCCATTCGCCGTAGCGCTCCGCCAGCCGGCCGGCCGTCAGCCACGCCGCCTGGCCGTCCGGTTCCTCCGCAATCCGCGGATCGAGCCAGTTGTCCAGCACCGGCTCCGCCGCGGGATGCTCCAGATAGGCGTGCCGGATGCCGAAACAGCCAAGAAGGGCTGTTGCCGCCAGCCCGCACGCCGTCGATCCGGCGCCCGGATACAGGCTGAGAAACACCAGCACCCGTTTGCGGCCGGCCCCGTCCGGAATCGCCGGGTTCCCGTCCGCCGGCGTCCGCAGCCCTCCCTCCAGAAGCGGCACGAGCGCCGCCTTCACGGCGGCCGCGTCGGCAAACCGGTGCTCGGGGGATGGCTCCAGCAATCGCTCCACCACCTGCCTGAGCGGAAACGGCACGTCCCCCAGATCGCCGCCCGCCGCGCCGGCCGAAAGCGCCGGATGGCGGCCGCCGCTCAGCAAATAGTACAACACCGCCCCCAGGGAATACAGGTCGCTCCGCGGATCGGTGCGCCCCCGCGACAGGAGTTCCGGCGCGGCGAATCCGATCGTGCCCATCCGGACCGTATCCTGCCCTTCTCCCCGCTCCAGCCTGGAGATGCCGAAGTCGATCAGCACGACCCGTTCCTGGCCGGTGATGATCACGTTGGACGGCTTCAGATCGCGATGGATGACCGGATGGGGCTTCTGCCCGTGCAGATAGGCAAGCACGTCGCACAGCTGCACCGCCCAGCGGACCGCCGTCGCCGCGTCCACCTTCCGGCCGCACCGGACGAACCGCTCTTCCATCGTTTCGCCCTCGATGTGCTCCATTACGAGATAGCCCCGCAGGCCGTCTTCCGATTCGAAATAGTCGGCGATCTGGGGAAGGCCGGGATGGGACAGCCGGACGAGCGCGGCCGCCTCGCCCAGGCTGCCGGCGCCGGCCGCATCCCGCCGGATTTCCTTGATGGCCCACTTCTTGCCCGGCAGCCGCCGGTCTTCCGCGAGATAGACGGTGCCCATGCCGCCCGTGCCCAGCACGCCGACGATTTTGTACCGCTCCGATCCAACCACGAAAAAAGGCCTCCCTTCTTCCGGAGGCCGCTTCCGACGGGCGCCGCACGCCCGCGAAACGCCGGCATCTCCGGATCGTTTCCGCAGGCATGCTTTGCCATGCGCATCCATTTTACCGAATTTCCGTCTTTCCATCAAACCGTGGGCCGTTGAAACCGCGGCGCGCCCGTCAGGGGGCTTCCGGTTCTCCATCCCGTGTTCTGCCATTCCCCCGTCCGCCGTCCTGCGGTCCGCCAACCCGCCCGTCCCGTCTCCGGGCCGCCGCTTCCCTTCGCAGCACCTCTTCCGGCATGCCGTACATGTGCACCATCACGCCTTCCGGCCGGTTGCTGTACAGGATTTGGAACATTCGGGAACGCCCCCAGTCGCTGGACGTGTGCAGGTAGATTTCCCGCGGGTATTTGCCGGAACGGACAATGAACGCCGCCACGTCGTATCCCGTCGGTTCCCCGGGGCCAAGGTCATGGTCGAGGGAGAGAATGTTCACGTCGCACTCCTCGAGGAGCAGCATGCACTCTTCGGCGGTGCGGGCGAGGACGAATCCCGGCGGGCACGGCCGCCGGTCGTCCAGAAACACGTTGATCATCGGCAAAACTCCTTTACCCGTTCCATCTCTTGCGGCAGCGTCACATCCGCGGAGGCGGGCGTCTCCAGGATGAAAGGCAGCCCGTCGCGCGCCAGCGACCGGACGAGTCCGCCGAGGGCGGCGCTGCCGATCAGCCCGCATCCGATGTTGGCGTGCGCGTCCCGGCGCGAGCCGGACGGATGGCGGGAATCGTTGAGATGGACGATTTTGGCATGATCAAAAAACCCCAGTTCCCGGCCGCGGGACTCCGTCTCCTCCCAGTTCCGCCCGTTCCACAGCCCGGAGGCGAAGGCGTGGCACGTATCGAAGCAAAAGCCGATCCGCTCCGGATGATCGCAAAGCCGTCGGATGGTGACCAATTCTTCGAAGGTGGAACCGAACCGGCCGGCCTGGTTTTCCAGCAGGAGAAGGGCGCTGCCCCGCCATTCGTCCAGAATGCCGTTCAGCATCCGCACGATGTTCCGGTATCCTTCCAGCGGATCCGCGCCCGACGGCTTGCCGAAATGGACGACCACCCCGACGGATCCGTTCGCCTCGGCGATGGCCAGGTCGTTGAGCAAGGAGCGGCGCACCGCTTCCGCCGTCTTCGGGTCGCCGGCCGCCAGATTGACGGGATAGGGCGCATGGGCCACCGACAGAAGGCCCGCTTCCCGGCAAAAGGCTTTTGCACCGGCGGGCGTCCTCTTCATTGAAAGCCTTCGGCGCGAGGCTGCGGGGGTTTTTCGGGAAATACTGGAAAACGGAGCAGCCGAGCCCCGCCGCCCGCCTGGCCGCTTCCTCGTATCCGTGCCGGATGCTCACATGGACGCCGACGCGGATCATGCGCCTGCAGCCTCCAGGCCGACATGGGCCATGAATTCGCCGAGATGGCGGCCGACAAAATCGCAGGCGATGCCCGTCTCCTCGGACAGGGCGGGCAGGGACGCCTCGTCGGTGATGCCGGTGAGCAGAAGCGCGGTGCGGCACGACGCCGTGCGGCCCGCCGCCATGTCGGTGCGCATGTTGTCCCCCACCATCCAGACGTCGGAAGCCGGCAGCCCGATCCGCTCCAGGGCGAACGCCATGATGATCGCCGACGGCTTGCCGATGACGACGGGAGCGACGCCCGAGGCGGTTTCGATGGCCGCCGCGATGGAGCCCGCGCCGGGAAAAAACCCGTCCTCCGCCGGCAGCCGCACGTCCGGATTGGTCAGCACGAAGCGCGCGCCGGCGCGGATCAATTCCATCGCCCGCTTGAGCTTGGCGTAGTCGAACGAACGGTCGAGCCCCTGCACGACAAAATCGGCCTCCCGGTCCGTCAGCACATAGCCGGCTTGTTCGAGGGCGGCGACCAATCCCTTTTCGCCGATGCAGTACACGTGCCTTCCTTCATTCAACCCGTCCAGGTAGCGGACCGTCGCCTGCGCCGACGTGAGCACGTCCCCGGCGTCCGCCGGGATGCCCAGCCGGTTCAGATGGGCCGCCACTTCCTCCGGCGTGCGCGTCGAATTGTTCGTCATCAGCACGTAGGGCGCGCCGGCGCGGCGCAGGGCGCCGATGAACGCTTCCGCCCGGGGCAGCCGTTCGCTGCCGCGGTACAGCGTGCCGTCCAGATCGATGATGAATCCCTGTTTCATGTTGCCTCCATTCTTCGGGCGCCGTCCAAAGCGCTTGTCGCATCAGGCGCGCCAGTCCAGCTCGAGCTGCCCTTCAAGAGCGGTCCCGCCGCCGGAAGCCGCCGGCTTCGCCCGCCTGCCGTCCGTTTCACCGTTCAGTTTTCCCAGGAGCCGGTCCCGCCGCCGGCTCAGCTCCGCCCGCCATTTCCTGGCGGCGTCCGTCCGGCCGTGCAGCCTGGCTTGCAGGGATTGCAGCCGCTCCACCCGGCGCAGCGCTTCCTCCGTCCAGCGCAGCGCTTCCGCCAGCTGCCCGCTGCGGTGTTCATGGTAGATCGCCAGCTCCACGAGCGGCTCCAGCGATTCGGGGCCGGCCGCGGCAAGCGGCCGGCGTTCCGCGAGCGCGGCAGCCTGCTCCCAGAGCGGCACCGCCCGGTCATAGCGGCGCATTTTTTTGTAGGCCATCCCCATCCGCGCCGCGTAGCGGACCGATTCGTCCGGCCGCGCCAGCAGCGCCGCGAACGGCCGCTCGGCCAAGTCCGGAAGCCCCGATTCGGCGAGCCACATGCCGGTGCGGAACAGGTCTTCCGCTTCCATCCGCTCCCAGTCGGCGTCTCCGCTCAACACGGCGCCGAGATGGATCGCCAGGGCCACCAGCGTCAGCACGTCCCATTCGTTGTGGCGGAAGACGGGCTCCACCACGGCCGGGTCACCCTCCGTAAGAAACCGGAAATACAGCGCCGGCGCCAGATGGCCCGGCACGTCGTCCTCCCGCCGGATGCCGAGCCGCTCCTCCTCCACCCGCGACAGCCGGCACGATTCGAGACTGTGGCGCCACAGGTTCCGGGACATGGGCAAAAGGTCGAGATGATCGGGGACGGTTTCCGGCGGCGGGATCCGGTGCAGCACGAACCGGTTGGCCAGCACGGGCCAGTCGAACGACTTGCCGTTGTACGTCACCAGATGGGTGAACCGTTCCGCCAGCCGGCGGAAATGCCGGAGCACGGCCGCCTCGTCCTCCGGATCGCGGACGAACAGCTGCCGGACGACAAACGACCGTTCTTCATAAAAGCCGAGCCCGATCAAAAACGGCACGTTGCCGGCGCCGACGCCGAGACCGGTCGTTTCCGTGTCGAAAAACAGCAGATCGCGCACCGACGCCACCGGCCGGATGCCGGCATGCCGGCGGGAGACGCGGTTCAGCCGCGCGTGCCGGCCGGACAGGTCGGCAAGGGCGTAGAAGCCGTGTTCATAATCGAGCGGGTACCGGCGCTCCCGCATGATGAACGCCCCGTCCGCCGTCTCCACGAGCCGGCCGGAAACCGGCACGCGTTCCTCCCTCTCGCCGGATGCGGACGCCATGCCGTCTCCGGACCGGCGATGCTCGTCCGGCAAACCGTCATCATGGAGGCCGTCGCGCCCGGCGGCGGCCCGGCTTCCCCGCCCGGCGAGCCGCCGGAGCCGTTCCTGCAGGCTGCTCACGGCCGCGCCGCCTCCGGCTCATCCGCGCCGAGGCGGCGCAGCAGCTCCAGGGCGTGTTCCTTGCCGCGCGGCCCGACTTCGTCGGCCGGTCCGACGCAGGCCGGGCAGCCGCCTTCGCACGTGCAGGCGCGGATGACCCGCGCCGCTTCGCGAAGCAGCTCGTCATGAAGATCGTACAGCCGCTCGGAAAGGCCGATTCCGCCGGGATACCGGTCATAGAAATAGATGGCCGGCTTCCGGTCGAATTTCGATTTGACCTGGGGCACGACCCGAATGTCGAACGGATCGCACATCAGGTAGAGGGGCGCGATGTGCACCAGCACGTTGGAGACGCCGAGCAGGGCGGATTGCAGGTCGTCGGCCTTCATGTCCGCCGTGATCACGGGGTTCAGCGCGAACCAATAGGCGCTCGTGTGGAGTTCCTCTTCCGGCAGATGGATCGGCCCGAACCCGATGTTTTCGTGGGTGCGGAGGCGGATTTTNTTGAAAATGGTCGGCCGCGCGTTCACCGTCACTTCCCCGTAATACCGGCCGGCCCGCTCTTCTTCCCGCTCCCGGTCCACGTGCAGGACGGACAGTTCCACCGCCACGTTGGCGTCGGTGTAGTAATCGACGTTCACCTGCCGCACCCAGGCTTTCTTCTCTTCGTAATCCAGTTTCTCCACCTGGTACTGCACGCCTTCGTGGATGTAGATGGCTTCCTCGTGGATGAGCGTCGGGGCGCTGAACCGGTCCACTTCGCCGATGACGCGCGCCCCCTCGGTCATGTCGATGATCACGAAATTTTCCTGGGCCGCCGTGCGAAGCGAAATGCTGTTGGCGGGAAACGACCGGTCCATCCAGTGCCACCGGTCCTTCACCCGGTGCAGCACCCGCTCCTCCGCGAGAAACTCCAGCAGGTCTTCGAGAGGCTCGCCGCCGAACGCCTCGCCCGCTTCGAAGGGCAGCTCGTAGGCGGCGCATTTCACGTGGTCGAGCAAAATGAGCAGGTTGTCCGGATGGATGCGGGCTTCTTCCGGCGGGCGTTCGAAGAAAAACTGCGGATTCTGGATGATGTACTGGTCCAGCGGATTGCTGCTCGCCACCAGAAACGTGACGGAACTTTCCAGGCGGCGTCCGGCCCGGCCCGACTGCTGCCAGGCGCTGGCGATCGTGCCGGGATAGCCGTTCATGACGCACGCCTGCAGCTGGCCGATGTCGATGCCGAGCTCCAGGGCGTTCGTACTGACGACGCCGCGGATTTCGCCGGAACGCAGACCCCGCTCGATTTCCCGCCGCTGCTTCGGCAAGTATCCGCCCCGGTAGCCGCGGATCGACTTCGCGCCAAGCTCGTGCTTCACCAGTTCCTGCAAATAGGTGAGCAGCAGTTCCACGCGCACCCGGCTGCGGGCGAACACGATCGTCTGGATGCCGTTTCTGATGAGCGAAGCCGCCAGCTTCTGTGTCTCCAGCAGGCTGCTTCGGCGGATGCCGAGCTGGCGGTTGACCACCGGCGGATTGTAGAAGACGAAATGCTTCTCCCCCGCCGGCGCGCCGTTTTCGTCGATGAGCACCACCTGCTCCCCGATCAGCCGCTCGGCGTGTTCCTTCGGGTTGGCGATGGTGGCCGAGGCGCACAGGAACACCGGCGACGAACCGTAAAATTGGCAAATCCGCTTCAGCCGCCGGATCACGTTGGCGACGTGGCTGCCGAACACGCCGCGGTAGCTGTGCAGCTCGTCGATGACGACGAACCGGAGGTTTTCGAACAGCTTGATCCATTTCGTATGGTGGGGCAGGATGGCGGCATGCAGCATGTCCGGGTTCGTGACGACCACGTGGCCCGCGTGGCGGATCGCCTGCCGCACGGCGGGCGGCGTGTCGCCATCGTACGTATGGGTTTTCAGGTCCGCCTCCATCAGGTCGATCAGCGACTGCAGTTCCGCCACCTGATCCTGGGCCAGGGCCTTCGTCGGAAACAGGAACAGGGCCCGGCCGGACGGATCTTCCATGAGCGACTGGAGCACCGGCAGGTTGTAGCACATCGTCTTGCCGGAAGCCGTCGGCGTGACGACCACGAAATGCCTCTCCGCGCTCGCCGCATCGAACGCCTGGCGCTGGTGGACGTACAGGCGGCGGATGCCCTTCCGTTCCAGCGCTTCGCGGATGGCCGGATGAAGCTGCGGCGGCATGTCGGCGTGCTTCGCGTCCCGCCGCGGAATGACGTGCCAGTGGGTGACGTTCTCCATGATGTCGGGCGTCTTCCGCACCCGTTCGATCCATTCTTCGATGGAAGCCGCCTTGCCCGTGATCCGGTTCATGCGCTCGTCTCCTTCCCGTCCCCGGCGCCGGCGGCCGCGTTTCACCGCCCGTCGTGACGGACGGCCGCCTCCGCTCCGGCAACGTTTCTTTTTTCATTGTAAAGAATATATGTTCGCATGGCAACCGGAGCGGCCGTCAATCCCGGCTCCATGCGCGGTCAACAAGGCCGCCTCCATGCACTGCGCAACGATCCCGGCGCCATGCGCGGCGCAGCAAACCGCCTCCACGGCGCAGCAAATCCGTCGTCATGCGCGGCGCCACGATCCCGCTTCGCCGCGGAGGGCGCAAAAAAACCCGGCTGCCCGATCGGCGGCCGGGATGCGCGGCTTACGCTCACGAGTACGATACGATGGATTCAAAGCGATTGGTTTTGGGCCGATTGACGGCTCGGCTCCAGGTCTTCGGACAGCCGAAGGTCGGCGCCGAGCGAGCGGAACGCCCCGATGACGTTGTCGCAGCCCCTCTCCAGATGCTCCACGCCGGTCAGCCGGGTGACGCCCCGGGCCATGAAGCCGGCGATGAGGAGGCAAAATCCAGCCCGGATGTCGGAGGCGTGCACCCACTCGCCGCGCAGCCGTTCGCCGCCCTGGATGAAGGCCGACGCCCCTTTCAGTTCGACGGAGGCGCCCATGCGGCGCAGCTGCTCCACGTGGCTGAACCGTTTCGGATACACTTTGTCGGTGACGAGGCTGCGGCCGGATGCCCGGAGCAGCATGGCCGTGAACGGCTGCTGCAGGTCCGTGGCGAACCCCGGATACATGGCCGTCCGGATGCGGAGGGCGCGCAGGGGGGCGTCGCCGTCCAGCTCGATGGACTGGTCGCGGACAACGGGCTCCAGGCCGGCTTCCCGCAGCTTGCCCAGCGGTGACCGCAAATGTTCGGGGATGACGCCTTCCACGATCACATGGCCGCGGGTGGCGGCGGCGGCGGCGAGAAACGATCCCGCGATGAGCCGGTCCGGAATGACCGCATGGCGGCCGCCGCCGAGGGTATCCACCCCTTCGATGCGGATTTCGCTCGTGCCGGCGCCGCGAATTTTCGNCCCGAGCATGTTGAGGAAGTTGGCCGTATCCACCACTTCCGGATCGACGGCGGCGTTGCGGAGCACGGTGGTTCCTTTGGCCAGCACGGCGGCCATCATCGCGTTCATCGTGGCGCCCGATGTGACGACATCGAAAAAGATGTCCGCGCCGACAAGCCGCTCTGCAGTCACCGTGTAATGCGTTTCGAACAGTTCCACCCTGGCGCCCATCGCCTCGAACGCCTTCAGATGCTGGTCGATGGGCCGGCTGACGAAATCGTCGCCGCCCGGGTAGCCGAGGGTGACCCGGCCGGTCCGGGCCAGGAGGGACCCGATGAAATAATAGGAAGCCCTGTAGGATGAACTCTTCTTGATGTCCAGTTCACCGCTGACCGGACCGGTGCGGGCGACGGTCACCGTGCCGTCTGGAGCATGGTCGAACCGGAAGCCGATTTCCTGCATGATGTCGGCGACGATCCTGACGTCGCGAACCATCGGAACGCCGCTGATCTCCACCGGTTCCTCGGCCAGACAGGCGGCGGAGAGCAGGGCGAGGGAACTGTTCTTCGAACCGGGCGTTTTCACCTTGCCGCGCAAGACCGTTTCGCCCGCGATTTCTATGTACCGCATCGATTCCTCCCGCTTTCTCGCATCGTTTTCCCCATTTGCGGGCACCCTACATTCCGATCCCAGACGACAAATGGAGGGTTCAAAATTGGCCAAACCGGACGATCGTTCAGACAATGTGGAAAAGCTGCAGCGCAACGTGCAAAATACGATCCGAAACCTGCGCGAAGCGGAAGAATATTTGTCGGAACATGCCGATGAACTTTCGCCGGAAGAGAAACGGGCCATCCGCGTGAAGAATGAACACCGCCGCGAAAGCATCGAAGGCATGCGCCGGGAAATCAAGGATGAGGCGGCCCACCGCAGGCGAAGCGGACGCGGCGAATGAAGGCCGCCCCGGTCAAGGAAGCAGGAGAAACGGCCGTCCGGTCGGTTTCTTCCGCTTCTTTTCTATTTCTACTCCCATTATACATGGTTCGACAGCTTTTGCCACCATGGAAGTCAACAAGAAGCGCGTTCCACCGGAAAGATCCGGAAATCCTCGGCCATGTGGGCGTCGGGAAAAATGGCCCGCGCCTCCCCGAGCAGGCGCGCTTCGTCCGCCTCCTGGTACCTGGAGCTGATGTGGGTCAGGATCAGCGTCCGGCAGCCGGCCTTCGCCGCCGTTTCCGCCGCGGAGACGGACGTGGAGTGGCCGTACTCCCTCGCCGCGTCCCGCATGTCCCCCGTAAACGTCGCCTCGTGCACGAGCACGTCGGCATGCCGGGCCAGCCGTTCGGCGTTGGCGCACGGCCGCGTGTCGCCCAGCACGGTCACCGTCCGGCCGCGAATCGGTTCGCCGACGAAATCTTTGCCGCAAAGCTCCCGGCCGTCTTCAAGCACCACCGTTTCCCCCCGCTTCAGCCGGCCGTACAGCGGGCCCGGCGGCACGTTCAGTTCCCGCAGCTTCCGTTCGTCGAGACGTCCCGGCTTGTCTTTCTCCTCGATGCGGTAGCCGTAGCATTCCAGCCGATGGTTCAGCCTGGCGCAAAACACCCGGTGCGTGTCGTCCTCGAAAAGCGGCGTTCCCTCCGGCGGATAATCCCGGTCGATTTCCGTCACGCGCCAGGGAAAGCCGAGATGGGCGCCGCTCAACCGGAACACCGTGTCAAGAAACGCCTTGAGCCCTTTCGGTCCGTAAATGTCCAGCTGACTCGTCACGCCCTGGTTGGAACGGGTCGTCAGCATGCCCGGCAGGCCGTACAGATGGTCGCCGTGCAGATGGGTGATGAACACCTTTTCCAGCTTGCTCAGCTTCAGCGGGCTGCGCATCAGCTGATGCTGGGTGCCCTCCCCGCAGTCCACCATCCAGAACGCGCTTTTGCGGTCGGTGAAGCGAAGCGCGACGGACGAAACGTTGCGGCGGCCCGACGGCATGCCCGCCCCCGTTCCGAGAAAAATCAGTTCCATCGCCCTTCGCCCTCCCGTTTCCTTGGACCCGTCATGCCCGGTTTCATCTCTTTCGCCTTCATCTCCAAAATCCCCCGCATCGATCACGCGTCCACATTGAAGTACCGGGCATCAGGATGGGCGAACACCATCGCCGTCACCGACGCTTCCGGCTCCATCATGAACCCTTCCGTCAGTTCGATGCCGATGTCCTCCGGTTTCAGCAGGTCAAACAGCAGCCGCTGGTCTTCCAGGTTCGGGCACGCCGGATAGCCGAAGGAGACCCGGATGCCCTGGTAGCGGGCGGCAAACCGTTCCTTCATCGTCATGTCCGGCGGATCGGGGAACCCCCACCGGTCCCGCATGATGTGGTGCACCCGCTCGGCCATCGCCTCCGCCGTTTCCAGGGCCGCCGCCTGCAGCGCATGGGAGCGCAGGTAGTCCCCCCGCTCCCGCAGCCGGTCCGCGTGTTCGCGGATGCCCGTCCCCGCCGTCACCGCCAGGAAGCCGACATAGTCCATCTGGCCGCTGTCCACGGATTTCAGGAAATCGGCGATGCACAGATACGGTTCCTTCCGCTGCCTCGGAAAATGGAACGTCTTGAGCACGCGGCCCGTGTCCGCCGGATCGTAGACGTGGATCGCATCACCGTCCGACTGGGCGGGGAAAAACCGGTACATGCCGGACACCTTCAAAATGCCGCGTTCCCGGCCTTCCCTGAAAATGTCCTTTACGAGCGCGTCCAGCTCCAGCGCCTTTTCGTCGCCGGCGGCCAGCAGCTCTTCCACTTTGCCCCTGAGCCCGAGATGGTGCCCGAGCAGCATCTGCATGTTCACGTACGGCAACAGATGGTCCAGCGGATAGTCGCGCAAAATGTGGCGCTCAAAATCCGGCGGCACGAAGACGGGCGCGCTCGGGTCCACCGCGGAACTGAAGGCGCGGGCGGGCGCCGCTCCGGCATCCTTCCCGCCCCGGTCCGTCCCCGGCGCTTCCCGTTCGGCGCGGGCTTGTTCTTCCAGCTTCCCGCGCTCCGCGGGATCCATCAGCCGGTTGGCCAGCTCCAGCCCCTGCATGGCGTCTTTCGCATACAGGACGAGGCCGCCGTACTCCGGCGCGATCCGCTCGCGGGTGAATTTTCGCGTCAGGGCCGCGCCGCCCACCAGAATCGGCACGTCGATGCCCGCCGCATGCAGGTCCTGGGCCGTGACGACCATCTGCTGCGCGGACTTCACCAGAAGCCCGGACAGCCCGATGATGTCGGGCTTTTCCTTCCGGTACGCCTCGATCAGCTGCTCCGGCGGCACCTTGATGCCCAGGTTGACGATCCGGTACCCGTTGTTGGAGAGAATGATCTCCACCAGGTTTTTCCCGATGTCGTGCACGTCGCCTTTGACGGTGGCGAGGAGAATTTTGCCCTTGACCGCCGTCTCCGTCTTTTCCATGTGGGGTTCCAGGTAGGCGACGGACGCCTTCATCACTTCCGCGCTCTGCAGCACTTCGGCCACGATCAGCTCGTTGTTGTTGAACAGGCGGCCGACTTCGTCCATGCCCCGCATGAGCGGACCGTTGATGATGTCGAGGGGCGCGTGCTTCTTGAGCGCCTCGTCCAGGTCGGCAAACAGGCCGTCCTTGCTGCCTTCCACCACGTAGCGGGCGAGGCGCTCCTCCAGCGTCAGACCGGCCGCCGCCGCCCGTTCCTTCTTCTCCGCCTTCTTTTCCCGGAAAGCGGCCACGAACGCGGCCAGCGTTTCGTCGCTCGTGTTGAAAATGAGCGCCTCCGCCAGCCGTCTTTCCTCTTCCGGAATGGACGCATACCGTTCCAGTTTTTCCGGATTGACGATGGCGTAATCGAGGCCGGCTTTCGTGCAGTGGTACAGAAAGACGGAATTGAGCACTTCCCGGCCCGCCTCGGGCAAACCGAAGGAGATGTTGGAAAGCCCGATGATCGTCCCGGCCCGCGGGAACTTCTCCTTGATGAGCCGGATGCCCTCGATCGTCTCCACGGCGGACCCCAGGTACTGGGGATCGCCGGATCCGATCGGGAACGTGTTCGGGTCGAAAATGACGTCCTCCGGCTTCACGCCGTATTTGTTCACGAGCAGATCGTAGGCGCGGGCGGCGACTTCCAGCTTCGCTTCGCGGGAGACGGCCTGGCCGCGTTCGTCGATCAGGATGCAGACGACGGCCGCTCCGTATTTGTGCATGAGGGGGACGATTTTTTTTCAAAACTTCGTCTCGCCGTCCTCCAGATTGATGGAGTTGATGATCGCCTTGCCCTGCAGGTGCTTCAGCGCCAGCTCCACCACATGGTCGTAGGTGGAATCGATCATGACCGGCGCCTTGATCTTTTTGGTCACGAGGGGATAAAATTGCCGGACGGCTTCCGCTTCGTCGATGTCCGTGTCCTGCAGGTTGATGTCGATGATCTGGGCGCCGCCTTTCACCTGGGCGCGGGCGATGTCCGACGCTTCGTCGAACCGGCCTTCCTTGATCAGCCGCTTGAACTTGCGGGAACCGGAAATGTTCGTCCGTTCCCCGACCAGGATCGGCCGCGATTCGTCCTCCAGGTACACGGTGTCGATGCCGGACACCGCGGGAGGATGGGTTCCCCGCGTCCGGCGCGGCGGCACGTCCTTCAGCCTTTCGGCGATGGCGCGGATGTGGGCGGGCGTCGTGCCGCAGCAGCCGCCGACGATGTTGAGCCATCCCCGCTCGGCGTATGCCGCCAGCTTCGCGGCCAGCGAGGCCGGCGATTCGTGGTATTGGCCGTTCTCGTCGGGCAGCCCGGCGTTCGGGTAGCAGCTGACGTAGGCGTCGGCGATCGACGCCAGCGTGCGCAGATGGTCGCGCATGAATTCGGGGCCCGTGGCACAGTTCAGGCCGACGGACAGCGGCTTCAGATGTTCCAGGGAAATCAGGAACGATTCGACGGTCTGGCCGGCCAGCGTCGTCCCCATCGGCTCGATCGTGCCGGAAATCATGAGCGGCAGGCGGACGCCCCGTTCCTCGAACGCCCGCATGATGCCGATGCCGCCGGCCTTCACGTTCAGGGCGTCCTGGCACGTCTCGAGCAGGAGCGCGTCCACGCCGCCGTCGATGAGCGCCAGCGCCTGTTCGCAATAGCTGTCCGCCAGTTCATCGAAGGTGATGCCGCCCGTGACGGAAAGGGTTTTGGTGGTCGGCCCCATGGCGCCGGCCACATAGCGCGGCTTCTCCGGCGTCGACCAGCGGCGGGCCGCTTCGACGGCGAGGCGCGCCGCCGCCAGCGTGATCTCGTACGCGCGGCCGGCCAGGCCGTATTCCGCCAGCACCACGCTCGTCGATCCGAACGTGTTCGTTTCGATCATGTCCGCCCCGGCTTCCAGGTACGCTTCATGGATGCCGCGGATGACGTCGGGGCGCGTGAGAACGAGCATCTCGTTGCACCCTTCGTACGCCTCCCCGCCGAAATCCGCGGCGGTGAGGGTCTGCTGCTGGATCATCGTTCCCATCGCGCCGTCCATGATGACGATTTTGCGCTCCAGAAGTTGTTCAAGCGTCGGTCTTTGCATGCCGCTTCCCTGCCTTCCGCGGTAAGACTGCTGACGGGCTTCAGACAGACTGCGCCCCGAATGCATAAAGTCTACCAAATATATCGGAATAAAGGAAGATTAAAAGCAAAAACCCGTCCCGGACGGTCTGTCGCGTTCCGGACGGGCTTCCCGCCGGCTTTCCGGGCTTACGCGTTTCCGGAAAGCGGAGGCAGGTCGAACAGCTCCCGCAAATTGCCGATCTCGTAATCGGGCCTTACGTCTCCTTCAAGAGCCAGTCCTTCCCGGTTGATCCACACGCTGGCCATGCCGAACCGGCTCGCGCCGAGAATGTCGGTGGTGAGCTTGTCGCCGATCATGATGCCCTCATCCGCGCGGATGCCGAGGAGGCCGGCGGCATGTTCGAAAATCCGGACGGACGGCTTGCCTTCGCCGAACTCGCCGGAAATGACGATGTGATCGAAATAGTCGGCAAGCGGCGGCACGGAGGCGATTTTCTCCCGCTGCAGATCGGGCGCGCCGTTGGTCAGGAGCAGCAGCCGGTACCGCCCTTTCAGCCGTTCCAGCACGTCGAAGGTTTCGTCATAGACGAGGGGCCGGTTCCGCCGTTCCCGGGCAAACCGCTCGCCGAGCTCGCGGCCGAGACCGGGATCGGCGATGCCGCAGGCCGCAAGGCCGCGCGTCCAGGATTCCGCCCGGTATCCCGGCGCCAGTTCGGCCAGGCGCCGAAATTCCGGCAGCTCGCCTTCATCGAACCGGGCCCACAGTCCCTCGAACGGGTTGATGCCGATCCGCTGGGTGAACGGAAACGTGTCAAACGATTCGTAGAGCGCCCGGGCCGCCTTCCTCGTCTCCTCCTCCAGCTTTGCCGGGTCAAGCCCGGTCCGCTCCGCCGCATAGGCGCACACCGCTTCGAAGGCTTCCTGCACGCTGCGTTTGTCCCACAAAAGCGTATCATCCAGATCGAACAAAACCGCCTTGACCGCCATGTCCTCTCCCCACTGTCCGAATGCGCGGCCGTTTCATGCGACCGCCGCATGCGGCCGCCGGCCGTTTCCGTTTTTTCTTGACGCGTCCGTTAAAGTCCCGGCCTTTCCCCGGACCGGCGCACCGTCCGCCGGCATGCCGGGACCGTCACGACCTAACAAACTTGATCCGATGGGTTTGCGCGAACCGCTCCAGGTCCTGGGCCAGCCGCTCCGTGTCGATCCATTGCATCAGCCGGGAAAACACAATGCGCCGTCTGTTCTGCTTGAGCGTGATGACCACGTACCCCTTGAGCGCCTCGATCTGCTCGATGTCCTGCGGTTCGATGTTGCGGAAGCCGAACAGCTTGCGGGTGACGAGCGACTTTTTGCCGATGTCGATGAAAGGCCGGCGAACCGCAAACCAGAGCACCGCCAAAAACAGATACATGAACACCGTCACCCAATACAGCGACGTGCGTCCCGTGTTCCAGTAGGCAAACATGTAGAACAGCCCGAGGAACGCCAACAGCAGGGAAAAAACCCAGCTCCGTCCCCGGTGCCTGGACACTTCTCCCTTGGCCGAAATGGCTTGCCGGCCAAGCCTCTTGCGCCGGGCGTTCAACTTCGAAGCGTTGCGCGTCAACTGCCGTTCCCATTTGCCGGCCATGGCCTTGCCTCCTTGTCCTTGTCAATGCAATCGGTTCATGCCGCTCGGGCCGCCCGGTTCATCGACCCACTCGATCCGGTCGAGCTCCGCCTTGAGCGAGCGGCGGATGGCCGCCAGATAGGCCTGCCGGAGCCGGCGCTGCTCTTCCTTCTCCGACTCGGTCAAACCGACGCTTTTCTGCTTGCGATAAAGCGCGTTGATGCGCGCCACCGTTTCGTCCATCGTCATGTCCATGAACCGTCCTCCGTTTCGCTTCCATAATACTTTGACATGCCGAAAAGGCAAAGTCAAGTGCGAGCCGGGCAGCGACGGGCAACGATTCTCAAAGCAAAACGGCGGGTTTGCGCCGCAGCGCAAACCCGCCGTCCGCATGCCGGCAACCGCATGTCGGCATCCTTATGCTGATACGGAAGATCGAGACCGAACCGGCATTGTTCAGGGCCGGATCGGAATTTTCAGCACCTGGCCGGCCAGCAGGCGGCTCGTCTCCATGCCGTTGAAGCGCCGGATTTCGTGGATGAATGCCCCCAGTTCCATGTCGTCGGGCAAATGCCGGCCGGCGATGGTCCAGAGCGTGTCGCCGGGTTCCACGGCGTGGAGCAGGTACGCCTGCCGCGCTCCGCCGGCCGATGCGGCCGGCACGTCCGCAGCGGCGTTGGCCCGGATCTGCGCGCCGAGCCAAAAGGCGGCGATCATCATGCCGATCATCGCCAACGAACGAATCAGGCGGGCGGCCGGTTTTCTCCCGATCCCTTTCTCCGGCGTTCCGGCCTGTTTCGGCACTTTTCTCCGCTGCGGAATGACGCTGACGTACACGGCGACAACCTCCAAACATCCGTTCTCGGGAACGGTCGTTCCCCTTTCTCACTATCATCATAATGCGAACACAAGTTCCTGTCAATGATTTTTTCGAACTGATGTTTGTGCAAACGGTTGTTCCGTGTTACAATAGAGGCAATGAATCCCTTGTTTGAGGTGATCGGACCGTGAACAAGCTATCCAACCGCCAGAAGGCGATTCTGGATTACATCAAACAGGAAGTCCGCAAAAGGGGATACCCGCCTTCCGTCCGCGAAATCGGCGAAGCGGTCGGACTGGCGTCCAGTTCCACCGTGCACGGCCATCTGGAACGGTTGGAGAAGAAAGGATACATCCGCCGCGATCCGACCAAGCCGCGGGCGATCGAAATCATTGACGGCGACGATTTCGCCGCCGATTTCAACCTGTCGGTTTCCCGCATTCCGCTGGTGGGCAAGGTGACGGCCGGCGAGCCGATCCTCGCCACCGAAAACGTCGAAGACTACTTCCCGCTGCCGAGCCATTTTGCCGACGCGGACAACACCTTCATGCTGAAAGTGAAGGGCGACAGCATGATCGAGGCGGGCATCCTGGACGGCGACTACGTCATCGTGCGCGTCCAGCACACCGCCAACAACGGCGACATCGTCGTGGCCATGAACGAAGACAACGAAGCGACGGTCAAAACTTTCTACCGGGAGAAGGACCATATCCGGCTGCAGCCGGAAAACGCCAGCATGGAACCGATCATCCTGAAAAACGTCACCATCCTCGGCAAAGTGATCGGCCTGTTCCGCGACATGCTGCATTGATTGCGTTGGTTGCTTCGATTGAGTTGGTTGCTTCGATTGAGTTGGTTGCTTCGATTGCCACGATTACATCGATTGCGTCTGCTGCATCGGTGCCTTGCGCCGCCATCTGGGGACAGGCGTTTGACGTGCTAAGCGGCCAACGGTTGACGTGCCGGGTGGCCGGCGTTTCGGCATAACCGGCGTTTTGGCATGACCGGCATTTCGGCAGTGTCCGGTGGCGTCTATGTGTCGTCCGGCGGCGTCAAGCTGTGTCCATCAGCGCTCGGAAGCGTCCAGGAAGCGTCCAGTACGGCGGGTGAATCCCGCCTCCGGCTGGGCGCTTTTTTCGTGCCTGATGGCACCTTTCGCATGGATCATCCTTACTTCGAGGGAGTTGCGGACATTTTGTCCTTATCAGCTTAGAAAATCGGAGTTTTTCGCGGGAGATGCGGACAAATTGTCCTCATCGGGCGCAGAAAATAAAAAAAGAACGGGCGGCCGACCGCCCGCTTCTTCATGGTTCCGCTCAATACAGCGTCAAATATTGCTCCCGCTCCCACGGATGCACCTGGGTGCGGTAAATGTCCCATTCGATTTCCTTCAGCTCGACGAAATGCGTCAGGGCGTGGGACCCGAGGGCGCTGCAGATGACCTCGTTGCTCAGCAGTTCGTCCAGCGCTTCCTTCAGGCTCCGCGGCAGGCTGATGATGCCTTCCTCCGCCCGCTCTTCGTCGGTCATGACATAGATGTTGCGGTCGATCGGCGGCGGCAGCTCCCGCTTCTTCTCGATGCCGTCCAGACCGGCCGCCAGAATCACCGACAGCGCCAGATACGGGTTGGCCGACGGATCGGGGTTGCGCACCTCGATGCGGGTGGACAGCCCGCGGGAAGAGGGGATGCGGATCATCGGACTGCGGTTGCTCGCCGACCAGGCCACGTAGCAGGGCGCTTCGTAGCCCGGCACGAGGCGTTTGTACGAATTGACCGTCGGATTGGTGATGGCCGTAAAGCCGGGCGCGTGATGCAGAACGCCGGCCATGAAATACTTCGCCGTTTCGCTCAGGCCGAGCGGATCGGCCGGATCGTAGAAGGCGTTCTCGCCGCCGCGGAACAACGAGACGTGCGCGTGCATGCCGGACCCGCTCATGCCGAACAGCGGCTTCGGCATGAACGTCGCATGCAGGCCGTGCTGCCGGGCGATCGTCTTGACCACCAGCTTGAACGTCTGGATCTGGTCGGCCGCCTTGACGGCGTCGGCGTATTTGAAGTCGATTTCGTGCTGGCCGGGCGCCACCTCGTGGTGCGACGCCTCGATTTCGAAGCCCATCTGTTCCAGCGTCAGCACGATTTCCCGCCGGCAGTTTTCGCCCAGATCCGTCGGCGCCAGGTCGAAATAACCGCCGTTGTCGTTCAGCTCCATCGTCGGATTGCCTTTTTCATCGGTTTTGAACAGGAAAAACTCCGGCTCCGGACCGACGTTCATCGTCGTGAAGCCCATTTCTTCCGCTTTCTTCAGGTTCCGCTTGAGGATGCCGCGGGGATCGCCGGGAAACGGCCGGCCGTCGGGCAGATACACGTCGCAGATCAGCCTGGCCACGCGATTTTCCGTAAACCAGGGATAGATCAGCCACGTGTCGAGATCCGGATACAGGTACATGTCGCTCTCTTCGATCCGCACGTACCCCTCGATGGAGGACCCGTCGAACATCATCTTGTTGTCCAGCGCCTTCTCCAGCTGGCTCGACGGAATTTCCACGTTCTTGATCGTGCCCAGAAGATCGGTAAACTGCAGCCTGATGAACCTGACATCGTTTTCTTTCGCCTGACGAATGATGTCTTCTCTGGTGAAGCCCAACCTGGTTTCCTCCTCCGAGTCCCTGCCCGCATGCTGGTTTGGCAACGATCAGAGGCCGGCGACGCTGGCCGCCGGCCTGCATGATCCCCGGCGAAACGCATCCGGGATGCTCGCGAAAATAAACGAAGTCTATTTTAGGGAAATCGTCTTATTTTTTCAATATGGAATCTCCAAAAAACTGCGCCAGTTCGCCCCGATTCATCNAAAAAGGCCGCTTGCTCCGCTCCATGATCTGCATGCGGATCTTCTTGCGCAGCTCCGCCAGCTCCCGTTCCGTCAGCCTTCCGTCATCCGCCGCAAGGCCGTCGCCGGCCGAAGCCGCCGAACCGGCTTTGCGTCCCGCACGGGTGCCGGATGCCCCGTCCGGGCTCCCCGCATCGTTCCCGGGATCCGCGGGCCGATTCTCCCCGCCGGCCCCGAGCATCTGTTTGATGCCGGCCAGATTGATGCCTTTTTCGATCAGCGATTTGATTTCCAGCAGCCGCTCCACGTCGTTGAACGAAAAAAGCCGCTGGTTCCCTTTCGTCCGCTCGGGCGAAATCAGGCCGTGCTGCTCGTAATAGCGGATTTGCCTGGCCGACAGATCCGTGAGCTTCATGACGCTGCCCATCGAAAACAGCGGCATGTTGCGCCGGATTTCATTGCTGCTCACGTGCAGCCACCTCCCGCACCGCATCGCTCCGCCGTGAATGAGCGTGTTGTCGTACTTTCACTGTAATCTTTTCTGCCAGTAATGTCAACGGATGATCTGCATCTTCCACAAATATGTGAGATATTTTAACATCCAGATCAAAGAAAAGATTTCAAGCGCTCAAAGGCTTTCAGCAAACCGTACTTGGCGTGGGCATATGTCAGCCCGCCCTGCCAGTAGGCGATGAAAGGCTCCCGGACGGGCGCGTCCGCCGACAGCTCCAGGCTGCCGCCCTGCACGAACGTTCCCGCGGCCATGATGACCGGGCTGTCGTACCCCGGCATGGGCGACGGTTCCGGCACGGCGTGGGCATCCACCGCCGCCGCCGCCTGCACGCCCTGCACGAAGGCGATCAGCTGGTCCGCGCCCGAAAACCGCACCGCCTGGATGATGTCCGTCCGCGGCTCCAGCGGGCGGGGGTTCGTTTCGAACCCGAGCCGCTCGAACAGCGCCGCCGCCAGCACCGCGCCCTTCAGGGCCTGTCCGACCGCATGGGGCGCCAGGAACAACCCCTGGTACATCGGACGCAGCGTGCCGAGCATCGCCCCGACCTCAAGCCCGATGCCCGGCGCGAACAGCCGGTCCGCGGCCCGCTTCACCAGATCGGCCCGCCCGGCGATGTAGCCGCCCGTCGGCGCCAGCCCGCCGCCCGGGTTTTTGATGAGGGAACCCGCGATGAGGTCGGCGCCCGCTTCCGTCGGCTCCCGCTCCTCCGTGAACTCGCCGTAGCAGTTGTCCACGAACACGACGGCGCCGGGCCGGATCCGCTTCACCCGCGCGGCCATCTCTCCGATTTCCGCCACGGTGAAAGACCGCCGCCACGCATAGCCGCGGGAGCGCTGGATGCCGACCACCTTCACGTCGGGCGTCAGCGCCCGCTCGGCCGCCCGCCAGTCCACCCCGCCGTCCGGCAGAAGCGGCACCGCTTCGTATTTCACGCCCCAGTCGGCCAGCGATCCCGTGCCGTCCCCCGGCCGGCCGATGACCCCGTGCAGGGTGTCATACGGCTCCCCCGTCAGGTACACGAGCTTGTCACCCGGCCGGAGCACGCCGTACAGCGCCGCGGCGATCGTATGGGTGCCCGACGCGAAATGGGGACGCACCAGCGCGGCTTCCGCCCCGAACACGTCCGCGTACACGGCATCGAGCGTCTCCCGCCCCCGGTCGTTGTAGCCGTACCCCGTCGAGCCGGCAAAATGATAATCGCTGACCCGGTGCTTCTGGAACGCCGCGATCACTTTCCACTGGTTCCGCTCCGCCAGCCGGTCCAGTTCGCGGAACCGTCCGGCCAGCTCGTTTTCCAGCGACTCCAGCCATTCGAGGACGGCACCGTCCGCATGCGCGGCGGCGCCGCCGTTCGTTTTTGCCGCATCTCCGTTCATGGCAGCATCTCCGTTCATGGAAACATCTCCGTTCATGGCACTTCTCCGTTCATGGCACTTTTCCGTTTATGGCACTTTTCCGTTTATGGCCCGTCTCCGTTCATGGCACCTTGCGATTTTACTTCAAACGGCTTCAGCCTGTGCCCGTCCGTCCCGTGCGCTTTCCTGTCCAGCCGGACGGCGAACACCATGTCCTCGCCGTCCGTGCGCTCCTCCGTCACCCGGCCGATCCGGTGAACGAGGGCAATCAGGTCGCCGCGGGCGGCCGGAATCCGATAGACGACGGTGCCGCCGGCCAGCCAATCTTCAATCCGCTGCAGCAAAACGGCCAGCGACCGGTCGTCGAAGGCCGACACCCGCACGTACGGATGGACCGGATCAACGAGGCAGGCGGCATCATCCGGCGGGCAGGCGTCGATCTTGTTGAACACGGTGATCCGCTCCTTCCCGCCGGCGCCCAGCTCTTCCAGCACCCGGTCCACCACCGCCATCTGCTCGTCCCGGTCCGGCGACGTGGCGTCCACGACGTGCAGCAGCAAATCCGCCTCGTTCACTTCCTCCAGCGTGGAGCGGAAGGCGGCCACCAGGTCGTGGGGCAGGTTGCGGATGAAGCCGACCGTGTCCGTCAGCACCACCTCCCGGCCGCCGGGCAGCCGAAGCACGCGGGACAGCGGATCGAGGGTGGCGAACAGCTTGTCTTCCGCCAGCGCGTCCGCCCGGGTCAGCCGGTTGAGCAGGGTCGACTTGCCGGCGTTCGTGTACCCGACGAGCGCCACCTGGACCGCGCCGCTTTTTCTGCGCCGGTCCCGCTGCAGGGTGCGGTGGCTTTTCACTTCCGCAAGCTGCGCCTTCAGCTCGGAAATCCGCCGCCGGATGTGGCGCCGGTCCGTCTCCAGCTTCGTTTCGCCGGGACCGCGGGTGCCGATGCCGCCGCCGAGGCGGGACAAATTTTTGCCCTGGCCGGACAGGCGGGGAAGCAGATACGTCAGCTGGGCCAGCTCCACCTGCAGGATGCCTTCCCGCGTCCGCGCCCGCTGGGCGAAAATGTCCAGAATCAGCTGGGTCCGGTCGATGATTTTGGCGTCCAGCGCCCCTTCCAGATTGCGCACCTGCGCGCCGGACAGCTCCCGGTCGAAAATGACCGTCGCCGCCCCCGTCTCCTCCACGAGCGCCTTCAATTCGTCCACTTTGCCCTTGCCGATCAGCCATTTCGGATCGGGCGCTTCCTTCGCCTGGCGGACGGCGCCGACGACGGCGACCCCCGCTGTTTCCGCCAGCCGCGCCAGCTCGGCGAAGCTCGCCTCCTGTTCCGCCCGGCTTTCCCGCGCGTCGTGCAGGGCGACCAGAACCGCTTTTTCTTCTTCCGTCCGGGTGTCATGAATCCGTTTTGCCATGCCGTTCCCCCCTGTTTCGTCCGGGTTGCCGGTTTTCGCCTGCGGAAATGACCGTTTTGCGGTATTCGCTCGGCGACAGCCCGTGCACCTTTTTGAACTGCTTGGAAAAGTAGAGCGCGTCCCCGTAGCCGACGGAGTGGGCGATCTGCTCGACGCTCAGGTCCGGCCGCTCCCGGAGCATCTGCCGCGCCTTGCCCGTGCGCAGGCTGGTGAGGAACGCCGCCGGCGTGGCGCCGTTCACCTTTTTGAACATTCTGGAGAAATACGACCGGCTGTAGCCGAACTGCTCCGCCAACTCGTCTACGCGCACCGGCTCGGCGAACTGGGCCGTGAGCCGCTGCGCCGCCTGCCGCATGTGGAGCTCGACGCGGGTGAGGCCGCGCGGTTCGGCGGGCCCCGGCGCAAGCCGCGCCGCGAAATCGGCCAGGAGCAGGCTGAAAAACCCTTCCGCCGCCAGATCGCCGCCCGGCGTCCGTTCGCGGAACACCCGCTCCGTCCGTTCGATCCACCGTGCCGGCGACGGCCGCCCCGCCGGTTTCGCGCCGGCCCCGCTTTCGCCGGGACCCGTTCCGGTGCCGGGCGCGGCCGGTCCCAAAGCGCCGTCTTCCCCGCCGCCGCGCACGACCGGATGCCTCCAGTCGATGCCGCACCGGGAAAACAGCTCCGCCGCCCGCTTTCCCTTGACGGCGATCCACCGGTAAAACCACGGATCGCGGTCGTCGGCCCGGTAGGCCACCAGGCGCCCCGGCTCGATCACGAAGCTGTCACCCGCTGCCATCGGCCACTTGTGCCCTTCGCATTCAAACGTTCCCCGGCCGGACAGCACGACGTGGATCAGGTAATAGTCGAACACCCGCGGCCCGTTCTGGTGGCCTGGCTTCGTCTGGCTGTGGCCGGCAAACAGGATGCACAGGTCCTCCCCGCCGCCGTCCTCCGGCAGAAACGGGTTGGACGCCGCAAAATACGTCGGCTTTTTCATCGCATGCCATGCGCCTCCCCGCTATCCAGTATAGACGAAATCGCGCCGCATGTCCCGCGCGAAAGGACACATTTCTCCATATTCAGCGAACAAGCTTCCATGGAAAACGCGCGAGTCCGGGTGTATATTGGAAGCAAACGAGGAAACAAAACACCATCCCGCAAGCAACCATAAACCACATGAAAAAAGGGGAACGAAAGCGACATGGCGGACCTGGACGCATTGAAACGGGCATTCCTGGACCGGTTCGGCGGCGGCGGAGCGGGCATCCGCGCCTTCCATGCGCCGGGGCGTGTCAACCTGATCGGCGAGCACACGGACTACAACGGCGGCTGCGTGTTTCCGGCCGCCCTCACCTTCGGCACGACAATGCTGATCAGGCCCCGCGGCGACCGGAAACTGGCCCTCGCGTCGGAAAACATGCCGAAAGCCGGCGTCTTCGACCTGGACGGCCTGGCCCATGACCCGGCGGACGACTGGATGAACTACCCGAAGGGCGTGGTGGTCCATCTGGCCAAACACGGCTTTCCCCTGTCCCGCGGCTACGACATCCTGTATTGCGGCGAAATCCCGAGCGGATCGGGCCTGTCCTCCTCGGCTTCCATCGAAGTGGTGACCGGCTACGGGCTGCTGCGCATGGAAGGCCATGACGCCGTGGACACGGTCCGGCTGGCGCAGATCGCCCAGGAGGCGGAAAACCGCTACGTCGGCGTCAACTGCGGCATCATGGACCAGTTCGCGGTGGCCAACGGTCGGAAAAACCATGCCATCCTGCTCCGCTGCGACACGCTGGAACACCGGCTCGTGCCCCTGGACACCGGCGGATGCAAACTCGTCATCACCCACACCAACAAGCGGCGCGGGCTGGCGGACACGGCCTACAACGAGCGGCGCGCCCAGTGCGAGAAAGCCGTGGCCTTTTTGCGCACGGCCTTTCCGGACCTGAAGCTGCTGGGCGAACTGTCGCCGCGGCAACTGGATGACCACGCCCGCCTGATCCCCGACGCCACGGTCCTGAAGCGCGCCCGCCATGTCATTGAAGAAAACCGGCGGGTGCTGGAAGCGGTCAAGGCGCTGGAGGCGAATGACCTGGCCGCCTTCGGCCGGCTGATGGTCGACTCCCACCGTTCCCTGCAGCATCTGTATGAAGTGACCGGTCCCGAACTGGACGCGCTGGTCGACGCCGCCCTCGACGTCGACGGTGTGCTCGGTTCCCGCATGACCGGCGCGGGCTTCGGCGGCTGCACCGTCTCCCTCGTGCGGGAAGACCGGGTGGAGGCATTCAGGCGGCGCGTCGGCGACGTCTACACGAAAAAAACCGGGCTGGTGCCCACGTTCTACGTGTGCGGCATCGGCGACGGCGTGAAGGAGGTCGAATGACGTGGCGGTTCTCGTAACCGGCGGCGCCGGCTACATCGGGTCCCATTGCGTGATGGCGCTCCTGGCGCGCGGCGAGGACGTGGTCGTCGTCGACAACCTGCAGCAGGGCCACCGGCAGGCGGTGAAAGGCGGCACGCTTCTTGTCGGCGACATCCGCGACGGCGACTTTCTGGACAAAGTGTTCCGCGAACACGACATCGAATCGGTGATGCATTTCGCGGCGAATTCGCTCGTCGGCGCCAGCATGAAAGATCCGTTCTCCTACTATCACAACAATGTTTACGGCACCCTGTGCCTGCTGGAAAAGATGACCCGGTTCGGCGTCCGGCGCATGGTGTTTTCCTCCACCGCCGCCACCTACGGCGAACCGGAGCGGGTGCCCATCGCGGAAACGGACCGCACGCGGCCGGCAAACCCGTACGGCGAAACGAAGCTGGCGATGGAAAACATGATGCGCTGGTTCGACGCCGCCCACGGCATCAAGTCGGTGGCGCTGCGCTACTTCAACGCGGCGGGCGCCCACGAAAGCGGCGAAATCGGCGAGGACCACCGGCCGGAAACGCATCTCGTGCCGCTCATCCTGCAAACCGCCCTCGGCCTGCGGGACGAAGTCACCATCTTCGGCGACGATTACGACACGCCGGACGGCACCTGCATCCGCGACTATGTGCACGTGATGGATCTGGCCGACGCCCACCTGCTGGCGCTGGACAAACTCCGGGCGGGCGGCGGCAGCGACGTGTACAACCTCGGCAGCGGCACCGGCTTTTCGGTGAAACAGATGGTGGAGACGGCGCGCCTGGTGACCGGGCGGCCGATTCCGTCCAGGGTCGTGGGGCGCCGCGCCGGCGATCCGGCAGTGCTGGTCGCCTCATCGGACAAAATCAGGCGGGAGCTCGGCTGGCAGCCGAAGAAGGACCGCGTGGAAGCGATCATCACCGACGCCTGGAAATGGCACGTGAGCCATCCGAACGGCTATGGCGACTGACGGTTATCGGAAAGGAAGGGGCATCACGGCGATGGCGGACAAGAAAGCTGCGGCGGGCATGCAAAAGGCTCCGGCGCCATCCGGCAGCCAAGCGCCGGCAACGGCCGGTCAAACGGTTCCGGCGCCACCCGGCGGCCAAATGCCGGCAACGGCCGGTCAAACGGTTCCGGCGGCAGGCGTACCGTGTCCGCCGGCATCCGGTCTTCCCGCAACCGGCTCCCTTCCGGCCGCCGTCCGCGGAATGCGGCCCGGCAGCCGGCGGTCGCCGGCCGCCGATCTCGCCTTCGAGCTGGAACGGCTGCTCGCCTTCGCGCTGAAAACCGGCCTTCTCGAACGGGAAGACGTCATCCCGGCCCGCAACGCCCTGCTCGACCTGTTCGGGCTGGCGGAACCGGCGGAAGCGGATCCGGAGGCGCTGATGGCGGACGTGCCGGACCGAAGCCCGGCGCCCATTCTGGAGCGGCTTCTCGACCTTGCGCACGAAATCGGGCTTCTCCCGGAAAACACCGCCACGCACCGGGATTTGCTCGATGCCCGGATCATGGGGCTTCTCATGCCCCGGGCGTCGGAAACGAACCGCAAATTTTGGCGGATCGCCCGGGAAACGTCCATCGAGGCCGCCACGGATTTTTTCTACCGGCAATCCATCGCGGCCAACTACATCATGATCGAGCGCGTGGCCCGAAACGAATACTGGCTGGCGGAAACGGAATACGGCGAGCTGGAGATCACCGTCAACCTGTCCAAGCCGGAGAAGGACCCGCATGAAATCGCCATGCTGCGGAACGCGCCGGCGGTCTCCTATCCGAAATGCGTGCTCTGCGCGGAAAATGCCGGCTACGCGGGGCGGATCAACCATCCCGCGCGGCAGAACCACCGGCTCATTTCGCTGGAGCTGTGCGGCGAACCGTGGTATTTCCAGTATTCGCCCTACGTGTACTACAACGAGCACAGCATCGTGCTGCACCGGGACCACATCCCGATGCGCATCACGCCCATGACGTTCCGGCGGCTGGCCGCCTTTCTCGACCAGTTTCCCCACTACTTCATCGGGTCCAACGCGGATCTGCCCATCGTCGGCGGGTCCATCCTCGTCCATGAGCATTACCAGGCGGGGCGCCACCGCTTCCCGATGGAGAAGGCGCCCGTGGAAGCGGCGTTCTTCCACCCGGATTTCCCCGGCGTGAAAGCGGGCATCGTCCGCTGGCCGCTGTCGGTGCTGCGCCTTTCATGCGCGCCCCAAGGCCGGGAGCAACTCCTGTCGCTGGCGGATCATGTGCTGGCGCTGTGGCGGGCCTACAGCGATCCGTCCGTCGGGGTGCTGGCCTTTAGCGAAGCGCCCGATGCCGCGGGAAGCGTCCGGCCCCACAACACCATCACGCCGATCGCGCGGCACAATACCGCGGGCGAACTGGAGCTCGACCTCGTGCTCCGCAACAACCGCACCGACGAGGCGCATCCGGAGGGCATTTTCCATCCGGGCCGCCATTTGCACCACATCAAGAAGGAAAACATCGGCCTGATCGAAGTGATGGGCCTCGCCGTGCTGCCGGGCCGGCTGAAGGAAGAGCTGGCCGGCATCCGGCGGATCCTGACCGGCGAAGACCGGTACGACCCGGCGGCGCTTTCGGAAGGAAACCACTCCCCGTGGCCGGACACGCCGCCTGGATCGCGGAACTCGTCGCCGCCCGCGGACACGTCGAGTGGGGCCGGAGGAAGCGGAATCGCTGCTTCGGGCCGAGGTCGGCCGCAAATTCGCCGAGGTGCTGGCGGACTGCGGCGTGTTCAAGCGCGACGGGTCCGGCCGCGCCGCCTTCCGCCGGTTTCTCGCCCATGCCGGATTTTCCGCCTGGTGACGGCCGCGCCCCGAGCACTTCGGACAGCCGGCTTTCGCTCATGCCGATCCCGTCGTCCTCCACCTCGATCCACAGCCGGCCGTCCGCGAGCCTGATCCGGATCGTCACCGTTCCGCCTTCCAGCCGGCTGGCGATGCCGTGCCGGATCGCGTTTTCCGCCAGCGGCTGCACCAGGAGGGGCGGAACGGGCACGCTGAGGGCCGCTTCATCGATTTCGTACTTGACGGACACCCGGTCTTTGTACCGGGCTTTTTCGATCTCCGCGTAGGACCGGATAAGCGCCAGTTCCCTGGACAGCAGCACGTCTTTTTCCGTATTTTCGAACGCCAGGCTGCCCCGCAGATAATCCGCCAGGTTGGCCGTGAGCTCCCGCGATTTTTCCGGGTTCGTGTAGCTGAGCGCCATGATGTTGTTCAGCGCGTTGAACAAAAAGTGCGGATTCATCTGCGACTGGAGGAACGCGACTTCCAGGTCGACGGCGTTTCCGGCCAGTTCCTTCATCGTCAGCAGGCTGACCGCCCGGGCGCGCAATTCCGCCGCATCGACGGGCTTCGTCAGGAAATCGTTGGCCCCCGCCCGGAACGCCGCCAGCTTGTCGCCGGGATGGATCGACGCCGTCACCATCAGGACCGGCAGTTCCAGCGGGGAAAAGTCCTGCCGGATTTTGCGGCACAATTCCAGGCCGGACATCCCGGGCATGAGCAAGTCCAGGATGACGAGGTCGATGCCGGAAACGGCGGCCAGCTGCTCCAGCGCCTCTTCCCCGTTCTTGACGCCGATGACGCCGTATTCCAGCGTTTCCAGCATGTCGATCGTCATTTTCAGGCTCGAATGCTGGTCGTCCACGACCAGCACGGTGAAGTCGCCCCGTCCTTCCGAGACGTAGGGCGTCGGAAACGAATATTCGGGCGCCCACCGCGCCCGGCCGGTTTCCGGCGCAATCGGATCCGGCTGCGGCCCGTCCGGTATCCGGACCGCTTCCCGGTCGTTCTCCCGCTCTGCCAGCGGCAGCCCGATCGTAAAGCGGGAGCCTTCCCCGACGCGCGATTCCACCCGGATGTACCCGCCGTGCAAATCCACAAGCTGCTTCACGATGGGCATCCCGAGCCCGAAACTGTGGTGCAGGTTGGCCTGCATGGAGCGGTACGGCTCGAAGATGACGTCCAGATCGCGCTCGTCGATGCCGATGCCGGTGTCCGTGACCGAAATTTCCCCCATGCCGTCCCGGACGGCCGCCGTCACCGCGATCTCGCCCCGGACGGTGTATTTCACCGCGTTGTCCAGCAAATTGCCGATCATCTGGGCGAACCGGTTTTCGTCGGCCAGCACCGGCGGAAAGCCGGCGGGAACCCGGTTTTCAAGCCGGATGTCCTTCCCTTCGGCCATGGCCGCGTAAATGTCGAGAAACGCGTCCACCGAGGCGCCCACGTCGACCGGAACCGGCCGGATTTTCATTTCGCCCTGCTTGATGCGGCTCAGGTCCATGATGTCGTACACGAGCTGGTTGAGCCGGTGGGCGGTTTTCATGATCAGGCCGAGCCGCTCGCCCTGCTCCCGGGTCAGCGAGCCGTCCGGGTCGTCCGCCACCGCCTTGGCCATGTGCAGAATGCCGTGCAGGGGCGCCTTGAATTCGTGGGCCGTTTTCGACAGGAATTCGTCCTTCAGCCGGTCCGCGCCGAGGAGCTGCTCGGACAGCCGCCCGATCTGCCTGAACGCATCGGAAAAATGGAGCGACATGAGCAGGGAAAGGAACAACGGGAAGAAAAACGCTTCAAGCGGCGGAAACGTGAACACCGGAACGGCGAAATACACGTTGATGTTCTGGACGAAAATTTGCCAGTTCAGCGCCAGCGCGGAAAGCGAAAGCAGCACGCTGCCGTCCAGCCGGTGCTGGGCGGCGTAAAGAAACACATACGTGACGTACAGAAAAGGAACGGACACGTAGAGGGTATGGGCGGCCAAAAACAACGGATGGTACACCAGATCCAGCAAACCGACAATCGCCGCCAGAAAAACGCCCCCGGCGATCGTCATGGCGCGGCACACGAGGGCGGAACTGTAGGGCTGAAACGCCTGCCGCAAATACACGGCCATCGCCATGCCGGCGCATACCGTCGAGGCCATCTGGATGCGCAGAAACAGCCAGATCGGCACCTCGTCGAACAGATCGTAGATGATCCGCTCGCCGCGGGTCATCGCATACCGCGATGCAGATGCACAGCGTGCCGAACGCGAGCAGGAACGGATCTTTCCGGCGCAGCGCAAAAAGGCCGACATAAAACAGCCCGACGATGCCGAAGGACACGACGGAAATCCAGTCGTGCGCCAGCGCCCGGGACTGGAGTTCGCCGATCGCCTTCTGGGGCCCGAAATAGATCGGATGGTTGATGCCGCTCGAGGCCGGAAAATCGAAGTTGGCGGCATGGACGATGATCTCGTTCCAGCCGTCGCGCACCGGAAAATAGACGGCAAACGGCTTGTTCCTGGCCTCGTACGACGCGTCGCCGGCCGGATGGCCGCTGGCGGCGCTTCTTCCCCGTTGACGTAAATGCGCGAAGCCATCTGGACGGACAGCGTCTTGAGGCCGAAAAGCCCGTCCGGTTCCGGAACGTAGACCCGGAGCCGGTAAGTCGCAATCCCGTAGGCCGGCATGCGCGTCTCCCACGAACCGGGCACCCGGATCGTCTCCTTCTCCCGGGCCAGTTCGGGAGATGCGGCGAAATCGCCGCTTACCAGAAGCCGGTTGGGATAAAACTCCCACTCGCCGTCCAGCCGGACGANCCCCCGTTCGGCAAAGGACCAGCCGGACAAATCCATCGCGCCGCCGGCCGCCCGGACGTCCTTCTGTGCGAGGCGATCCAGCGTGACCGGCAGCACGATGCCGTAAACAACCGCCACAATGGCCGCCGTCATCGCGGCGGCCCGCCATTTCCGTTTCAATCCGCGTTCCCCGTTCCGCCCTGCATGGCCGTGATTTCCCTGTACAGCGCCGTCGTTTCCGGCTCCGGCTCGAGATCCAGCAGTTCGCGCACGGACCGCTCCAGCATGCGGTACGTCCGGACCGCTTCGGCGCGGTTGCCGGCGCGCATGTGCAGCCGCATCAGTTCGCGGCCGTCGGCTTCCGAATCCGGCGCCAATTGCAGGATGCGCCCGAGGCAATCCGCGGCGGCCGCATCCATGCCCCGTTCGCGGAAATACCCGGAATAGACGCGCAGGGCACGGACATAATGGCCTTCCAGCATTCTCCTCTTCGGAATCGCCCATTCGTAATCGCAAAACTGCAGGTATTCGCCGGCGTACAGGGCGTTGATCCGGTCCAGGCGATGCGGGCTCAGGCCTTCGCCGCGCATGGTCCGCTCCAGCAGTTCCTCCAGCTCGGCAACGTCCGGACGGACGCCGCCGAGGGAAAGCCGGTAGCCGCTGCCGTTCCGGAGCAGGGAAAAGGGCAGGTTGTGGGTCTCGAACGTGCGGCGCATGTACGATACGCAGGTGTACATGTACATGCGCGCCGTATCCGGTCCGGAATCGGGCCACAGCGTCTCGATGATGTACGACTGGTCGACAAACTGACCGCCGTGGTGGACGAGAAGCGCGCACAATTCCCTTTCCTTGTTCGTCCGCCACGACACCGGCCGGTCTTCCCCGCCGCCCGTGATGGCAAACCCGCCCATGCAGGTGACGGCCGGTTTGCCGGTCCCGCCGGGCGATGCGGCCGTCCCGGCCTTTTTGATCCGGCTGACCGCTTTCTCCAGCCGGTCCTTGCGGATCGGCTTGAGCAGATAGTCCGTCGAGCCCAGATCGAACGCCTCGATGGCATACTGCGAATAGGCGGTCGTGAACACCACTTCGATGCCCGGATCAATGTCCCGGAACATGCGGGCGAGTTCCATGCCGCTCAATCCCGACATGTCAATGTCGAGGAACACCGCATCGCAGACGGCCGGCTTGAACGCGCGGACCGCTTCCAGCGGATTGGTGAACCGCCCGACGATCTCGAACGGCCCGATCTCGCCGGGGAGGATCTCCAGGACATCCATCGCATTTTCCTCATCGTCGACCAGCATGACGCGAATCATGGTGCGTTCCCCCGTTGCGGCCGGATAAACCCATTGCATGGGGTTGCGGATGCCTTCGAAAACCCCGAATCGGGAGGAAAGATTTTCCTCCGCGGCCGCCTCCGTCTTCGTCTTCGCCTCGTCCCGGCGCGTCTGGTCCATTGTACATGCCGGATCCTTAACAATCCCATAACAAGCGCCTTCCCGCGCGCGGCCCGCATCCTCCGGAGATGGTGGCCATCGCCTATTGATGCGAACGTATATTCGCATTATAATGGGCATACACTGAAAGCGGGAGCGCTCCCCACTTCTCCCCGGACGGGGACACCGCGGCCCGCCGCCCGCATCCGGCGGCCGGTCCGGTCTTTCTCCCGCTCCGGAAGCCCGAGGCGAAGAAACGATGGCGGAAGCGGCGAACGGAAAGGTCATTTTTCTGGTGGACATGCAAAGTTTCTACGCCAGCGTGGAGAAAGCGGCCCGTCCCGAATACCGGGACAAGCCGGTCATCATCGCCGGCGATCCCGCAAAGCGGTCGGGCATCGTGCTGGCGGCCTGCCCGCTGGCCAAAAAATGGGGCATCCAGACGACCGAATGGGTCGGCGAAGCGGTGCGGAAATGTCCCGGCGTCGTCGTGCTGCAGCCGCGGATGCAGGAGTACATCAACGTGTCGCTGCAGATCACGCAAATTCTCGAGCGCTACAGCGATCTGGTGGAGCCGTATTCCATCGACGAGCAGTTCGTCGACGTGACCGGCAGCGTCGGCCTGTTCGGGCCGCCGGAAACCATCGCGCGCATGATCCAGAGCGATATCGGCAAGGAAACGGGCGTGTTCGCCCGGATCGGCGATCGGGCCGAACAAGGTGCTGGCCAAGATCGCCTGCGACAATTTCGCGAAAAAGCGGCCGGACGGGATTTTCGCGCTGCACGAGGGCAACATGCGGGAGACGATGTGGCGCCTGCCCGTCGCCGCCATGTTCGGCGTCGGCACGCGCATGGCGCGCCACCTGCACCGGCTCGGCATCGCCACCATCGGCGAGCTGGCGCAATACCCGCTGGAGAAGCTGCAGCGCATGTGGGGCATTCCCGGCCACGTGCTGTGGATGACCGCCAACGGCATCGATCATTCGCCGGTTTCCCCCGCCAGCCACGAAACGCAGAAAGCGATCGGCCACCACATGACGCTGCCGAAGGATTACCATCTGCGCGCCGACATCGAGACCGTGCTGCTGGAGTTGTCCGAGGAAGTGTGCCGGCGGGCGCGCAGCAAGGGGCTGATGGGCCGGGTGGCGGCCGTCGGCTGCCGCGGCGCGGATTTCGACCGGCCCAGCGGATTTTACCGGCAGACGACGCTGCCCGAGCCGACCCACCACGCGCCGGACCTGTACCGGGCCGTGCGCCGGCTGTTCGAACGGCACTGGGACGGCGAGCCGGTGCGCAGCGTCGGCGTCACGCTGACCGGCCTCGTGCCCGACGACACCTACCAGCTGGATCTGTTCCGCGACCGGGAGAAGGAGCGCCGGCTGGCGGAGGCGATGGACGCCATCAAGGCGAAGTACGGCGCCGCCGCCATCATGCGGGCCGTCTCCGCCACCGCCGCGGGCCAGGCGAAGGAACGGGCCGTGAAAATCGGCGGCCACTACAAGTAGCGGGAGGAGGTTTTGGCAACATGGAGGATCCGCGCCATCTGAAACGCGGCAATTTGCTGTGGGAGTCCAGCCGCATGTTTTTGCCCGAACACAGGGAACAGCTGCTGGAACACCGCCGCCGGCTCCGCGCGTTCATCCCGCCGGAGCCGGACGAAGATCGCATCCGCCTGATGAACGGCGTGCTCGCCGCCGCGCTGGCCACCGGACGCCGGGTGGCCGTCACCGTCGCCGGCGAATGCGCGCCGGAGGTCCGGGTGGGCCGGGTCGACAAGGCGGATCCCGTCCTGGGCCGCCTGCGGCTCAACACGGACGACGGCCGCATGTGGATCCCCTTCGGCCGGCTGCTGCACGCGGAGTGGGCAGAACCCGGCCCGGCCGGCGATGCGGCCGATGCCGCCGGCGATTTTGCCGATGGTGCCGGCGATGCCGCCGGTGGCGACGACGAATTCGACGATTCGGACGCCGGTTTCGCCGATGGTGGCCGCGGACATTCCAACGGCCTCGGCGGCGGCTTTTCCGGCGTCGCCTCGCGAAAGGAAGGAAACGGGCGTCCGGATTGAATGAAAAACAAAAACCGCCCGCCCCGCCGGCCAGCATGCCGAACGGTCGGACGCGTTGCACGAAAAAGCCGGGCATCCCCCTGAAAAAACCGGCCGACCCGGCCGAGCTGCTCGAAAAAATCAAGCATCTCCCGCGAAAGCGGAAGTCAACGGAACATGCTCCACAGCCTCAGCAGGTGGAACGTGTTTTGCGGGTCGATTTTCAGCGCGAGGACGAACTGCACGATGTTCTCCTTCTGGCGTTCGGTCAGCGGTTCCCGCAGGATGGCGGCCGCCTGGTCCACCAGGCGGCGGACTTTGCCGCGGCTTTGCAAATCGGCTTTGGTGACCCCCTCGAGCAGTCGCTTCATGCGATCCTTGACCGCGGGATTTTTCATTTTTTCCTTGATCCGGTGGACGAGCTCATCGCTGATGCCGTACTGATGGTAATGCATCGGCACACCTCCGCTACCCATCCTATGACCCGGATGGGCGCTTCGTGCCAGGCCACCCTCATTCGGCATCCGCTCGGCATCCGTTCAGCCGTTCGACATACCCTCGGCATCCGTTCAGCGGGCACCCGCCAACCGTTCGGCATTCGGTGTGCGTTCGGCATCCCCTCGGCGCCGCCGGACCGGCATCCGTCAATCCAGCCGGCTGGCCTCCAGCACGCCTTCCCGCTGCAGGTACTCGCGCAGGCTGGCGTAGGCCGCATCCGTCCAGAAGCCGGGCCGCGCCAGCAGGTCCGCCGCGTCTTCCCGCGCCATCTCCAGAATGCCGTAATCCGTCAGCAGGTTGGCCAGCTTGAAATCCGGCATGCCGCTCTGCTTCGTGCCGAAGAAGTCCCCCGGTCCGCGCAGTTCCAGATCGCGGCGGGCGATTTCGAATCCGTCGGTCCGTCCGGGTCATGATTCGCATCCGTTCTTCCGCCGTCCTCGTTTTTCGGATCCGCGATCAGGATGCAGTAGGACTGATGCCGGCCGCGCCCCACCCGTCCGCGCAGCTGGTGAAGCTGGGACAGGCCGAACCGGTCGGCGTCGTAAATGATCATCAGGGTGGCGTTCGGCACGTCGACGCCGACCTCGACGACCGTGGTGGACACCAGCACGTGCACGCGGTTTTCCTTGAAATCCTGCATGACCGCGTCCTTCTCGGCGGCGGGCATCCGCCCGTGCAGCAGGCCGACGCGGATCCCGTCGCCGGACAGGTCGCGCCGCAGCCGTTCGTAGACGCCGATCGCGTTTTCCACGTCCAGTTTTTCCGACTCTTCGATGAGCGGACAGATCACGTACGCCTGCCGGCCTTCCTGCACCTGGCGGCGGATGAAGCCGATCACCCGGTTCATCATGCCGTGGCCGACGGCATACGTTTTGACCGGCTGCCGTCCCTTCGGCCGTTCGTCCAGCGTGGACACGTCCATGTCCCCGAAGGCGGTGATGGCCATCGTGCGGGGAATCGGCGTCGCCGTCATGGTCAGCACGTCGGGATTGAGCCCTTTGCGCCGCAGCATGCTGCGCTGCTCGACGCCGAACCGGTGCTGTTCGTCGACGACCACCAGCCCGAGCCGGGCGAAGGAGACGTCTTCCTGGATCAGCGCATGGGTGCCGACCACGACGTGGATTTCCCCCGACCGGATGGCGCCGAGCATCGCCTTGCGCTCCTTCTCGCCCAGGCTGCCGACCAGGAGACCGACCGCAAGGCCCCACGGTTCAAAAATTTGCTCCAGGAAACGGGCGTGCTGCTCGGCCAATATTTCCGTCGGCACCATCAGCGCGCCCTGGCACCCGGCCGTCCAGGCGGCAAACAGCGCCACGGCGGCCACCACCGTCTTGCCCGAGCCGACGTCGCCCTGCAGCAGCCGGTTCATGGCGTGCGGGCTTTCCATGTCGTTCAGCAGCTCGGCGATGACGCGTTTCTGGGACGCCGTCAGGGCAAAAGGCAGCGACCGCACCATGCGACGGACCTGGACACGGTCCACCGCCATGGACACGCCGTCCGCCCGGCTGCGGCTTGCCGCCCGGAACGCCAGCAGCTTCAGCTGGAAGGCAAACAGCTCCTCGTAGACGAGCCGCCTTCTCGCTTCGTCGCCGTCCTTCGTTTCCCCGGGCAGATGGATGGCCGCGATGGCCTGCCGGCGCGGCATGAGCCCGCGGCGCCGGAGCAATTCGTCCGGCAGCCACTCTTCGATGCGTCCGGCGTATTGCTCTATGGCCCGGCGGATCGTTTTGCGCAGCCAGTTCTGGGTGATGCCGCCGCCGACGTGGTAGACCGGCTGCAGCGTCCCCGTCTTGACGGCGCCGGCGTCGGGAAATTCCGAATCGGTGACGGCGATTTCCCGCCGGTGCGCATCCCACTTGCCGGTCAGCACGATTTCCCGTCCGGGCTGCAGCCGGTCCTTCATGAACGGCCGCCCCCACCAGACCGCCGTCACAAAAAAACGGTCAACCAGCACGATGCAGGTCAGTTTGGATTTGTTCCGCCCCCACACCCGCAAGACCGGTTCACCGTGTATAACGCCTTTGATCGTCACTTTCTCCCCGTCTCCGGCATCCGCCGGATGCCGGAGACGGTAATCCTCGTACCGGAACGGGAAATGTTCGAGCAAGTCCAGCACGGACACGATGCCGAGCGCTTCCAGCTCCCGGGCCTTCTGCGGACCGACGCCGGCGACCGCCCGTACCGGCAGCTGCTTCAGTCCGTCCATCATGCCGGAAACGCAAACACGGCCAGCGTCCCGGGACCGGCATGCGCGCCGATGATCGGACCGACATCGATGAAGGCTTTCGGTTCCGCGTTCACTTTGGCCACGATCAAGTCCCTCAGCTCCTTCGCCATTTCGGGCGAATTGGCATGGCCGACGTACAGTTCGACGGCTTCGCCGCCAAAATCCTGCTGCAGCAGTTCAACCATGCGGTTCAGGGCGTTCTTCTGGCCGCGCACCTTGTCCACCGGCGCCACTTCGCCGGCTTCGTCCACGGTCAGGATCGGCTTGATGTTGAGCAGCGAGCCGAACAGCGCGGACGCCTTGCCGATGCGGCCGCCCTTGTACAAATACTGCAGCGTGTCCACGATGAAGTAGATGCGGCTTTTGGCCCGCTTTTGCTCGATCAGGGCGAGAATCTCGTCCACCGATTTGCCCTCGCGGGCGGCCCGGGCCGCCGTCACGACCATCATGCCGTGGCCGAAGCTGGCGTAGCGGGTGTCCACGATGTGGACCGGAATCTGCTCTTCGAGCAGCTGTTTCGCCAGCGTCGCCGACTGGTAGGTGCCGCTCATGGCGGAAGAAATGTGGATCGAGATGATCTCGTCTCCGGGTTCCGTTGCCGTTTTTTTGTACACGTCGAGAAAATCGGCCGGGGAAGGCTGGCTCGTGGTCGGCAGCCTGTCGGAAGCGGCCAGTTTCGCATAGAACTCTTCGACGGTGATGTCGACGCCGTCGACGTATGTTTCGTCGCCGAAATGCAGTTTCAGCGGGATCACGGTGATGCCCAGTTCTTCCAGAATCGACTTGGGAATGTCGGCACTGGAGTCCGTCACGATCTTGATTTTTGCCACATTTGCCAACTCCTTTTCCCGGTCCCTCTCCCCGTCAACGCCCCGGCGTCAACTTCTCCCGAATCCGATTGCTTTTCGCGTAAAACGTTCGGCAGGCCGTTTCCGACCCGTTTCTTTCGTTATTTTTACCCAGCTTGTCCCGTTCCGTCAACCCTTCTTTTCGGCAAAGGGACACGGGACCGCCGTCCGGTGCCTTGCGCCCTCCCGTCCGGTTTACCGTTCCACCGATATCAGATAGTAATACAGGGGCTGCCCTCCATCGTGCAGCTCCGTTTCCGCGTTGGGATAGCGCTCCGCCAGATAGGCGACGAGNNTTTCGGTCCGCTCGCCGTCGGCGTCCCGGCCGGCAAAGATGGTGACGATCTCCTCGCCCGTCTCCATCATCCGGTCCATCAGGGCGCGCAGCACTTCGTCGAGATCGGGACCGTGGGCGGCGATTTCCTGCTCCAGCATGCCGAGGTAGTCGCCTTCCCGGATGTTCAGGCCGTTGATCGACGAATCCCGCACCGCGAAGGTGACCGATCCGGAGCGGACGCGGCCGGCCGCCTCCGCCATCGCCCGCTCGTTCGTTTCCGCGTCGGCGAATTCATTGAACGCCAGCGCGGCGGACAAGCCTTGCGGAATCGTGCGGGTCGGGATGACGATGACCCGCCGGTCCGCCAATTCCGCCGACTGTCTGGCCGCCATGATGATGTTCGGATTGTTCGGCAGCACGAACACCGTGTCGGCCGGCACGTTCCGGATCGCCGTGGCGATTTCTTCCGTGGACGGGTTCATCGTCTGCCCGCCGGCCAGCACGACATCCACGCCGATGCTGCGGAACACCTCCGTCAGGCCGTCCCCGGCGGCGACGGCGACGAGGCCCATCGCCTTGCGCGGCGCGGGAGGCGCCGGCGTCCGGTCCGCGATGCCCGCGTCTTCCGCGCCGTCTCCGGAATCCCGGGAACCGTGCAGCGATTCGCCGCCCGGGCCGTCGCCCGCCACGATTTCCGAATGCTGCTCGCGCATGTTGTCGATCTTGATGCGGGTCAGCGAGCCGTATTCCATGGCCAGGTTCAGCACGTTGCCGGGATATTCGGCATGGATGTGCACCTTCACCATGTCGTCGTCGGCCACGACCACCATCGAGTCGCCATGCCGGGACAGGGCGTCGCGGAACGCCCGTTCGTCGAACCGGGCCTTGCCTTCTTCGCTCATCATCAGGATGAATTCCGTGCAGTAGCCGAATTCGATTTCCTCGGTGGCGATGTGGGACTGGGCGCTGCGGCTCCTCCCGCCGTGATCGCCGGCCGGGGCGGGGGATGCCGCCGCGGCCGGCGGCGCGGTTTTGACGCCCGCCGGCTCGGCCTTCGGGTCGCTCAGCGCCAGGCGGATGCCTTCATAGATGAAAATGAGGCCCTGGCCGCCCGCATCCACGACGCCGACCTGCTTCAGGATCGGCAGCTGCTCCGGCGTGCGGGCCAGCGCTTCCCGGGCCGCCTCGATGAGCGCGTTCATGAGGGCCTCGAGGCCGGCGCCGCGTTCCGCCGCCTTCGCCGCCGCGTCGGCCGCTTCGCGGGCAACGGTCAGCATCGTCCCTTCCACGGGCTTGACGACGGCTTTGTAAGCGGTTTCCACACCCCCCGCGAAAGCCTGCGCCAAAAGCTTTGCATCCGCTTCCGCATGGGGAGCCAGCGTCCTGGCAAAGCCGCGGAACAGCTGGGACAGGATCACGCCGGAGTTGCCCCTCGCCCCCATCAGGAGGCCCTTGGCGAGCGCTTCCGCCGTCCGTCCCAGATGGGCTTCCGCCTTCTTCCGCATTTCCTGGACGCCCGTCGTCAGCGTCAGGTTCATGTTCGTGCCGGTGTCACCGTCCGGCACGGGAAACACGTTCAGCGCATTGACCTGCTCCACATGGGCCTGCAGCCTTTCGGCGGCAAACAGCATCATGCGGACGAATTCGGTACCGTTGACTTTCGGGCTGCTCAATGGACATGTTCCTCCTAGCGGCTTACGCGTACCCCTTGCACGATGATGTTGATCCGATCCACCTGCAAACCGAGCACGTCGTTCAGCACATATCGGACTTTGGACTGGATGTTGTGGGCCACTTCCGAAATTTTCGTTCCGTACATCACGATGATGTGCAGATCGATGACGGTCTTGCCGTCCTCCTGCTTCACTTCCACGCCGCGGGTGAAATTGTCGCGGCCGAGAAGCTCGGCGATGCCGTCTTTCAACTGCTTGCGTGAGCTCATGCCGACGAGCCCGTAGCAATCGAGGGCGGCGGATCCGGCCAGCGTGGCAATCACTTCATCCGACACGGAGACTTTGCCGTGCTCGGTTGTCAATTCGATCGGCATGCGGGTCACACCCTTTCGGAATTGGGAAAAAAGCTTCAACCCATATCTTACAACAAAAAAGGCAAGAAATAAACGCGATTGTCGAACGGTCGGATTTTCGGCGCGGGCCTGCCCGTTTCCGATGCGGCCGGCAATTGACGCGGACGCGGCATCCGTGGTATCATGATCAAGTGTGTCTGGTCAAGAATGGGGGTGTTTTGCAATGGCCCGCAAATGTTTCGTCACCGGCAAGGCGCCGAAAAGGGGACACAACGTTTCCCACGCCAACAACAAAACGAAACGCACCTGGGGCGTCAACGTCCAGAAAGTGCGCATTCTGGTCGACGGCAAACCGAAACGGGTTTATGTCAGCACCCGTGCGCTGAAGAGCGGCAAAGTCGTTCGCGTCTGACCGGCTTTGACCGTTCCGGCGCGCCGCGCCGGACCATCGAAAGCATGCGTGAGAAGGCATGGTTCGCCTTGAAGACAAAAAGCACCCTCGCGGGTGCTTTTTTTCGTATATGGGACGAAGCGCGTCCGCATGGCGTCTTCCGCCCTGGGCGGCCGGGCCGTGAACGGCTGGTCAGTTTTTTGCTGAACGTACTGATGATGGCCCTGACGAAACTCCCCAGAAATTTGGGCAGCTTGATCGTGTAAAATTTCACGCCTACCCCTCCCAACCTTTGATTGGCTTGCCGTTTCGTCCCTTCATCCTATTCCGCGCCAGGCGGAAGCGTGCCTTTCCGCCGCCGACGCGCGCGGCGGCCCGCCGCTTTAGCGTCCGCGTTCCGTTCTGCTTGACGCCCCGCCGGTCCCGCATGCCGGCCCGCCATCCCCGACCCGTCAGGCCGTACGCGCATGCCGTCGCCGGCCATACGGGCCGTCCCCCGGCCATGCGGCCTTCACCGGCGTTGCGGATGGTCCGGCGCAAAAAAAGAACCCTCCGGACCGCGGCCTCCGGTACCATTGTATGCCGCGGCGGAGAGGTTCATGACGCAATGCGGCTCTTTGCGGCCTACGGCCTTCCCGCCTGCCCCGCGCTTTCCGCGCTTGCCCGTATTTCACGCAACGCTTCGGCCCGGTCGTCTCGGCCGAACACCGCCTGGCCGGCGACGAGCACCGTGGCGCCCGCTTCCGCGACGAGGCGCGCGGTGTCCCGGTTGATGCCGCCGTCCACCTCGATGTCGACGTGATGCAGGCCCCGCTCGTCAAGCAGCGTCCGAATCCGGCGGATTTTGTCCAGCATCGGGTGCAGGAACGCCTGGCCGCCGAATCCGGGATTGACGGTCATGACCAGCACGTAGTCGACTTCCCCGAGCACCGGGGCGACGAAATCCGCCGGCGTCGAAGGATTGAGCACCACGCCCGGCCTTTTGCCGAGCTTGCGGATGAGATCGAGGGTGCGGAACAGGTGCGGATCGGCCTCCGCATGCACGGAAATGAGGTCGGCGCCGGCTTCGGCGAACGCTTCGACGTAGCGGGCCGGCTTGTCGATCATGAGATGGACGTCCATCGGCAGTTTCGTGTGCGGCCGGAGCGCTTTCACCACCGGCGGGCCGATGGTGATGTTCGGCACGAAATGGCCGTCCATGATGTCCACGTGCAGCCAGTCCGCGCCGCTTTCCTCCACCTGGCGGACTTCCGCCGCCAGATTGGCGAAATCCGCCGAAAGGATGGAAGGGGCGAGCTTGATCATGGAATCAGTACCTCCGCTTCGTTTGCCGGATCTCGTCGAGAAACTGCAGGTAATGGCGGTACCGGCTTTCCGCGATGCGGCCGGCGGCGGCGGCTTCCGCCACGGCGCAGCCGGGCTCGCTCCGGTGCAGGCAGCCGCGGAACCGGCACCGGTCGGCCAGCGCCGCCATTTCGGGAAAGCAGGCGCAAAGCCCGCCCGCTTCGATGCCGAAAAAGTCCAGCTGGCTGAACCCCGGCGTATCGGCGATGAATCCCCCGTCGGGGTGGGCGATGAGCTCCACGTGGCGGGTCGTGTGCCGGCCCCGCCCCAGCTTGTCGCTCACTTCGCCGGTCTGGAGGGCCAATCCCGGGATGATGGCGTTCAGAAGCGACGATTTGCCGACGCCGGACTGCCCCGCGACGACGGTCAGCCGTCCCGCCAGCGCCCGGCGCACCTCGTCCAGGCCCGTTCCGCGCCTGGCGCTGCAGGACAGGACGGTGTACCCCGCCGCGCCGTAAACGTCCTTCGCCCGGCGGATCGGATCATCGCCGGAAGCGGCCGCCTCCGTCTCCAGCAGGTCTTCCTTCGTCAGGACGATCAGCGCGGTCAATCCGGCATGTTCGGCGTGGACGAGGAACCGGTCCAGCAGCAGCATGGACAGGTCCGGTTTGGCGACGGATGCGACAAGCAGCATCGTGTCGGCGTTGGCCACGGGCGGACGGATCAGTTCGCTCGTGCGCGGCAGCACTTCGTCCACGGTGCCTTCGCCGCCGGCGGCGGCAAACCGGACGCGGTCGCCGACGAGGGGGGTGACGCCCTTTTTCTTGAACACGCCCCTCGCCCGGCACTGCACCGGATCGCCGCCCCCGTCGGGCAGCACGTAATAGTAGCCGCTCAATGCCTTGACGATCAAGCCCGTCGGCATGCGGTCACAGAACCCCCCGCCAGGCGCCGCCGAACAACGCGGCGCCGTCCGCCGATTCGTCTTCGTCCAGCGGCAAAAACTCCACGTTGGCGTCCTCGGGAATGTCGAAGTCGTCGGGCAAAAACCGCTCCGGATTCAGCTCGCGCTGCGCCTCGGCGTACGTTTTCGTGATGGATTCGATCAGCACGTCGTTGCGGTAGACGGTCACCACGCCGTTTTGGTTCGGCGCCAGCGTCAGGGTGATGGTAAAGGGGGTGACGTCGGTGATTTCCACGTTTTTGTATTCCACGTTGACGCCGTAGGCGTCCGTCACCTTGATGACGACGCGGCTCGATTCCGCCCCCTCCTCCGGACGGACGGTGACGAGCACGTGGGTCTGGATCGCCTCGTCGGGCAGCCCGTCGCTCACGTGGAGCGTGATTTGTTCGCCCGGATCCGCCATGTCCCCTTTTTCGTACGGCCATTGTTTGAACACGTAATCCTTGGGGGCGTAGGCTTTCTCGCGGATGACCACCACGTTCTCGAAGCCCGCCTTCTGCAGCATGCTGATGGCGACGGACTCCTTCTGGTTCGTGACGTCGATCATCTCCACGGTGCCCGGCCCCTTGCTCACCTCGATCACCAGTTCGGCGGCCTTCGGATCGAACCGTTCCCCCGCCGCCGGCGTCTGGCCGATCACGGTGCCCGCCGGCTCATCGGACGACACTTCCTCCATCCGGTAGCGCACCCCCAGCTGGGCAAGGGTTTCCAGCGCGTTTTTGACGTCCGTCGCCCAGTCGCGTCCGATGTAGTCGGCCATCTCCAGCGTGGCCGGACCGGTGCTGACGGTCAGGCGGATCGGCCAGTTCGGATTGGCCTTCTCCCCCTCTTTCTCCTGATCCATCACCACGCCTTCCGGATACAGGTCGCTCGGCCGGTATTCCGGCTCCGCGGCGGTGAGTCCGGCAGCTTCCAGCGCGGCCACCGCCTGCTCGTATGGCAGGCCGATGACGCTGGGCACCTCCACTTCCTCCACCTTCACCATCTCGCGGAACTTGCCGACCGCGACCCACATCGCCGACAGCACGAGTCCGATCACCAACAGCCAGGCGACGGGCTTGACCCATTTCCAGCCGCGCTTCGGCTCATCCTCCAACCCTTCCCAGCGCATGCGATCCCCCTGCATACGATCCCCGCTTTGCTCCGGATCGCGCCGGGGCGGCTCCGCCGCCTTGCGGATGGCCGGCATGATCCGCGTTTTTTCCCGGTCATCCTCCTCGTCGCCGTCCGGGTACCATTTCGGTTCGTTCCGCTTTTCCGGCAGCAGGCACACGTCCAGGTCCTTCAGCATGGCCCTGGCGGACGCGTATCGCTCCCGCGGGTTTTTCCGCAACGCTTTCAGGACGATGTTTTCCACGCTCTGCGGGATGTGCGGATTGATGGCGCGAGGGTTTTCCACCTTCTCCTGCAAATGCTTCAGCGCCACGCTGATCGGGCTGTCGCCGGAAAACGGCAGTTTCGCCGTCAGCATCTGGTACAGCACGATGCCGAGGGAATACAGGTCGCTGACGGCGTCCTGCGCCGCGCCTTTGGCCTGTTCCGGCGAAAAATAGTGCACCGAGCCGAGCACCGAGCCCGTCTGGGTGATGTCCGCCGACGTGATCGCACGGGCGATGCCGAAATCGGTGACTTTCACCCGTCCGTTTTTTCCGATCAAAATGTTGTGCGGCTTGATGTCCCGGTGGATGATGCCGTTGGAATGGGCGTGGTCCAGCGCGTCGCAGATCTGCATGGCGATGTTGACCGCCTCTTCGACCTGCAGGGGAGCCTGCTGCTTGATCTTGTCGTTCAGATTGATGCCTTCGACATATTCCATGATGATGTAGTGGATGTCGCCATCCTGCCCCACATCATAGATGCTGACCACGTTCGGATGGGAAAGGGACGCAGCCGCCTGCGCTTCCCGGCGGAACCGCTTGATGAATTCCTCGTCGCCGACGAACTGCTGGCGCAAAATCTTGACGGCCACCTTCCGCCCGAGCAGCATGTCGCGGGCCTTGTACACGAGCGCCATGCCGCCGCCGCCGATGCGTTCGATCAGCTCGTAGCGGCCGCCCAGCTCGCTTCCGATCATCGGTCTCCCCCTTCCCCGCCGTCTTCTTTCTCGTTCCGGACCAGAATGACGGAGACGTTGTCGCTGCCGCCGGCCTCCAGCGCCTGCTCGACGAGCCGTTCGGCCATCGCGTCCAGATCCGTGCCGCTTTTCAGCGTGCCCAGGATGTCCGCGTCGTTGATCATGTTGGTCAAACCGTCCGTGCAAAGCAGGAGCAGATCCCCGGCGGACCATTCCAGTTCATGCAGGTCGGGTGCGACGAAAGGCTCGGTGCCGAGCGCCCGCGTCAGCACGTTGCGCTGGGGATGGGCCTTCGCTTCCTCCGGGCTGATCTGGCCCGAACGGACCAGTTCGTTGACCAGCGAGTGGTCCTCGGTCAGCTGCACGAGCTCATCGCCGCGCAGCAAATACGCCCGGCTGTCCCCGACATGGGCGATGAACACCCGTTCCGGGCTGGCCAGGGCGGCGACGAGGGTCGTGCCCATGCCGGCCAGCTCCGGCCGGGAAACGCTTTGCGCATGAATATAGGCATTGGCCCGGGCGATCGTTTCCCGCAGATGGTCCCGGAGCTCGCCGTCCGGCCGGCCGCTTTCCAGCTGCGCAAGCTCGCTCGCCAGCCGGTCCACGGCGGACTGGCTGGCCACGTCCCCCGCCTGGTGGCCGCCCATGCCGTCCGCCAGGACGGCCAGAAGCCAGCCGTTCGGCAGTTCGGTGATGACCGCCCGGTCTTCGTTGATGGAACGAATTTGTCCCACATCCGTTCGGAAGGCCGTCTTCATCGAAGTCCCCCTCATGGCTTCAGCAGCGCTTCGTGCCGGGCCCTCAGCTGCCCGCAGGCCGCCGCGATGTCCGCGCCCTGCTCCCGGCGGATCGTGGCGTTGATCCCTTTGCCCAGCAGGATCCGCTGAAACCGGAACACGTCTTCCCGCGGCGTGCGCACGTAGTTCCGTTCCGGCACGTAATTGACCGGAATCAGGTTGACGTGGCAGCGGATGCCGGAAGAAAGGAGCACGTCCGCCAGTTCCTCCGCGTGCTCCGGCCGGTCGTTGACGCCGCCGATCAGCGCGTATTCGAACGTGACGCGCCGTCGCGTCTTTTCCCAATAATATTTGAGCGCATCCATGACGTCCCGGAACGGGTAGCGCCGGTTGACCGGCATGAGCCGGGAACGGAGCGCGTCGTTCGGGGCATGGATCGAGATGGCCAGGTTGATTTGCGTTTTCTCGTCGGCAAAGCGGTAAATGTTGGGCACGATGCCGCTCGTCGACACCGTGATGTGCCGGGCGCCGATGTTCAACCCCTTCTCGTGGGTCACCGTCCGGAGGAACGTCATCAGGTTGTCGTAATTTTCAAACGGTTCGCCGATGCCCATGACGACGATGCTGTCAACCCGGTCTCCTATGGCGTCCAGCATTTTCTGGCATTTGACGACCTGGGCGGTGATCTCGCCCGCCGTCAGATTGCGCTTCAGGCCGCCCAGCGTCGAGGCGCAGAACGTGCACCCGATCCGGCAGCCGACCTGCGTCGTCACGCACACGCTGTTGCCGTAATCATGCTTCATGAGCACCGTCTCGATGGCGTGCCCGTCATGGAGGCGGAACAGAAACTTGACCGTGCCGTCGGCGCTCGTCAGCCGGTCGATTTCCTCCAGGGCCACAAACCGGAACGATTGCGCCAGCCGCTCCCGGAGCGCCTTGGGCAGGTTGGTCATGGCCGAGAAATCATCCGCCCTTTTGACGTAAAGCCAGTCGTACAGCTGGTCCGCCCGGTACGCCGGCTCCCCCTGGTCCGCCAGCCACCGGCGGAGCGCATCCAGCGAAAGGTCATAGATGAAAGGAAGCTCCATGTCCTGCGCGTTCATCCCCGTCTTTTGTGCATCTCCCGTCCTGTTCGCATCTGTCCCGATCCTGTTTATTTTTATCACAAGCCCGTTCTCCCGTGAAAGGATCGTTTCCGCAGGGCCGCGATGAAAAAGCCGTCGGATCCGTAGTCCATGGGAAAAATGCGGAGAAGGCCCGGTGCGGCGAACGAAGCCTTCAGCGCGTCCGGCAGCCGTCCGGCCGCGGAGGCGTCCGGTTCGAATTCGGGGTGCCGGGCGAGAAACGCCTCCACCTGCTTTTCGTTTTCCTCCCGCTCCAGCGTGCAGGTGCTGTACACGAGCAGGCCGCCGGGTTTCAGGAGTCCGGCGGCGGCGTCGAGAAGCCGGGCCTGGACGGACGCCAGGGCGGCGATGTCCGCTTCGCTCCGCGTCCATTTCAGATCCGGTTTCCGCCGGATGACGCCAAAGCCGGTGCAGGGCGCATCGAGCAGAACGCGGTCGAACGATTCGGGCGGATGGCGCTTCGGCAAGTCCGCCGCGTCGCCGGTCTCGGTGCGCGCGCACGTGATGCCGAGCCGCGCGAGCTGCTCTTCGATCAGCTTCGCTTTATGGGGATGCAGGTCGTTGGCGACGACCACCCCCCGATCCCCCAATCTTCTCCGCGATGTGCGCCGTCTTCCCGCCGGGCGCCGCGCACATGTCCAGCACCGCCATGCCCGGCTCGGGGGCGAGCACCCCGGCAACCAGCATGGAGCTTTCGTCCTGGATGGAAAACCGGCCGGCGGCAAAGCCGGGCAAGGCCGCGAGATGGCCGCCGCCTTCCGCGATGATGCCGTCGGGCGCAATTGCCGACGGCCGGGCGGACAGGCCGCCTTGCCGCAGTTCGGCCAGCACCTCCTCCATGCCGGCGCGGAGCCGGTTGACGCGGATGGCGGCTTTCGGCGGCCGGTTGTTCGCCTCGCAGATGCGCCGCGTCCGCTCCTCCCCGAACTGGCGGATCCAGCGCGCCACGAGCCATTCGGGATGCGAGTGGGCAAGGCCGATGGCGGCGGCCGGCGGCAGGTTGTCCGGGAAGCTCATCCGCTCCGGTTCCCGGACCGCCCGGCGCAGCACGGCGTTGACCAGCCCGGCGATGCCGGCGTGCCCGCGCTTCTTCGCGACGGCCACCGCTTCGTTCACCGCCGCGTGGGGCGGGATGCGGTCCAAATAGGCGAGCTGGTAGAAGCTGAGCCGGAGCAGCTGCAGCACCCACGGTTCGAGCCGGTCCGGAGAACCCGAAACATACCGGGAAATATAGAAATCCAGCGTGTTTTTCCGCTGGATGGTGCCGTAGATGAGTTCCGTCGCCAGCGCGGCGTCTTTCCGGGACAGGGAATGTCCGGCGAGCGCCCGGTTCACGGCCAGGTTGCTGTAGGCGCCGTCCGCCTCGATCTTCAGGAGCGCGTCCAGCGCCAATTCCCTCGCGCCTTTCATGGCGAAACCTCCGCGCCGAGCCGGTCGCCGGGCTTCAGCCGGCCGCTTTTCAGAAATTCGCCCGCGGGCATCGCCTTCTTGCCGGCGGGCTGCACCTGTTCCACGAACACCGCGCCGCCGCCGCATTGCACGGCAAACCCGTCGCGGCCGACATGCACGACCGTGCCCGGAAGCGTGCCGCTTCCGAATTCGGGCGCCTTGCGGCAGCGCCAGATTTTCAGCACGTCTCCACCCATCAGGGTATAGGCGCCGGGGGCCGGACGGAGGGCGCGCACCCGGTTGAACACGCGGATGTGATCGTCGTTCCAGTCGATCTTCTCGTCTTCGCGGGTCAGCATGGACGCGTAGACGGCCTCCTCGTCCCGCTGCGGCACCCGGGGGGCCTTCCCGGCGGCAATGAGGGGCAGCGTCTCCAGAAGCAGTTCGGCGCCGATGCGGCTCAGCCGGTCAAACAGGGTGCCCGCGTCGTCCTCATCGGTGATGGCGGTTTTCCGCCAGGCGATCATGTCGCCGGTGTCGAGTCCCTCGTCCATGTACATGATCGTGACGCCGGTCTCCGTCTCCCCGTCCATGATGGCATGCTGGATCGGGGCGGCGCCCCGGTATTTCGGAAGCAGCGAGGCGTGCACGTTGATGCAGCCGAGCGGCGGCAAGTCCAGCACCGCCTTCGGCAAAATCTTGCCATAGGCCGCGGTGACGATGAGATCCGGCTTGAGGGCGCGAAGCGCCTCCAGCGTTTCCGGATGTTTCAGCTTCTCCGGCTGCAGCACGGGGATGCCGCGCCCGAGCGCCTCCTCCTTCACGGGGGACGGCGACAGCACGCCTTTTCGCCCCTTGGGCCGGTCCGGCTGCGTCACGCAGGCGGCGATCCGATAGCCCGCGTCCGCCAGCGCGCGCAGAGACGGTACGGCGAAATCCGGAGTGCCCATGAACACGATGTTCATGCCCCGTCCCCTTCTTCCGGTTCCCCGTCATCCGCCCGTTCCGGCGGGACGCGGTAGAGCGTCTCGGCGATGTCGGTGAACAGGATGCCGTTCAGATGGTCGATTTCGTGCTGAAAAATGCGGGCGAGATACCCTTCCGCCTCGATGATCCGCTCTTCGCCGTTTTCATCCAGCCCTTTCACCTTCACCCGCATGTACCGTTTCACGTCGCCCTGCAGCCCCGGGATGCTGAGGCAGCCTTCGGGGCCGAGCTGTTCCCCTCCGGCTTCCAGGATTTCCGGATTGACGAGGCCGATCAGTCCGGTTTCCCCGTCTTGCGGATCGACGACGATCACCCGCTTGGAAATGCCGATCTGCGGCGCCGCCAGGCCGACGCCGCCGGCGTCGTACATGGTGTCCGCCATGTCGCGCAAAAGCTTCCGGATGTTCGGCGTGACGGCTTTCACCGGCTTGGCGATTTCGCGCAGCACCGGATCGGGGTCTTTCACGATGATTCTGATGGCCACGGGGCCCCACCTCACATCATGTTTTGCGGATCGATGTCCACGCTGATTTGCACGCTTTCGCCGCCCGCTTCCGCCGCCGGCCCGTCCGCCAGGCGGTCCAGCGCTTCGCGCAGAATGCGCGGCGCGGGCAAATCATGCCGATATTTTATCATGCACTGCATGCGATATCTATCTTTCAGCCGCGGAATCGGGGCGTTCACCGGGCCGAGCACTTCGAGGAGCGCCGGATCGAGGCCGCGCGCGCCGGCTTCTTCCGTCCAGAGGGCGCGGATCGTCTCCGCGAGGCGCTGGCCGGCCTTCAACAGGATGGCCGGCGACGGGTGGGACAGCGTCGCGAGGGCAAGCCGGGCGAACGGCGGATATCCCCGGTCGCGGCGCAGTTTCAGTTCCACTTCGGCGAACCGTTCGTAATCGTGGGCGGCGGCAGCCCGCATGGCGTAATGGTCGGGATTGTAGGTTTGCACGATCACTTCGCCCGGCAACTGGTGGCGGCCGGCGCGGCCGGCCACCTGGGACACCAGCTGGAACGTTTTCTCCACTGCCCGGAAGTCCGGCAGATGGAGGATGGAGTCGGCGGCAAGCACGCCGACCAGCGTGACGGCCGGAAAATCGAGGCCCTTGGCCACCATCTGCGTGCCGAGCAGCACGTCCGCCTTCCGGTCGCGGAACCGGTTCAGCCATTTCTCGTGGGCCCCCTTCTCGCTCGTCGTGTCCATGTCCATCCGGATGACCCGGATGCCGGGGAACGCGTTGACGAGCTCCTCTTCCACCCGCTGGGTGCCGGTGCCGAAATGGCGGATGTGCGGGCTGCCGCAGGACGGGCAGACCGGCGGGTTCCGCTCCGCGTGGCCGCAATAATGGCAGCGCAGCACGTCGGCGCTGCGGTGGAACGTCAGCGAAATGTCGCAGTGCGGGCAGCGCGCCGCATGGCCGCACGAACGGCACAGCACGAAGGTCGCGTAGCCCCGCCGGTTCATGAGCAGCACCGTCTGTTCGCCCCGTTCAAGCCGCGTCCGGATGGCGTCCGCCAGCCGCCGGCTGAACATGCTGCGGTTGCCCTCCTCCAGTTCCCGACGCATGTCCACGAGATGGACGGCGGGCATCGGACGGCCGCCGACCCGGACCGGCAACCGGATCAGGCGCAGCCCGCCTTCCCGGGCAGCCATGTAAGATTCCAGCGAAGGGGTGGCCGATCCGAGCACGAGCACCGCGCCGTGCTCTTCCGCCCGCCGGGCGGCCACGTCCCGCGCATGGTATTTCGGGCTTTCCTCCTGCTTGTAGCTCGATTCGTGCTCCTCGTCGATGATGATGAGACCGATCTTCGTGAACGGGGCGAACACCGCCGACCGGGCGCCCACCGCAACGGACACCTGTCCCCGGTGGATTTTCCGCCATTCGTCGTACCGTTCGCCCTGCGACAGCCGGCTGTGCAGGACGGCGACCCGGTCGCCGAACCGCCCCTTGAACCGGTCCACCATTTGCGGCGTCAGCGAAATTTCCGGCACCAGTACGATCGCTTCGCGGCCCAGCTCCAGGCAGCGGGCGATCGCCTGCAAATACACTTCCGTCTTGCCGCTGCCCGTCACGCCGTGCAGCAGAAACCGGGCGTGGGCGCCGCGATCGAGAAAACGGCGGATTTCGCCGAGGGCGGCCGCCTGGTCGGCGGTCAGTTCCGGCGCCGGGTGGGGCGCGAACGCCCTGCCGGCGTAGGGGTCGCGCAGCACTTCCCGTTCCCGGATCTCCACCCATCCCTTGTCCGCCAGCGCCTTCACGACGCCGGAGGTGACCGCAAGCCGCGCGACGAGTTCCGCCAGCGGCACCGGTTCGGGATGGTCCCTGAAATGCCGGAGCACGTCCTTCTGGCGCTTCGCGGAAGCGGGCAGGTCGGCGATCCGGGCGTCGAGGGCCGACGCATCCCCCGCCGGAAACACGAACAGCCGCTTCCGCGGCTTCAGCCGGTCCTGCACCGTCTGCCGTTCCGTGAGCACGCCCCGCTTCACCAGCCGTTTCACCCGGTCCGCTTCGCCGGGGAACCGGTCCAGCACCGCCCGCACGGGGGCGGCCCCCTTCGCGGCCACGAAAGCGCAAATCGCCCGGTCCGCGTCATCCGGCGCATCCGGCACCGAAGGCGACACTTCCAGCACCCGATCGTACTTCGCCTTCAGCGCGCCGGGCAGCATCGCCTGCAGGGCGACGATGTCCGGGCAGACAAGGGTTTCCGCCATCCATCTGCCGAGGCGGACCAGCTCCGGCGTCAGCGGCGGCACGATGTCGAGCACGTCCGAAACCGGTTTCAGGCGGTCGGGCGAAACATCGCTCGTTTCGCGGATGTCCGTCACGAACCCCTGCAGCACCCGGCTTCCGAAGGGCACCTTGACCCGCGAGCCGATGTCCAGGAGCGGCGCCAGCGCGGGCGGCACCAGATAATCGAATTCGCGGCTGACGCCGCGCGCCGGCACATCCACGATGACGCGGGCGACGGATCGAGCCGTCATGTCCGCCCGCCACCCTCCGCCCACGCCATCCGCTCCAGGGCGATGGCCAGCACCCGTTCCGCCGTTTCCCGCTTGGACAATAGCGGCAGGTCGGCCACCGGACCGCTTCTGTCCACCACCACGACTTTGTTCGTCTCCGTGCCGAAGCCGGCGCCCGGCATGGTGACATCGTTGCCGACGACGAGATCGCAGTTTTTGCGGACGGCCTTCTCCACGGCGTTTTCGACGAGGCGTTCCGTTTCCGCCGCGAAACCGATCAGGAACTGGGTCGTCTTCCGCTCGCCGAGCGTCTGCAGGATGTCCGTCGTCCGCTCCAGTTCCAGCGTCAGCTTCCCTTCGGTTTTCTTGATTTTTCCCCGGGACGGGGAAGCCGGACGGTAATCGGCGACGGCCGCCGCCTTGATCACCAGGTCCGCTTCGTCATACCGCTCCAGCAGGGCGTTCAGCATGTCTTCCGCCGACAGCGCCTCGACGACGGTGACGCCGGCGGGCGGCGCCACGTCCGTCCGCGCCTTGACCAGCGTCACGTCGGCGCCCATGTCCCGCGCGGCTTCGGCGAAGGCGATGCCCATCCGGCCGGAGGAATCGTTCGTCAGGTACCGCACCGCGTCAATCCGCTCCACGGTGCCGCCGGCGGTGACGAGCACGCGCAGGCCTTTCATCGGACCGGTACGGGATCCGCCTGCCGGTCTTTCACCCGGCATGGCGGCCGTCGCATTTCCCGAAATCCCGGCCGCCCGTCCGTCCGCTCCGCCGCCGGCCGGCGCGCCGGCCAGCATGTCCGCGATTTTCGCCATCAGCTCCTCCGGCTCCGGCATCCGGCCTTTGCCGACGTATCCGCAGGCCAGCTGCCCTTCGCCCGGTTCCATCACCGTCACCCCGCGCCGGCGCAAAATGTCGAGGTTTTCCTGCACCGCCGGATGTTCGTACATGTGGACGTTCATGGCCGGCGCCACCAGAACGGGCGCCGTCGTCGCCAGATAGACGGTGGACAGCATGTCGTCGGCGATGCCGCGGGCCATTTTGCCGATGATGTTGGCCGTGGCGGGCGCGATCACGAGCAGATCCGCCGCGTCGGCCAGGTCGATGTGCTGCACGGCCGACGGATCCCGCTCGTCGAAGACGTCCGTTGCAACGGGATTGCGGGTCAGCGTCTGGAACGTCAGCGGCGAGACGAACCGCGCGGCCGCCCCGGTCATGATGACCCGGACGTCGGCGCCCGCCTGTGTCAGCTTGCTGGCCAGAGCCGCCGCCTTGTAGGCGGCGATGCCGCCGGTCACCCCGAGCAATATCGTTTTTCCCCTCATGTGTCCGAGCCCCTTTCCCCGCCAAAGCCCATGCCGCCGTCCGCGGGCGAAATCGCCCCCATAAACAAGAAAAACGTCTGGCGACGTTATTCCTGTTTGCATGGCGGTATGCGGGTTTTTATTTCCCTTGCTCGATTTTGACGAGATCGTGATAGATTTCTTCCATGGCGATGCCGACGAATTTGTGCGACTTCGGGTTTTCGAGGAGCGGCTTCCCTTCGTCTCGGAGCGCCCGCGCGCGCTTCGCGGCCGCCGCCACCAGCAAATATTTGCTGTCCGTCTTTTTTGGCCAGTTCGTCGATGGAAGGATACAGCATGTCAATGCACCTCTTCTTCAATCCATTGTAAGACGCCCGGCATGACCCGGTCACTGCGGCAGTGCTCCGCGGTCACGATCGCCTCGATGCGGCTCGCGGCGTCCTCGATCCGGTCGTTCACGACGGCGTAATCGTAATGGACGATCTGCTTCAGCTCTTCCATGGCCGCCTCCATGCGGGAGCGGATCACATCCTCCGGTTCGGTCCCCCGCGTGCGGATGCGGTTTTTCAATTCATCCAGCGAAGGCGGCAGCAGGAAGACAAAGATGCCGTCGGGATAGCGCCGCTTCACCTGGAGCGCGCCCTGCACGTCGATTTCCAGAATGACGTCCCGGCCGCGGGCCATCGTCTCCTCCACGAACTTCCGGGGCGTTCCGTAGTAGTTCCCCACGTATTCCGCCCATTCGAGCAGTTCGTCCCGGGCGATCATCGCTTCGAATTCTTCGCGGGTCGTGAAAAAGTAATTGACGCCGTGCCGCTCGCCCGCCCGCGGCGGACGGGTCGTGGCCGATACGGAATAGGCCAGACCGGGCATCCGGTCGAGCAGCGCCCGGCACACGGTGCCCTTGCCCACGCCCGACGGTCCGGATAGCACAATCAACATTCCCTGTTTGTTCATGGTGGCCCCCAGGCGGTTATTCGTCATTCATGTCTTCTTTGCTCGTCAGCCGATGGGCGACCGTTTCCGGTTGCACGGCCGACAGGATGACATGATCGCTGTCCGTGATGATGACCGCCCGCGTCCTGCGGCCGTACGTGGCATCGATCAGTCTCTGGCGGTCCCTCGCTTCCTGGATGATCCGCTTGATCGGCGCGGATTCCGGGCTGACGATGGAGATGATCCGGTTTGCCGACACGATGTTGCCGAATCCGATGTTGATCAGCTTGATCGTCATGCGTCCTTTCCTCCTTGGTCGCGGGCTCCGGTGCCGAAACCGCGCCTTGCCTTCGCCGGCATTTCATTTATTCGATGTTCTGTACCTGCTCGCGCATCTTTTCCAGTTCCGCCTTCATCTCCACGACGAGAACCGACAGTTCCGTCTGGGCGGACTTGGAACCGATCGTGTTGATTTCCCGGTTCAATTCCTGGATCAGAAAGTCCAGCTTGCGTCCGATCGGATCGGCGGATTCCAGCATGTCGGCGAACTGGTCCAAATGGCTGCGGATTCGCGTCAGCTCCTCGTCGATGTTGCTGCGTTCCGCCATGAGGGCCGTTTCCATCGCCAGCCGGCTTTCGTCCAGCCGGACGCCCGCATCGGCCAGCAGTTCCCGCATGCGCTGCGTGAGTTTCGCGCGCATCTGGACGACGGCCAGGGGAGCCTGCCTGGCCGCTTCTTCCGCCAGTCCGCCCAGCACCGCCAGCCGCTTCCGGAGATCGGCTTCCAGGCTGGCGCCTTCCGCCTCCCGCATGCGGCACAGTTGATCCAGCGCTTCGCCGACGGCTTCCGCGAGCGCGGAGGCCGTTTCTTCCCCGGCGTCCAGCGTACCGCCGGCGGCCACGACGCCCGGCACGGCCAGCAAATCCGATACGGTCAGGTCGCCGGCCAGGGAGAACCGCTCCTTCAGCTCCTCGGCCGCCCTGCGGTAGGCGCCGGCCAGCGCCCAGTCGATCGCCGCTTCCGCGGGAACGTCGCCCGTCCGCTCCGCCTGGACGTACACCTCGACCCGGCCCCTCCGGATCCGCCCGGCAATCATCCTGCGCAGCCGGTCTTCGAAGGCGAGCCATTCGCGGGGCAGGCGGATGCTGATTTCGCCGAACCGGTGGTTGACGGATTTCATGTCCACCTGGATGCGCAAGTTTCCGCCCTGCCGCACGGCCTGTCCGTATCCGGTCATGCTGCGGATCACGTTCGGATCACACCCGTCCGGTGTCAAATATGGGTACGGCCCGCCATCAAAAAAANGNCCGGCCGAATGACTATCTAACAGTATAGCGGATTTTGCCCATGGCTACAAGTGGAAGGCGGCCCGGGGCCCGCCGGCCGCCGTTCGGATGCGGAATCGGCCGGTATTTTTTCCGTCACCGGTTGTCAAAATCGTCCATTTGACTATTTTTGGTTTTATACAATTTTTCGATTATCGAAAGCCAGAACGACAAGATTCAAGCCATGGTGGAAGCGTACGGCAGGCTGGACGATCTCGTGAATGCGTTGCGGCGGATGGCCGAAGGCGAAAGCGCCGGCCGGAAGTGACGCTTCACCGCGGCGACGGCGGCCTCCGGGACGGCGCCGGGGCGGCGCTTTTCTGCCGCACGTAGGCCGTCAGTTCCGCGCTCATTTCATGGAACATGAACGGCGTGATCAGATAGATGCCGTTGAACAGGGACATGGCCGCATCGAGCAGCTCTTTGGCGATCTGGACGCCCATCCGGCGTCCTTCTTCCTTTTCCAGCCCCTTCATCCGTTCGCGCACTTCGTCTGACAGCAGGATGCCGGGCACCTCGTTGTGCAGGTATTCGGCGTTGCGGCCGCTGGCCAGCGGCATGATGCCGATGAACACGGGGATGGGCAGGTCGCGGGTGAGTTCGCGGATTTTCGCCATCCGTTCCGCATCGTACACGGGCTGGGTCATGACGTAGTCGGCTCCGGCTTCCACTTTGCGCCACAGGCGCTCCACCGCCTTTTCCAGATGCCGGACGTTCGGATTGAACGCCGCGCCGACGACGAAGCGGGCTTTCTGCTTCAGCGGCTTGCCGGAAAAGGCGATGCCCTCGTTCAGCTGCTTGATCATGCGGATGATCTCGAAGCTGGTCAGGTCGTAGACGGAGCTGGAGCCGGGCAGGTCGCCGAATTTGGCCGGGTCTCCCGTCACCGCCAGCACGTGGTCGATGCCCAGGGCGTCAAGGCCCATCAGGTGCGACTGGGTGCCGATCAGGTTGCGGTCGCGGCAGGCGATGTGGACGAGGGGCCGGATCCCGACCTTCTCGCGGACCAGCGATCCGAGGGCCATGTTGCTCATGCGGGTGACCGCCAGGGAATTGTCCGCCATCGTGAGGGCGTCCGCGCCGGCGGCCTTCAGGGCTTCCGCGCCCCGCATGAACCGGCTGGTGTCCAGGTCGCGGGGCGGATCGAGCTCCACGATGACCGTGTGGCGCTCCTTCACCAGCTCGACGATGGACGGCCCGAACCGGTCCGGGCCGCGGACGCCGGACGCCGGACCGGCGCCGGATTCGGGACGGTCCGCCGCGGGAGCCGGACGTTCCGGTTCGCGGACGACGATCCGTCCGGCACCGGAAGACGGCGCCGCCGAATCGCCGGGCGGCGGCTGCGCCGGTTGCCCGGCCCCGATGTCCGCACGTTCCGCCGTCCGGCCGGTGCCGGCGCCTTCCCCTTCCAGAACGCCGGTCGCGCCGCCGGCCGCCAGCGCCCCGGCAATCGCCCGGATGTGCGCCGGCGTCGTGCCGCAGCATCCGCCGATCAGCCGGACGCCCCGTTCCGCGAAGCGCCGGGCGTTTTTCCGCAAAATAGTCCGGCGTGGACACGTAGCGGTACTTTCCGTCCATGTAGTCGGGTATGCCCGCGTTCGGATAGACGGACACCGGCACGCCGGCGGGAATGTCCGTCTTTTCCAGCGCCCGCAGGATGGCCGCCGGCCCGGTCCGGCAATTGAAGCCGACCGCGTCGGCGCCGGCGTCGAGAAGCCGGACGAAGGCTTCCCCCGCCGGCATCCCGTCGCTCGTCCGCGCCGTCTCGTCCACGGCGAACTGGCAGATGACCGGCAGATGGCCGGCCAGCTTCCGGGCGATTTTCAGGACCAGCATCATTTCCTCGAAGTCGTAGAACGTCTCCAGCAGCAGGCCATCGATGTCCGTGTCCGCCAGCACGCCGATCTGCTGTTCGAAGTCCGCCGCAAGCCGGGCGATCTCCATGTTTTTCCGCATGCCCGCCCGGATCGACCCGACGGCTCCCAGCACATAGGCCTCCCGGCCGGCGGCTTTGCGCGCGATTTCCGTCCCCCGCCGGATAATCGCCTCCGCTTCCCCTTCCAGGCCGTACTTGGCCAGCCGTTCCCGGCTCGCGGAATACGTGTTCGTCTCGATGACCCGGGCGCCCGCCTCCACGTATTCGCGGTGCACCCGCTCGATCATGTCCGGATTGGACAGGTTCAGCTCCTCATAGGCGATGCCGACGGGCAGCCCGAGCTGATACAGATACGTGCCCATTGCGCCGTCGCCGACCAGCACGGACCGGGACAGCGCTTCCCGCAGCGAACGTTCCATCGGTTCGACCCGCTTTCCTTGTAATCCACGCAAAATAGTATGAATTCGCGCCGCACCGGCTCCGGATGTTTCCGCGTTCCCCGTTCGCGGAAACCCCGGATGCGCCAATGCGCGCCGGCATCAAAACTTGCATTCTATCATACCCGAAATTCCATCCGTTGACCAGAGGTTCGGCGCCCCGCCGGCGGGTTTTCCGCGTCAGGCCGCCCGCCTGAAGGCGGCGCCCGCCGCCGTGCCGCCCCGCGCCCGCCGCCGGCCGGACATGACGCTGCCGATGCCGAAGAAGAACGTCGGAAACGCCGCGAAGGAAAGGACGAGCAGCCATTCCCACGCGCCCAGCGGCACCGTCTTGAAGATCGGCTGCAGCGGTTCGATGTAGATGACGCCGATGAGCAGCAGCACGGAGGACAGCACCGCCAGCACCAGGTACCGGTTCTGCAGCGGATTGCGGTGGAAAATGGAACGGGAGCTGCGGCAGTCGAACACATGGATGAGCTGGGCCATCACCAGCGTGGCGAAAGCGACGGTCTGCGCCTTGACCAGATGCGCGGCATCGCCGGGCTGCCCGTTCAGCACGATCCAGAACGCCCCCAGCGTCGAGAGGCCGATCAGCGTGCCGCGGCTGATGATTTTCCAGCCCAGCCGGCGTGCGAAAATGCTTTCCTTCGCCGGCCGCGGCTGCTGCTGCATCAGTTCCTTCTCCGGCTGGTCCACGCCGAGGGCCATCGCCGGCAGCCCGTCGGTCACCAGGTTGACCCACAAAATCTGGATCGGCACGAGCGGCATCGGCATGCCCATCAGCATGGCCAGCAGCATCGTCAGGATTTCGCCCACGTTGGAAGCGAGGAGATAGCGGATGAATTTCCGGATGTTTTCGTAGATGCCGCGCCCTTCCTCGATGGCGGCCACGATGGTGGAGTAATTGTCATCGGACAGGACGAGCGCGGACGCTTCCTTGGCCACGTCGGTGCCGGCGATGCCCATGGCGATGCCGATGTCCGCCGCCTTGATGGCCGGGGCGTCGTTGACGCCGTCGCCCGTCATGGCCACCACGTGGCCCCGCTTCTGCAGCGCCTTGACGATGCGGAGCTTGTGTTCCGGCGACACGCGGGCGTACACGTAAATGTCGTCCACCCGCTTCTCCAGTTCCGCGTCGCTCATCGCCTCCAGCTCCCGGCCCGTCACCGTCAGCCCGTTTTTCGGCAAAATGCCGAGATCGCTTGCGATGGCCGCAGCCGTCGCCTGATGGTCGCCGGTGATCATCACCGTGCGGATGCCGGCCTTCCGGCTCAGGGAGATGGCCTGCCGCACTTCCCTGCGCGGCGGGTCGATCATGCCCGCGAGGCCGACGAACACCATCTGCCGCTCCGCGGCAAGGGCATCCGCCGGCTGCTCGCCGGGCTTCAGCTCCCGCCATGCGAAACCGATGACCCTGAGGGCGGCGCGAGCCATCCCTTCGTTGGCGGCCAGCACTTTGCTCCGGATGGCGCCCGTGAGGGACAGTTCATGCCCCTGCCAGAGCACCCGGGAACAGACATCGAGCAGCAGGTCGGGCGCGCCCTTGCACAGCAGGAAGCGCCTGTCGCCATGCCGCACGATGACGGACATCCGCTTGCGCTCCGAATCGAAGGGGAATTCCCGCTCCCGTTCATAGGTCGGCAGCGCGTCTTTCCGGATGCCGGCCTTGGCGGCGAGCACCGCGAGGGCGCCTTCCGTCGGATCGCCCTGGATCGTCCACGCCGGAGAACCTTCCGTCGCCCCTGTGCCGCCTTTCGCCCCTTTCTGCCTTCTCCCCGCCGCCAAAGGCCGCGCCATGCCGCCGTTCCGTCCGCCTTCCGCCGCTGCGCCGGCCGTCCCGCCGCTCCCGCCGGCCTCTCCGTCCGGGGCGACGAGGGAAGCGTTGTTGCACAGCGCGGCGACGAGAAGCAACCGGTTCAGCGATTCGCTGCGGAGCGGATCGATGCGCCGGCCGTCCTTCAGGAACGAGCCGCGGGGCTCGTAACCCGTGCCCGTCACCTCGATGAGCCCGCCGTCCTGCCAAAGATGGGTGACCGTCATTTTGTTCTGGGTCAGCGTGCCGGTTTTGTCCGAGCAGATGACGGAAGCGCAGCCGAGGGTTTCCACCGACGGCAGCCGGCGCACGATCGCCCGCCGGCGGATCATCCGCTGCACGCCGAGCGCCAGCGCGATGGTGACGATGGCCGGCAGCCCTTCGGGAATGGCCGCCACCGCCAGGCTGACGCCGGCCAGGAACATGTCATAGGCCGGCTGGCCGTGCAGGATGCCGGCCACCGCGACGGCCGCCGTGAGCATGACGGCGATGGCGATCAGGATTTTGCCCAGCTGTTCCAGCCGCCGCTGCAGCGGCGTGGCGCCGGCATCCGTCGCCTGGATGAGATGGGCGATCCGTCCCATTTCGGTCGCCATGCCGGTGCGCACGACGACGCCCCGTCCGGTGCCGCGGGTGACCATCGTGCCCATGAACCCCATGTTGCGCCGGTCGCCAAGCGGCGCCTCCGCATCCGCCACCACGCCGGCGTGCTTCTCCACCGGCACGGATTCCCCCGTCAGCGCCGATTCTTCGATGTGCAGGCTTTCCGCCTCGAGGATCCGGACGTCCGCCGGCACCCGGTCGCCGCTTTCCAGCAGCACCACGTCGCCAGGCACGAGTTCCCGTGCCGGCAGCGCCAGCGTCCGCCCGTCCCGCACCGCCCGCGCCATCGGCGAAGCCAGCTGCCTGAGGGCCCGCAGTGACTTCTCCGCGCGGTACTCCTGGGCAAAGCCGAGAATCCCGTTCATCACGATGATCGCCAATATCGTGATCGCATCGAGAAATTCCCCGAGCAGGCCGGAGACGAGCGCCGCCGCCACCAGCACCAGCACCATGAAATCCTTGAACTGGCCGACGAACAGCGCCACGGGGGATGCCTTGTCCGCTTCGGCCAGTTCGTTCGGTCCCGCTTCGGCCAGCCGGCGCGACGCTTCATCGCCGGAAAGCCCCCTCGAACGGTCGGTCGCGAGCAAACGGCATACGGCACCGGCATCCAGTTGATGCCACGTTCTCTCCTCCATGCACCTGTCCCTCCCCGGTACCCACTCTATTCAGACAAGCCGGAAAATATCCCGCACCGGACTGGAACAGGCGGACAAAGTGTGGCATGATAGAGGGTGCGTCAACGAACGAGGTGCTTTATCCATGGCTCTGGACGGATTCGTCCTCCGCGCGCTGGCCGTCGAACTGTCGGCGCTTGCAGGAGGCAAAATCACCAAAATCCATCAACCGAACGACTATGACATCGTCATGGCCGTCCGCTGCCGGGCCGGACAGGTCCGGCTTCTCATTTCCGCCAATCCGACTTATCCGCGGCTCCATCTCACGAACCGTTCGTTCGTCAATCCCCCGGAAGCGCCGATGTTCTGCATGCTGCTGCGCAAGCATTGCGAAGGCGGCATCATCCGGGACATCCGGCAGATTGGCGCCGAGCGGGTGCTCCACCTGGACATCCGGCAGCGCGACGAAATCGGCGACGCGGCCACCAGGCGCATCGTCGTCGAACTGACGGGCCGCAACAGCAACATCATCCTGCTCGACCCGGAAACGAACACCGTGCTGGACGGCATCCGCCACGTGACGCCGGCCGTCAGCAGCCACCGCGTGATCGTGCCGGGAAGCGCCTACGTGCCGCCGCCGAAGCAGGACAAGCTGGATCCGTTCGAAGCGGGGCCGGAGGAAATCCGGCGGGCGCTGGAACAGGACGGGCCCGTCACGCCCGAAACGGTCGTCGCCCGCATCATGGGCACAAGTCCGCTTCTTGCCCGCGAGCTCGTGCAGCGGAACCCGGACCGCGTCCACGATGAGCTCCACCGGCTCGCGCAGCGGATCGCGCGGGGCGAAGCGGAACCGTGCATGGTGCTTCCGCCCGATGGCAAACCCGCCTTCTCCGTCACGCCGCTGACCCACCTGGCGGGCGACATCGCGCGCTTTGCGACCGTCAGCGAATGCCTGGAAGCCTTCTACGGGGAAAAGGCGGAACGCGACGCCGTGAAGCAGCAGGCCGCCGGCCTGATCCGCCTCGTGCAGAACGAACTGGCCAAAAACGCGGCCAAACTGGAGAAGCTGGAAAAAACGCTGGAAGAAACCCGCGAGGCCGACCGGTACCGGAAACTGGGCGAACTGGTCACCGCCAGCCTCCATCTGATCCGCAAAGGGGATGAATGGCTGGAAACCGTCGACTTTTACGACGAGAGTTTCCCCGCCATCCGCATCCCCCTCGATCCGCGGCTTTCCCCCGCGGAAAACGCGCAGCGGTATTTCAAACAGTACGGCAAACTGAAAAACAGCATCGCCGCCGTCACGGAACAGATCGAAAAGACGAAGGAGGAAATCCGCTACCTGGAAACGGTCCGGCAGCAGCTGGACGACGCCGCCGTGACCGACCTCGGCGAAATCCGGGAGGAACTGGCCTCCCTCGGATACATCCGCGAGCGGAAAGCGGCCGCAAAAGCGAAGAAAAAACCGGACCGCCCCGTCCTGACGCGCTTTCTGTCCAGCGAGGGCGTTCCGATTTACGTGGGGAAAAACAACCTGCAGAACGACTACCTGACCAACCGGTTCGCGTCCCCGAACGACATGTGGCTGCATGCGAAGGACATGCCCGGTTCCCACGTCGTCATCCGCGGCGAACACGGCGAGCGGACGCTTTACGAGGCCGCCATGCTCGCCGCCTGGTTCAGCAAGGGAAAACAGTCGAGCTCCGTCCCGGTGGACTACACCCTCGTCCGCCACGTCCGGAAGCCGTCCGGGGCGAAACCCGGATTCGTCATCTACGAGAAGCAAAAAACGCTGTTCGTCACGCCCGACGAACAGCTGATCAAATCGCTCAAAACCGAACGGCACTAGTCCGCGCCCGGAACCGGCCGACGCCGGCTTGGGCTCCGCGGGCGGCAAACCGGCGCCGGTTCGCCCGGCGCCGCTGCGATCCGGCTTCGGCCAGGCCGGGAACGCCGCGGTCCCGGACCGGCCGGCGCCGGGCGGCGCTCACGGCTCAAGCCGATTCGTGAGTTCCCGCAAATAGCGGATCACGTCCGCCCGCAATTCCCCGTTTTTCAGGGCCAGCTCGATGGTGGCCTGGATGTAGCCGAACTTGTCGCCCACGTCGTACCGCTCCCCGCTGAACCGGCAGGCCAGCATCGGCAAGGTCCGGTTCATTTCGCGCAGGGCGTCCGTCAGCTGGATTTCCCCGCCCCCGCCGGGCTGCTGCTTCTCCAGCAGATCGAAAATGGCCGGATCCAGCACATAGCGGCCGATGATGGCCAGGTTGCTCGGCGCCTTCCCGCGCGGAGGCTTTTCCAGCAAGTCCGCCACCCGGTACACGCTGTCGCCGTATTCGCTTGGCTCCGGCGACACGATGCCGTACTTGCTCACGTCTTCTTCCGGCACTTCGCTGACGGCGACCACCGGAGAACCGGTTTTTTCGTACAGGTTGATCAGCTGGGCGAGGCAGGGCGGCTCGGCCACCATGATGTCGTCGCCGAGCAGCACCGCGAACGGCTCGTTGCCGATGAACTTCCGCGCGCACCAGACGGCATGTCCGAGCCCGAGCGGCTCCTTCTGGCGGATGTAGTGGATTTCCGCCATCCGGCCGATGTCCCGGACGATTTCCAGGAGATCCGGCTTGTTCCGCTCCGACAGCATCGCCTCAAGCTCCACGGACCGGTCGAAATGATCCTCGATCGCCCGTTTGTTGCGGCCGGTCACGATGAGGATGTCTTCCACGCCGGAGGCGATGGCTTCCTCCACGATGTACTGGATCGCCGGCTTGTCCACGATCGGCAGCATTTCTTTCGGCTGCGCCTTCGTCGCGGGCAGAAACCGCGTGCCCATCCCCGCGGCGGGGATGATCGCCTTGCGAATTTTTTTCATCCGTATGGTCCCCTTTCGCGTCCTTCGGCTTCCAATTCCCGTTTCGTGTCAGCCCTTGAGCCGCTCCAGCGCCGAAAGCGGCATCCGACGGTCCCCGATGCGGCCGTGCAGCAGTTCGCCGTTTCTGACGCCATGGAAATCCGACCCCGCCGTGACCGCGAGGCCGAACCGCCGCGCAATGGCGGCGTAGCGGGCCTCCTGTTCCGGTGTGTGCTCGCTGTGGTACGCCTCGATGCCGTCGATCCCTTCCGAAACGATCCGGATCACGAGATCGTCGTCCCCGTACAGTCCGGGATGGGCCAGCACCGCCTTCCCCCCGGCCTCGCGGATCCAGCGCACCGCTTCGCCGGGCGCGATGCGCGGCGGCGCGACGTAGGCGGCCCCGCCTTCCCGGAGGTAGCGCTCGAAGGCTTCCCGCACCGAGGAGACGATGCCCTTCTCCACCAGCACTTGGGCGATGTGCGGCCGGCCGATCGAACGAAGGACGACGTCCGCATCTTCCGCCCGATTTTCCGCCGGTCCGCCCGTTCCGGCGGTCCGGCTCGCCGCCCTCAGAAGCTCGTCCGTTCCGATCCGGATGCCGAGCTCCCCGAGTTTTTCCAGCATCAACCGGTTCCGCACGGCCCGCGTCTCCCGCTGGCCGGCAAGGCGCTTCCGGAACGTTTCGTCCTTGTCGTCCACAAAATAGCCAAGCACATGGATGTCTTTGCCCGAGAGGGACGTGCTGATCTCCACCCCCGCCACGACGGCGATGCCGAGCTTCGCCCCTTCCGCACGCGCTTCCGCCAGTCCGGCGATCGTGTCGTGGTCCGTGACGGCGATGGCGGCCAGCCCGGCTTCCTTCGCCATGCGGACCACGTCCCGCGGCGGATGGACGCCGTCGGACGCCGTCGTGTGCATGTGCAAATCCGCTTGTTCCATTTCAGCCATGCCCCGGATTCCCTTTCCTTCCGACATACGTTCAAATATAGTCCAATTCGGCGCCGCCCGCAGCGGCGGTTATGCCGGCATTTCCAGTATATCACATCCCGTCCGCCGCAGCGGGTTCCAAAACAAAAGAACGGGCGCCGGAAACCGGTCCGGCGCCCCGTCCGTCAGCCTGGCCGCGCGCTGCCGCGCCGGTTCCCCGGCGCCTAGCGCCGTTTTCTGGCGCTTTTGATCAGCGTCATCCGCCTCGAATGGCGCAGCCAGGAATAGTACGTTTTCAAGTCCCGCAATTCCATCGTTTCACTCATTTTGCCGAGAAACGTCACGACGATCATCTTGTGCAGCGGCTCGCCGTCGGGCGTGCCGTCGTCCAGATCGCCGAATTCGGCCACCATCACCAGGTCGTCGTCGACGAGATACACGTCCTGTTCGTTGCGGTAATACGGGCGCACGTTCCCCCGTTTCAGCCGTTCCCACAGAAAATCGCTGATGTCGCGGACCGTGACAGTTTCCCGGGCAATCCGGTCGTTCCACCGGCGCAGCGCGTGATGGGTGATGACGATGTCGGCGATCCGCTTGTCGCCCAGCCGGACGCAGAACGGTTCGCGGGTGCTCCACCGATTCGCGGCGCGATCCTTCATCAAGGGTCACCCCTTCCGATGTTGGCGAACCGTGGACGAATTCCCACCCCCATTCTACCCGATGGGCGGAATTTTTTCCATGCGAAAAATGTCAGTTGTTGTAGGAAAGTGTCTTGCCGGAGCGTCCGGTGTCGAATTCCGTAGGAATTTCGTGGCGGAGGGAGCGCTCCACCTTTTTGACGTAGGGAAGTCTCGACAAATTTTTCACGATGGCGTCATGCTGGTCCGCATTGATGTAGACGACCGCATATTTCATCCGTTTGGACACGTAATGGACGTTCCCGTATTTTTCGAGCCCTTTGGCCTGCCTGTCGTCCTTGAGCCATACGATCAATCCCATGCGCTGGGTAAACATGGAAACACCTGCCATATCCCGGAATGGTGTTCTGTAAACATCCCCGCCGCGAAAGCGCGCATCCGGCGGGCCGTCAGCCGCAGCCGCAGGCGCCTCCTCCGCCGCAGCCGCCGCAGCCGGTAACGGGCAGGGGATCATTGCCCGGCACTTTGACGGATTCCGACACGCTTCGCGCGATGATCAGCGACACTTCGTACAATAACTTGTCCAGCCGCTCTTCGGCTTCCTTGAAGCGGGCCACCGCCTCGATCCGTTCCAGTTCCCGCTCCGTTTCCCGGACCGCATCCAGCGCCTTGTGGTACTCGGGGTGGAAATGGCCGAAACGCTCGCATTCCGCAAACCGTTCCTTGCGCCGCCGCATTTCCGCCATCAGCCGCCTGGCTTCCCCGTTTTCTTCCATTTCCCGCTTCCAGCGGAGGTATTCGGCCGTTTCCCTGCACTCCAGGATGGCGTCGCCGAGGTCGTACGCGGCGAGCAGCAGGGAGGCCATGTCCAGCGTCCGGCTTTCCGCCGTCGTGCCCCGTCATCCAATCCCACCTCCCGGTGCGGAACGTGGACTCGCTTACGCATGTGCTTTTTGCAGATATTATAATGCTACTATCATACCATGAAAGCTCCTCCGTTTTAAGTGGCGCCGCCGGAAATTCCGGGCACCAGCAGCCTCAGGCCGTCCAGTTCTTCCAGCTTCAGACGGATCGCGGCCCCGTCTTCCGCCACGCCGCCGATCCGCCACGTGCCCGCTTCCTCCGCGAGCTCCGTCACGAGAAACGCGATGCCGTCCGTTTCCCGGCGCCGGGCGGCAAGGCCCGCTTCCACCCGGCATCCCCACTCCATGGCCAGCCGGAGCATGTCGAGTTTCGTCGCCGGATGGCCGCTGAACCGTTTCTTCATCCAGACCGCGGGAACGCGCTGCAGGCCGGGATACAGCTCCTCCGTTCGCCAGCGGGGGGCGGGCCGGCAGCCGGCGGCGGATAACGGCGAAGGAAAAAGTCCCGGGCGCATCTCGGAAACGGCGGCGCCATCCCGCGGCGCTTCGCCGTCCGCCCCGAGCCACGCCCGGGCGGCGGCGATCCGGACATCCCCGTCCGCTTCCGCCGGTACCGCCTCCGCTCCCGCCGGCCGCCGTCCGCCGCCTCCCGGAACGTCCGGTGTCATGAACCCGAGGGACGCCGCCGCCCGGCGAAACGCTTCCCATTCCTTCTCCAGCAGCACGTAAACGCCGGGCCCAAGCCTGTTGTCCGGCCCGACGAGCGGACCGGCGGCCGCCGATGCTTCCAGCGCCCGCGCCGCTTCTTCGGAAGGAACGGTCACCAGGACGGCCGGTTCGGCCCGGATGGCGGACAGCGCCCGTTCCCAGTCGCGCAGGCCGCGGACCACCTCCTCCGGCACCCGGCCGGCGGCCGGCCGCTCCAGCACATCCAGCATCAGCCGGGCCGTCCATCCCCGCTCCAGCGCCCGCTTCACCGACCGTTCCGTCAGCCGGTACGCGTTCATCCGGCCGGACTCCCGCCATTCCGCAAATCCCGTCAGCAGCCCGTGCAGCGCGTAGGATCCGGAAGCGGGGAGCAGCAGTTCGAAATCGGGCTGCACATAAAGCGGTCCGCCGGTTCGCCCGCCCGCCGCGGGAACGGCGCCTTCCCCGGACATCGGCCGGACCGGCCGGAACGCCGGCCTGCCGTCCGCCGTTTCGCCGAATTCGATCCAGCCCGCCTCGCGAAGCGGCGCCAGATCGTCCAGCCAGTCGGTCTGTTCGCTATCCGGTTCGGGCATGGGCAGGCGGCGCCGCCACATCCGTTCCGTCTCCTCCGGATCGACCCAGGCGCCTTCCGGGACGTCCGGCAGCAGCCACGCCGCGTGGCGGGCGAGCGGCTGCACGGGCGCAAACGCCGCCAGCCACAAATAGTAGACCTCCCGCCGCAGGGCGGCGTCCGTTTTCGTGAGCCAACGGACCCATGCCGGCCCGTCCGGCACGATCGTTCCGTTCCGGATGTCGAGAAGGCCGGAGCGGATCGCCAGGTCCAGCGCCGCCGCCACGTTGCCGGGCAGCGGCGGCGGGACGCGCGGGCCGCGGGCGGCGTTCCGGCCCGCTTCCTCCGTAAGCGTCAGCCGCTTCGACCATTGTTCCGCCGTGCGCTTCGCCAGTCCGCCCCCGCGGGCCAGGACCGGCCTCTCGTCCGCCGCCAGGCAGGCGACCGACACCATGTCGGCGGCCGGATCGGGCGGGTCGTGCCGGTCCGCCGCGCGGACGGGCGCCTGCGCCAGCGGCAACGGTCCGAAGGCGCGCCGGCGCAAGGACGCCGTCCTGTCCGGATCGGGCGCCAGCATCACCAGCCGATCGCCCGAAACGTTGCAAAGCAGAAGCACATCCCCGTCATCCGCCAGCCGGTTCAGCAACAGCCGCACTTCCGCCCGGCCGCATGCCGGCCACAGGAGCCGCTCCAGCCTGTCGCACGGCACCGGCCCCGGCGGCAGCAGGCAGAGGGTGGCGATCAGCTTCCGTTCCCGTTCCTGCATCATGGTCCGATTCCCGCTTCCGGTCACGCTTTTCGATCACCCGTTCCCGATCACGTTCTCCGATCCGCAGTCCTCCGCAGCATGCGGGACCGCATCGGGCTCCAGGAGCGCCTCCGCGCGCTCTTCCCGGTACGAGTACCCCTGTCCGGCGAGAAACCGCCGCCGGCGCCGGGCAAATTCCCGCTCGCAGCTGTCTTCCGTCACCAGGGTATAAAACCACGCTTCCCGGCCGTCCCGTTTCGGGCGCAAAATGCGGCCGACGCGCTGCGCTTCCTCCTGGCGGGAACCGAAACCGCCCGACACCTGGATGGCCACCGACGCATCGGGCAGGTCGACGGCAAAGTTCGCCACTTTGGACACGACCAGCACATCGAGCCCGCCGCCGCGGAACGCGGCAAACAGTTCGTCCCGCCGGCCCTGGGGCGTGCGGCCGGAAATCATGGGGGCGCCGATGCGCGATGCCAGCCGCTCCAGCTGTCCGATGTACTGGCCAATCACGAGAATTTTCCGGCCGGCATGCCGCTTGACGAGCCTGGCCGCCACTTCGTCCTTCAGCGGGTTTTCCCCGGCGATGCGCAGCTTCTCCCGCCGGCCCGCCGACAGATACCGCCGCCGGTCCCCGGCCGAAAAGGGAACCGCCACCTCCACGCACCGCACCTCCGCCAGATAGCCGGCCGATTCCAGCGTGCGCCAGGACAGGTCGTACCGCTTCGGCCCGATCAGGGAAAACACGTCATGCTCCAGTCCGTCCTCCCGCACCAGCGTCGCCGTCAGGCCGAGGCGCCTGATGTCCTGGACGTCCGCCGCGAGCCGGAATGCGGGAGCCGGCAGCAGATGCACTTCGTCGTAAATGACAAGCCCCCAGTCCCGCCGGCGCAGCAGGTCCAGATGGCGTTTGGCGCCGCTCGGGGCGCGGGACGCCATCATGTGGTACGTGGCGATGGTGACCGGGCGCACTTGCCTGGACCGTCCCGCATATTCGCCGATCCACTCTTCGCGGGCGTTCGTGTTCCCGAGCAGTTCACGCTTCCATTGGCGCACGCTCGTGACGCTGCCGGTCAAAATCAGCGTCTCGCACCGCAGGCGGGCCATCACGCCGATGCCCGTCAGCGTTTTGCCGGCGCCGCACGGCAGGACGATGACGCCGCCCGCCTCGCCGCCGTCCCGGCAGAAGGCTTCGGCCGCTTCCCGCTGGTAATCCCGGAGGGCGACGCGGTCTTCCGCCAGCTCCAGCGGGAGAAAAGCGCCCCCGCGCCGGCGGGTCCGGTCGATGACGGGCCATCCGGCCTTCGCCAGTTCCCGCTTCAGGATGCCGTGCTGCTCCCGCTTCACCGCGGCGCCGGCATCCGTCCATTCGGAACAGAACGCCGCCGCCGGCAGCGCGCGAATGGCCCGCAACGTCTCCGGATCGGCGGCCGACAGGCGCAGCCGGTCGCCGTCCTCCTCGAGCACGAGCCGCCCGTACCGGTCCGCCGTCCGCACGAGATGCGCCCTCATGGCGTCCGTCAGCCCCCGGGCGTCGAGCCGGTCCAGTTCCTCCGCGATCATGTCCCCCGTCAGGCCTGCCGCGCGCGCCTGCCACAAGGTCACCGGCGTGATGCGGTACACGTGCAGTCCGCCGTCCGGGCTTTTGACGGGTTCCGCATACCGGGAAAGCCGGCTGCGGATGCGCGGATAGTCGGGATGGGCGGAATCGGCGTACACCGTCAAATCCTCCCGCACGATGACGGGAGAAGCACGATCCATTCCGTATGCCCCCTGTCCGTTTGGCGTCGGCGGCCGCGGCCGCCGCTTCCCTTTTCCAGTATGCCCCCTTTTCCGTTCCGAAAAGCCGCCGCCGTCCCCGGAAGCCGCAAGTCGCAAAAAAAGCCGGTCCGTCAACCGGCCGGCACAAACAATGAAAGACCCGGCGGGGATGCCGATGCGGACGGCATCCGCCGCGGGTCTTTCCGACAGGCAGCGGGCGCCCGGCAAACGCCCCGCGCGGCGGCCCGTCCGTCAGCGGATGCCCGCGGGCTGGCGGCCGGGTTCGGAAATTTCGCCGAGCGCCTCGCCGGACTTTCGCCTCAGATCGTCACGCACCGCCAGGTCGCCGATGGCCACGACGCCGACGAGCCGTCCGTCTTCTTCCACGACAAGGCGGCGAATCTGCCTGGAAGCCATGATGCCGGCCGCTTCTTCCGGCGTGATGTCCGGCGACACCTTGACGCACGGCGAGGTCATGACCGCCGCCACTTCGGCGGATCCCGGCCGTTTCTCCGCGTAGCCGCGGATGACCAAATCCCGGTCGGTCACGCAGCCGATCGCCCGGCCGCCGTCGACGACGGGGATGAAGCCGATGTTGTGGTCGCGCATCTTGACGGCGATTTCGTGGACGTTGTCCTGCAGGGTGACCGTCACGACGTTTTTGGTCATCAGATCCCTGATCGTTCGCTTCATGATGAAAAGTCCCCCTTTCCGGCTTTAGTTTGCCTGTCGGGGGGACTTTGCATACAGCGGGCTTCAGCCGCCCTGCAGCGCGTCGAGCGCGAGGCCGGCAAGCAGCTTGGCGGCCATCGCCATGGCCCGTTCGTCGATGTCGAATTTGGCGTGATGATGGGGATGGACGATGCCGGCATCGCGGTTGCCGGCGCCGACGAACAGGAAGGCGCCGGGCATCCGCTCCAGGTAGCGGGAAAAATCTTCGCCGACCATCAGCGGATTCATCCGGTGGACGCGCTCCACGCCGAACAGCTGCGCCGCCACGCGGCGGAAACGGCGGATTTCCCGCTCGTGGTTGACAAGCGGCGGATACCCCCAATGATAGACGACGTCCGCTTCGGTGCCGTGGGCTTTCGCCGTCAGCGTGGCGATGTCCCGGATGCGCCGCTCCATGCCGCGGCGGTCTTCTTCGCTGAACGAGCGCACCGTTCCCTTCATGCGGCAGATGTCGGGGATGATGTTGAACGTGGAGCCGCCCTCGATCATGCCGACGGTCACCACCGCCGGCCGCAGGGGATCGACGCTGCGGCTGACGACGGTTTGCAAAGCCGTCACGATGTGCGCCGCCGCCGCGATCGGGTCCCTCGCTTCATGGGGAACGCCGCCGTGGCCGCCCATGCCCCTTACCGTGATGCTGAACTCGTCCGCCGCCGCCATGACCGGACCTTCCGCGCCGTACACATGACCCGTTTCAAAAGGGGTCCACAGATGGACGCCGAAAATGGCGGACGCGCCGTCGAGGACGCCGGACGCCAGCACCTCCTCCGCGCCGCCCGGCGCGGTTTCCTCCGCATGCTGGAACAGAAACAGCAGCGTGCCGGCGAGTTCCCCGCGGCGGGACGCGAACCATTTCGCCAGGGCGAGCAGCTGGGCGGCGTGCGCGTCGTGCCCGCAGGCGTGCATGACGCCGGGAACCCGCGACGCATAGTCGCACGTCTTCTCGTCCTGGATGGGCAGCGCATCGATGTCCGCCCGCAGGGCGACGGCCGGGCCGGGCCGGACGCCTTCCAGCACGCCGAGCACCGCATGTCCGGCGAATCCCCGCCGCACGGGGATGCCCCATTCGGCCAGCCGGCCGGCGATGAAATCGGCGGTATCCCGTTCCTGGAACGACAATTCCGGGTGCCGGTGCAGATGCCGGCGCCACCGCACCATGTCCGGATGGAGCCGGTCCAATTCTCCGATATGTCCGATCATCGTTTCTCTCCTGGTTTCGCTTGTTTTCTTCATGATATCATACTATCATGGAGGAAGGTTGATTTTGAGGAGGAACGCTGACATGATCCTGGAAAACACCGGGCTCGACGGCATGAAGAGCGAACTGGCCGTCCTTGACGACATCGCGGACAAACTCGGCTTCGTCAGATGGCAGTGGGAATACAGCCGCGCCACCTATGACCACAAAATCACGGAAAACGGCCAAGACTACTACCTGCGCATCAATGCGCGGGCCGTCGAAGGCCGGCTGGAAGATCCCGAAGCCGTGCTGGCCATCGAATCCGTCTACATCGGCCGCCACACGTTCCCACACGGGCTCGACTACGACTCTCCCATTTCGGAAACCGTGCTGAAAGAAGCCCGCAGAAAGATTGAAGAACTGAAGACCCGCCTGGCATGACGGAACGCGTGCCGCCATGAGTACGACCAGAAGAGGAACGCCGGATTTCGTCCTTCTGTTTCTCGCCATCGCGCTCGTCGGCTTCGGACTCGTCATGGTGTTCAGCGCCAGCTACAGCATCACCTTCTCGGAGGATCCGCTGCTGTACACGAAGAAACAGGCGGCATTCGCGGTGACCGGCATCGTCGTCATGTTCATCGTGATGAACATCCCTTACGCCGCGCTGAAAAAAACGTTCGTGCCCCTGTTCCTTCTTTCCCTGCTGCTGCTGGTGCTCGTGCTCATCTTTGGCGAGGAAGTCAACGGCGCCCGGAGCTGGTTTCGGTTCGGACCGTTCGGCTTCCAGCCGACCGAGCTGGCGAAAATCGGACTTCTGGCCTATCTGGCGACCATCATCCCGAAAAAGGGCGAAAAATTCCGGGACTTCAAAAAGGGACTCCTGCCCGTGCTGATCGTCACCGGCGTCGTCTGTTTCCTCATCGTGCTGCAGAACGACCTCGGCTCCATGCTGATCGTTTTCGCGACGGCCGGCATCGTCATCATGGTCGGCGGCGCGCGCTTCAAGCATTTGTTCGGACTGGCGGGGGCGGCCCTCGTCATCGGCGGCGGCGCGATCCTCCGCGAACTGCTGCTGAAGGATGACGGACAGACCAGCTACCGCATCCGCCGTCTGACCTCCTTCCTCGATCCGTGGAAGGACGCCCAGGGTGACGGCTACCATCTGATCCAGTCCTGGTACGCCCTGGGACACGGCGGCCTGTCGGGCGCGGGATTCGGACGCAGCGTCCAGAAGCTGCATTATTTGCCGTACGCCCACAACGATTTCATCTTTGCCGTCATCGGCGAAGAGCTGGGGTTCATCGGGGCGGCCGCCTTTTTGCTGGTGTACCTGCTTTTTTTGTGGCGCGCCCTGCTCGTCGCGCTGCGCTGCCGGGATCTCTCCGGCGCATTGATGGGGTCGGGCATCGTCGTGCTGCTGTTTCTCCAGATGCTCGTCAACATCGGCGGCGTCACCGGCGCCATTCCCATCACCGGCGTCACGCTGCCGTTCATCAGCTACGGCGGGTCCAGCCTGCTCACCTCGATGTTCGGGGTCGGCATTCTCCTTTGCATTTCCCGCGAAAACAACAAGCTGGAAAAACAGAAAACCGACGGCCTTGCGGCCGACGGTTCCTGACGGGCCCGGTTCCGCGGGCCCTTTTCTCATCCATTCCGCTCGCTTGCGGATTTTTTTCCGTCTTCCCGGAAGGCGACGCCTTCCACCCGGACGTTGACTTCCACCACTTTCAGGCCGGTCATCGTTTCCACGGCTTCCTTGACGTTGAGCTGCACCTGGCGGCACGCGTCGTCGATCTTCACGCCGTACTGGATGACGACCTTGAGATCGATGGCCGCCTCTTCCGTTCCGACTTCCACGTTCACGCCTTTGTGCGCGTTTTTCCCGCTGATCCGCTTCGTGAAGCCTTCGGAAAGGCCGCCGGACAACGAGGCCACGCCGGGCGTTTCCAGCGCCGCCAGCGCCGCGATCGTCGCCACGACGTCATCGGCGATCCGGATGGTGCCGTCCGCTCGGTCCCCGTTCATCGACAATCTCCTCCTTGCAAAAAGCCGGGCCTCAAGACCCGGCTTGTTCCTCCGATTTGTTGTTCAGCGCCTCGTACATGATGTCCAGATTGCGCTGCAGCCTGGCGAGAATTTCCTTGCCCAGCTGAGCGGAAATGAGGCCGACGCGCACGGCGAAATCGATTTCCCGCGAAAGGCCGTACATTTGCGTGTCCAGCACTTCTTCATACAACGGACAGCGCCGGTTGGTGAGCGTCTCCATCTGGACTTCGATCAGTTTTTCGATCTTGTCGGCATCTTCCTGCAGGATGGACAATGCCTTGCTATATATATCCAAGGAAACTTCGGGTGTGGCCATCGGGATCCCCCTAGCGCATGCGAAGCTTTGCTTCTTTCTAGTTTAGACGATATCGGGTGAATGCACAAGGGACCCGCGATGGTTCGCCCGGAATCATTCGGCCAGCTTGACGTTCAGGCCGTGTTTCTGGAACACCCCGATCATTTCCTTTTTCGCCTGTTCGGCGTCCGGGCCGTGCACGTGAAGTTCGTATTCGCTGGAGCCGACCAGCGTCGTGAAAAGGCCGAGGATGCTCTTGACGTCAATGTACTTGTTTTCATATTTCAGGACGATGGACGACGTGAAACGGTTGGCGGTTTGCGAAATCTCGACGATGGCGGCATTTTTGTTGGACATGACCGGAATCCTCCTCCGACGGATAATCTCCACTGACTGTTTACCCTAATCATAAGTGGAATTGCATGACGAAGCAAGCATCATTTTCCGCGCGGCAACCCGGTTTTCCCGGGGATCCGGCCGCTCCCCGGGCCGCCGGGTTGACATCTCCCGCGTCAGGACAGGTTTTCCGGGTTGAGCGGCTCGAGTTCGGGCACGACGAACCGGCCGTCCTTGCGGATCAGACGGTCGTCGAACCAGATTTCGCCGCCGCCGTACTCCGGCCGCTGGATCAGCACCAGATCCCAGTGGATGGCCGAGCGGTTGCCGTTGTCCGCTTTCCTGTACGCCTGCCCCGGCGTGAAATGGAGGCTGCCGGCAATTTTTTCGTCAAAGAGGGTGTCTTTCATCGGCGTGAGAATGTGCGGGTTGAACCCGATGCTGAATTCGCCGATGTAGCGGGCGCCTTCGTCGGTGTCCAGAATGTCGTTCAGGCGCTTGGTGTCGTTGGCTTCCGCCTCGACGATTTTTCCGTTTTCAAAGCGGAACCGGACGTTCTCGAAGGTAAATCCGCCGCGGACGGACGGCACATTGTAGGTGATCGTGCCGTTCACCGATTCCCGCACCGGCGCCGTATACACTTCCCCGTCCGGAATGTTGCGGTGTCCGTCGCATTTCACGGACCCGATGCCGCGGATGGAGAAGGTCAAATCCGTGCCCGGGCCGGTGATGCGCACCCGGTCGGTGCGGTCCATCAGCGCCTTGAGCGGATCCATCGCCTTCGACATGGCGGCGTAGTCCAGATTGCACACGTTGAAGTAAAAATCTTCAAACCCTTCCGTGCTCATGCCGGCCGACTGGGCCATGGACGCATTCGGCCAGCGGAGAACGACCCATTTCGTATGATTGACCCGCCGTTCCAGATGGACCGGCTGCTGCACCAGCATCTCGTAAAGCTTCATTTTGTCCGCCGGCACGTCCGCCAGCTCGCTGGCATTGCCGCCGGCGCGGATGCCGATGAAGGCCTGCATCCGCTCCATGCGGGCCAGCTGGATTTCGCCGAGCTCCCGCATGTGGTCTTCCGTTGCGCCGAGCAGGATGCGGCGCATCACGGCCGGGTCCGTCAGTTCCACGTAGGGCCGGCCGCCCGCCTCCAGCACTTCGTCCACCAGCGCCTTGACGAATGCCGTCTCCGGGCCGATCATCTCGATCAGCACGTTTTCCCCCGGCTCCACCCGAACGGAATAGCGCACCAGATTTTTTGCCAATTGCTTCACTCGCGGGTCCATCATCCGTCTTTCTCCCCTTCTCCGATGATTTGAAATTCGTCGATGATCGTTTCCTGCCATCCGGACGTCCCGTCATCCGGAAGCGCCCCGCTTCCCGCCGCCGACAGCGGTTCCGCCGGCCGGACGATCCGCGTTTCCACGCTGACGGACGCCGGAACGGCCGTCCGCCGGTCCACCCGCAGCCGGACGACCGTGGCCACGTCCGCGGCCTCCAGCGCGGCCGCCGCCTCCCGTTTGGCTTCGTCAATGCGCCGGTCGATGCGCCCGGCGACATCCCGCCCGTTTTCCGCCAGAAGCAATCCCTGCCGCCGGACCGCTTCCAGTTCGGCATCGAGCCGGCGGATCATGAGCGCCTTCGCGGCCTCCGGTTTCAGCTCGACGGACAGAACGGCTTCCGCGCCGCCTTCGGCCCGGGCCATGGTCACGCGGGCGGCCTGCTCCGCCAGTTCCGCCGGATTCCCGAGGGGATCCCACTCGCCGGCATGCAGCCGGATCATGACGCCGCCTGCTGCCGATCCGACGGGCACGGACATGAGCCCGCGTTCCCGGGCGGCGGCAACTGCCCGTTCCAGAAGCCGCCGGGCTTCGTCCCCGCCGTCCGCGTCCGCGCAGCCCGCGATGAGCAGTCCGGCGAGGGCAAAACAAAGACCGGACATCCGGAGCATGAAACCCGGAACATCCCGGTCCGCCAACCGTCGGCATGTTCTTCGCGCCTGCATCGCTTTCCGCATGGTCCAATCCTTTCCCGTCTTGGTTCTGCGTGCCGTGCTGCCGTTAGCGTTGCCCTAAAGCGCGCGCCGTTATTCAGCTGCCGCCGGTCCGCCAAAAACCGCCGTCCCAAAAATCGCCGTCCGGCGGCCGCCGGCCGGTCCCGCTTTTCACGCCGTGCAGACCGTGTTCTTGCCGGCGCGCTTCGCCTCGTACAGCGCCATGTCGGCCCGGTGGAACAGACTGTCCACGCTCGTCCTGCCGTCCTTCTGGTGCCAGTCGGCAATCCCGCAGGACACGGTCGCCGTCGGGTCGGACTCCGCCTCCACCGTCATGCGGATGCGCTCCGCCACGGCCCGGGCTTGTTCCTTGTCCAGAAGCGGCAAATAGACGGCCAGTTCTTCGCCGCCCCAGCGGGCGGCGATGTCCGTGCTGCGGATGTTGCGGCGCACGATGTCGCAAATCTGGATCAGCACCCGGTCCCCGACCTGGTGCCCGTACCGGTCGTTCAATTTCTTGAAATCGTCCACGTCCATGACGATGAGCGCTCCGCAGGCGTCCCGCTTCTGCATCAGTTCGATCTGCTCGTACAAATAATGCCGCACATAGAGGCCCGTCAGCTGGTCGGTGATCACCATCTTGCGGATTTCGGCGTGCAGGTACGCGTTGGACACGCTCAGTCCGATGTTGCCGGCCAGCATCTGCAGCAGCTTGAACTGGTCGAATGAAAAATAGCTGGGCTGCCTGTGCACGAGCAAAATGGCGCCGATCGGTTCCGATCCGGCCATGATGGGAGCGCCGATCAGCGACCGGCCTTTCGTCATCACCATCAGTTCGGAATCCACATGCTGCTCCGGATCGTAATCCGATATGATGATCGGCTCGCGGGTGCGGAGCATCATGCCGGCGAACCCGTACTGGATGTTGAACGAACGGTCGATCAGTTCCGGCGCGTTGCACGCTTTCACGACAAGGTGCTGGCGGAACGAATCGACGAGAAGCAAACAGCAGTAGTCCGCGGAAAACACGTCCAGCAGATCCCGGTTGGCAAAGGACAGAATGTCGGACAGGTGCAGGCTTTTGTTGAGATTTTTCGTCAGTTCGTTGATGATTTTCAGTTCCTTGACCAGCTTGTTGGATTGTTCGTACAGGCGGGCGATCTCGAAAGCGGTTCCGGCGTATTCGGCCAAAATGCGCAGATAGGCCAGATCTTCGGCGGCCGTCCGCCGGTGTTCCGCATCCGGAAAACGGAGATGGATGACGCCGTAGATGCCCTGCTTCCCTTTCAGCGGAGCGGCGGCTTCCGTCACGTCCGGTTCGCCGGCGACGGCCATGCGTCCCTCGATGAACGCCCGGCAGCACAGATCGTTTTGCGGATTGCGGATGTACAGGGGCTTGACGGCTTCATGCGGATAGCTCTGGTCCTGGGACAGCAGCAGATCGCAGCGGTCGGTCGAAAACCGGGCCTTCATCCATTCGATGGTTTTTCCGAGCACCTGGCTGACGTCGATTTCCGCCAGCAGCGAATTGGCCATTTTGAGCCTCAGGTCCGCTCCGATATGCAGTTCGTCTTGCACGGGCTTGTCTTGCATCCGGAAGAAACTCCTTGCAACCTCGAAAATGACAGGAATCGGTCAGCCGGGTTGTGTCGGACAGGTCTGGACGTGGTAGAGAGAGGTCGGATTGGATCGGATCGGCTGCGTTGTCCAAGCGTTATCATACAATAAAAACGCGCCCCCCACAACCATGTTTGCCGGCCCCGATCTTGACAGTCGATTCGCGGTTCCTATAAAATAGGATGTCGAGTACATCGAACGGCTTGGTTCACCCTCACCGGTTCGGACGGAGCGGGCCAGCGGCTGGTTATCGCCCGCTCTCACGGTCGGCATCGCCGCCGGACACATTCGGCCGGGCAAGCCCAGACGGGTACTTCTCATTGATTCAAGATCACCAAAGCATGTCAAGGAGAAGGAGCAAACAGAACCATGGCTCGTTACACGGGACCGCGCTACAAATTGAGCCGGCGCCTGGGCATTTCCCTGAGCGGCACCGGCAAGGAACTGAAACGCAATTTCCCTCCCGGCCAGCACGGTCCGGGACAGCGCAGAAAGCTGAGCGGCTACGGCATGCAGCTGATGGAGAAGCAGAAGCTGCGCCACATGTACGGGCTCGGCGAGAAGCAATTCCGCAACCTGTTCAACCGCGCTTCCAAAATGAAGGGCATCGTCGGCGAAAACTTCATGATCCTGCTGGAAAGCCGGCTTGACAACCTGGTGTACCGTTTCGGCTTCGCCAATTCCCGCGCCGGCGCCCGCCAGCTCGTGGCCCACGGCCACGTGACGGTCAACGGCAAGAAAGTGGACATTCCGTCCTATGCGTGCCAGCCCGGCGACGTGATCGGCCTGCGGGAAAGAAGCCGCGGCCTCAAAGTGGTCAAGGAAGCGCTGGAAGCCCGCAACTACCTGCATCCGTACCTCGAATTCGACGAAAAGAACCTGGAAGGCAAATACGTTCGTCTGCCCGAGCGGGCCGAACTGCCGCAGGAAATCGACGAACGGCAAATCGTCGAGTTCTACAGCCGCTGATCGGCGCACCAGCGAAAAAAAACGGTTCTCCCTTCGCGGAGAACCGTTTTTCTTTGCATTCGCGGCTTTCGCGGGCTGCCCGCCAGCGGTCAGCGGGTTTCGCCCGTTTTCCGGTCGTCCAGGCAGGCGCAGATGGCGGACACGGCTTCGCGAAACACCGCCCGCTCCACGACGGCCCGGCCCTCTTCTTCCGACCGGGCGTCCGCCAGGCGGCGGGCGGAAGCGAGCAGCGCTTCGCCGGCCAGGGCCGCCGCCCGCCTTTCTTCCATTGTAATGGAATAGGCGAGGCGGTAGGCGTACGTTTCCCATTTTCGCAACACGTCGGCCGCGTTCATCGGAGGGCGAAGTCCTCCAAGAGGAGCGTCACCGCCGGATCTTCGGCCGCCCGGTTTGCCGGCGCGACGACGGCCCTGGCGGCGACGGCGGCCCGGTCCAGATCCAGGACGGTGATGCCGGCGCCCTCCAGCGATCCGTCGCCCGCGTGCGTCAGCACATAGAGGTGCCCCTCCCTGGTGAACGTCCGCACAGGATGCCCGCCCAGCTGCTCCGCCGTGTAGACGAACCGTTCGACGCCGCCGTCCGCAAGGGACATCCGCAACATCTCCAGCCCGTTTTCGCCGTACCGGTACAGAACATGATGGCGGCCGGTCATCAGATTGTACCACTGTTCCGTTGAGCCGCCAAGTTCGTATCGGCCCGCCGGGCGGACGTCTTCGGCGGCGTAATCGTAGACGTACAGGTCAATCCGCTGCAAACGCGGTCCATCACCGGCATCCATCCGCGTCAAGCCCGGCGGATCACCGAGATCCCCGGCGGATTCTCCGGTCATGGTTCCGCCCGCCGGCGCTTCCTGTCCGCCGTCCGCCGGGTCCGTTCCGTCTTCCCGGGTACCGTAGATTTTGACCAGAATGCCGACCACGCTCTTCGGATCCTGCGGCCGGTGGTTGGCCGCCAGCGACATGCGGACGCTCCCGTCCCTCTCGCCTTCCAGGACAGCCGGCGGAAGGGAAACCTGTACCATCCGGACCAGCCGGCCATCCATCGCCAGCACGTACACCCGGTACTCGCCGCCGTATTCGACGAACAGGTGAAGTTCTTCGCCGATCCGCTGCACGTCCGCCACATACGGCCACAGGCCCGCGACGCCGCTTTCCAGTAGCACCCGGAAATCCGACCGTTTTCCGCTTTCCAGGTCCATCATTTCCACGTTGACGAACACGTCCGCCCTTCCGTCTGCGGCCGGAACGTCTTGCGTTTCGGCGTAGACGACCGTCTGCCCGTCCAGATAGAAATTCACCGGCGAAGCCCATTTGCCGCGCAGAAAGCGCCGCGCGTGGACGCCGAGTTCCGCTTCCAGGGGATGGATACTGCGGCGGATGTCAAAAACGGAGCGCTCGTGCTCGTATTCGCTTCCCGCAAGCGAAATTTCCAGCTGTCTGGGAGGCGACGGATGCGACTGGAACGCGGTCACCACCAGGCGGTCAAACAGCGCTTCGTCCCCCTCCGTTACGGCAATCCGGTAGGCCGGCAGCGGATGGACCGCCCCGTGGACATAATAGGTGCCAATCCCGCCGAGGGCGAAAACCGCAAGCAGCACCGTCAGCAAGTATCGTTTCATGCTCGCACCCCTTTTCTACACCGATACGTTCTTGTTCAGCACCCGGATGCCGAGCCATGCGGCCAGGGCGCCTCCCGCCAGCCAGACGCCGACGGCGGTCCAGATGATTTCGTGGATGTACAATCCCAAAGATTCATACAATCCCGTTGCGCCGGCCAAGATGACCCCGAACGGAATGACCAGCATGGCGGCGGCGTACGCGAGCGCCAGGACGATGCCGGCGGGACGGCGGCTTCGTTCCAGCAGGATGGCGGTGAAGGCGGCCAGCAGCAGGACGATCCCCATGCCGTAGTATTGAAGAAAGACTTTGGGTGAGACGGGCAACAGAAATGCGATCAATTCGTTTCCGGCGACCAGATCGGCAAAACGGGCTTCGAGGCGGAATTCCGCCGGCATGATGGCGCTGAAGATGCCTTCGATCACAAGGAGCAGCGCCAGTTGCAGCGACAGGAGCGAAAAGATGAACAGCAGCATGGCGGCCAGTTTGGACAGATACAGATACGCGCGCGGCTGCGGCAGCATGAGCAGCCTGTAAATGAACGCGCCGCGGCCGAGCCAGTCCCGGTACCAGATCAGGAAGGCATAGAGCAGAAGCGAGACGACGCAGACCAGGACGGGCAGCGCATACGTTTCCTGGTGACGGGACAGCAGATGGTAGACGCTCATGGGACCGGGAATCGTCTCCGGATCCCGGCCGGGATCGGGCATGCGGAGCGCGCGTTCGCCCAGCGCATAGACGACGGTGACGGCCATCTGGTACAGCGCCGTCATGGCCATCAGGCCGAACAGAAACCAGCGGAACCGCCGCACTTCGAAATGGATCAACTTCAGCAGCGCCTTCATGGCCGGTACACCTCCCGCATGATGTCGACGATCGATTTGTTTTCCGCAAGGCGCATCTCTTCGCTGTCGAACGTTTTGGCCACGACGCCGTCCTTGAGCAGCACCACGCGGTCGATCAGATGTTCCACTTCGCGGATTTCGTGGGTGGTGATGAGCACGCCGCGGCCTTCCAGCCAGCCCGTGCTGAACACGTCGGCGATCGCTTCCCGGCTGAACAGGTCGATGCCGGAAAACGGTTCGTCCATCAGGACGTAGGGCGTCTCCAGCGCCAGGCCGAGAACGAGATTGAACTTGGCCGCGGTCCCCCTGGACAGGCTGCCGAGACGCTCGCCCTCTCCGAGTTCGAAGAACGCCAGCATGTCCCTGGCCTTTTCTTCATTCCAGATGGCGGGATAGAAGTCGGCCATGAAGCGCAGCGCCTCCCCGACCTTCATGGACGGCGGCATGGCGGGCCGGTCGGGAATGAACGCGACCTTGAGCGCCCTGTAGCGGTTCAGCTGTCCGCGGTTGCCGGTGAGATGGAGCGCCGTCTCCCGCCCGTCGATCCGGATGCTGCCGCCGTCAACGGGGACGAGGCCCATGATCGCCTTGAGGATTGTCGATTTCCCCGCGCCGTTCAACCCGGCCAGGCACGTGATCAGCCCCGGTTCGACGGTAAAGCTGACGCCGCGCAGCACGTGCTTGCGTAAATATCTTTTTTGAAGGTTCTCGATCTCAATCATGTCCGCTGTTCCCTCCATTCCGGGCGGCATGCTTTTGCCTGACCAGCGCCACCAGTTCATCCGTGGACACGTCGATGGGCCGTATCAGTTCCAGAAACCGGTCCACGGCCTCTTCCAGAAGCTCCGACCGGACGGAACGCAGCACGCGTTCGTCGCCGGTGATGCGGCTTGGCGAATTGCCTTCCGTGACGATCAACCGTTGTTCCTCCATTTCCCTGTAGGCGCGCTGCGCCGTGTTCGGATTGATTTTGGCCAGCACGGCCAGTTCCCGGCGGGACGGGATCGTCTGCCCCGCTTTCAGCCGGCCCGTCGCGATCCATACCTTGAAATGGCGAACGACCTGCAAATAGACGGGTTCCCGGCTGTTGAACTCGAACGTGAACCCCTCATCCGGCTGCATACCGACCACCTCTTTTCCTCCGGACGCTTTCCCGATGCCAAAGACGGCTGTTTGCGGGTTCGGTTTTGGCTGGCGCGTTGTTTGGCACCGATCCTGTCGTGTGTACTAATTGGTTCATACACTCCTGGGTGTATTATGCCCTTGGTACACCGGGTTGTCAACCCCTTTTTGAGAATGAAGACACGGGGCGCCAAAGATGTTCAGAAAGGATGGCAAAAGAAAAAACCGGTTCATGCAAGGCGCGAACCGGTTTTCGGATTCCGTTGGCGAAACCCGCGAATGTCCGTCACTCCACCCGAATCTTCACGAATTTCCGCTTTCCCACCTGAATGACGTCGCCGTCGGCGGGCACATATTCGAACATGACGTCGGTCACTTTTTCTTCGTTCAGGCGCACGCCTCCCTGCTGCATGCTGCGCCGCGCTTCGCCGCCGGAAGGCGCCAGTCCGAGTTCCACCAGCAGCCTGGCGAGCCGGATGCGGCCGTTTTCCAGCCATTCCGGCGAAATGCGTTTCTCTTCGATGTCTTCGGGCAGGGCGCGGTGCTGGAACACCGTGACGAAATGCCGTTCCGCCGCCCGGGCCGCCTCTTCCCCGTGATACATGCGGACGAACGTGCGCGCCAGGCGCATTTTGGCGTCCCGCGGATGGATGCTGCCGTCCGCGAGCCCGTTGCGGAGCGCATCCAGTTCTTCATTGGAAAGGTCCGTCGCCAGCTCGTAGTATTTGAGCATCAGTTCGTCCGGCACCGACATCGCTTTGCCGTACATGTTGTTGGGATCTTCGTCGATGCCGATGTAGTTGCCGAGGCTTTTGCTCATTTTCTGCACGCCGTCCAGACCTTCCAGAAGGGGCATCATGATGGCGATCTGGAGCCGCTTGCCGTACTCCTTCTGCAGGGTGCGTCCCATCAGCAGGTTGAATTTCTGGTCCGTGCCGCCGAGCTCGATGTCCGTCTCGAGGGCGACGGAATCGTAGCCCTGCATCAGCGGATAGAAAAATTCGTGGATGTGGATGGGCTGCCCGCTATTGTACCGCTTGCTGAAATCATCCCGCTCCAGCATGCGGGCCACGGTGACGTTGGACGCCAGCTTCACCACGTCGGCGAACGTCAGGGCGGCCAGCCACTCGGAATTGTAGTACACGTTCATGCGGTCCGGATCCAGAATTTTGGAAATCTGCTGCCGGTACGTTTCGGCGTTCTTGATCACTTCCTCGCGGGAAAGCTGCTTCCGCGTTTCCGACTTGCCCGTCGGATCGCCGATCATGCCCGTGAAGTCGCCGATCACGAGCTGGATTTCGTGCCCCAGATCCTGGAATTGCCTGAGCTTCTGCAGCGCGACGGTGTGGCCGATGTGGATGTCCGGGCTGGACGGATCGAGCCCGATCTTCACCTTGAGCGGCCGGCCGGTGACGACGGATTCCGCCACCTTCCGCGCCAGCTCCTCCTCGGGCACGATTTCCACCGTGCCGCGCCGGATGACGGCCAGCTGCCGTTCGACTTCTTCTCGCTGGCCGGGCGTGAGCTGTTCCCAATCGAATCGTTCCATGCCTGGTTCCTCCCGCTTCCCTTGCCGGTTTCTCCTTGCCGCCATGCGATGCCGGTGGCGTTCCTGCAACTTTTTCCGCGGCGCCGCGTCAAAACACATCGGAAACGCGCCTCCGGCAGGCGACGCCGCATCCGGACTTTCGTGCGGAAAACGCCCGGCGGCCGGCAACGGACTCATCCTTTCAAATATCATTAAGTTTATCGCAGCCCGGCCGGGCAGTCAAACCCGGGCGGCCCCGACGGGCCCCCCGCCGGGTGCGGCCCTCCCGCATGGTTCCCCGTGCGGCCTCCCGTTCGGCCCCCATGCGGACCCCTTGTTCATCCGCAACCGGCGTCTGTGCTATAATGGGTTTGTTCCGCAAGGAGGATACGACATGGCAAACAAACTGACGGGAAAACAGCGATCCATCCTGCTGGCCAAACAAACCGCCTTCGTGGCATGGCTCATCGTCAAATGGGTCATCGTTTGCGGGCTTGTGGCCGGTTTCCTGGCCGGCGGCATGATCGCCGGATACGTTTCGGCGCTCGTCCGGGATGAGCCCGTCCGTTCCCCCGAAGAAATGCTGGCGGCCATCAACCGGTATGACCAGACCGGTTTCGTCTATTTCAACGACGGCACGCTGATCGGACAGCTCAGGACCTCCGAGGACCGCCGCCTGGTGGAATCGATCCGGGAAATTCCGAAGCATGTCCGCGACGCGTTCGTGTCCGTGGAAGATTTCCGTTTCGAACAGCATTTCGGCATCGACATCTTCGGCACGCTGCGCGCCGTGAAGGAACGGTTTCTGAACGAAGACCGGCAGTCCGGCGGCAGCACCATCACCCAGCAGCTGGCCCGCCGGGTTTTCCTGAGCCTGGAGCAGACCGACGCCCGCAAATTCAAGGAAATGTTTCTGGCGATGCGCATGGAGCGCATCATGACGAAGGACGACATCCTGCTGGCGTATCTGAACAAAATGCCCTTCGGCAACGGTTCGAGCGGCTATCAGCTGTACGGCATCAAGGCGGCGGCCAAGGGCATTTTCGACGTGGACGATCTCAATGACCTGAACATCGCCCAGGCGGCCTATCTGGCCGGGCTCCTGAAGGCGCCGAGCGACTATTCCGCCTTCGACGGCTACGGGCGCTTCGACGAGGACGGCTTCCGGAAGGCGATGGACCGCCAGAAGGTCGTCCTGCAGGCCATGCTCAAGACCGGCGCCATTACGAAGAAGGAATACGAAGACGCGCTGAAATTCGACATCCGTTCCACCCTGGCCGAAACGAAACCGAAGGCGTATACGACCTATCCGTACCTGATGATCGAGGCGGAGCGCCGGGCGGCGGAAAAACTGCTGCTGCTCGCCAATCCGGACCTGACGGAAGAGGACCTGAAGAAGAAGGAAAACGCGCCGCTCATCCAGGACGCCATCGAATGGATGAACCGCAGCGGCTATCACATCTACACCACCATCGACAAAGACATGTACGACGCCATGCAGGCCATCGCGAAAAAATCCGGACAACTTCTCGCCGGACCATCCGGACAAGGGCATGGAGCAGACCGGCGCCGTCATGATCGAAAACAAAACCGGCCGGATTTTGGCGATGATCGAAGGGCGCGATTTCTACACCGAACAGCTCAACCACGCCACCCGGATGACGCGGCAGCCGGGTTCGGCGATGAAGCTGTTCGCCTTCCTGCCCGCGCTGGAAGAGGGCATCATCCAGCCGGGCTGGCCGATCGACGACATGCCCATCATCCTGAAGGACGGTGCCAAGGGCGCGCACATTCCGGTGAACCACGACGGCAAATACCATGGCCTGATCACCGCGCGGCACGCCTTCAACCAGTCGTACAACGTGCCCGCCCTGAAGCTGTTCCTGAGCGAAGTTCGGCGGCGTCGGCATCGAGAAGGCATGGGATTACGCGAAACGCATGGGCATCTCGACGCTGACGGACAGCGATTATCACGCCCAGACGGGCGTCATCGGCGGCCTCGAATACGGCGTCACCGTCGAGGAACTGACCAACGCCTACAGCGTCATCCCGAACATGGGCGTCTTTCGCGACGCCTACCTGATCGAGCGCATCGAGGACGCCGACGGCAACGTGGTCTATCAGCACCTGGAAACGCCGGTCACCGTCGTGTCGGAAGAATCGGCCTACCTGATGATGGACATGATGCGCACGGTGCTGACGAACGGCACCGGATCGCTCGCGCGGCGCAATTTCAAATACAATGATGAAGTGCCCATTTTCGGCAAGACGGGGACGACATCCAATGACCACGACGTCTGGTTCGTCGGCTTCTCCCCCGACATCACGGTGGGCGTATGGACCGGTTTCGACCAGCCCGCCAAACTGGACTCGAACGGCCTGACCCGCTCCCGGCTCTTGTGGGCGGAAATCATGAACACGGCCTACGAGCTCAAGCCGGAATGGTTCGTGACGAAGGAAGTGCCGAAACCGGCCGGCATCACGTCGGCGACACTGTCCGCCGTATCGGGCAAGCTGCCGAACGAACTGACGCGGGAAACCGGGCTCGTCGTCACCGACATCCTCAACAAGAAGTTCCTGCCCACCCAGGAAGAAGACCGGCTGGTGAAAGCCCGCATCGTGCGGCACAACGGCTTCAACTATTTCGCCAAGGAAACGACACCGGACGACTTCGTGAGGGAAAAAATCGTCATCCTGCGGGACAAATCGAACCTGCAGATGATCGAGGAACTGAAGGCCACCTTCGAAAAATATCCGAGGTCGGTGCCGTCCCGCAGCAGCCTCAAGGACCCGAACAATTTCAAGACCCCCGACGCCGGAATGGACGCGCCGACGTCGGTGGACCCGCGCGAGGATGACGGGTTCCCGCCGCCCGCGCCGACCGGGCTGAAGCTGGAGAAGGAGGAAAACGCCTACCTGCTCACGTTCGAACCGTCGCCGGCCGACGACGTGGTCGGTTACCGGTTTTACCTGTCGCAAAACTTCGGACCGTTCGTCCGGCTGAACGGATTCGTCGTGTTCGCCGGCGACGCGACGGCCTACCGGATCGCGCCGCGGTCCGAGAACGACATCTTCTACGTCACCGCGGTGGACGTCGCCGGCCGCGAATCGGCGCCGAGCAATTTCGCCTTCGCGGGAAGCGCGCCGCCGGACGCCGGATGGCTGCCGGAGCCGCTGCCGGCGGATCCCGGCGGTCCGGTCCCGTCCTTGCCGGGAACGGGCGAAGACGATCCGATCGGCGGCGATGTCCCCGGCCTTCCCCCGGGTTCGGTCGAAGGATCGGATGACGCCGGAGACGGCCAAACGGGCGTGACGGAACGGCCGTCGGCCCCCGCCGGACTGACCGCGCGGTACCGCGACGGCGGCATCGGCGTCGTACTCGAGTGGCAGGCCAATCCGGTCCACGAACAGGTGACCGAATACATCATCTACTTCTCCGACGACCAGAGCGGGCCGTTCTTCGAAATCGGCACGACGGGCGAAACCCGCTTCGAATACATCTCGTTCCCGTTGGAAGGCTTCTACCGGGTCGTCGCCGTCAACCGGGCGGGGCGCTCCGGTCCGTCCACGGTGGAACTGAAGCCGCTGGAGTAGGTTCCGGCTGCATGTGATAATGGCGATATGCAAATGGCATTGACCGATCGCCGCCAGGCCGGCCCGCAAATGAAGAAAGGTACCCGCCGCGTCCGATGCGCTTCCGCATCGCGCACGCGAGGGTACCTCTTCTCGGGATGTCCGGCATTCCCGCTCATGGCAGCCGTTCCACCATGGCCGACACGAGGCGGTACGACCGTTCCGCCGCCATGCCGGCAAACTCGGCGAAATTCACGTGGGCCGATCCGTCCGCCTTGTCCGACATGGATCGGATCACCACCCAGGGCACCGCGTTCATGTCGCAAACCTGGGCCACGGCGGCTCCCTCCATCTCGAGACAAGCGCCGCCCAGCGCTTCGCGCAGTTCCTTCACTTTCGCCTTGTCCGCGATGAACTGGTCGCCGGACATGACGCGGCCGACGACGACGCGGCAGTCAAACAGTCCGCGGCTGATGTCCGCGGCCAGATCGATCAATGCCCTGTCGGCGGGAAACACCGACCGCTCCGCGAACGGAATCTCGCCCAGCCGGTAGCCCAGCGGTCGCACGTCCATGTCGTGCTGCACGCATTCAGACGAGATCACCAGGTCGCCGATATCGAGATCCGGGTCCGCCGCGCCGGCCACGCCCGTGAACAGGATGCGCCCGGCTCCGAACCGGTCGATCAGCATTTGCGTGCACACCGCCGCATTCACTTTGCCGACGCCCGACCGGCAGAGGACCACCGGTTTGCCGTTCCAGGTGCCGGTGTCGAATCGGATTCCCGCCAAAACGACGCGTTTCGGTCGTCCTTCCAATTCGGGCCGGATCCGTTCCACCTCCTGCTCCATGGCTCCGATGATGCCCGTCACGATTGCCCCGTTCACGACCGTTCCCCCTTGCATCCATTCCGTCTGTTCCACATGTTTTCGTTCCTGCATCCCTGCTGCTTCGTTCCCTGCTTCCTTATTGCTTCCGTTCCCTGCATCCATTCTTCCGTACCTTTCATCCGTTGCTTCGTACCCTGCATCCGTTGCTTCCGCGCCATGAAAAAGGCTCACGCGAGGTGAGCCACCGATTGTCTCGTGATCAATTCGTGCTGCAGGATGACCCGCTCATTCTGCACCGTTTCCTTGTTCATCAGCTTGGTCAACAGCCGCATCGCCACCGCCCCGATGTCGTACATCGGCTGCGCCACCGTCGTCAGCTGGGGCCGCACCATGGACGCCATGCGGGTGTTGTCCAGTCCGATGACCGACAGGTCTTCCGGCACCTTCAGCCCCGCGTCCTGGATCGAGTGGATGGCGCCGATGGCCATTTCGTCGTTGGCGGCGAAAATGGCGGTGGGCCGGGGATCAAGCTCCAGGAAATAGCGGGCGATTTCCTGTCCGGACTCGTAGCGGTAATTGCCGATGCGCACCAGTTCTTCCTCCACCTTGAGCCCGGCTTCTTCCAGCGCTTCCTTGTATCCCTGGAACCGCGCGTAGCCGGCGGTCGGATCTTCCAGCGGACCGCTGATCATGCCAATCCGGCGGTGTCCCTGCTTCAGGAGCTCGCGCACCGCATCCCGCGCCGCCGCCTTGTGGTCGATGTCCACGGAAGGGTACATTTCCCTCTCGTCGGTCGTCGCGCACAGCACGATCGGCACCGTCGCCGTCTTGAACGCCCGGATGTGGTCTTCCGACACGGCGCCGCCCATGAACAGGAGCCCGTCCACCTGCTTTTCGAGCAGCGTGTTGATCACGCGTATCTCCTTCTCCTTCTTCTTGTCCGCGTTGCACAGAATGATGTTGTAGTGGTACATGTTGGCGATGTCTTCGATCCCGCGCGCCACTTCCGCAAAGTTGGCATTGGAAATGTCCGGGATGACGACGCCGACCGTCGTCGTCTTCTTGCTGGCCAGCCCCCGGGCGACGGCGTTCGGCCGGTAGCCGAGCTTTTCGATGGCCTCGTACACTCTTTTGCGCGTTTGCGGTTTCACGTTCGGATTGTTGTTGACGACGCGGGAAACGGTGGCCATCGAGACGTTCGCTTCCCTCGCCACGTCATAAATCGTTACGGTCATATCCGATCTCTCCATAATGCATAATAGTAAATAATACTTTAATTTTCCCCGTTTCGCAATGAAACCCCCTCAAAAAACGTGCATTCCGCCAAATTTTGAACCAAATTGTCCGGGATGCGCACCGGCTACCGTCACGACGCCAGCACGGGGCGCGTGATCTGGCTCAGCCGGTCCCGCAGTTCTTCTTCCCATGCCATGTCGTCCAGCGAGCGGGCCAGAAGCATCAAGTCCAGCAATTGATCCACCCGGTCGGCGATCAGCTGCTGGATCGGTTCATGCATGCGGCTTCTGTCCGTCGCCTGGGCGATCAGATAGGCCCATTCGCTGAAATCCGCAAAATCGATCGTTTTCCGTTCCGGTTCGCGGCCAAGATCCCGGATGAGGCGGGCCAGTTCTTCTTTCACTTCCGGAAGGATCGAAACCCGGCGGCAATGGGGACACGTGTACACCGGGACGTTGCCCACTTCCACCGCCCGGGAGTAGATCACCTTGCGCAGGCGTATCTCCATCGGATGCCCGCATTCGCACGTCTTTTGCAACATCGTCACGCTCCCGAAAGGCATTCCAAGCCACGCCGCATCCGTCGGGCGGCGTTCATCTTTGTATTTCGAGAAAGCGGACCGTTTTCCTCTTTTGCCCGGCATAGCAGTTTATCCCATGGCGCGTCCGCCCGAACGGCCGTCCTTTCCGCCGCCGAAGCGGCGCCGGACCGGGGGCAGGGAAGCCGTCAGCACCGCCAGGCAGGCGCCGATGGCGTCGTTCACGAGATCGTGCAGCTCCGCGGAACGCCCGTCCACAAACAGCTGGTGAAACTCGTCCGTCGCCCCATACAGCGTGCAGATGCCCACCGTGAGCCATTTGGCCCGCGGAGTCGGATGGCCGAATCCCCACAGAACGAGCCATCCCAGAATGTAATACGCCACCAGATGGCCGAAGTCGAAGCCGCCCATCCAGCGCGGCAGCCGGTCGGCAAACGGAAACAGGCTTCCGAGTTCCGATCCGGTGCGGGACGACAGCCAGAAAATGACGCCCATCCAGATGGCCGCCGGCAACAGGCGCCACCAACCAGGCAATTTCCGCCCCGGACGCGCCGATTCCGTCACGCCGGCGGCCGCCTTCGCGCCTTCCGCGGCAGCCGGTTCCGCCCCCGGCCTTTCGGACCGGTTCACACCGGACTCCCCCTTTCGATGGCCGCCTCCAGAAAACGATGGTTCAGGTCCGCCGCCTCCTTGCCGGTTTTGCATTTCATCAGCCGCTTCGCCAGTTTTGCGCATTCGCCGGATTCCAGGCGGGAAAGGCGATCCTTGACCACCAGCAGGCTTCTCGCGGACATGGACAGATGGGTGATGCCGAGCCCGACGAGAAGCGCCGCCGCTTCGGGATCGCCGGCCATTTCGCCGCACACGCTGACGCCGATGCCGTTTTTCTTCGCCGCGTCCACCGCCATCTTGATCATGCGCAGCACCGCCGGATGGAACGGATCATACAGGTGCGCGATGTGGTCATTCATCCGGTCGACGGCCAGCACGTACTGGATCAGGTCGTTGGTGCCGATGCTGAAAAAGGCGGCTTCCTTCGCCAGTTCCCCGGCGATCAGCACGGCGGCGGGCACTTCGATCATGACGCCGACGTCCATGCCGGACCGGTAGGGGATGCCGGCTTCCGCCAGCTCCCGTTCCGCTTCCCGGAGCACGTCCATCGCCGCCCACCATTCTTCCATGGAACTGATCATCGGCAGCAGCAGTTTGACGTTGCCGTGCAGGCCCGCCCGGAGAATCGCCCGGATCTGGGTTTTGAACACGTCCCGCCTGTCCAGCGAAAACCGGATGGCGCGGTAGCCGAGATACGGATTTTCCTCTTCCGGAAACGGGCAGTAGTCCAGCACCTTGTCGCCGCCGATGTCCAGCGTGCGGATGGCAAGCGGCTTTTCGCCCAGCTTCTCCGCCGCCTCCCGGTACACGGCGAACTGCTCTTCTTCATCGGGAAACGCGTCCCGGTCCATGTACAGAAATTCCGTGCGGAACAGGCCGACCCCTTCGGCGCCGTCCTCCATCGCCGCATCCAGTTCCTTCTGCGAGCTGATGTTGGCCAAAAGCGTCAGCGGCACGCCGTCCTTCGTCACGGACGGCGCAAACCGGTTTTCATGCAGCTTTCGGCGATGTTCCTGCTGCAGGCGGCGGCGCTGTTCGTACTGGTGCCGCACGGCGTCGTCGGGCCGGATGATGACCAGCCCCCGGTCGCCGTCCACGATCAGCTCTTCCCCGGTCTGGATCGGCGCGATGAGCTGGTCTTCCAGGCTGATGACGAGCGGAATGCCCATGGAGCGGGCCATGATCGCCGCATGGGAATTGCGTCCGCCGATCATCGTCACGACGCCGAGCACCCGCTCCGGATTCAGATTGGCCAGCTGGGAAGGCGATATTTCCTTCGTCACGAGAATGAACGGCTGGTTGTCGCTCGGCAGCGTGATGGCCGGGGTGCCCAGCAGATGGTGCAGCAGCCGGTTCCCGACATCCCGGATGTCCGCGCTCCGTTCCTTCATGTATTCGTCGTCGATCATATCGAACATGGAGACGAACTGGTCGATCACTTCCTTGACCGCCACTTCCGCCGCCTTGTACTGGCGGCGGATGATGTCCTGCACTTCCCGGACGAATTCCGGATCGTCGAGAATGGCCAAATGGGCATCGAAGATGAAGGAATTTTCCTCGCCGATGATCCCGCTCATCTCCCGCTTCATGCCCTCGATTTCGTCCCTGGACCTGCGGATCCCCTGGTACAGGCGCTCGAACTCGCCCGCCAGCTCCGTCACGTCGATGTTCTTCTCCGGAATGTCCCATTCCCAGGCGGGAAGCACGAACGCCTTGCCGATGGCAATCCCCGCCGAAGCGCCGATCCCCTTAACCGTTTGCTGTCCCATCTGCCTTCTCCGCCTCCTTCAGGACGACCGACATCACCGCCGCCTGTCCCAATTTGACCGCTTTGAACGGGGCAAAATTCCAAGCCTTCACGCGTTCCGGATTGGTAATCACCATGGGCGTCGCCAGCGATTTGGCATGCTGCGCCACCTTCTTCAGGTTGAACGTGAGCAGCAGCTGCCCCGGCGCGACCCGGTCGCCCGCCTTCACCCGGCAGTCGAACCATTTGCCGTCGAGCTGCGCCGTGTCGATGCCGACGTGAAGCAGCACGTCGAGCCCGTCGTCGGTGCGGATGCCGATGGCGTGCTTGCTCGGGTAGACATGGATCACCGTGCCGGCCACCGGTGCCGCCACCTCGCCGCGGTCCGGGATGAAGGCGATGCCGTCGCCGACCAGTTTTCCGGCGAAGATCGGATCCGGCACCTGCGAAAGGGGCAGCATCGTGCCCGACACCGGCGAGCGGAACAGCACCGTCGGCTCGTCCTTGCGCATCCATTTCATCATTTCTTCGCGGATCAGTTCCGAGAAGGTGCCGAACACCACCTGGACGCGCCCGCCGCCGAGCCGGATGACGCCGGCCGCCCCGAGGTGCCGGAGCGCCGCCGTGTCCATCAGCCGGTCGTCGCGCAAATTCAGGCGAAGCCGGGTGATGCAGGCCTCCACCTTGACGATGTTGTGCTTGCCGCCGAGCGCCTGCAAAATGAGCGGCGCCCGGTACGGTATGTCGAGGGCGCCCGCGTCGAGCGGCGAGCCGTCCTCCCGGCCGGGCGTCGCCAGGTCGAACCGGCGGATCGCCCAGCGGAACATGACATAATAGACGCATCCGTAGACGAGGCCGACGGGGATGAGGAGCCACCCCCTGTCGGCCAGATGCAGGTTGACGGCGAAATCCAGCGCCCCGGCGGAAAACGAAAACCCGTGGCGGATGCCGAGCAGCGTCACGATCACCATGGACAGGCCGGACAGCACCGCGTGGACGAGGAACAGCACCGGCGCGACGAACAGGAAGGCGAATTCGATCGGCTCCGTCACCCCGGTAAAAAAGCAGGCCAAAATCGCCGTCGAGAACGTCGCCTTCACCTTCGGTTTCAAATCTTCCCGCGCTTCGTGGATGATCGCGAGCGCCGCCGCGGGCAGCGCGAACATGAGCACCGGGTACAAGCCCGCCATGTACATGCCGGCTTCCGGATCCCCCGCGAAGAAGCGGGGCAGGTCGCCGCGGACGATCGCGCCGTCCGGCAGCTCGTAGGACCCGATCTGGAACCAGACGATGTTGTTCAGGATGTGATGCAGGCCGGAGGGCACGAGCAGCCGGTGGATCGTGCCGTACAGGAACGCGCCGACGGCGCCCATGCCCAGCGCGAGGTCGGACAGTTCCCCGAGCAGCCGGCCGATCCACGGACCGATTTTCACGTTCACGACCGCATAAACAAGGGAAAAGGCGCTCATGAACAGGGGTACGAAACGGGAGCCCCCGAACAGTTGAATATATTCCGGAAATTCCACCGATTTGAACCGCTGGAACGACCAGGCCGCCGCAAGGCCGATCACGATGCCGCCGCCGACGCCGATCCGGAACGCGTCACCCAGAAAATGGCGGGACATCTCCGTCACGAGAAAAAAGGACAAGAGCGCCGACAGCCCGGCCATGCCCGAGTTGCCGGAGAGCCCGACGGCGACGCCGACGGCGAAAATGGCGGGCAGCAGGTTGAAAATCGTGTCGCCCGCCAGGCGGAGCATGCCGCCGAGCGGTTCAAGCCCGAAATGGGACCAGGGGAGTTCGGCGAGACAGAAGAAGATCGCCGCGGCAGGCAACACCATCATCGGCAGCATCAGGGCCCGGCCGAAATGCTGCAAAACGCCGATGCCTTTCATGCGCTCCCCTCCCCTCTGTCAATAAACAATAACCCAAATCGGGCAAAAGGGAAAGGGGGACGCCCGGCAAGCCCAGGCGGGATCAGGCGGATCGCGGCAGGCCCCGGGCGGGTCAAGGCGAACCCTTCGCGGCTCATGGCGGTCTTCGGTGAATCATCGGCGGTCACAGCGGCCCCGGGCGGGTCAAGGCGTGCCCTCCGCGGCTTGCGGCGGGCTCGGGTGGCTCAACGGCGGGTCGCGGCCGCTCCCGGCTGCCCATGCCGGCGCCGATCCGTTCCCGCACGAGGCCATGCAGGTTTCGGAGAAGCGGCGGAACGTGCTACAATCGCGGTGAAGAGTTGAAAGCGATTTTGCGCGCAAGGAGATGAGCCGTCATGGACGAGCCCGCCCGCCTTCCGTTCCGCGACCCGGATCTTCCCCTCGAGACGCGGGTCGACGATCTGGTGTCCCGGCTGACGCTGGAGGAAAAGATCGATTTGATGTGCCAATATCAGGCCGGCGTGCCCCGGCTCGGCATCGCCCCGTACAAGCACGGGACGGAAGCGGCCCACGGCGTCGCCTGGCTCGGCGAAGCCACCGTGTTCCCGCAGCCGGTCGGACTCGGCTGCACCTGGGACCGGACGCTCCTGGAACGCATTGGCGAAGCGATCGGCACGGAAGCAAGGGGATTTTACAGGCGGAATCCGGAGCTCCACGGTTTGACCCTGTGGGCGCCGACCGTCGACATGGCGCGGGATCCGCGCTGGGGACGGACCGAGGAAGCCTACGGTGAAGATCCGTTTCTGACCGGCAAACTGGCCTCCGCCCTCATCCGCGGCATCCAGGGCCGCCACCCGTTCTATGTCCGGGCTGTCGCCACGCTGAAGCATTTTCTTGCCAACAACAACGAAACGGGCCGGACGGAGCGCTCGGTCACCGTCACGCCCCGCGATTTGCGCGAATATTACCTGCGCCCCTTTGAAATCTGCTTCCGGGAAGGCGGCGCGCTCTCCATGATGACCGCCTACAACGGCGTCAACGGGTTGCCGTGCAATCTGCACCCCCTGGTCCGGGAAACCGTCAAGGGCGAGTGGGGCATGGACGGGTTCGTCGTGAGCGATGCCTGGGACGTATCCGGCACCGTGCGGGACCACCGCCACTTCGCTTCATATGCGGAAGCCGTCGCCGCTTCCGTCAAGGCCGGCATCGACAGTCTGACCGACGACGCGGAACTGATGAAGTCGTCCATCCGCGAAGCGCTGGATGCCGGCCTGCTCGAAGAGCGGGATCTGGACGCCGCCCTCCGCAACACGTTCCGGGTGCGGATTCGCCTCGGCGAATTCGATCCCGGGGAACGGAATCCGTATGCCTCCATCAATGAATCGGCCATTCTGCGGCCGGAACATGCCGAACTGGCCCGGGAAGCCGCCCGCAAAGCCGTCGTGCTGCTCAAGAACGAAGGCGGCCTGCTCCCCCTTTCTGCGGAGAAATTGGGCAAAGTGGCCGTCATCGGTCCTTTGGCCGACGTCGTGTACCGCGACTGGTACAGCGGCACGCTGCCCTATGCCGTAACGCCCCTTGACGGCATCCGCGACAAGATGGACGGCCGCGTGCTGCATGCCGACGGCGACGACCGCATCCGGCTCCATTCGCCGGATGCCGGCGCGCATGTCCGGGCGGAAGGCGAAGACGGTCGGCTTGCGGCCCGCGCGACATCAGGCGAAGCGGATGTGTTCCGCGTGACGGAGTGGGGACAAGAAGAATGCACGCTGTTCGACGAAACGGCGGGCAAATTCGTCACCACCGATGACCGGCTCGTGACGGCAAGCGCGGACGACGTCTGGGGCTGGTTCACGAAAGAAGTGTTCCGCATGGGGAAGGCGGACGCGCCCGGCGGCGCCGTCACCCTGGCAACGTGGAAAGGCGACCCCGTCACGCTCGGGGAATCGGGAACGCTCGGCGCCGGGGACGGAAACGGAGCAAGTGTGGCCAATGCCGTCAATGCGGCGGGAGCCGGCGAATTTGCCGCCGCGTCGGCTTCGCCCGCGGCCCGCTTCTTGCCGGAGATAGTGCGCGACGGGCTGGAAGAAGCCGTCCGCGCGGCCCGGGAGGCGGACGTTGCCATCGTCTTCGTCGGCAACCACCCGCTGATCGGCGGCAAGGAAACGATGGACCGCGACGGCATCGCCCTGCCCGAACGCCAGGAACGACTGATCCGGGCCGTCCATGCCGCCAATCCGAACACGGTGGTCGTCATCGTCGGCAGCTATCCGTACGCCGTCGAATGGGCGGCCGAGCGCGTCCCCGCCATCATCTACACCGCCCACGGCGGCCAGGAAGCCGGCAACGCCATCGCCGACGTGCTGTTCGGCGGCTTCAATCCCGCCGGCCGCCTGAACATGACCTGGTACCGCAACGAAGACGAGCTGCCGGACATCATGGACTATGACATCATCAAAGGCGGGCGCACCTACCGGTATTACGGAGGGAAACCGCTGTTTGCGTTCGGACACGGCCTGTCCTACTCCGAGTTTCGGTACGGCGGGCTGTCCATCTCCGGCGGACCGATCGGAATCGGCCGGACGATCGCGGTGGCGTTCGACGTGACGAACGTCTCCGGACGGGCCGGAGAAGAAGTGCCGCAGCTGTACGTGCGCTTCGACCGTTCCCGTTTCATTCGGCCCTTGAAGCAGTTGGCCGGATTTGAGCGGATCCGGCTCCTCCCCGGCGAAACCCGTCGCGTCCGCTTCGAGCTATCCGCCGACGAGCTCCTGGTGTGGGACGTGACCCGAAACCGCTGGTGCCTGGAAGCCGGCGATTGCCTCATCATGATCGGCGCCTCTTCCGACGACATCCGCCTTTCGGGCCTCGTTCCGGTCGAAGGAGAAACGATTCCGCCGCGCGATCTGAGCCAAGAAACGATGGCGGACCAGTTCGACGATTATGATTCCATCGCCATCGTTCCCAGCGGCGAAGGCGGCCAGGCGGTCGTCCCGGCTGCGGACGGCAATCGCGGGCGGGGCTGGATCCGCTTCGACGGCATCCTGCCCGTCCGTCCGCCCGCCCGTATCGAAATGCGCGTCCGAAGCGCGCGCGGCGGCTCGGTGACCGTCCGCTCCGGCGGGCCCGACGGGCCGGCCGATTGCCATCTGTGCCGTCGACGGTTCGCCGGACGGCGAATGGCGGTCGGTCGCCTGCGGCGTGACCGGTTCCGCCGGCCGATCCGTCTGCATCGTGCTGACGGGAGACGTCGCCCTCGGCCGGTTCCGGTTCGTCTGACCCCGGAACAAAACGAAGCCCGGCCGCCGCTAACGGCAGGCCGGGTTTCGTGTCGCTATTTGTGCATGGGATGCCCGTCACTTGGCAAAAATGTGATTGCCGATTTTGACGGTCTGGGTGCGGGTCCAAATCCATTTGCTCGTGGCCGTTTCCGGATTGAAGTAATACAGCGAACCGTTCGTCGGATCCCAGCCGCGCACCGCGTCCCGCGCGGCCAGATAGGCCGTCCGGTTCGGCGTCAGCCAGTACTGGCCGTCATCCACGGCCGTGAAGGCGCGGGGCTGGAAAATGACATCCTTGATGTTGTCGGGAAATTGCGGAGAGCGGAGCCGGTTCATGACGACGGCGCCCACCGCCACCTGCCCGACATACGGTTCGCCGCGGGCTTCGCCGTGAATCACCCGGGCCAGCATGTCCATTTCGGACTGGTTCAGCGTGAATTTTTTGAGGGACGCCCATGTTTTTGGTCCGACGATGCCGTCAACGGGCAGTCCGTATTGCCGCTGGTACCGCCGGACCGCCTTTTCCGTGTGGTCGCCGAACTTGCCGTCCATCGCGATCTCGTACAGCCCGAGCGTTTTCAGGCGGTATTGCAGATCCCAAACATCTCCGCCTTCTGAACCTTTCTTCAGCGTGACGGCAGCCGAGGCCATAGGCGCCGCGAGCAGCGAGCCGACGAGGGCCGCGATGAGAAGGAAGGCGAACCTTTGAGTGTTCCTCATCGTGATCGTCTCCTTTCCACAGCCCATTATAGGAACCGGCGGGAAAGGGACTCAACCCGCAATTATTGGCATGCCCGGCACGGAACCGGCTCCGTTGGTATCAGCGGCTTCAGCGTTCCACCCGGAATTCGGCGGCCAGCGTGGCCGACAGATCTTCAAATCCTTCCGCCCAAACCTGTTTGACGATCCGGTAGCGGTCTTCCGGCAGGGCCGAAAGGTCGAACGTCTGCTCGTGGGTTTCGCCCGGCATCAAATAGAGGGCGATTTCGGCAAAGGCGAGATCCAGGGGTACGACGCGCCATTCGTCCCCCACCCGCTTCTCGATCGTGTACGCCAGCCCCAGCACCAGCACCGTCGGACCGTCGTTGGCCAGCACGAGCCGCCCTTCCCGGTCCGCGGCGCCGTAAACGTCGCGGTCCGTTGCCAGCGACGCGTTGATTTCCGGCGCGGGAACATAAATGAGCGACGCTCTCGTGTCCTCTGCCCGGCCTTCCGCATCCAGGACTTCGGCGCTGAGCGCGTAGAGTGCATTGACCTCGTCGGGGATGGCGCCGGCGGCGATCTGCACTTCGCCCGCCACCGTTTCGACGCGCACGATCATCTCCGACAGGAGAGACAGTTCCTCCAGTTCCGGCGACCGTTGGGTCAGCCGGATGCGCACGTCCCGGTGCACCGGCACGCCGCCTTCATCGTGGGCGAACAGCGTCACCGCCCACTCGCTGCCAGGCTGCCGGACACCGCCGGTGAGACCGTACCCCAGCCTGCCGCCCCCGTCTGCGAAAAACCAGGTACCCGTCGGCTCCGAAAGGCCGATTTTGGACGGCAGGCCGTCGTCCATCCGCAAATCGGGCATCACCCGGATTTCGCCGGCGGGCCGTTCCGCGTTTCCGACCCGGTGCGAAACGTCATCTCCCATGCCCTGTGCCCAGCTGCGCTCGTCGCCCAGCGCGCTGCCGGTTGCACAACCCGCCATGACCAGGGCGGCGATCAGGCCGATGGCGGCCACTTGAATGATCCTTCCAAAACGCATGAGCGGCACGTCCTTTCATGATCAGATTCATCGCTTACCAGACGTGCAACTCACGGAAAATGTTCCAGATCGGCGTACCCGTTTTCCTTCATGAATTGCGCAAGGCGCCGGAGCCGGCCGATATCGACGAAGTCCCGGCCGTATGCGTCGAGAAGCCGTCCATCGTGCGCGTCCGTTTTCAGATTTTACGTGCAGGATGCCGTCATCGTCCGCTCCCGCTCCAGGCTGCCCGCACCGCCGATTTTGAGAAACCCGCGCACCGGCCCGTCGTCCGGTACGTCAGGCTGTTGTCGCCGCCTGAATCCGTATTGGCGGCGTTCCTACGGCCGGATCGACGGGGGAACGCGGTCCAGCCGCCGGTCCGGATGCCCGGTCCCCTTCCTGGCAACCATCCTCTCCTCTTGACCGGTCATTCGTGCAGTTCCAGGTGGCGGATCCGGGCCGTCTCCACCTGGATGGTGGCGTGATCGATGCCGAACCGGCCGGACATGATCTCGATTGCCCGCTGCAGGATGTCCTGGCCGTCGGCGTCGTCACGGATGAGCAAATGGCAGCTGAAGGCGTGCATGCCCGACGTGATCGACCAGCAATGCACGTCATGCACGTCCTCCACCCCGCCGATCGCCCGCAGGGCGTCGACGATGTCCTGCCGCTCGATGCCATGGGGCATTCCTTCCATCAGGACATGGACGGCGTTGGACAGCACGCCCCACGCGCTGCGCAGGATCAGCACGGCGACGAGCATGCTGATGATCGGGTCGGCGATGTACCATCCGAAAGCCAGCATGAGCGCCCCGGCCAGGATGGCGCCAACGGAGCCGAGGGCGTCGCTTACGACGTGCAGGAAGGCTCCCCGCAGATTGAGGTTGCCGTGCACGTCCCCTTTCCGCATGAGCACGAAGGCGCTGAGCAGGTTGGCGGCCAGGCCGACGGCGGCAATGCCCATCATCGTGCCGCTTTCGACGGCGGGAGGATCCAGGAGCCGCTCGAAGGCTTCCCAGAGGATGACGCCCGCCACCAGAAACAGGGTTGCCCCGTTGGCCAGCGCCGCCAAAATTTCGACCCGGTGAAATCCGTAGGTTTTCCGGTCGGAAGCCGGCCGCGCGGCGAGCCGGAACGCGGCGAGGCTGAGCAGCAGGCTGGCGGCGTCGCCGAGCATGTGTCCGCTGTCCGACAGAAGCGCCAGGCTGTTGGTCAGAAGCCCGCCGGCAAATTCCAGCAGCATGATGCCGCCGGTGATGCACAGGGCCAGGACGAGGGCTTTCCGGTTGCCTTCCCGGATGTCGTGATGATGGTGATGGCCGTGATGATGGTCATGATGACGGACATGATGACGGTCATGATGATCGTGGTGACGGCGGCTGTGGGGATGATCATGGTCATGATGCTGGACGGGTTCCCGGGTGGTCACGATTTTTCCTCCTGGTGCTCGGCATGTTCGATGAGCTGCCTGAGCATGGTGATGACATGGTCGTCTTTGCAGGAATAGTACACCGTCTGGCCTTGCCGGCGGTAGCCCACCAGCTGCACGTTACGGAGCGTCGCGAGCTGGTGGGAAACCGCCGACTGGGACATGCCGAGCACGTCGGCGATATGTCCCACCGAACACGCTTCCTGGGACAGCAGGTGCAAAATTTTGATGCGCGTCGGATCGGCCAGCGCCTTCAGGATGACGGACGCTTTCTGCACCGTCTCTTCCGTCGGAAACCGATGCTCCGATGGTTTCATCCGCGTTCTCCTTTTTTAAAATATGAACATATGTTCAAATATAGAATACAAATCATGGCGGCTGCCGTCAATCGGTTTTTTCCGCAGGGACTTTCGATTTCCAAAAATCATTCTGGAAAAGACAGCGTTTTCATATTATGATGTTTCTATGTTTCTATGTTTCTATGTTTCATCCATCCATCCCGACAATGAAGGAGGTTTTCGCTTGGAATTCATCGGCAAACTGATTGACGGCGCCAACAGCTTTCTGTGGGGGCCGCCGCTGCTCATCCTGATCGTGGGAACGGGCATCTACCTAACGTTCCGCCTCGGCTTTCTGCAATTTTCCAAGCTGCCCTACGCGCTTCGCCTCGCCTTCGGCAGACGGCACCAGGACCGGAAATCGAGGGGGGACATCTCCCACTATGAGGCGCTGACCACCGCCCTCGCCGCAACGGTCGGCACCGGCAACATCGCCGGGGTGGCCACGGCCGTCGTGCTGGGCGGGCCCGGCGCCGTGTTCTGGATGTGGATCACCGCGTTCTTCGGCATGGCCACGAAGTACGCGGAAGCGATTCTCGCCATCAAGTACCGCAGGGAAAGCGCCGACGGCACGATGTCCGGCGGCCCGATGCACTACATTGAAAGGGGCATGGGCTGGAAGTGGCTGGCCGTCGCCTTCGCCGTTTTCGGCTCCGTGGCAGCGTTCGGCATCGGCAACCTGGTGCAGTCCAACTCGGTGGCCGCGGCCGTGACCTCCACCTTCGGCATCCCGGCCTGGATCACCGGCCTCGTGCTCGCCGTCTTCACCGGCATCGTCATCATCGGCGGCATCCGGAGCATCGGCCGGGTGACCGCGTTCTTCGTGCCGATCATGGCCCTCATTTACGTCATCGGCGGACTGGTCATCATCGTCATGAACCTCCATCTGCTGCCCGGCGCCATCGGCCTGATCTTCAAGGACGCCTTCACCGGCTCGGCCGTCGCGGGCGGCGCCATCGGCGCCGTCATCCGATGGGGCGTGGCCCGCGGCGTGTTTTCGAACGAAGCCGGTCTCGGTTCGTCGCCGATCGCCGCGGCCGCGGCCCGGACGGATCATCCGGCCCGGCAGGCGCTCGTGTCCATGACGCAGGTGTTCATCGACACCATCATCATCTGTTCGATCACCGGCATCGTCCTCGTCATGGCCGGCCAATATGCCGGCGGGTTGACCGGTGCCGCCCTGACGTCGGCGTCTTTCGAATCGTTCCTTGGCAGCGCCGGTTCCTATATCGTCTCCCTGGGCATCATCCTGTTTGCCTATTCCACGGTGCTTGGCTGGTCGTATTACGGCGAGAAATGCTTTGCCTACCTGTTCGGCGACCGGTCCATCCTGATTTACCGCATCGTCTTCGTGGTCATGGTGTTCGTGGGCGCCGTTGCGGCGCTGGAGCTGGTGTGGAACTTCGCCGACATGATGAACGGGCTGATGGCCATTCCGAACCTGATCGCGCTGATCGCCCTTTCCGGCGTCGTCGCGGCGGAAACGAAAGATTTTCTGGCGCTGGTCAAGCGGGAATCCGGCCAAATCGCCGACGATGCCGTCGGCCAGAGCAGCGCGCAATGAGCGAAAGGCTGACCAGCAGCACCAGCAACAAACGCGGGCGAAACGCTTCGAGGCGTTTCGCCCGCGTCATCGTTTTTCAGGCTCGTTTCGGGACTTCAATCAGCCTCCGCGCCCCAGGCGTCCGTCCCGCCGATTGGCTCAAGGAAAAACGCCTGCCGCTTCCCCGCTTTCAGCCGCGCCACGCGGCGATAGGCGGCATGTTCGATGCGCGTTTCCTTGTCCGCGACCACCACGACCAGCGAAACCGGCTTGAGCACCGGCAACAGATGCTCCAGCAGAAGCGCCGCCGGGGTCCGCCGCCGCGGCCGCCGCTCCCCGCCACGATGTCACGCCGCCGTAGGGGATGTCAGCCATGACGAGATCAACGGCGGGAAACATTTCGTCCGGCGTGCGGGCTTTCGCGGCATCCGCCCGGAACAGATGCACCGGGATGTCCCTTCCCCGCCGCAAAATTCGTTCCCGAATCCGTTGCGCGCTTTCCAGGGCGCCCGCGTGGGATGCTTTGCCGAACCGTCTGTACAGATCCCCGAGTTCGGCCATCCGCCGGGCCAAACCCGCATCGCCGAGCAGCGAAAGATTTTTGCGCGCCACATCCAGAAGTTTCCCGTCCGGATCGGAACCGACGAGCCGTTCGAGATGCTCGCCGTGCAGAATGCCGAGAACCGTCAGCAGGTATCCGCTGCCGCAGCAGGGATCATACAGGGAAACCATGGATTCCCCCGTTTTTGTCGCCAGCCGTTCCAGCGCCCGCCGGAACAGCTCGACGGCCAGCCGGACCGGAAACGCCGGGGCGCCGGGGACATTGTACAGCACCCGCCCGCTGGCCAGGTCTTCATGGTTGTCTTTCGAATTCACGTATTTGTAGGCCATTCGTTCTCTCCGCGGTCAACTGTCATGGTATTCCGTCCCCGTTTCCGTCACCCGTCCGTGCCCCGGTCCGCCTGTTTCAGGGTATGGTTCCTCATCTTCCGCCTCGTCCGCCACCGCCCGATGGCCGATGAAATCGTGTCGGCGACGCGTTCCACCAGAAATTCCACCACAACCTCCACCAGATGCCTCAAGCCGTTCCCTTCCTTCTCAAAATAGAGCTTCCTTGAACGAAAGGCCTTCTCCCTCGACAGCCATGATGAAACCGAAACCGAAGGATTCCGTCCGCTTCAGTTCCAGTTCGATCTCGTGTGCGCCCGCCGGAAGCGGAATCGTCCGCTCGCGGTCCGGGGAAACGTAACCCCGTCCGCTCCATTCCGGCGATTGGCCGTAGGTGTTCCGGTCCTCGCACACCACAACGCCATCCACCCGGACGGCGATTTCATCGCTGAAGCCGAAGCGCAATGTCACGTCCGCGTCTTTCACGAGGACAAACCGCCGCCTCAGGCGCGCTTCCGTCACCGTGGCGGGCAGATAACGGTTCAGATTGACGATGCCGTTGCCTTCGCAGGAAACCTTTCCAAGTCCGTCCAGAAACCATTCTTTCACCAAACCGGCTGGCAGATTCGGCCCGGCCTGCGGCACGGCATCATCCGCCTCGCAGCGATCCGAAACGCTCAGGTCCCGGAAATGGGCCGGCAAATAGCTCCAGACGCCGATGAAGCCGTCCCGGTGCCCGTGGGCCAGCCGCGGCACGACCAGCGGCGCTTCGTCGTTTACCCGGATTTTCGCCCAGCCATCCCTGAAATCGACCCGGAACCGGAACCAGTCGCCCGTCGGGACGTTCGCCGCTTTCTGGGCGCCTGGGCCGTGATACAGCTGCCACGTGTTGACGCCGTTCATGACGGGATCGTACTGCATGGCGTCCCAACTGCCGCTTGTGTGCGGCTGGACGTACGCCAGCTCGTAGTTGAGCGAATCCCGGATGCGGAAGGCGATTCCGCAATAGGCCACCCCTTCCGCGCCGATGGACACTTCCAGACTGCCTTCCGCAAGGTTCAGGTCCGGAACGACGGCCAGTCCGTTCAGACGGAGCGCCTCGTGTCCCCGCCAAGATACGATTTCGGGCTCTTCGCCGCGAAACAGAAGCCGGTTTTTGTCCGTCAGGTCAATCCGGCGCCGGTTCATGCGCATTCCTCCCAAACCGCCATGTTTTCTCCCCGATGTCCATATGATACCATGATTCGAAAAAATGCGAACATAGTTTCGCATTTCCGGAATCAAAGGTCGTCCACCGGCGGTTCGTGCGCGATCCAGTTCCATTCGCTGTCGAGCAGGAACCGGTTCGGCCAGTCGACGTCCCGCTCGGTCAAGCCCGAAAACCGCAAGACCGCATCGGCCAATTGCCGTACCGCCTCCAGGTCGGGAGAAACCAGAAGCCGGTCCAGGAGCCCGTCAAACCGCTCCGGTTTGTTCGCCGCTCTTTTCGTTTCGGCCAGCAGCCACTTGTGGTACGGGTAGAGCGTTTCGTTCTCGTTCAGCACGATGCGGCAGGCGAAAAGCACGATTTTCTGCAGCGACAGCCAGACGAGATACGGATTGTCCTTCCGCAGCGCTTCCCCGTAATACCATTTCCACGCCAAAAGCTGGGAGACAAAACGTTCACGGCGCTCCGCCTTCTGCCGGACCGGGTAGGCGGTCACCCTTGCCAGCAGCGCCTCCAGATCCGCCGTGCGGTTCACCAGCACCCGGCAGTCCTTGAACGCGTAGCGCGCCGGATCGCTTCCCCGCTCGGCCACCAGCTCCATGAACGAGCGGCTGACCACCTTGCAGTCGACATAACCGCCTTCGTAGGTGCAGACATCCCATACGCTGAAGGCAAGACGATGTTCCTTCTTCCGCCGCTCGTACTCCGCTTCGTCCGCCACGATCAGCACGTCAATGTCCGAATCCGGCTTCGCGAAACCATGGGCGATGGAGCCGCCGAGCAGAATCGCCCGGAACGACTGGTCGTGGCCGTATTTCTCCAAAAACCGTTCTATCGACTCCCGATGATGCTGTTCCATGGGCACTCCCCTTATCGGCTGAATCGGACAACCGCCGGCAGATCCCGAAGATCCGCCAGCGCGGCCGCCGGTGAAACCCCTTTTCGCTTCAGGCCGTCCAGGTCGCTCCGGCAGGCGACGAAACGGATGCCCGCCGCGGAAGCCGCCTTCCCGTCGATCCACGAATCGCCGACGGCGATCCAGGCCTCTTTCGGAATATGCGGATACCGCTCCAACACCTTCAGAAACCCGTCCGGCGACGGCTTGAGGGCGGCCATGTCTTCCCGGGCGACCACGCAATCGAACCGGTGCAGGATGCCGTTTCGCCCAAGGGCTTCTTCCGCGGCGGCCCGGGAATTGTTCGTCACCACCGCCAGAAGGACGGTGCCGGACAGCGCCTCCAGCAGCTCCGTGGCGCCCGGCTCCAGCTTCGCATCCCGCATGCCGGCCATCTCACGGTCCGTGACGACATCCCATACGCCGCGAATCCAGTCTTCCCGCATCCGGCCGGTGGCCATCGCTTCGGCGATCAGCGTGCCGGTCGTATGCGCCGAAAGATCCAGGGCCGCCGGCAGCACGCCCCGCTCGGCCAGATAGCGGTGCGCAGCGGCCTTCATCCCGGCATAGTCGATCCGCGACGCCAGAAGCGTATTGTCCATGTCGAACATGACGCCCATCACGCGGTCCATTCCGGCGGCCCTCCCCATTGACTTTGCTTTGAAAGGCTGCCGGCCGGCCGGCCTACTCGATCTCCTTGATGAAGGCGACGATCCGCCCGGCTTCGCGAAACCCCGATTTCAGGTGGAACAGCTGGCTCTGCACATTGTCCAGCCAGGTGTCCGACCCGAGCTGCGTGCATCCGCGGGCTTTCGCCCATTCCTCGGCGGTCCGGATCAACGCCCGCCCGATGCCTCCGCAGCGGAACGTTTCGTCCACGTAGATGCCTTCCACGTAACCGACCGGCGAAGATGTGGCGCCTTCCACGGGATCCGTCCGGATGCTCACGTGAACGAACCCGATGGTCTGTCCTTCCCGATCCGCCACGTAAACGGCGTCCCGGTCCGACTCGAGAAGTTCCCGGAAGTCCTCCCGCATCGCCTCCTTCTCGTTGTCCGGCCATAGCTTGCACCCCAGGCGGGCAAGCGCGTCCAGGCGGGATTCATCCGCCGGGACGATGTTCGCGTTCCATGGTTCCCTTGCTGCTGCCATGAAGAATCCTCTCCCGTTTTTTTCCGTCTGTCGTCCTCAACATGCTTGTTCGCTTGCGCCGGTTCTCGCGTGCCGGCCGTCAGCGGGCGTTCCCCCTGCTCAGATGTCGCGCACATAGCGATGGGAGACAAGCTCTTCGCCCTCGGGATTGAAATGGGCCTCCCGCTCGCCGGCCAGCCGGAATCCGCGCGCTTCGTAGAAGGGGATGCCTTTCCCGTTTCCCTTGGTCACGGACACCCATTGCCGTTTGGCACCTTTTGCCCGCTGGATGTCCGTCAGGTGGTCCAGCAGCATCGTGCCGATGCCTTCCCGCCGGCGCGAGGGCAAGAGGTACAGGACGAACACTTCCGCTTCCTCCGGACCGGTCATGCCGCCGCCGATGGCGCCGACCACGTCCTTTCCGTCCAGCGCCACGAACCAGCCGTCCCAGCCGTCGCCCGTCTGCCCGATTTCCCGGCGGATCCGTTCCACGTTGTAAAATTCGCGGATCGTCCGCTCGATGTAGGCCTCGGCGTGAAGCCCCCTGTACGTATCCCGCCATCCTTCGCTGCATACCCGCGCGATGCCTTCCGCGTGTTCAGGCGCCGCCTTCTGCACCCGCAAGTTGCTCTGCGTTCCCACGCTCAAACTCCTCCCGCAAAATGCCCATCAAGAGCACGTCCCAATATTTCCCCTTGCGGTACACCCGCTGGCGAAGCCGCCCTTCTTCCCGAAAACCGGCCCTGCGGTAGCAGCGGATCGCCCGTTCTCCGATCAGATGCGGCAATGCAAGATGACTCCTTTCTGTCCGGTTCATGGAAACATGCGGAACGCTTCATCCAATGTCCGGCCGATGCAACAGGATGCCGTTCAGCGGAAGGTCCGTTTTCCCCGGATCCATGCGGCGATTCCCCTGCGCCTCGCCGGATTCGTCACCCGGTTGCGGAAGCACAGGCAGCGGCCGGCAACGCGGTACCCGACCCTTCCGTACAGGGGGATCAGGGCATCGGTCGTGCGGAGCGACGAAAAGGCAAAATCGCGCCCGTCCTGCAGCATGCGCCGAAGCAGCATGGTGGCAAATCCCCTGCCCCGGTACGCTTCCAGGGTGGAGACGCTGTAGATCCCGTACACGTTCCTGAACGGCCACACGACGGCCGCCGACACCGCCCGCCCGTCCATATGGGCCACATAGGGGATCACCGTGCCGTCATCCGGCACGAAAAACCGGTTCAGGACGTCCGGTCCGCCGAAACTTTGCCGGATGACATCGAAAGCCTCGGCAAAGCCGTCCCGGTCTTCCGTCGGATCGATCCTGCGGATGGCAAGGCCCGCTCCGGTCTCCCTCCGGTTCTCCGTCTTCCAGTCCCTCACCATGAGCGGCATATCGTTGCACCGGACGAATCCCGCTTCCGCCAGCGCGGATGCCAGCCGCTTCGCCGCCCTTCCGCCCGGCGCGAGGCATCGGATTTCCGTGCAGGCCTCGCCGCTTTCGATAAGCGTTTTCAAATCCGGTTCTTTCAAAAGGGCGGGCACCTGTTCCTCAAGGCCGGGCGGCACATGGATGTAGTTCGGCATGTACGCCAGATCGGCGGTCCGCCAGGCGCAGATGAGCCCGTGGCGCACCTCCACCCGGTACATGGCGGAAGATCGCCGCCCGAGGGCCAGCCAACCGTCGCATTCGTTCAGCCAGGCCAATGGCGCTGCATCCGTCGAAACCGTCATGTCGGATGCCTCCCGGAATCAAATGTTTCGGCGTCTCTTTTTCATGAGACTTTGCCTTGCGGCCTTTTGCTCCACGGCGTCAGGGTGCCGACCAGATGGCGCTTCGCCCCGGTCCGGACGGCATGGATGACGCCGCCCGATATTTCTCCATGGGTGAGCCACCTCGAACGGTCCCCTTCGATCACGAAACCGAGCTGGACCTGGTGATAGCTGCAATGGTCCAGCTCCATCATGTCCCGTTCGATTTCGTCCAGGTTGGAGCTGCTGCCCAGGACGTGGTACAGGTCCCACGGGCTGTCGGACACCCGTTTCCGCTCCCCGCTCACGATGGCGAGGATGCGGTCGTCCCGCGAATGGATCCAGGCGACCACCAGCTCCCAGGGACCGTGCCGTTCCAGGGAATCGCGAAGCGCCGTCCGGAACGATTCTTCCTGATAATAATCCGCCGATACCGGAACGATGCGGGCATCCTTCTCCGCCAGCCGGTCCAGTTTGGTGCGGCTGCGGCCGATGACCGTCACCCGGTACCCCTGTTCGGCGATCCAGAGGACCGCTTGCGACAGCATGCCGGATCCGCCAATCACCAACGCATGTTTCACGAACGCCACCTCCGCTTCAAACGCCGCTCGTCCACTCTTCCAGCCTGTCGAGCCATGTCCCTTCTTCGTCGGCCAGCATCGTCTGCCATCCGAGCTCGCGGGCCGGCGCGAGATTCTTTTCCTGGTCGTCGATGAAGAGGACCGGCGCGCCTTTCGGCAGCCTGGCCGCCACCACCCGGTAGATTTCCGGGTTTGGCTTGCACACGCCCGCCTCGCTGGAAATGGTCAAGGACGAAAAACAATGCAGCACCGGCCGGAGCACGTCCAGAATCCACTCCGGCCGATGGTTGCTGAGCAAATGGATGCCGAACCGTTCGCTCAAGCCCGGCAATCGGCCGGCAGCGGGGAGCAGCCGCAAACCCGCCAGAAAGACGCTTCTCGCCCGCGCCGGATCGACGGCCGGATACCGCCGGACGATCATGTCCCAAAACGCCGGCTCGCCGATTTTGCCCGTCCACAGCGGCTCCTTCAGCTCCCGGTGGAAAAACTGCTGCAGTTCTTCGACGGCCGTGCCGGCCTGCCGGGCCAGCTCTTCCCAGAACGATGCCGGAAAATTGGTCACGATCACCCCGCCGGCATCGAGAATCAGCTGCGGTTTTCCCATCGGTCAGTCCCCCTGCCCATGCTGCCGTTTTCTGCTCTTGACTTCGTCATGGCGCCGTTGTACAGCGTTTGCTTCCGCGGTTCGAAAACGCCGATGTCCGGCCGGTTCGATCCGTGGAACAGAAAAATCACCCGTGACCGCCAGATCTTGCAGAAACCGCGCTTTCGGCCAGGGCAGCCCGTACGGCACAAGCCGGCCGCCCTTCAGTTCGGCGTTCAGCCGGTCGAACGCGGCCCGTTCATCCGTGCCGAACCGGATGTCCGGCGCCGGGTACAGCAACATGCGGAGCAAAAGCGTCAACACCCTCGTCCACTTCCTCTTGCGGCGGTATCCATGGTTTTGCACCCGACGAAGCGGCAACACCCGGCACAAGCGCCTCACCTGACAAAGGTGTTCTCCACCCGCTCCGATTTCAGAAAATAGGGAATCCAGATCGCGCATCCGACGATCGACCGGACGAGTCCCCGAACCGCATCCGTCCGGTCCAGGAGCATCGACTGCAAAGGTTTCGCATCCGGCGGATCGGCGGCCAGGAGCGCGTCGACGGCCCGGTTGATGACGTACAGATCGCCGGCGTTCAGCAGCACGACCAGCACAAAATAGACGATCATGATTTTGGGCAGCAGCCGTTTTCTTCCGTAAAACATATACAGTGCGTAGAGAAGAAACCCGAGCTGGCCGAGGCTGCTCCAAACCCCGTAGCGGACGGCGTCGCGCCATTCGGGCACGAAATGCTCCGACGTTTCCGAGCCGAGCAGCGCCCACGAATCCCCGTTCATCGCCGATTGGGAAATCAGCAGCTGGACCAGCAGCCCGGCGAGGGAAATGTACAGCATGATCTGAAAGACGGCGAGCCATCCGCCCAATCCTTCGACGCCGCGGTAATGGTATTGACCGGCAGGCGACCGAACACCCAATTCTACCATCCTCCGTTCCCGAATCCGGCCATCGGTTTCGTTGATCCCAGTATACCGCATTTGCGCCAGCATTGCAGATGCCGTTCCGGCGCACCGCATGTCCGGGTTGCGGGACCGCCGGCGGCAGTCGGGCGCATGGCGTCCGGCAGCGCGGCCGGCTCCGCGTGGCCGGATCTTGGCGGCCGGTTCACCCGGGCTGGTTCCGCGAGGCCGGTTCAGCGCGCCGGCTCCCGCTCTTGCGGCCGGTGGCGGCGATGCGCTCCAGCACCTCATCCGTGGACATGACGCGGACGCCGATGTTCCTCAGTTCCTCCACGCCCCGTCCGTACACGCCCGATACGGCGTCTTCAACCATGACGACGCGGTAATCCCGCTCGCTGGCCTCATAGATGGTCGTCCGGGGGCAGTTCGGAAAATTGCAGCCGACCACGATGAGCGTATCGACGCCCCGGTCCCTGAGAAAGGCGTCCAGCGCGGTGCCGTAAAACGCGCCCCAGCGCGGCTTGTAGATCACCCATTCCCGCGGTCCCAGAGACTGGATCTCGCCGGCGAGCAGCCGGTCATGCATGAGCGGCTCCGCGTCCGCGGGTTTGATCGCCGCCACGAGATCGGCGCCCGGCGTGCCGGGCGCGACGATGCGCCTGCCCGACTCCAGCAATCGCCGCCTGCACGCATCCGCGTTGGAGCCATCCTCTCTGTAGATGCGGATGACGTGGATGATCGGCATGCCCGCCTGCCTCGCTGCTTCCGCGATCCGGGCCGCATTGGGCAGCACGCCGGCGGTGCCCGGTATTTCGGCGACGGCGCCCGGCAGGCTGAAATCGTTCTGCAGATCGATGGTCACCACCGCCGCGCTTTCAAAATGCGGCTTCACGTATCGGTCTTCCGCGAAACGATCGTCCATGCAGCGATCCCCCATCCCGTGGTCAGCCATGCAGCGTCCCTCCATGCGGCGGATCTCCATGAAGCGGATCTCCATGCGGCGTCCCTCCGTGAGGCGTTCCACCATGCGGCGTGCCGTTGGCGTCCGCCCGCGTGCCTTCAGCCTCCGCCCGCTTTGCTCCCGATTCCGCCCGGGCCATCAGGTCGATCAGGAAATGGAGGACGACAAGGGGCAGGATCGACCCCGTCACCGCGAACAGCATGGCGAAGACGGCGCCGACCGCCCCGGTCCGGATGACGCCGGCGACGCCCTGGTACGTGTGCGCCAGCCCGAACAGGACGGCGGTGAACAGGATGACGCCCCAGACGGACAGGGACGGGAAAAGCCGGGAAAACGCGAAGAACAAAAAACCCCTGTAGATGATTTCCTCCGCAATGCCGGCCGTCACCGAAACCGCCGCCCACCATTTTCGTTCCCTGTCGGTCACGGGCAGCATGTCGGCAAATGCGGCTTTGCCGACCCTTTCCTCCCGCAGCCGGTCCATTTTGGCCCGCATGGCGGCGCTGACCCGGTATCCGATGCCATGGTAGGCCAGCGCCAGGGCATAGAGCGAAACCAACGCGGTGACCGCGTATGTCGCCGGCGGGCCGAGCGGCCCGGTGTCAAATCCCGGCAGCGCAAACCCGATGTCCGCCAGCGTGACGTCCGTCAACCCGACAACCCCGAGAATGTACAGGACCGGCAGCCACAGTCCGATCATGGTCCGGACGTAAAGCCGGATCCTCGCCCCGTCGTCCGTTCCGGCCTTCCGCTTGAACCTCCGGTAGTCCAGATAGCCGAAAACCGGTTCATAAACGAGCGTGAACGCGACAACCGCCCAAATCGCGATCTCCACTCCGTTCATTTCCCGCCCCCGTTTTTCTGTATTATGGGTTGCCATTTTTCTGGAAATCTTTCTCGATTCTATCACAAGAAACCCGGATACGTCAGCGTATCCGGGAAAATCCGATGCCATCGATGCCGAGGCCCGGCTTGACATGTTCCAGCGTCAGGACGTAGTAGCCGGCTTCGAGCTCCGCCCGCGCCAGTTTCCGTTCCACCCATTTGTTCTGGGTGCCGTTCGACGACAGGGTGGCGAGCCGCTCGCCGTTCAGCAGCACATTGGTGGAACGCTGGGCGACATACAGGCCTTCCGCCCGGAACCGACCGGCCACCCGGAAGGCGCCGCCTTCGCGCACGTGAAGGACGACCGCGGCGCCGTCTTCCGGTCTGACGAACGCCTCGTCCCCGATTTCCACGATCCGCGCGCCGCCCTCCGGCGCGGCCGCCGCCGGCCGGATGGCCACCGACGGTTCCGTCTCGAAGTCCTGCTTGCGGAAGAAAGCCGGAACCTGCATGAGGAAGCGGCAAATGTTCATGGCGGACCGCTGCAGTTCGCCGCGGGTCAGTTTGCCGGCGGCGAGGCATTCCAGCGTGTTGTCCTCCATCGCGTTGGTTTCGGCGCCGAAGCTCGGGACGACCATGTACAGGTCGTTCTGCGCGCGCACCATGGCGCCGGTGTTCGTCCGGGACGGCTCGCCGCCAACGACCGGATCGTTCATCATCGCCCACCAGTCCGTCATGACGATGCCCTCAAATTTCCATTCCCCGCGGAGAACGGTCGTGTTCAGATCGTAGCAGGAGGCGGTCCAGAAGCCGTTCAACGGGTTGTAGGCGGTCATGACCGCATTGGCGCCGCCTTCCTTCACGGCGATTTCGAACCCTTTCAGGTACAGCTCCCGAAGCGCCCGCTCCGACACGACGGCATCCACCTTCGTGCGGTTTTTCTCCTGGTTGTTGCAGGCAAAATGCTTGATCGTCGCGGTGGAGCCACCCCGTTTGATGCCCCTGACGCACGCCGCGGCGAATGCGCCGGTGATGAGCGGGTCTTCCGAGAAATATTCGAAATTCCGGCCGTTGAGCGGATGGCGGCGGAGATTGAGGCCGGGGCCGAGCAGCGTGTCGATCCGGTTGCGGACCAGTTCCCGTCCCTCGAGGACGTAAAGTTCCTCCACCAGGGCCGGATCCCATGTGGCGGCCAGCAGCGTGCCGATCGGCACCTGGGTCGCCTTGTGGCCGCTGTCCATGCGGATGCCGGACGGGCCGTCCGCGGCGCAGCCGAGCGGAATGCCGAATTTCCTGAGCCGTTCGGTGACGCCGCCGAAGGCGGAGGCGGTGCCCGGCGTCACCAGCGGATGGCTCATGCCTTCGCCCCGCACGATCGCCGCCAGATCGTCGTCGGACAGCTGGGCGATGAACGTTTCCATGGAAAATGGTGCCCTCGTGCACGTCCTTCAGGGTGTACCCCCGGTCGCCCGTCTGCGGAATGGCGGGAGGAAGCCGGTCGGCGATGCGCCTGGCCGGATCGACGGTCCTTGTCGGCGTCTCTTCCCAAGCCAGTTCATAGGTTCCGTCCGGTTTCCGGCCGCCCGGCTTCATGCGCCGGAACGCCTCCTTCGGCGCCAGCGCTTCCTCCAGCTGCTCCACCACGAGGAGCCGGTCCAGGGTGAATCCGTCCCGGCCGTCCACCGGCACCGGCACCGTATGGCGCACGCTCGTGCCGGCATGGATCCGGTACGTGCCTTCTTCCAGCACGTACGCCGAACGGTGGCCGGTGAGGCCCGCGTCATCATAGGAAGCGATGCGCGCGAGCGGGAACGTGATCACGAGCTCTTCCGATTCACCCGGCGCAAGCAGCCGGGTCTTCGCGAAAGCAGCCAGCGCCTTCACCGGTTTGCCGAGTTTCCCCTGCGGCGCCTCCACGTACACCTGCACCACTTCTTTGCCCGCGTGGAGCCTCCCGGCATTCGTCACCTTCACGCGCACGTCGATGCGGGGCAGCCCGTCCTTAATGACGCTTTCCGCCTGGAGGCCGTCAATCGAAAAATCGGTGTAGGAAAGCCCGAACCCGAACGGATACCGCACCTTCTCCGGGCAGAACGTCTCAAAATAACGGTACCCGACGTAAATGTCTTCCTGATACACGTTTTTCTCTTCGCCGCCGTAATTGGCGGTGGACGGATAATCGCCGATCGAGATGGCGATGGTGTCGGTCAGCTTGCCGCTTGGCGCCGCGTCGCCGGCCAGCACGTCGGCGATGGCGTTGCCGCCTTCCATGCCGCCGTGCCAGGCGTAGATGACGGCCGAAATCGGGTGGACGAAGCGGCTGTCGTTCACCCACTCCATGTCGATGATGTTGGAAACGTTGAGCACGACGATCGTTTTGTCAAAATGCCGCGTCACCGCCTCCAGCATCGCCATTTCCTCTTCCGTCAGGTACCAGCTGCCCGGCGCCGGCGCGTTGTCCTTGTCTTCGCCGGCGGTGCGGCCGATGACGACCACCGCCTTGTCGGATTTGCTTCGGGCGTCGGCCACCAGTTCATCCGAAAGCGGCATTTCCTTCTGGTGCCACGGTTCCTTCGCCCATCCCCCGCCGCCGTTGTCAAAGGGGTTTTCTTTCACCCATTTTTCGTAGACCCGCGCCAGATCTTCGTTGACCCGGATTTTCGCTTTGCCGCGCAACCCGTCCAGCAGGTTGGTCGTGTAGGGCACGTTCACGCTGCCGCCGGAACCGGTGCCGCTCCGGTAATAATTGATCTGGATCCGTCCGAACACCGAGACGCGGTCGCCCTCGGCAAGCGGGAGCACCCCGCCGTCGTTTTTCAGAAGAACGGCCCCCTCGGCCGCGACTTTCCTGCAGAAGTCCGCAAACCCTTCCAAAGGCACGCCGATCATCGATTCGCCGCTCAATTCGTTTCCCTCCAGTGGCAAATGATCCCTTGCCTGATCATAACACATTCGCGCGCGGAAAGGGATGTCCGTCAATTCCTTTTGCCGCGGCGCCTCTCCGTCCCGTTCGGATCCGGTAATGGAGGAAGGCGGCCATTATAGCATTTTCGGGCAAAAAAGGCCGGCCCACAGGGCCGGCCATGTGATCCATCCGAAATCCGTGAAGTCTTGTTTCCCGTCCCGTTCCGTCAGGACGACTTGTTGCGGTTGTAGATGTCGAAGGCGACGGCGAGCAGCAGCACCAGCCCCTTGATGCCCTGCTGCCAGTCGATGCCGATGCCGAGGATGGACATGCCGTTGTTCATGACGCCCATCACGAGGCCGCCGATGACCGCGCCGATCACCGTGCCGACGCCGCCGGACATGGAGGCGCCGCCGATGAAGCAGGCCGCGATGGCGTCCAGCTCGAAGTTCTGGCCGGCCTTCGGGGTGGCCGCGTTCAGCCGGGCGGCGAAGATGAGGCCGGACAGCGCCGCCAGGGTGCCCATGTTGACAAACACCCAGAACGTGACCCGCTTCGTTTTCACGCCGGACAGCATCGCCGCCTTCTCGTTGCCGCCCATGGCATAGATGTGCCGGCCGATCACCGTCCGGTTGGTGACGAAGGTGTACAGCGCGATCAGCACCATCAGGATGATCAAAATGTTCGGGATGCCTTCATAGCTGGCCAGCACGTAGACGAGCAGGTTGAGGGCCAGGGCCAGGAGGGCCATCTGGGCGACGAAGTACCCGAGCGGCATGACTTCGAAATTGTACCGGATGTTGCTCTTTCGCTTGAGCCATTCGTTCCAGATCAGGAGCGCCGTCAGCGCGATGCCGATCAGAATGCTGGCAAGATGCAGGCCGCCGCTGCCCGGGAAGTCCGGGATGAAGCCGGAGCTGATGGACCGGAACGCGTCGGGAAACGGCCCGACGGACTGCCCCTTCAGCACCAGCATCGTAAGACCGCGGAACAGCAGCATCCCGGCCAGCGTCACGATGAACGAGGGCACCCGCACATAAGCGACCCAGAACCCCTGCCACGCGCCGATCAGGGCGCCGAGCAGAAGCGACAGAATGATCGCCGCCACGAACGGGACGTTCCACTGCACCATCATGACGGCCGACACCGCGCCGACGAACGCCGCGACGGAGCCGACCGACAGATCGATGTGGCCGCTGATGATGACCAGCACCATGCCGATGGCCAGCACGAGGATGTAGCTGTTCTGCAGAATGAGGTTGGTGACGTTGAGCGGCTTGAACAGGATGCCCCCGGTCAGGATCTGGAACAGGATCATGATGAACAAAAGCGCGATGAGCATGCCGTACTGCCGGAGGTTGGCCTTCAGCAGTTTAGTGACCGTTTGCATGGATGACGCCCTCCAATCGGGTCATGAGTCGCAGGATGTTTTCCTGGGTGGCTTCCTCCCTGGACAGTTCGCCCGTGATCCGGCCTTCGCTCATGACGTAGATCCGGTCGCACATGCCGAGCAGTTCCGGAAGTTCCGACGATATGAGCAGGATGCCCCTGCCCTCCGCGGCGAGCTGGTTGATGATGGTGTAGATTTCATATTTCGCGCCGACGTCGATGCCCCGGGTCGGTTCGTCCAGGATGAGAATGTCCGGATCGGCGAAGATCCATTTGCTGAGCACGACCTTCTGCTGGTTGCCGCCGCTTAAGTTGACGGTTTTCTGCATGATGCTGGGCGTTTTGATGTTCAGCTTTTTCCGGAAGGCTTCCACTTCCACGATTTCCTGCTGCTCGTTGATGACCGACCGTTTCGACACTTTTTCCAGCCTGGCGAGGGTGCTGTTGCGCTTGATGTCCTGGATCAGGATGAGCCCGTAGTTTTTGCGGTCTTCGGTCACGTACGCCAGACCGTGCCGGATGGCGGACGGGATGTCGGGGACGTCGATCGGCTTCCCGTTCTTCAAGATCTGCCCGCTGATTTTTCTCCCGTACGCCCGGCCGAAGAGGCTCATCGCCAGCTCCGTCCTTCCGGCCCCCATCAAACCGGCGATGCCCACCACTTCGCCGCGGCGGATGTGGAAGCTCACGTCCCGGATCACCTGGCGGTCCGGCTGGAGGGGATGGTACACGTTCCAGTTCCGCACCTCGAAAATCGTCTCGCCGATGTTCGGGGTCCGCTCCGGATACCGGTGCTCCAGATCGCGGCCGACCATGCCCTTGATGATCCGGTCTTCCGTGATGGCGTCGATGCGGGTATCCAGCGTCTCGATCGTTTCCCCGTCCCGCAGGATGGTGATGGCGTCGGCCACCTGGACGATTTCGTTCAGCTTGTGGGAGATGAGGATGGACGTCAGTCCGCGTTCCTTGAACGTTTTCAGGAGCCGCAGCAAATTCTCGCTGTCTTCCTCGTTGAGCGCGGAAGTCGGCTCGTCCAGAATGAGCAGCTTCACGTCCTTGGCCAGCGCCTTGGCGATTTCCACCAGCTGCTGCTTGCCCACCCCGAGATCCATCACCCGGGTGTCCGGCGATTCGGAAAGCCCCACCAGCTCCATGAGTTCCCGCGCCCGGGCGATCGTCTCGCCCCAGTCGATCACGCCGCGGCGGGCGCGCTCGTGGCCGAGGAAAATGTTCTCCGCGATGGACAGGTAGGGGCTGAGCGCCAGCTCCTGATGGATGATGACGATGCCGAACCGTTCGCTGTCGCGGATGTCCCTGAACTGGCAGAGCCGCCCCCCGAAGTACACTTCGCCTTCATAGGAGCCGTACGGATAGACGCCGCTCAGCACTTTCATGAGCGTCGACTTTCCCGCCCCGTTCTCTCCCATGAGCGCATGGATTTCGCCTTCCCGCACCTTCAGGTTGACGTTGTTCAGCGCCCTGACGCCGGGAAACGTTTTGGTGATGCCTCGCATTTCGAGCAGGATGTCCGTCATCNNCCCGTCCCCTTCCTCCGGCGGAAACGATTTCGTGACGCGCCCGAGCGGACCCGTCACGAAATCGCCTCCTGCCGGCAATGTGCCGGCACTAGCCGGCCGCGATCATTTCAGCTGGTCTTCCGTGTAGTAGCCGGTGTCGATCAGCACTTCTTTGTAGTTGGTGATGTCCACGGAGACGGGTTCCAACAGGTACGAGGGCACCACTTTCACCCCGTTGTGGTAGGTCGTCGTGTCGTTCACGTCCGGCTCCTCGCCCTTCAGCACCGCTTCCGCCATTTCCACCGCTTTCTTGGCGAGCTCGCGGGTGTCCTTGAAAACGGTGGATGTCTGTTCGCCGGCGATGATCGACTTGACGGAGGCCAGTTCCGCATCCTGCCCCGTGATGACCGGCATCGGCTTGTCGGCGGAACCGTATCCGACGCCTTTCAGGGACGAGATGACGCCGATGCTGATGCCGTCGTACGGCGACAGGACCGCATCCACCCGTTCGGTGGTGTAGAAGGCGCTGAGCAGATTGTCCATTCTCGCCTGGGCCGTGGCGCCGTCCCAGCGCAGGGTCGCCACCTGGTCGAAGTCCGTCTGGCCGCTGCGGACCACCAGCTGGCCGTTGTCGATGTACGGCTGCAACACGCTCATGGCGCCGTCAAAGAAGAAGTAGGCGTTGTTGTCGTCCGGCGACCCGGCGAACAGTTCGATGTTGAACGGGCCTGCGCCGCTCTTGAGGTCCAGCGCCTTTTCGATGTAGGACGCCTGCAGCACGCCGACCTTGAAGTTGTCGAAGGTGGCATAGTAGCTCACGTGTTCCGATTTGCGGATGAGCCGGTCGTAAGCGATCACCGGAATGCCTTCCTTGGCCGCCTTGTCCAGGACGTTGGTCAGCGATTCCCCGTCGATGGAGGCGATCACCAGGAGATCGACGCCCTTCGTGATCATGTTTTCCAGCTGCGAAATCTGGTTCTCCACGATGTCTTCCGCATACTGCAGGTCGACCCGGTAACCGCGCTTCTCGAATTCCGCCTTCATGTTGTTGCCGTCATGCACCCAGCGTTCCGACGATTTGGTCGGCATGGCGATGCCGATGAAGCCCGCATCCCCGCCTCCGCCGGAGGAGCCGTTTCCGCCGCCGCAGGCGGCAAGGACGAGCACGAGTCCGAGCATGAGACAGACGGATGCCATGAACCGCTTTTTCATGTGACTACCCCTTCCCCGTTTTTTTGGTTTCGCCTGTATCGTACCGGGGAAGCGCCCCGCATGTCTTTCCAATAATCCGACCGTTTTTTCAAAAAAACAACAAAGACGCCCGAAGGCGTCCCGTGTGATGAAACGTGATTGGTTGGCATGAAGCGGAAATGCCGCGGACATGAATCATGACGGGTTGGCGCCATTTGGCGCCTGCCGGTCGTCCGGTTCGTCCGGCCCCGCGTCGCCCGTCTCGCCCCTGCGGTACTGGTTGGGGGAGACGCCGAACATTTTTTTGAAGGCGGTGCTGAAATAATGCTGGCTGACGTACCCGACCCGCTCGGCGATCTCGTGGATCGGCAGGCCGGTGCCGGCCAGCAGCCGGGTCGCCTGTTCCATGCGCATCATCGTGACGAGCTGGATGAACGATGCTCCGAGCTCCTGCTTCAGGATGCGGCTCAGGTAGACGGGCGACACGTTCAGCGCGGCGGCCGCGTCCTCCAGGGACAACTCCGGATCGGCATAGCGCTCCCGGATGAGCGCACGGGCGCGCCGGACGACCGGCGTCAGGCGGGCTTCCCGGACGAGGGCGGCCCGGCAGCGCCGGAGGGCGGCGCCGACGCCGGCCACGTCGCGGCCTGCCGGTTCGAGATGAACCTGGACGGCCAGCTTCAAGTACTCCTGTACCGCCCGTTCGATATCGCCGGGCAGCGTCGCCGGAAGGTCGTTCCACGCGATGACGAACACGTGGCCGGCCGCATCGCGGAACATCAGGTGTTCGGCGCCGCCCAGAAGCTCCACCGCGATGTTTTCGATGGCGAACAGCATCAGCTGCCGTTCGGATTCGCCGCGCACGGGCTGGTTCAGTGCCAGGTCCGGCCAGCGGATGGCCATGACGGCGTTCGGAGAGCGGGACGGCAGCCGCAGAAACTGCAGCTGGTCCAGGATTTCCTCCCGGCTCAGATTCCCCTCGAGCCAGTCCAGGCAAAACCGTTCGCGCAACAGGGGCAGGTTTTTTTCGATCTGCTTCGCGGCCATGTCCAGATAGGTGTCCAGCCGGGCCTGCCGGACCAGCTTGTCCCGCACCTGTTCCATGACCGCGGTCAGTTCCGCCGGATTGGCCGGCTTCAGGACGTATTCCTGGACGCCGAGCCGCAGGGCTTCCCGCGCATATTCGAACTCGTCGTGTCCCGTGATGATGACGACGAGGCACGACGGAAGGCGCTCCCGGACGAGGCGGATCAGTTCCAGGCCGTGCATGATCGGCATGTTCAGGTCCACGAGCATCACATCCGCCCCGTGCCGCTCCGCCAGCTCCAGCGCCTCTTCGCCGTCTTCCGCTTCCGCGCAGACGGTCATGCCCAGCGCGTCCCAATCCACCGCATGCCGGATGCCTTCCCGGATGATCGCCTCGTCGTCGGCGATGAGCACCTTCCAGCGCCGGTTCATGCCCGTTCCTCCTTCCGGTTCGCGTCCGCGGCCGGCATCAGCGCGGGGTGCACGATGGTGACCGTCGTGCCTTCACCGCGCCGGCTTTCGACCGCGAGGCCGTATCCTTCGCCGAACGTCAGCCTCAGCCGCTCATGGACGTTGATGAGGCCATACCCCCGCTTCTTGCCGTCCGATTCGTCCGTTGCCGCGGTTTCCGCATCGGCCGACAGATCCGCCGGCGCGGGCTCGCGGCCCACCATGTCCAGTGCCCGGCGAATGTCCGCCAGCCGTTCGGGCTCCATGCCGACGCCGTCATCCCGCACCCGCAGCAGGAGCCGGCCGTCTTCCAGATCCGCGGTCACTTCGATGGTCCCCGGTCCCCGCCGTTCCTTGATGCCGTGGTAGATCGCATTTTCCACCAGGGGCTGGAGAATCACCTTCAGCACCGTGTAGCGCCCGAGGTCCCCGTTCATCCGGATGGTGTAGTTCAGCTTGTCCCGGTAGCGGACTTTCTGGATTTTCAGATAGCTTTCCAGATGCTCGAATTCTTCCTTCAGCGGAATCCGGTCGTTGCCGCCGCTTAGGCCGATGCGGAACAGCCGGGCCAGCGCCCCGGCCACTTCCGCCGCGCCGGCGGCCCCCTGGCTGCGCGCCATCCACTGGATCGTGTCCAGCGTGTTGTACAGAAAATGCGGCCGTATGTGCGCCTGCAGGCTGCGCAGCTCCGCCTCCCGCTTCTGCCGCTCCTGGCGTTCGGTCAGGGAGATGAGCCGGTTGATCTGGACCAGCATCCGGTTGAAACTGCGGCCGAGCATCCCGATCTCGTCGCGCCTTTCGCCGATATAGCGGGCCAGCAGGTCGCCCGATTCCGCCCGGTTCATGAACGAGATCAGCTGGGCGATGGGCCGCGAGATCGAGCGGGACAGATAATAGGACGCCGTGATGCCGAACATGCACACGAGAAACACGAAACTGACGATGTAGAACTGGATCTCCCTCATTTCCCGGACGGATTCCCGCGCCGTGAACACGGCGACGGTGAGCCAGCCGGTGAACGGGGATTTGGCGTAGACGAACTGGAACCGGCCGTCCTCCGTGTCCCGCTCCAGCGAACCGGACATGCCCGGGAACCAGTCCGGCGACACGCCGTGGACCGGCAGGTTGGCCGGCACGTAGATGGGCTCCCCTTCCCCGTCGATGACCATGAGCTGGCCGGTCCGGCCGAGGTGCACATCCTTCACCGCCTCGGCGATGACGCGGATCTTCAGGTCGATGAGCACGACGCCGAGCACGTCCTGGGTGTCGGGGTCCAGCACCGCCCGGGCGGCCGACACGACCTCGTCATCGCTGTAGTTGACGATGCTGGCCACATGCCGTCCGGCGGGCCTGCCGATGATGGTGAAAATGCCGTCCCGCTCCACCGCCTCCCGATACCACGGTTCCAGCGTCAACTGGTAGCCTTCCCTGACGTACAGTTCGTTGCTGATCGACTCGCCCGCGGCATTGACGATCATGATGCCGGCCACTTCCGTGTACAGCGTGCTGACCGTCTGCAGAAGCAGCCGGATGTCCAGATGGTCGCTCTCCTTCGCTTCCGGCCCTTCCGTGCCGTCCAGAAACCGCCGCACGTCCGGGCTGCTCGACACGATGTAGGTGATGTTTTGGAGATTGGCCGCGTAGTGCTCCAGTGAACGGTTCACCTTGCCGATCAGCTGGAGCGTGTTTTCCGCCGCCTGCCGTTCCAGCACCCGCTCCACCGAAAAATGGATCAGAAAGCCGAGGCAGATCGCCGGCAAAATGCCGATGAGCACGAAATGGGCGGTCAATTTGTAGCGGATCGGCCAGTCGTTGATTTCCAGCCACTTCAGCATCGGTTCCCACCTGCCGCCCCGTCGGGTTTCATTTCACGTAAAAATCTTCGACGTTCTCCCGGGTGACGACCGAAATCCCCGTGTCCACGTAAACGGGGAGCGGGAACGTGTCCGCCGTCTGGCCGCTGTCCGGCTGCACCATGCCGTGGTTCAGGTGGAACAGGAACATGAGCGACCAGTAGCCCATGTTCCACGTGCCCTGGGCCAGCGTGGCGTCGATTTCCCCCTGCCGGACCATGTCCAGCGTCACCTTGTCGGTGTCGAAGGCGACCACCTTCACCTGGCCCTGCTTCTGTTTCAGCCGCACGCCGTCCGCCACGCCGACGCCGCCGACGGCATCGGTGTTGAAAATGCCCTTCACGTCCGGAAATTCGTCGATGATCTCCATCGCCGCATCCCTGGACACGACACGGTCTCCTTTGCCGTCTTTGACCGCCACGATGCTGATGTCGGGGTATTCGGCGCGGATCGTGTCGCGGAAGCCGGCCGTGCGCTGCTGGTGGTTCCATTGGTTGGGCAGCGTAATGACGCCGACCTGCCCCTTGCCGCCGATCAGCCCGGCCATCGTCCGGGCCGCCGTGGCGCCCGCATTGTAGTTGTCCGTGGCGAGGAACGAATACGCCTTGCTGCCCGGCGCGCCGGAGTCGAACAGCACGACGGGAATGCCGGCGTCCACCGCCTTGTTGATGGACGGCGTGAGTTCGTCCGGATGCATGGGCGTCAGGGCGATGCCCGCCGGTTTCTGGGCAATCACCTGTTCCAGCACGGTGACCTGTTCCCGCACGTCGTATTTGGTCGATCCCCGGTATTCCACCGAAACGTTGAGCGCCTGCGCCGCATCCTCGAACCCTTTGATGATGCCTTTCCAATAGTCGATGCCGGACTGGAACGTCACCATCACGTACCGCTCGTCGAGGCTGCCGGCCAGCGCGGCGGGTTCGGCGTGGGCCGCACGGCCTTTTCCGTAGAAAAAGTTCAGCGCATACAGCAGATACGCGCCGATGACCACCAGATAGAGCAGCAGCAGTTTTTTCACGGGTGGAAGCCCCCTTTTGTCCAGGCGTGAAAACGCTTCACAAGCCGCCTACGCCGGTTATAGCACACGACGGTTTGCCGTGTCCATCCCGCCGCCGGGAAAAACGGTTCCAGCCTGGCCACATGTTTCCGGCGGTCAAATTAGTCGAGATAGTCCAACGGGGACTCCAGTTCGAACAGTTCGCTTTCCCGCAAAAACTGCAGGAGCAGATGGTTGTGGGAGCATCCGTACATGGCGAGGATCCGGTCTTCCGGCTGCGTGGCGATGGCCGCGATGTTCGAAAAGATGATCAGATTCCGCTGGTACCACCATCTCATCCAGTCGATGCCGACATAGTCCGTCCCTTCTGCGATTCTGGCAAAGTAGCGGATGTAGAGCTGGTGATCCGCCAGATTGAAGGCCGGATCGTTCAGGTCCTTCAGAATGCGGAAAATCGGCCTGTACGCATGATCGTGGCGTTCCAGCTTCTTGGCGTGCTCCATCATGTCCCGATACAGATCGGGCTGGTGCTTCTCCGCCCACTCCATCACGTCCCCGCAGCTCCGCTGCCCGACGTTTTCCATCCAGTCGGTGGCATGGATTTGCGAATGGCCGCACCGCTCCGCCAGGCGGAAGGCGAGCTGGAACACTTCATTGGACGTCCGGTAGCCCGACGGGGCGACGCCGGGAGTTTTGATGGAAAGACGTCCGTCCAGATAGGCCCGGTAATCGCGGTTGACAAGATCGCCGGATTTCACGGGAATTTCCACGGCGATTTTCGTCGGCCGGAACCGGCAAAGACGCTCCGCCGTCTCCTCCATTTCCGCCTGCCGCTGCGGTTCGAGCACCTGATCGTCCATGTGGAAAACGCCCAGGATCATGACGGTCGGCTTCATGCAGCAAATGCCCTCCTCAATCCATCGGCATATGTTCTCCAAAACCCGGATTTGTCCGCAACCCGGTCAGTCCACGAAACCGAATGTCGACAGCGGCCAAATCCATAGATCGACTTTCCCTTCAATGGAGGATAGCGGAACGGCCCCGAATGCGCGGCTGTCCAGGCTGTGTTCGCGGTTGTCCCCCATGACGAAGACGCTGTCGACCGGAATCCGGTACGGCATGGCCACCGTCCCCGGGAACGTCCTGCCTGCCGCGTACGGTTCCTCCAGACGGATGCCGTCGATCCAAACCGCGCCTTCCTCGATGCGGATCGTTTCGCCGGGAAGTCTGTTCAAAAAAGAAATGGAACGGCTTGTAACAAATTCAACAGGACGATTTCGGTTCCTGCCTCCCGAACGTTTTTTTCGCAAGGCAAAAAAACACCTGCCCGGACGGACAGGTGTCTGGCAACCCGTTTCATTCTTCGAGAACCGGCGCTTTCCGATGCTTCGTCGCCTGCTCGTAGTCGTAGGCAAACCCGAGCAGTTGGGCTTCGCTCCACACTTTGCCGACGAACACCACGGAGAACGGCGCTCCGCTTTCGTAATAGCCGCCCGGCACCGTCACCAGCGGCAAGCCGGCGACGTTGATTTCCGAAACGGTGGTCGCGCCGATGTTTTCGTCGCTGTCCAACAGCGGCGTTTCCTTGTACCATTTGCGGGAAGAAGAGGGCATCCAGCTCGTATTTGTCCATGACGCGGTTGAAAATCTCGAGCAGGCGGGTACGGGCTTCGAGAAACCGGGACAGGTCCGGCGTGCCGTTCGGATCGGGCAGGCTGTCGACGTATCGGTTGAAAATTGAAGGTTTCTGGCCCGTCTTCTCCAGCAGTTCTTCGACGGATTTGACGGGCGAATCGGGACCGAGCCGCTCCAGGTAGGCCTGCATGTCGTAAATGACCGATTCCACGCCGATCGAGCCGTATTCCTTGACGGCTTCCGCGAAGCCGCTGCCGGCAAACGGATCGGGAACGACGATGGCTCCCTGCGCCTCCAGATCCTTGATCGCCTGGTCGTACAGTTTCTGCGTCTCTGCGGTCAGCTCCACGTCGCGCCAGCCCGGTCCGAAAAGGCCGATCCGTTTCCCCCTGAGCGCCTGGACGTTCAAACCGGACATGTAGCCGCCCGCCGGGATGTTGCCGATCGAGGCGACGGTTTTCGGGTCCTCCGGTGTATAGCCGGCGATGACATCCAGCATGATGGCCGCGTCCTTCACCGTGCGGGCATGGGGACCGATCACGTCCCGCGTGCTGCCGCCGAGCGGCACAACGCCCACGTTCGGGACGAGGCCGAACGTCGGCTTGATCCCCACCAACCCCTGTGCGGCCGCCGGATTCTGGATGGAGCCGCCGGTTTCTTCCGCGATGCCGAGCACCGCGAAGTTGGCGGACACGGCCGTGGCCGTCCCGCTGCTGCTGCCGCCGGGCGCAAACTGGCGGCCGAACGCGTTGTACGTATCGCCGTCCCAGCTGGTGGACGCACGGGTGCCGGAAGCGCTGAAGGCCGGAATGTTGGTTCTGCCGATGATGAGCGCCCCCGCTTCCTTCAGCCGGGCCACCACCGGCGCATCTTTGGCCGGGATGAGGGTGATGCCGCCCTTCTCCGGCGCGAGCGGTTCCCATCCCATCGTGGACGGAAAGCCGGCCATGTCGACGGCCTCCTTGATGACGACGGGCACGCCGGCGAGCGGCCCGAGTTTCATGCCCGCCTTTCGCTTCCGGTCGATCTCCCGGGCTTCCTCGAGCACGTTCGGATTGAGCACCGTGAAGGCGTTGTACTTCGATTCGTATTTGGCGATGCGTTCCAGATACGCCCGCACCACTTCTTCGGCGGTGAAATCGCCGCTCGCATACCCCTTCAACAGCTCATCCACCGTGATCTCCTCGAAAGGGAACGGGGCGGCCGCGAACGCGCTTGCCGTCACCAGGCTTCCGGCCATCAGCATGACGGCCGGGAACATGACGGCCAACCGTTTCCACAGTCGGTTCCGGACGGACTCTCTCATATGGTTCTCTCCTCTCCATTTCCATGGTTGTTTCCGGTTTTTTTCTCTTGTCCGCCGCTTTTTTTCTTTACGGGCAGGTTATCGGGGACTTTCGTTTCGTTCCTCGTTTCTTTCCTGTCCATGTCAACTTTTCTGACCCGATCACCTCCATTCATCGCATATTTACGCCGCCGCCCGCCATTTGAGCACAAAAAAAGCCATTTCCCGTGGAAATGGCGTGTCAGAAGGACGAACATCCATTGAGGCGGTTTTGTCATTTCAGGGACCAATGTGATCTTGATTTCGGATTTCTTCACGTTTGTCACCATGCCATCTATAGTGTCCAACGCCTGACGGACGCTCCGCCGTCCCCGATCTCCAGTTCGTACACGTCCGGATTCGTCATCCGCTTCCATTCCGTGAACCCGAAAGACGGGTCATAGTGCCGGATGAGCAACGCGAGGAGCCCGCCGTGGCTGACCGCGACCATGGCGTTTTCCGGCCTTTCCGCCAATTCGCGGATGACGGCCAGGCCCCTTTCCGCCGCTTCCCGCGACGATTCTCCGCCTTCAAACTTCAAATCGGGGGTTCGGAACGTCTCTTCCAGGCGCGTCATCCAGTCATCCAGAGGCGCCGAACTCAGCACCCGCTCTTTCAGCCGGTGGTCGGTGCGGATGTCCAGCCCGAGCCTTTCGGCCAAAGGCCTGATCGTCTCCACTGCGCGGACATACGGGCTGGAGACGATGAATTCGATGTGCCGGTCCTCGAAAAATCGGACCAGTTCACGGGCCTGCCGGACGCCTTCTGCCGTGAGCGGCGCTTCGGGTTCCTGTCCCGCGGCTTTGCCATGCCGCACCAGATAGATGCGTTTCGCCATCGGTCGTGCACCACTTCCAACGCTCACGTTGGCTGTCCGGCCGTTTCGACCGCATACTCGAGCAGCACCATGCCTCTCGGATAGACATGGCTTCCGGTGAGCCTCAAATGTCGTCGTTCGGCCGGCGGAAGGAACGGGATGCCGCCTCCCAGCAGGATCGGTAGCACCGCCAGTTCCACCGTATCCACCAGATTGCATGCCAGCAGGCTGGAAAACAATCGCCCGCCGCCGTACGGCCAGATGTCCTTGCCCTCTTCCATCTTCAAACTGCGGATCCGGTCTTCCAGCCCGTCGTTCACCACTCATGGAAAACCTCCTTCATCCGTCGTCAGTCATGCACCACTTCCGTTGCCGCGATGAAATCGTGCAAGGCGCGCCTGTCTTCCCGCACGGCCACCATGATGATGCTGGCGATCAGCCCGATCCCCAGGGTCAGGGCATAGACCAGCCCGCCGACCACGTTCCTCAGCAGCATGATGCCCAGATGGGGCGGCTCGTGATCGAACACTTTGCGAATCCGGATGCCGCAGATGCGTTTGCCGATCGTGAATCCTTTCCACACGGCCGGCACAATCAGCGCGTACAACCCCATCAATAAATCGCTGAACCGTTCCGCCCGATCCCAGTTTCCCGTGATGATGAGGCCAATGATGAACAGCGGCAGGCCGACCAGCAGACCGTCCAACAGCAGCGCAACAAAACGGATCCAAAATCCCGCGGGTTCCTTCATCATGGACGAGCACCTTCCCTTTCAATCGCCAACATTTGCGGAACCAGGAGGCACTATTTTGGCACTTCCGGCGGTTTTCAAAATATAAGGGAACCAAAAGACCTCAATTGGGCAAAATCGGACATCTATCGGAAAAAAAGGGGCACATCGCGTTTCCCGGTTCCGTTGCAATCTGAAAAAAGCCCGTTGCGACGAAATCGTGTCATCCGGTTCCGTTTTCTTGAACAGCAGCCTTGTGCGCACGCCCCCTGCACCTCCCCAAATCATGGTCGCGAATCGGGCGGTTCTCCCGCAGGATGGGCGGCAATCATCATGGACGAACTGACCGGTCCGAATTACATTTTGTAGGGATCGTGCTTTTCCCGTTTCATCTCGTACTCGTTCAATTCGCCAATCCGGCCGTCCCGGAACATCACGATGCCGGCGCCGACCCAGATGAGATCAACCGCGCCGTCCCTTTCCATCGTTTTCACCCTTTCCGTCATCCAGGCGGAAGGAATTTTTCACCATCATAATCCACCGTCTTCTTTTTGTAAACGGATGAAAATCCGTTCATCCCTGCCTGATCCCGGCTGCCGGCGGACAAAAAAAGCGGCCCGGCGCAACGAACAGCCCCGCCGGACCGCTCCGCCGGATCACGCGCCGCCGGAAGCGGATTGACCGTACACGCACACCCGGTTTCGTCCGCTCCGCTTGGCCTCGTACAAGGCCTTGTCGGAAAAATGCAAAAGGTGTTGCAGCGATTCATCCACAACCCCGGTCGTTTCGGCCACGCCGAAACTGGATGTGATGCTGATCGTTTTTCCTCCGACGGTCAACGGCTGCGCGGCGATCCGCCGGCGCAATTGTTCGGCGAATGTTTTGCCGTCCGTTGCCGATCGACCCGCCAGGGCCAGCACGAATTCTTCCCCGCCGTAACGGGCAAACAGCATGCCTTCCTGCAGGCACGAATTGGCGATGCGGGCCACGTGGGCCAGCACCTGGTCGCCCACGCTGTGGCCGTATGTATCGTTCACCTGTTTGAAATTGTCGATGTCGAACAGAATCGTCGTTAAGGGAAGCGCTTCCCGTTTGGCCCGGGCAAAGTCGGATTCGCACCGTTCGAAGAACGCCCGCCGGTTGAACACCTGGGTAAGCTCATCGTAATAGGCATGGTGTTCCAGCTTTTGCTGCAGCAATTTCAATTCCGTGATGTCGCTGATGATCATGACCGTTCCGGCCGTGCTTCTTTTCCTGTCCGCAGTCAGCGGCGAAATCCGCACCCGGTAATGGCGAACGTCCGGTCCCCCCGCGTCCGCTTCCAATTCCCGCGGCCCCTCGCCGAGCACCGGAACCGATTCCGCCGTGCCGAACATGAGCGACCACACCGCGTCCAGCGGATGGCCGTACTTCGATTCGTCCAGGCGGGGAAACATGCGCCTGCAGCCTTCGTTGTACTCCACCAGCCGGCCCAGGTTGTCCAGCACGATGACGCCGTCGCTGATGCTGTGAAAGATGACTTCCTTGGCAACGGGAACGACGGTGAGCAGCCGGGACGACTCAATCGTCCACCACAGGAGGATGGCCGAAACGCCGGTCAGCATCGGAACGGGATCGATGCCTTCCGGCGTGACGCCGATCAGATACAGAAACGACGCCACCATCGATAGGTGGTCAGCGCGGATCCCACTGTCGGTCAACCCCTGCCTGTTCATTCAAAGATTAGCTTCTCCTGCTGGACGGCATAAATTTGCCGGATCAGCTCATTCAGGCTCGCGATCATTTTGTTGAAATGGATCCCCAGAATGCCGATTTCGTCTTTGTACCTGGTGGGGAACCGCACGTTCAGATCGCCTTTTTCCACCGATTTCATCAGGGACAGCAAACGCCGTATCGGGCGCGACAGCGTCAAAGACAGCACAAACGAGATGCCCAGGGTCATCAGCAAAATGAATACGAGAATGAGCGGGTGCAGAATGCGGACTTTCTTCACTTTTTCCAAGATCGAAGCTTTGTTGACGAAAGCCCGGACCTGAAAACCGCTGTAATCCAGCTTCGTCGTCATTCCGACGTAGCGGTCCGAATCTTGTTCGGCGATGCGCGGAAAGGACGTGTAAAGCAGCCGTCCGGCGGCATCGCGCAGTTCGATGCCCAAATCGCTGCCGGCGAGCAGCCGGAACGCGTCGCTGAACATTTTGCCGTTCAGGCGGGCGACCAGAATGCCGTCCCGGCCGCCCTCGTCAAATCGGCTGACCGTCAGATAGACCGTGTACAGCGAACGGTCCTGAAAAAACAGATGATCATCCGTGGGCGCGGACCAAAGCGACATCTGTCTCCGAACGAAATCCCGGTACCACGGATGCTCCCGGAAATCTTTCTCCCGGATGCGGCTCAAATCCGAGTCATGGATCAGCGTTTCCTGCCCACCCGCCGCATGGTCCCGGATCAGCAGAAAGGCGGAATCCAGATCGTCGGAATTTTGCATGCGGAAAGCGCCCAGCGCCGAGCGGGCCAATTCCACTTCCCGTTCATCGCCCAAATCGACGGTCAAAAGTTTGGTCCCTTCTTCCGAATAGGAAAAAAAATAATACATGGAGTTGACAATGCGGTTCAACCGGTTGTCGAGGTTCAATGCGGCCTGGTTGATGGCGCGCTGCACCTGTTTCAGTTCGTTGTCCAGCATCGTTCTTTGAAAATATTGTTGATGCGCGGCCATGAGCGCAAAAATCCCGAGGAACGAAACAAAGCTGATGGACAAAAAAACTTTCGTGAACAGCTTCCGGTTCATGAAAAAAGAAGCCACGCCGCGGTCATGCAACAGCCATCCCTCATTTCCGCCGCACGAAAATGCTGCAACAACGAAAACGTGAAAAGGTTTTCAGGATATACATCCATTATGCCACGGAGTTTGTCATCCGGACAACGAGGCAGCGGAAAGACTTTCCCGTTTCACGCGTTCTCTCCTGCCCGACAAATTCGGCCTGGTCATTGGGGCAGCAACAGCCGGTCAGCCACGGACCGGACGGCCCCGTCCATTTCATGCAGTCCGTTTGCCCGACGGCTTTTCCGATGCCGACCGCAGCTGACGGGTCTTAAGGAACCCGCTTCGACTGCTGCAGATCGCGCACATATTCCTTCCAAGCATCATAAAATTCTTCAACCGGCAACCCGAGTATCGATGCCATCGCATCGGGATCGCGAAGAATGGCGCGGAACCGGTCTTCCCCGAATTCTTCGAATATGTATTTGACAACCAAACCGGAGAAATAATAGGCATCTCCGCCGGCTGTCGCAAAATAGGAGTCGCTGTCCAGAAAATGGTCCAGTTCCGGGACGGACTTGTGCGCTCTCCGGCCGGATTCCAGCTCATCCTGCAGCTGGCCGGAAACATAGTAGGCCGTGCCTTCATCAAGCCATTTCAACCGGCCGACCGCCGGATTCAATTGCAGGATGACGGCATGCACGAACTCATGGATCAGCTGATCGGCATAAGCTTTCCGCAGCACGTCCGTTCCAAGATTGGCCGGCGTGTGCACTTTGATTCTGCGATCATCGGCATCGTACGTCCCTTCCGTTTTTCGGCCGATCGTCTTCTGGAATTCCCGGATGTCCGTGTGGATGAACACAACCGTTTTTCCCGGCGGTTCAAAACGCAGCATGTCCGTAATCCGGTGGTAATGCTGTTCAAACGCCCGGGACAGGATCTTCACCATTTCGTCCACATCTTCGTCCGTTCTCCGGACATAGAACAAGGCGTGCTCCGTTTCCTTGACCAGGATCATGTCCCGCGGAATCGCCTGACCCGTCAGGGAGCAGCCGCTCAGCAGCATGACCTGGATGACCGCCAGCAGATTCCGAAGCGTTCTCCCGATGACCTTGCTCCCTCCTTCATGCCGGCTACCGGCAAATCAAATGTTTCACCGTATCCGACGACAGGATTTCCTCGAACAATGCCGCATCTTTCAAAAACGGGGGCACGATTTTGTGCCTTGCTAGCTCCCCGATCCCGATCCACTTGCTGACGAGGTTCTCTTCTTTGCCGGCAAACTCTCCGTCCACGGGTCGCACCCGGTCTTCCAACCCGATCAGATAATACATCCCGATTTCGTGAAAGTCCCGGCCATCAAGCCTGAAAAAGTTTTCGACCACCAACTTGAGCTTCCTGTCCTTGATCCGCCATCCGTATTCTTCCGCCAATTCGCGGGCAACCGCCGCAATGCTGTCTTCCTGCATCTCCACGCGCCCGCCGGGCAAAAACCACCAGTCGCGGCCGGAAAACCGCTGAAACAGGATGCGGCCGTCCAGCACCACAAGCCCGGCGGACCGGTAGTTGAATTTCATGGATTCGCCGACATCAAACGAGATCATCATGCCGCTGATTTCCTCCGTTCAACCCGCATCCCGCTCATCCGGCATGCCTCCGCCGCTGCCGGGATTTCCCGCTCCCAATGCAAACGCCGGCGCCTGGATGCGGAACCGGGACATTCACCTTCACGCCAGAACCGTGGTACAGGACGGGGGGTTCCCGAAGGTTCATGGTTCCACCCCCCCCTTCTCCGGTTTCGTCATCCGCGTTTTTCCCGAATCAGACCCTTAGTTTCGCGTCAAAGAAATCGGGAAGAATCTGGCAGGCGCTGCCCGTGTAATGCCCGTAAAAATCGTCTTCCGCGATGGTCCGGACACGTTCGCCGGTTGACAATCAATCATAGGCGTTTTCAATCATCTGAAGGAACTTGCCGCCGGACCCCGCCCGCGGTATTCCCCATGGATGCCGGTCCTTCCGGCACCTCTCTTGATGTCAGCGGGCTTCTCCGGCGATTTCTACGGCTGCCACAGCCGGGTAACGTTTTGGAGTTCAAACCCTTCGAATTCCGCCTTGTAAATGTCGGGCTTGGACGTCTGAACAAAAAAGCCGTACCCGTATTTCTCGTCAAATGTTTGCAGGATGATCGTCATGATGTTCCCGTGCGTGCCGATGGCAATTTTCCGTCCCGCATGGTCTGCCAAAAGCTGTTTGATCACGGGGATCGCCCGTTCCCGGGCCTGCCTGGTCGTCTCGCCTTCCGGCAGGCAGAAATCCGGATCGGTGAACGAGGTTTCGATGGCTTTTTGCAGTTCGTCTTCATCGATCCGGATGTCCGTGCTGCCGATCGCCCGTTCCGCCAATTCGTCAAAAAGGAGAATGTCCTTGCCCAGCAGATCCGCGAGCGGCTTGACCGTCTCCACGGCCCGGGCATAGCTGCTGGACGCGAGGACGTCGATGCCTTCATGCCGCAACATCTCCGCCACGCGAACGGCATCCCGCCGGCCTTGTTCGGACAGCCCGCGGTTTCGTTCGTTCCCCGGATAAAACGGCGATGCGGCGTGGCGGACAAAATAGATCCACGTTTTCAAGGGAATCCCTCTCTCCAAAATGGCAAAAAAACGCCCGACCTTTCCTTCTTCCATCGAGCGTCTTCCTGCTGTCGTTCCTTGATCCGATTGTGAGGCAATGAAACGGATTGGTCAAGAGCCTCAATCCAAATCCCATTTGCGCTTCAGCCGGTGCGCCATCGATCTTCCCCTGCCGCCTTTCAAATCGCCGAACGTTTCATCATGATGCCCGCCATGTCGCGGCCGTCCCAATCCTTGACGGGCTTCATGTCAAACGGTTTGAAACCGAGCGTGTGGTACAACAGAAGCGCGTTCGTATTCACGTTGTGGCACACCAGACACACTTCTTCGGCCTTCAATTGATCCCGGGCCCGTCTGATCATCTCCCCGATCAAAAACTTGCCCGCGCCCCTGCCCCGGTACGCCGGGTTGACGATCACATTGCCGATCCAGCACCTTCCGTGCTCCGTCCACTCATAGACATTTGCATACCCGACGATTTCATCCCCGTCCGTCACCACCGTCGGGATCGCACGCGTCAAGGCCACTTCATGCAATTGTTCGGCGCTGAACGGATGCGTCCCTTTCGGATGCATGAAAAAGGCTTCCCGGCGGTCTTGCGGAAACCCCGCGATCCGGTCGAAATCTTCCCTTCTTGCATCCCGCGCGTCAAACACGGACATTCCCCTCTATTCTCGCAGTTTTTTCACAAGGTAAAGGATCAAATCGTCATCCACGACAACCGCCTCGCCGGGTTTCACGTACCGATTCTTGCAGGTCATGGCAAACCCTGCAGTCATCATGTCACATTGCAGCAACAACGATCAAGCCGTTTTGGAGACGGGTTCGGACGACGAGCTTGAAATCTGCCGCTTTGTTGCAACACGCTACAGCGACTTGACACACGTCACGATGCCGTCCTGCAGCACGGTGATGAAGTTGCGTCCTCCCGACCGTTTGAACGGAAACCGGTGCCGGCCGCCTTCGACGGTCTCATTCACCAGCAACGTTTCCTTTGATTGAAACAGCCAGTTTAAGGTATAGTTGTTTGATGGTCAGATGACAGCTTTCACGGGTTTCGATCACAAGATGCCGTTCCCGATCCGTCTCCGGCCGGACGGGAAGCACGTCGTCCGGCAGGCAGGCCAGCTTGATTTGGTCCACCAGCAGATTCGTGATGGGCGCCAGCCCGTCGACGATGGTCACGTCCGGATTTTGCTCCCTGTAGGCCTGTTTCAGCCGTTCTTTGTTTTCCGGTCTGACGCCTCTGCCGATGGCGATGATGTCGAACGCCAAAGCATCGAATTCGCGGATCAGGAACGACACGTCTTTGTGCCGGTTCGTCCAGACGGCGGAAAACCCCTGGCGGTTCAGCGCTTCCGTCAAGGCTTCCAGCACGCGCCGCCTCGCCCCGATGGACAGCACCCTTTTGCCGGCATATATGGAATTCATTCCCGCTCCCGCCTCCCGAACAGGTTTTTGGGAAAAGTGTATCGCAACCCGCGCACCCATTTCATCGGTCGGAGGACGGATCATGAAGGAACGAATCGGCCAGGGCCGGACGGCGGACATTTTCCGGCATCCGGACAACGGCAGCCGGGTCATCAAGCTTTTCCAACCGCACGTGCCCGAAGATGACGTCAGACGGGAATTTCAAATCGCGGCGTTGGCCCATTCGCTTGGCGTTCCCACACCGGAACCGTTTGAAATCATTCGGGCAAACGGCCGCTGGGGCATCGTGTTCGAACGGGCCGCCGGCGAGCCGCTCCTGAAGCAAATGCTCGGGAAACCGCTGTCGTTCAAGCGCCATGCGCGAAAGCTGGCCGCCTTGCATCACGCCCTGCATGTCCGCAAAATGGACGGCCAACTCGCGACGGACCGCCGGCTGCCGCGGCAGAAAGACGTGCTGAAGCGGCACATCCTGTCCGCTTCCGCCCTTTCGGAGGACGAAAAGCAAATCGCCATCGCCCGTCTGGAGCAATTGCCCGACGGGGATCGGCTGTGCCACGGCGATTTTCATCCGGACAACGTGATGACGGGGGAGAAGGACTGGATGCTGGATTGGGTAAACGGCATGCGCGGCCATCCCGCGGGCGACGTCGCGAGAACGGTCATTCTGCTCTCCGTCGGCGCCATGCCCCCGGGAACCCCTCGCCATGTGGAAAGGCTGGTCAACGTATATCGAAAAGGGATCAAGGATCAATACGTGAAGGACTATTTGAAACGTTCCGGGATGAAAGCGGCGGACATCGACCGGTGGCTGTTGCCGGTGGCGGCGGCGCGGCTGAACGAACAGGTGCCTGAAGAAGAACGCCGGCAGCTGTTGAACTTCGTCCGCCGGCAGTCCCGACCGGTGCTTCCGGTCCGACAATAGACTGATGAATCCGGTCTTTTGAATCAGCTCCAGTTCTGGATTTCGACGATGTTGCCCTCCGGATCCCGGGCGTGGACGACCGTCAGAAGACCGATGCCTTCGTATTCTTGCCGGACGATTTCTCCCGGCGGCTTTCCGCCGTGCTCGACGAGCCTGTTGAACACGTCCCGGACGGCTTCCGGCGATTCGACGTGAAACGCGATGTGGCGGAATCCTGCCGGTCGGCCCGGTTCTCTCCCTCTTCGGGAATCGTTGGTTCATACTGGAAGATTTCCAGGGCGGGGCCGTTTTCGTATCCCGGCAGCGCCAGATGGACGCCCCGGAGCCTCGCGTCCGGAACGCCGGTCGTTTTCCCGAGCCATTCGCCTGACAAATTCCGTTCGGGATGGATCGGTCTGCAGCCGAAAACATCGACGTAAAATTTGGCCAGCGCTTTCCAATCCTTTGCGACCAGGTTCGTATGCACAAATTTGATTCCGCTCATCCTTTTTCAAGCTCCCTTTTTGGTGCCGGATTGATGGTCCGCCAATCCAAGATATTTTCCCGCCAACCGGATGGACCGGATGCCAACCCGGGCGGCTGTTCTTCCGAAATGAAAATGCCGCCGGACCCAGGTCACACCTGTTCCTCGCCCAATTCCTTCTCGTAAAGATTGGCGCTCCAATGGCCATGGTCCTTCCTTCCGACGAACCGGTAGCCGCTGTCCCGATAGTATTGATTCAGCCGTTCGTTGTCCGCCATGCAGTCCAGTCTGGCCGTCGTTTTGCCGTTCTGCCGGATCCGGTCCTCCGCGTCCCGCAGCAGCCGCAGTCCGATGCCAAGCCCCTGATAGCGCCTGTCGACCGCGAGCCGGTGGATGTAGCCGGCGCCGGCATGGTCCCATTCGCCCCAGATCGAAGGATCGGACCAGACGATCAAGTACGTGCCGACGAGATCGCCGTCCATCTCCGCCAGATAAATTTCAGCCCCTTCATCAAAAAAAGTCCGGATTTCCTCCAACGTCAAGCGTTCCGGTCTCCACTGATCGATGCCCTCCGCCTGAAGCCATTCGCCGAGGCGTTTCCACAGATCCAGTATTCGCGCCGCATCACCGGGGACGGCTTTCCGGATGATCAGCTGTTTTCTTTTGCGCCTTCGCTTCATCGATCTGCCACCTTGTTGAGGTTTGAACTCTTCACCGGCCAGCCGGCCGTTTTCATAATCGCGCCGGTGTTCGAGGCATCATTGGTGTTTCTCAGTCCGTCATTTGCTTCAACGCGCGGCCTTCGGCGCGGAATCGTGCTTCTTCGCGGGGGATGGTTGTTTTCAAATGGGTAAGATCCACTTTCTTCCGGAAAAACGTGACATCCAGGACAACCTTGTTTCCTTTCATGAAGATCAATTTGTTGGCGGCATCATCCATCAGATCCAAATCTGCCAGCGCAGTCTTTTGAATGATGTAATAGCCAAAGTATGAATGGACCGTCCATTTCACGCCGGCCCGTTCTTCCATCTCTCCGCGGCTTGTGTAGGGCCCGAACACCACCATCCGGTCCCAGTCGAAATCGGTGATCTCTTCCATATGGAACTCGCGCTGCCCGTCCACCATTTCCATCAATTTTGCCGAAAAATCGCCCGCGTGCCGGTTGGGAACCCAAATGCGGATATAGGGGATGAACGTGGCCAGAAACAGAACCAGTATCGAGGCCAGGATGGCCAGTACGATCATTCTTGTGCGTTCGGACATTCTCGATCACCTTTTTTTGGGCTAAGGGAAACAGATGGCGCTGTTTGCGGATTTTGGGCCCATTCGAAAATCGAAGGGAACTGAGAACCCTTATTTTGCTGAAAAGGCTTGAATCGGAGCAAAGAGAGAGAAAGAAGGCTTCCTCGTTCCGATAAAATTTGAAAAGGCTCGTTTTTCGCCAAATCGTGTTTCTGTATTCCGTTAGCCACCAGATTTCCCGTCAATCAACCCGCAACGCCATTTCAATCTGCTCTGCGAAGGACGGTTCCACCGCATACCACGTTTCCGCTTCCCCGTCCCGGACCCGGATCCATTCCGGGAAGACACTCATCACGATTTCCTGCCCGTACAGGAAAAACGAAATGTCCGCCAGCGAAGCCGTTTCGTCGATGTCCGGTTTGTCCGCTTCTTTCTTGTCTGCGCGCAAGAAGACAACGGCCAGCACCCGGACGCGGGATTCATTCAAAACGTAATACGGATGGCCGTCATGCCGCACCAGGAGAAATCCGCTGTCCAGCATCCGGCTTCCGAGCGATTCCTCCGGCAGAAATGCCGGCTTCGGCAGCAGTGCCTTGCCGAGATTGGTCAGATCCGTATCCACACGGAAATAATGGCCGGGCAGAATATCCGGGAACTCGATGGCCCCCTTGGCAACGGCATGAATCAGAACCGACTCGCGATTGTCTTTCAACTCCAGCGAGAACGGTTCCATGGTATACGGAATCGCGCCGCCCCACGAGATCCGATCGCCGATGAGCAGGAGAGGCTGAAGCTTCTCGATGAATCCCCGGTCCGTGATCTTCACGCGATGTTCCTCATTGAACACGGTCACTTCATCCAAGTCCGGCATGCTCATCATCCGGAATCGCTCAAGCTTCCGGTATGCCTCCCGTTGTTCGGTCGGCATCAAGTCGGCTTCGTCCGGACCGTGTTGTTGGAGCTGCATTTGCAGCCGTGCGATCTCGGCTTTGAGCCGCTCCACCTCGGCTGATAGATCCAGGTTGGTTTCATTTGATGGGGCTTGCATTTCATCCGGCGCAGATCGATTTCCGTTTTCGCAGCCGGCTGCCAGGGTCACCGACAAAGAAATGGCTAACAACAAGAGGATTCTTATTTGCTTTGGCATAGATCATCCCCCTTTGCCGTCTCTTTTTCGTGTTTACATGTACAGGTCGATTTTGAACCCCAAATCGATGTCGAAGGCGGCCTTGCCGACGACGCCCCAGTTTTCCAGCGGCGGTTCGAGCAGGATCACCATGATGTCAAGCGGCTCGATGCTCAGCGTGCCCGGGTTGCGAACCATCGTCTCGTACAGCCGCCGCTTGGTGTCCAGAGACCGCCCGGGAAACATCAGGATTTCGATGCTCGTGTACTTGTCACTTTTGCCCGGCGGCACTTCGAAATGCTCGGGCCGGTGTTCCTGCAGGATTTGGATCCGGTCATGATCCGGAATTTTGATCACTTCCACGGGCGCATCGGAGCTTTTCGTTGACCGGCCCGCCTAGGCATCCGATTCGCCCGGCGTCCAACCGGTCTCCTGCGACCAGGCGTGCGCCCGCTGCAAAATGTCCCAGACGATCGGCCCTTTGCCTTCCACGTATTTGGATCGGTCGTCTTTGTACAGATGCATGAGCCGGCGTTTCTCGTCCGCATACCGTTTGCAGTCGTCGGGGTGGCAGCGCAGATAATCCCTGAACAGCAGCGTCAGCTGTTCCGAAAAACTGCCGAGGCGTCTCACGTGGATGTGGGTTCGCCGTTGTCCGGGTTGTTCGCGGAAATATCGTTTCGTCTTGTCGAGATTGTCGGGGCGGAACACGAAACCGAGCGATTCGATTTGGTCCTTGCAGACGTTGACCGGTTCGAGGTCGGCCACGGAAATCTGGATGTCGATGATCGGCTTGGCCGGCATGCCGGGAATCGAGGTGGACCCTACATGGTCGATCCGGATGGCCGCATCACCGAGGACTTCTCTCAAGCGGCGGCCTGTTTCAAGAAACAGCTCTTTCCACTTTGGATTGTACTCGGCGATTCTCCATTGGTCTTCCACTTAGGTTTCACCTCTCCGGTCGTTTGGATGGTCGGTGAGATGCTCATCCGTTCAGGACAAGATGCCCGCCGATGATGACGGCTTTGCCGTCATCGCCGTGGCCCAGCTCGTCCGTCTTGGCGATCGGAATCCCGCGGCGGCGCGTGACCTGCTCGATGTACGCCGCGACTGCCGGAAATTCGCCATTCGCTTCCAGTTCGGTGAACGTGCCGAGCAGCACCCCGGCGCAACGTTCAAAACAGCCGATCTGCTCCATCTGGGCGATCAGGGACACGATCCGGTTCGCCCGGCCGCCCAGGCTTTCCAGAAACATGATCTTGTCCGCCGGATCGGGAAAATGGCGGGTCCCCGCCAGCTTCAGAAAACAGCGGAGGTTGCCCCCGATGACCGCGCCTTCCATGCGGTTGCCGCGGATCCAACGGTACGAAAACGAAAACAGGCGGTCTTTCCCCCCGAAAAAGGTTTCCCGGAACCATTGCCGCTGCGCTTCGCCGTGACCGGACACCAGATTTTTCACCCGATAGTGGATCGTCACGAGCCCGCACCTTGCGTACAGCGCATTCAACAGGACCGACAGATCGCTGATGCCGGCAAACGGCTTCGGATGGCGCCGGATCAACTCCGCATCGAGAAAAGGCAGGATCTGATTCGCCGAATCCCCGCCCGAGACGTCGAAAATGACCTTGATCCCGTCATCCCGAAAAAGCGCATGCAATGCCGCCGCCCGCTCTTCGGGCGTGCCGCTGAACCAGCCTTCCTTCCGGAACAGGGTTTGGGCCGCCACGACTTCGAGACCGAATCCTTGCAGCACGCGAATGAGTTCCCCGATGTCCGGGGCCGACTCCCGACGGACGCCATCGGAGCAGGCGATGAGCCCCGCTTTGTCTCCCGGACACAATCGCGGTATCGCGTCCACTGCCGTTTTTCATCCCCTTTCAACGCGTACCCGGATTTTGCAATCGTGCTGATGATGACGGCCTTTTTCAGGGATGCCTCCATATCCGTCTCCACGGCATCAAACCGGCCACTCGTCAACTTGAAAAATGGAATCCACGATGATCGGCAAATTGTCCCGCACGGAAACGGCCCCGAACACCGAACGGGCATGGCTCCCCCTGTCGCCAAAAACTTCAAGCATCAGATCGGAAAAGCCGTTCAGCACTTTGTGGTGCTCTTCGAAGTCGGGCGTGGCATTCACAAACCCCTGTACCTTGACCACCCGTTTCACCCGGTCCAGTGAACCGAGCGCCTGTTTCACCACCGCCAGCACTTCAAGTCCGGCGCTGCGGGCAAACGCATACCCTTCCGCCGTCGTGAACTCTCGTCCCAGTTTTCCTTTCGGATGCCCTCCGGGTCCTTTGCCGGATACGAACAAGAGGCCGTTTGCGACGGCCGTGTTCGCATATCGGGCGGCCGGTTCGCTGGCGGCCGGCAACACGATGCCGAGCTGCTCCAGTTTTGCTTCGATGCTTCCGTTCAACGCGCTTCTCCACTCCCTTCGGCCGAACGCCCGTGGCGGGCGAATCGGCATGGATCATTTCCCAGCAGCTGGAAAGAGATTAGTCTAGATATTAGCACGCCTTCACAAAAAAAGGAACACCTTTGGTATTCGCCCGACCCGCAAAAATGCGCCATCCGCTTCAAAGGTTCACTTCTTTGCCGGTTTGACGGCCGCCACCCGCAGACGCAGCCGATGACCTTGCCGGGCTTGGCCATCCAATGGAGAGCGGCGTTCGAAAAGACGGCATCCACCGGTTCCTCCAGGACAAACTGTTCGGCGTCTCCCACAAAAAAATGAATGGCCGGGTACTTTTTCCTGGCGGTTTCAATCATCTCAAAATGGAGACTGGAAATAGATGACGAACCCCGTTTTCCTGTATCGGTCAAACCCCGTGTTTTCGTAAAACCGCAACGTTTCTTCCTTTTTGGAACCGGACATCAGCATGACCTTGTAGCAGCCCGATTCCTTGGCCGTCTCGATCGCCTTGTTGAGCGCCATGCGGCCGAAGCCCCTTTTTCTGTGGTTTTCGTCGGTGACGACGTTTTCGATGACGGCGAACGGCCGGGCGCCGCGGGTCAAATTTTTCACAATGGCGAGAACGCACGTGGAGACGATGACGCCTTGATGCTCGACCACGATGATGTGCATGTTCGGATCGTTCAGCATTTCCTTCCAGAGGAGGTCCAGTTCTTCGTTTCGTTCCAGCTCGGGATCGTCCGGCTGCAGCTGCCTGTACAACCGCAGCAGGTCTTCCAGTTCATGTTCCCGGATCAGTCTGCAAATGGTTTCCAGTCTGCCGAATACCCCCCCAACCGACGGAGTTCTGTTGTTTGATTCATGTCGTTTTGAAGCTCCTCGCCGGAAAAAACGTCGAACAGTTCAAGATTTTGCACGACAAGCCGCGTTTTCCAAAACCTCCCGTTTGGCCGTTTCCTCCGTCCTCTCACCGGGTTCCACCTCTCCCACGGGAAAACACCAGCGATGATTGTCCGATCGTTGCGGCATCAGCACCCGGTTCCGTTCATCAAAAATGATCACGCTGGCCCCGCGCAACAAGAGCGGTCGCGTTCCGATCAATTGCCTCTGCGGCGGACGGCTGCCGGCATTGCAGGACTTCACCGGCGATGCACTTGAGCCCGGCTCCTTTCCCGAATGGCGGCTGGATCGGTTCGCTGTCGATGATGACGCCATCCATGTCAAAAATGAAGGCTTTGAACGTTGATGGCTCTCCTCCGGTTCTCCCTTTGCCTGCTAACACCCGAAGCTCCTGCCGGTCTTTCGTCAAAACCTTGCAAACGCCATGAACCGCGTGCCCCGATACGTCAATTCCTCCCCATCCCGGCTGCCGTCAAGCCGAACGGTTGGGGGGTGACAGGAAATTCCCTGCGGGTCATCCCCCGAATTCCTTTTTTCCAGAATGACCAATGCCGCACCAATTTTCTTATATTGTAATGAAACGCATACCGATCGCCAACCCGTTCATTCCAAAAACGGAAAAAGCCGCAACGCCATTCAAACGGGCGTGCGGCTCATGTCACGCAGCAAAAAATCCATCCCGATGATCCGGCCTATTCCACATCCCCGATCAGACGGGCGTTCTTTTCGTTCCGCAATGCCCATGCGATCCGGGCGCTTTCCTCCAGTTCCTCCAGATTGCAGAAGGCGTTCATCAGATCCGGACCGCCCACCACGGGACCGTGATTTTGCAGGATGTAGCCGTCGCTGTCGCGGACGCGTTCCTCGAAATATCGGAACAGCGTCTGCGAGCCCGGCTTCCCGTACGGGATGAGTCCGATGGTGCCGATCCGCATTCCTGAGATACGGCGTGTATTCGGGCATGATGTCCCGCTCGTTTTCATGCCTGAGGCAGGACCACAGGGTCGAATAGAAACTGTGCGTGTGGATGACGGCCTGAACGTCGGGTTTGTTTTTGTACAGCGCAAGGTGAAGCGGCAGCTCCTTGCTCGGCTTCGGGCCCGCCAGATGCTCCCCGTCCGGCGTCGTCACCGCGAAATCTTCTTTCGTCAAGCGGCCGAAGCAGGTGCCGCTGCCGGTGATGTACACTTTGCCTTCATGGAGAAAACTCATGTTGGCCGACGACCCGCTCACCTTGTTCCGGTCAAACAGGACTTTGCCGATCCAGATCGCATCGCGGAATTTTTGCTCCAGACCCGGATCCGGTTTTTCATCCGGCTGCTCCAGGCCTCCTTTCCAATGCTCCGCGCCGTTCATGCCGATTCCCCCCTCGTCATGTCGATGGCCCTGAGGAAAAAGTCTTCCTGGCCGAAATTGCCCGACTTCAGCACAAGGCGCAATTTCCGGTTTTCCACGGGCACCATGACGGGCACGCCCGGCGCGATGCTCCGGCCGATGAGATAGGCGTTGTAGCCGAGCGCCTGCGTGACGGCGCCGGACGTCTCGCCGCCCGCCACGATGATGCGGTTGTAGCCGTTCCTTTCGGCGTTTCGGGCCAGCCAGGCCATCGTCTGCTCCAGCAAGTGGGCGGCGTCGCCGACGGCCTGCTGGGCTTTCCGGACCTCATCCGGCTTGTCGGAACTGTACACCAGGACGGCTTCTTCATTCGCGGCTTCGATCTGCCGCCAGATCTGCTCCTTCGTCTGCGTCCCTTCCGCGAGCTTGATCGGGTCGATCTTGATGGACGGGCGCGACGCGGCCTGAAACGCCCCGATTTGCCGGAGCGTCGCCACCGAACAGCTGCCGGCCAGGACGATGGCTTTCCCGGCCGTCCCGCTTTCGACGATTTCGGAAGGTGAAGACGCGCTGCGATATTTCCGCCCGAGCTCGGTCATCAGGCCGGACCCGCCGGTCAGGAACGGGATGTCCCCGAACACGTCCACGATTTTTTTCGCATGCCGCTCGTCGCAATAGTCCGGGATGACGTAGAAGTGCTTGTTGTCCCGGGCGAACTCCCCGACCATCCGCAAGATCGCCTCTTTGTCAAACTCAAGCAGCTCATGCGTGATTTTCAGGCTCGGATACTTTCCTTGCGGCCGCAGCAGTTCGGCCAGATCCGAATCCCACATCGGCGTCAGCGGATGATCCTTCATGTGCGTCTGGTGCAGCGGCACGCCGTTCACGAGCAGATGGCCGTTTTTCACGATGCGCCCGTTCACGGGCAGGGCGGGCGCCACGATCGTGTACGGATAGTTGTACGTTTCGAGCACGGCGTCGATGATCGGCCCGATGTTCCCTTCCCGGGTCGAATCGAAGGTGGAACAGTACTTGCTGTAAAGCTGCCGCGCGGATCAAGTCCAAATTTGTGTGTAAATTCCCTCGGTTAGAATTGGTCACATAATGCGTGTTACTTTAGCGGATGACTTCGGCCTGTCCTTACGCCATTCGAGATACTCTGCCATATCGAAATACTTTCTGCCGGCAGCCCACTTTTCATCCTGTTCCATGAGCAATGCTCCGATCAACCGAACGACCGACTCGCGGTTGGGGAAGATCCGAATGACTCGTTCACGGCGCCGAACTTCCTCATTCAAGCGTTCTACACTGTTCGTCGTGCGAAGGCGTTTGCGGTACTTCTCGGGCAAGCCGAGCACTGCAGTGGCATCGTCAAAGCCTGTTTCCAGTGTCCGAATTGCTCTGGCCGCTTTCTCACCAAATGTTGCGATGGTTTGTTGAAGCAGTATGCGGGCGGTTTCTGGATCCGGAGCTTCCAGAATGGCGCGTACATGGGTATAGATCTCGTTCTTCAGTTCCTTCGGTGCCGCATTCATAATGTTGCGCATAAAGTGCGTCTGGCATCGTTGCCAAGTCACGCCCTGGAGCTGCTGGCGGATCGAACGAACAAGGCCGCCATGATCATCGGATACAACAAGATCGACACCGCGAAGGCCGCGTTGCTTGAGCCAACTGAAGAAGGCTGTCCAGCTTTCTTCAGACTCGGTGTCACCCAACATCATGCCAAGCACTTCCCGGTGGCCATCTGTATTTACACCGATTCCCAGCATGACGCCCCGATTGCGAACGCGTCCGTCTTCTCGTATTTTCAAGTACAAAGCATCCACCAGGACAAAGGGGAACTGGCTATCCGAGAGCGGACGGTTGTTCCAAGCGTTAACGATTGGATCCAATCGCTTGCAAAGTTCTGAAACAGTGGATTTGGAGAACGCCGTCCCGCACAGTTCCTCGGTTACTTGAGACACCTTGCGCGTGGAGACACCATTGATGACCATTTCCATCATCGCCAGAATCAACGCCTGTTCACTACGCTGATAACGCATAAACAGTTCTGTCGTGAACTTGGCGCCGCGAATACGAGGAACGCTCAGGGTAATCGTTCCGACGCGAGTATGAAGCTGATGCGGATAGAACCCGTTACGGTAACCTTTGCGATCCTCCGACCGTTCATAGCGATCTGCTTCCACTTGTTCTGTCACCTGCGCTTGCAATACTTGGTTCAATATCGATTCGAGCAGCTTGGCAACTCCCGAATCTTGCGAATTTCCCAAGAAAAGTTGATGCAAAAGCTGCGAATCTACGTTAATCTGGTATTGAGCCATAACAATTCTTCTCCTTAGAGTGATGTTTCGACACCACCATTCTAACTGAGGGAATTGATTTTATGGCTCCCCTTTTTTTTCGGGGNAGACTATCAATTTACACAATTATACGGACTCAACTGGGGAGACTATCAATTTACACAATTATACGGACTCAACTGTTTTATAAGATGATGCATTATGAAATTGATTCAGTTTTATTTAAAAGAACATCATTTGGAAATATTAACGCAGAATAATCAAGAATGGAGGGCAAAACCCTCCCATTGATTACTTCAATTTTTGTCGATACAATGCCAGATTGTATTTGGCTTCTGCACAGTCCAGATCAGCAGCTTTTTTTATCCAAAAGAGACCTTGTTCACGATCCATAGGATCCTCTGACTGGCATAAGCACTCCCCCAAAGCATTCATGGCTTCAGCCAATCCGTGATCTGCTGCAGTTTTGTATAGAGATAGAGCCCTTGTTAAATCTCTGTTCGTTCCTAATCCAAACTCGAAGATACGAGCGAGCCAGTATTGTGCATGCACCTCGCCTTTGTTGGCCGCTTTTGTAAACCAGTATCTGCTTTTTGCATAATCTTGCTTGACGCCTTCACCATTGAAATAAAGCGTTGCTAGCATATCTTGTGCCGAAGGATGACCTTTGCATGCGGCCTTTTTAAAATAATTGGCCGCTATCCAAAAAGATCTATTTACATATTCGCCATAATAGTAAAAACGACCAAGCCAGTAGTAGGCGTTGGGATGGCACTTTTTTTCAGCTAGCATAAAGCAGTTCATACGCGTTTCTTGAGATCTTTGTCAACGCCTGTTCCCCACGTAGTAACAAAGAGCAAGATTAATCTGAGATTCCGGTAATCCCGATTTGGCTGCCTTCTTATACCAATATACGGCTTTTTCGGCATCGATATCCGTTCCCTCTCCAAGTTCATACATCAAGGCAAGATTATATTGCGCGAGGATATCGCCCAGTTCCGCGGCCTTTTGGTAAATTCTAATTGCTGTTGTGTAATCTTCCTTTGCAAAGAACTTGTCTCCAAGCATTGCAAGAATTTTGCCGGCGTCTTGTTGATCCATTTTATAACACCTCTATTTCTGATCCATGATTAATCATACGGAAATCGATTTTGAGTGAATAGGGGGTTTAGGAATGTTTTCATCTACGCATTAAGGGATATCCACGGACACTTCATGCGGAATTGGTATCATGGCTCAATAGTCTGCCCATGTATTACCAAAATGAGGTGTTCTTCCCACTGGACGTCATCATTGATAATGAAGATAGAGTCTTCTTCTTAATAGAATGTTTATCTATGTACATTTAACTGTTGAGAAAATAATAGAGTGATCAGGAATCCCAATTCGCTTGGTACGCTCTTTTTGTGTACCCAAATAATCAAAAGGGTCTTCATACTTGGCATCCATAACTTCTATAGTTGACGAAGTTGCAATGTGATCGATTTTCAAAAAACCATCCTTACTATATCCTTCAATGGGCGCAATTGGAATATTGCGTTTTTTTAGATCGTCATAAATCATTTGATAATTAGTAAAAGCGACGTGCTTGGTCATGTGAATACCTTTGGGAAATAACCCCATGGTTGAAATCTCCTGTTAATATGATATTGCTTTTGTCCTTAAGGTTATCAACATACTTCATAACTCGTTTCCATTGCCCACATCTATCTTTAAAATCCGCGTCAATAACCTCTTGAGGAGACCATGAAGAACTCATGGTAAGAATTCGAATGACAAGAAAATTTACACGCACATCATTATTGGAGATCAGAACATGCAAGAAATGCGGATCAGACATTGAGAATATTTTCTCAGCATGGAATTTATCTTTTACCCAACAGGAAACACCTCGTCTTTGTCTGTCATCAGTTGCTTCGATTCTTTTGTATGATTCACGAAGGAGATCATCGTATTCTTCCCTATTGCATCCATCCATATCCTCAACATTTACCAACACATCCGGTTTATAATTCAATTGAACGGCGGCGATATTGCGATCTAAACGGTAGTCCTGATTAGTTTTCCCCTTTTCAACTCTTAGATTTAGATTCGACATCAGTATTTTAAATTGATTCTGGTCCATTCTCGTTTCCTCCTCTTGATCCATTCTCCGTTATCCATTTTGAAAGATATTGATCAATCTGGCCTACATATTTTCTGTCTCTTTTAAGCATTTGCGTAAAGATCTCAATTCGATCTAAATCGGAAGTGAAAATCGTATTACCATTGCCATTTGTAGTTTCAATCAGACTCATTATATAAACGGAAAGAACCAATTTGCATGCAAATGGGTTTTGCACTCTTTCCAAGTGGAAGTGTTCTTTTATACTTTTTCTAATCTGTCCGAACAATTCATCATCAATATCTATTTTTATGTTTACCGGCACTGAATCTCTTTCGTATGATTTCACCTTCAACTGCATCGCTTTTGAAAATAAATCTGGATCATCTTTTAACTTGTCCAGGGTGATTTTGCAAGCAGTTTTAAGCAAGTTTGTTCTTTTCTGATCACTGCCGATCAGTTCATTCAAATAATCAAACCGATCCAGCAATGCATGGTTACCTCTCATTGTTATCCACATTTTTCGACCCTCCTAATGATTGCAATGTAAGTAAGAAATTTGTTGGTTTCGTGGTCTAACCGCATCTCGTGATGTCCTCATGATGTCATTGTAAGAAAAAATCCTCTTGATGTCAATGGCTTACTTGAACATTGAGGATGGGATGTGATTAATTTCCTTTCCGAACTTATCTACAAAAAAATAAAAATAGGGACTCCTTGACACGTCCACGACAAACGTTGTTTGGAGGAATACAAAAGGTCAGGAACCAATCAGTGCTTATGTATCCACCGTGACATCAATACCACTCATTCCACATGTGTGGGTGTGCGAAATGGACAAAGCTTGATATGGCAGTATTCGTTAACAATTTGTTTGAAATAGCAAAATGTTGTTATTGAATGAGAAGCAAGTCAACATCGAGCAGCGCTGTTATTATCCGAATGGGAGTCAGGGGTCTCGAGAAGGAGTAAATGTGGACCTCTGTCAATAGATTGGACACATGGAATCGAGAAAATTACGCAACATAATCGTACATTTGTT